>Ga0080004_1109372_pt1 | contig 87484 bp, 88 predicted proteins | sample WasSprMetagenome_FD_69207 | JGI IMG/M metagenome (GOLD analysis project Ga0080004, IMG submission 69207) | Sulfidic aquatic microbial communities from Washburn Spring, Yellowstone National Park, USA - WS (SPADES assembly) (version 2) | ecosystem: Environmental > Aquatic > Thermal springs > Hot...
TAGGCCTTAATAGATTAGTGGGATAAGCCATGGGGAGAGGGATGTGGCTACTAGCCGCTTTTCATTAAGCTACTAGAAAACCCACATCCTCTCTTTAATCTATTTACGTGTGGACTGGATGCTTTAAGGCCAGGTTACTGAGCCATCCAGCTATCGACAGAAGGAATGATCGACTTAAGTAGTAGAACCCGTGGAATCACTGTTACCACCCTAGATGCCTTGGCGTAAGAGTCTAAAACGGAGTCGATGCTCAGAAAATAAAAGGGATGCCCGTTAAGGCGAAACCTCGAGGATGAATGGCTTTTAAACCTTTTGATAGGCGCCGAGGTGATGCGAAGAGTGAGGGAGATGGATAAAAGGTTGAAGGGTAAAGGCATTGACATCGAATTGCAACTTTTCAGCTATAGCCAGAAAGATATTCAAACTATATGAGACAAGCACCTAACGAATGCCATGGGGGAGCTAACCTAATTCAACCCTTAAATTCCCATCAACACGATAATAAGGACCATATTAACCTATAGTCGACTCTAAATCGGCTTCGATGACAGATTTAAGAGATCGCTTTAAGCTATACCGGTCCACCATAAGGACTCCTCTTTAAGCTCGCTTTACGCTATTTAACCATATTTATTGGGTAGCTCATTTTTCAGTGCGATTATAGTGGTCGCGGCTTTGCGTCTCTCGGAATGGAGCTTCTGATGCATCGCCATCCATATCTTATTTAGGTTTCGATGTTAGTCGAGGAACGCTGGGTTTTAGTGGTATATCCTCGCTTAATCATGGTTGAAGCTGGCCGTATTGTCATCGCTTTGATTGCTTCGTTCTGGTCTATCGGTTTTTCTTTTTCTTATTTGTTTTACATGGGCTTGTTTTAACCGCTCTTATTAGTATCTTTGTGTTACATAAAGACAGCAGATGCGCGGATAAAAGGTGATAAAAATGAAAAAATACGATATGAGGATATGCCTGCTCTTAATCCTATTAGGCCTAACCATGGCAGCCTCCGCCTACACATCCAATATCACTGCAGATGCGGGATACAACCTCAAACAAGGATACAAGACCGGAATAATACTAGACGTGGAGCCACCCTACAACACCATAAGCCCAGGAGGGATCACCAGTTACTCCGTGGAGGTCAGCTCCCTTGGCCCACCCAACGGGTTGCCATACCCAGCCGTAGGCGTAATCCACCTCGCCATCAAGGGCCTACCTGAAAACGCCGTCGGGGTGTTCACCCCGAGCATGGGCCTGCCAAACTTCGAATCAAAACTAACAATAATAACAGAGGAAGACGTAAAACCAGGCCTATACAAGTTAACAATATTCGCCTTCAACAAGAAAAATAGAATACTCGAAAAAACCGAGGTTGCCCTCTCCATAGGAGGCGTAACCGTCACCGCAACTGGGACAGCCACCGTCACGGTGACCCAGACGGGCACCACGGCCACGGAGACGCCCACTCCTCCAACAGGTCTAGAAATAGCCTTCTCAACAGATAAACTCTCATATAATCCAGGGGAACAGGTCGCCGTAGAAGGAATAGTAACCGATAGATCTGGAAACTCCATAGAAGGAGCATCCATCTCGATACAAGTAGACAATCCCTCAGGGTCGATCGTCCACGTATATCAAACTGCCACGGATGAGCAGGGCTCCTTCAACGACACCTTCACCCTGCCGGACGACGCCCCGAACGGAGTCTACACTATATTCGTATCCGCTACGCATCTAGGATGCCACGGGGCCTCACATTCAACATTCACAGTCGGAGAAAGCAACGTGCCCGCGGCCTCCATCCTAAGCCTAAACATAACGGCTGCAAACGGGGCTGAAGTAGCATCCTTCGAGCCTGGAATGGAGGCCGTAGCCTCCATCCAAGTCTTAAATCAGGGAGTTGACCTCGAAAACGGGATAATATGGCTTGAAGTCGACGATCCCAGGGACGTACCCATATATATAGCGCTCCTATCGACGAGGCTGAGCCGGGGCGAAAACGTAACTGTGAAGTTCCACATATTCCTAGAAGAGGACGCGGTCGAGGGGGTATACACAGCCAACGCCTACGTCTCAGACGACTACATATCTAAAGGCGGAACTTTTCTAGACAAGGAAAAAGAGATATTCATAGTAGAGAAACCATCCACCAACATAACAACCACCACCACAACGACCACTACGAATACCCAGTTTACTAATACAACCCAGCTCACGAATACAACGAGCATCTATACAACGTCAACTCTAACATGGACGGGGACAAACTCAACAACTACGACAGCCATCGTTACGAATTCCACAGAAACCACAGCGTCTACGACGACGAATATGGAGTAGAAATGAACTGGGCGTGGTGAAGGCAATAATGGGGACAATGAATATCCGCTCGGCTCTCCATCCCATCTTCATCTTATGGATCGCTTGCATGCTGCTGACCCCCCTCCTAGTGGTCCCTTCCAAGGTGAATGCCCAAAGCGAACTTCAGGTGACCGTGTCCGCCGTGAACGACGGCGAATATACCACGATAACGGGAGTCGTCTCCGACCCGAATCATAACCCGGTGGAGGGAGCAAAGGTATCGATCCAAGTCAACGACCCTTCCGGGAAAACCATCCATATGGAGTTGACCTACTCGGATGAGAACGGGATGTTCTCAGATAAATTTAAAATGCCGGAGGACGTGAACGGAGAATGCACCATATACGTCGCAGCAAGCAAAGCAGGATACGGGGTAGGCGTCAACACCTCAAGCTTCACGGCGATACCCGAGTTCTCCGAGGTACTCCTAGCGTTGGCCGCCCCACTAATCTTCGCACTAAAAACGCTAAGGAAGAAGCCAATGTAAACCTCCTCCACCATAATTTTTTATCTTTGATATTTTATCCCATTACGAAGGGAGCTCACCAGACAGGGAATAAATGATCAGGATCAGGCCATCCGCTGGGCCTCCTATAATCTTAGAGTAAAACTTTAATTTACCTCTTTGCTGAAAGATAGATTGCCGAGGGGAGCCGAGGTAGCTCAGCCTGGGAGAGCGCCCGGCTGAAGACCGGGTTGACAGCCTTAAAGCTGGCCCAATCGTGCGTTCAAAACCTCCCATGGTGAGGAGGTGAAAATCGCACCCTCGGCACCATCCCCCCTAACCCTATTTAATCGGTCATATCCAGTTAAGAGATGCTTGTTTTCATCTAGGCCGAGCAGCTCCCAATAGGAGGCATGGGCCATCAGAGGCAAACCATCCTCTGATACGCCAAAATGGGATGGGAGAGGAATCCAATAAACCCAAACAATTCCAGCCGTCCAATCGAGGGAAAAACTTTTGAGCACGATCCATTCCCTATTCAAGTAAGGCTATTAAGGCGCGGCCGTAGTCTAGCCTGGTCTAGGACAGGAACAGCCCGGAGCTGCTGGATGCCTGCCAACAAGAAAACCGGTGGACCGCTTCTAACCCGGGTTCAAATCCCGGCGGCCGCACCAGTACACCTAGTCCCAGCGTGATCTCCACAAACCCTATCTCTCGCCGAGGGAGGTAATAGCTAGGATCAAGAGGCTAAAGAATGCGAGCTAATCCATCTTAACAAGATTCGACGAGAAGGCCCCTTGATTTTAATCGTGTGGGTAGATTGCTGCTAGGTTCGTACTTCCTAGTTCCGCGTCAGCTTGTGGAATTCGACATGGCCGTCAAGCCGGAGATAAACCTCAAAGATGAGTTATGCGAAGTTTAGACCTCGATTAGGGCTTGTCAAGCGGCCGTCTTCCATGGAGGCATTCATGGTTCGGTGATATGGTCTAGCGGATAACCTATGAGCCTTGAAAGGGGCGGACGCCGGGCGTGTCTCCAGTTCTTTAAGGGGTCTATGCCAGCATCTCCCAGCTTCAGCTGTGGAGAGTTTCGAATGGGCAGAACGTCTCCCCGCAGGATCATTCCTCTTCCAATAAACCGATTTTCCGACGTATTTATTCGTGTAAGATGTTTTCTATTTTGTAAGGTGGAACTCGCCTTGATGGAAACTGTAACAGTTTCTTCGAAGGGTCAAGTCACGATCCCATCAAGGTTAAGAAAGGAACTGAAGATTGTAAAAGGCGAGAAATTATTAATTGTCCGCGAAGGAAACTTGATTAAAATGATTCCAGTGCCAAGATTGTCAAATTTAGCGGGCGTGGATAAAGAAGTATTCAAGGAGAAAAACCTTCCATAGAAATTGAAAGTATGAGGAAGGAGTGGACCTTGGAATTTGAAAATCGAATCAACCAAGCCTAAAATTGTTTTGGACACAATGCCTTTGATCAAACTTTTTGCACTAGAGGAAGGTTGGGACGCAGTTCAGAAAAATCTTATCTCAGGTTGAAGCCGGGGATTTAGATGCAGCGATAAACGTGGTCACACTAACCGAGATCTATTATAAAATATGTAAAAGAAAAAAGAGCCGACCTAGCCGAGGAAAGAATGAATCAGCTTAAGATGTGCAACATATCTTAAAAACTTCCGATAGATGATGAGGTCGCAGTTAAGGCTGGAGACTTCAAAAGCAAATACAATATTCCTGTAGCTGACGCCCTTATAGCAGCCACCGCATATCTCGAGGAATCAACCATTATAAGCGACGATCCGGATTTTAAGAAAATACAAGAAATTAAAACCTTAACAGAAAAACAGTTCATTACACACCCGTTAAAAAAAGGTGAAACCATAATTATTGTTCTCGAGCTTTTTGCTTTTGCAAGTCGTGGAGGGATCTCAGTCTACTATTCTCATCTCATATTACTCCCCGTGCTGCTCGACTCCCCCCTATGCGGAATTCGAAATGAGGTTAGACTATATCTCCGTAGTTCTGTTGGGTCCCTCTCCCACTTATCTTCATCCTCTCATGCGCTGAACGGTGCGCATGGAAAGGATTTATATGGAGCCTCCTCCATCATTGAAGCCATATCCCCTAGATACATATAGATCGAAGCCTATAATTTGGGGTTCCTAATCCTTTTTTGATTCTAAGTATTTATTAAATGTAGGTTGAGGAGACCCTTGCCTGGCGAGGAATACCTGCTAGGTTTTGACGTAGGAACTCTAGGTTCAAAAGGGCTTTTGATAAACCGTGAAGGGACAGTCGCCGCAGAATACTACGTTGAACATAATGTTAACATTATTCGTCCAGGATGGGTTGAGCATGACCCCATAACCTGCTACTGGAGGGACTTCATAGAGATCGTTCAGGTCCTGCTAAAAATAAGCAGGATAGATCCTAGAGATATCAGGTGCATTGGGACCAGCGGCTTAACCCCAGGCCTCTTAGCCATCGACAGGGACCTCAAGCCGATTCGACCATGCATAATATACATGGATAGGAGGGCTCAAAATGAATGTACATGGGTTAAGGAGCACATAGGAGAAGAGGAGATCTTCAGAGTCGGAGGGAACACTATAGATCCATATTTTGCAGGTTACAAGATCCTATGGTATCTGCGCAACGAGCCAGGAAACTATAATAGAACGTGGAAAATCCTGAATCCCAATGGATGTATAACCTCGAGGCTTACGGGAGAAGCTGGAATCGACCATTGGACCGCGTCGCAGTTCTCGCCCCTATACGATTATAGGAAAGGCAAATGGTCGGAGTGTATGTGCCAGGAACTCGGCATAGATCCGGATAAACTTCCAGAGCTCTACGATTCGGAAGATATAGTTGGGGAAGTTACCCGTGAAGCTGCGAGAGACACTGGATTAGCCAAGGGTACACCAGTAGTAGCTACCGGATACGATGGTGTGCAGTCCCTCTTTAGCGTAGTTGCTCTAAACGATGGGGAGTCAGCATTCATGTATGGGACGACGGGCTGTTGGATGATAGTTCAGGATGAGCCGAGGTTTGATCATAGATTCATAAATGCCAGCAATCCCTCCGCCGGTAAATACGTGATCTTAGGAGGTATGGCGACGACGGGCGCATTGGTTAGGTGGTTCAGGGATCAGTTCGGTCATCTAGAGATGAACATGGGCCGATCCATAGGTGTAAGTCCATATGAGATACTCGACTTAGAAGCCGAGAAGGTGCCACCCGGAAGTTGCGGCTTAGTGACCCTGCCCTATTTCATGGGGGAGAGAACCCCGATATGGGATCCCGCGGCTAAGGGGATGATCTTCGGTTTAACCCTCAGCCACACGCGGGCACACGTATATAGGGCTCTCTTAGAATCTACAGGCTATGGCTTAAAGCATCATATGGACATAGCGAAATCGGTTGGAATTCGATTCTCCAGAATGATTGCTGTAAATGGTGGAGCCAAAAGCCGGTTATGGAGGCAGATAGTCAGCGACATCACGGGTTCCCCCCAAGAATACGTGTCGATGGCCCCTGGCGCGCCCTTCGCCGACGCTTATGTGGCGGGCATGGGAGTAGGGGTCTTCAAGAGCCTGAGCGATATTAAGGGATTCATCGAAGTAGACGAAATAGTTATGCCGGATCCACGGCATTACAGCCTATACTCAAAACTATATGAAATCTACTTGAAGCTCTATAAAACACGAGAGAAGAGGCTGAAAAACTTCATCTGATCTCTTTGGCTAGGGAGGATCGATCCTTAACCCACTAGTATTTTGAACTCATTGCGAAACGATTTAGGCCATTCTCCATTCCTTTCTCGCAGGATTCAGGAAACTTTCCGACGGTTCAAATTCTTCAGAAGGCTAACTTTTGAGGATCTAGGTTCCGCGGCTTAAGAGTGTGTTAATGTTTTTAACCTTTACTTCGTCTCCAGCCTCCTCATGCGGGGGGATGGGCCTTTCCTCATCCATATTTCTTAAAGAAATTAAATAAGAATCGATTATGCTTAATAATAATAAAAACTTAAATAGAGTCCTGTTATGATTATTTCACGAAGGAGAAAATTATCAGGGAGTATAGGAGGGGGAATAGAGCTTGGTTAGTAGGCATCCAACAAAATACATGGTCGATGAATATCATAGACTGGTCAAGGACCAGTTAAACTGGGAGCTTAAAACCCTACAGACTGCCAGCAAGCCCATGTGTAAGGTCGACGGAAAAGAAGTCATAATGTTATGCGCCAATAATTATCTTAACCTTTCCACTCACCCTAAGGTCGTGGAGGCCATGATAGAGGCCACGAAGGAGTATGGGGCTGGGGCTGGAAGCGACAGATCCATCGCCGGAAACATGAGCCTACACGAGGAGCTTGATAAACGGCTGGCGGAGTTCAAGGGTGCACCTGCCTCCCTAACTTTCCAGACGGGCTACATGGTGAACGAGGGCGTAATACCCCAGCTCTGCGGTAAAGGCGACCTATACATCTCGGATGAGCTGAACCATGGAAGCATAATCGACGGCGTACGTCTAAGCCATGCCGACAGGGCAATATATAGGCATAAGGACGTCCAGGACCTAGCCAGGGTTTTAGAGGAGGCCGAGAGACATGATCCCCCATATGACCATATATGGATCCTAACCGACGGCGTGTTCAGCATGGACGGGGACCTAGCCCCGCTGCCTGAAATAGTTAAACTGGCTAAGGAGCATGGGGCCGGAGTCTACGTGGATGACGCCCACGGCGAAGGGGTATTAGGAGAGAACGGCAGGGGCATAGTAAACCATTTCGGCCTCGGACGCGAAGAGGTACACTTAGAGATGGGGACATTCAGCAAAGCCTTCGGCGTAGTAGGCGGCCACATATCCTGTGGAAGCAGTGAGATCAGAAGCTTCCTATATAATAGGAGCCGCACCTTCCTCCTCTCTGCGGCGGTACCCCCAGGGGTAGCCGCAGCGTGCATAGCTGCCCTCGACGTCATAGAAGAGGAACCTGACCGGGTGAGGCGGGTGTGGCGGAATAGAGAATACTTCCTGAAGGCGATGAAGGATCTAGGATTCAACACTGGTAATACGGAGACGCCTATAATACCCGTCATGTGCGGGGAGAGCGATACGGCGAAGAAACTCGCCAAGATGCTATGGGATGAAGGCATTTTCGTGTTGCCGATATTCTATCCCATGGTGCCCAGGGGTGCTGCTAGGATTAGGGTTCAACTCTGCACGGAGCACACTAAGGAGCAATTGGACAAAGCCATAGAGGCATTCGAGAGTTGCGGTAAAGAACTCGGAATAATCTAGCCTAACTCCTAGGAAAACGGTGGCAGCCTCGAACGCACCCAACGCCCGGAACATCGCGAAGCTAGACGATGGGAGAGGTTGTGATCGGATGGGGAGGATCCTCGTAACAGGAGCATGCGGTCAAGTTGGGACGGAGCTGGTTCAAGCCCTAAGGGAGCGGTATGGCGCCGATTCCGTGATAGCTACAGGCCACGTTACAAAGCCTACTAGGGAATTTCGAGAATCGGGGCCTTTCCAATATCTGAACGTGCTAGACATGGAGCGGATAGCCGAGATAATAGTGGACCAAGACGTAGAGGTGATATACCATTTAGCCTCCGTCCTCTCTGCGGTTGGTGAACGTAACCCCCAGCTGTGCTATGAGGTAAACATAAACGGAACCTATAACGTATTAGAGGCGGCGCGGAGGCATAAGGTAGGATCAATCATATATACTAGCTCCATAGCGGTCTTCGGCCGTGGAGCACCTAAATATAACACGCCCAATGAAACCGTCATGATCCCAAGCACCATGTACGGCGTAACAAAGGTATGCGGGGAACTACTAGGAACCTACTATCATGAAAAGTTCGGCGTAGACTTCAGATGTGTGAGGTTTCCGGGAATAATAAGCGCTGAAACACTTCCAGGAGGGGGCACCACCGACTACGCGGTGGAGATGTACTACGCGGCTGTAGAGGAGAAGCCGTATAAATGCTTTGTCAGCAGGAAGACGGTACTCCCAATGATGTACATGCCGGACGCTATAAACGCCTTAATAAACCTGGCAGAAGCGGAGCCGTCAAGGCTGATACATAGGGTCTTCAATGTACATTCGATGAGTTTCTCGGCCGGCGAATTAGAGGAATCGATAAAAAGGATTATTCCATCATTCAAATGCGAATACGAACCTGACTATAGGCAGGCAATAGCCGATTCGTGGCCTAAATCCCTAGACGATTCTGCGGCGAGGGAGGAGTGGGGTTGGAAACCCGCCTATAACCTTCAACGCATGACCGAGGATATGATAGAGAGGCTCCGCAAAAAACTAAAGGGAAAGGAAGATACAGTAGGGGAGAAGTCGGGCCTATAGATAATTTAAAAATGCAAGGAAATAGAAATTCCATCGAAGCAGGTAAAACTGGGAAGACGTGAAAGATATAAGTTCAACTCACTTAATCACACCTCATAGATCGAGAGGTTAATCGGCTAAATTCAACCATCATACCCATCATATGATAATAAGTCAACCCGAGTAGCCTACGGCTTATTCGGCAGCTGAAACTAGATGATTTAAATCCAGCCCACCCCAAGTAGAGACATTGGATCATAAGGGGGTTGAATCCAATTTGGATTTCTTCGAGGTGGTTAAGCTACGGAGGTCTGTAAGATCCTACGCCCCCAGCCCTATACCAGATGAGTCTCTAATCAGGGTTCTCGAGGCAGGCAGGCTAGCCCCATCAGCTGGGAACAGGCAGCCCTGGCGTTTCATAATTGTAAAGGATTACGAGAAACGGGTGAGGATAGCTAGGGGATGCCGTTACGGCCGATTTATAGCCGAAGCTCCAGTCGTCATAGTCGGATGCGGCGACAGGGAAGCTTCCCCGAGATGGTACGCGATAGACACCGCGATAGCCATGGAGCATATGGTGCTGGCAGCCACAGCCCTAGGGCTCGGCACATGCTGGATAGGAACCTTCGACGGTGAAGATATAAGGGCCCTACTGGATATCCCAGGTAAGTTCGAGATAATAGCCCTGCTGGCCATGGGGTATCCAAAGAAGAAGCCGGATATGCTCGGAAGGATCCTCCACTTAGTGAGGCCTAGGAAGAGCCTTGAAGCCGTAGCCTTCCTAGAAGCCTATGGGAGAAGGTTCGCCTAAATCGAAGGGGCCGTCTTCCAAGGAAAACTTTACATTTATTTATTTTAACGTTTAACATAGATTAGATCTAGAAGGTCGCGGAAGGTCATGCTGCTGGAAGTTCCATATGGGAAGTCTAAGGTTAGATTTGAGGTCAGCGATGAACGAATCCTAAGCGTTATAACACCTTCGGATGTGGCTCCTTCCCCGGACCCTGAACTTGAAGTAATTAAGGCGTTAAAGGCTCCCGTGGAGGGACCCACTATAGAGGAGTTATCTCCGAAGGGGAAAACCGTGGCTATAGCTGTAGACGATGTAACCCGGGTCACCCCCACCCATCTACTCCTACAGCCGCTCCTACGCCTCTTGGAGGATGCTGGGGCTAGGAAGGAGGATATCCGGATAGTGATAGCCCTCGGAACCCATAGGCGTATGACGGAGGAGGAGATGAAGGAGAAATATGGAGCGGAGACAGTTGAGGAATATGAGGTGATCAACCATGCCTTCGACGATGAATCCCAGCTCAAATACATAGGGAACATAGCAGGCGATGTACCCGTATGGATTAACAGGGATTACATAAACGCGGACATCAGGATTGCGACCGGTAACCTAATCCCCCACTTCAACGCTGGATGGGGAGCTGGGGCGAAGATACTTCTACCCGGGCTGGCCGGTGAAGAGACAGTTGGAAGGATGCACGTCCACTCCGCCATGACCACGGCGAACGGGCTGGGCATGGAGGAGAATCCAACCCGGAAGCTGATAGATGCCTTCGCCGAGAAGGTGGGGATCCACCTCCTCGTAAATACGGCTATAACCCGTAACAGGGAGATAGTTAAGGTCTTCGCAGGCCACTTTATAAGGGCTCACCGTAAGGGTGTAGGCTTCGCTAAAGGGATCTACGGCGTGAAGGCCCCCGGTAAAGCAGATATAACCGTGTCGAGCAGCTACCCCGCCGATATAGAGTTCTGGCAGGGGGAGAAAGGGCTATTCTCAGCCGACCTAGCCACTAAACCGGGTGGAACGATCATCGAATTGACTCCGTGCCCGGAGGGCGTATCCGTGATGCACCCCATGTGGATCGAATACTTACAGCACAGCCTCGAAGATCTAAAGCAGCTATATAAAATGGGGGGCGTAGAGGATCTCGTAGCCTTAGGCGTAGCGTTGAACGTGGTCTACGTGAGGGAGAGCCACCCTATATATATAGTCTCGGATGGGATAACCGATAAAGAGGCTGACAAGATGGGGTTCCGGAAATTCAGTGACGTCAACGAAGCCTTGGAAGATGCCTCCCGAAACCATGGTTCGGGATCCAAGATAAACATCCTAACCCATGGAGGGGAGACATACCCGATAATAGAAGGATGAAAGCCTGAATAACGGATTGGAAATATGCGTCTATAACTGGGCTTTCAACTCTAAACCTGGGGGAGAGGGTGTACCCTAGGGGGAGGCCTGTATTACAGTACTTGTCCTACCTCCCTTTAAAGGGTTCAATCCTTTATCGCTTCTAGCAGGCTTATGACGTTCCAAAGCTTAACCCTTGTATATGGGGGCATGTTGGGGTCCTGAGATATCTCTTCCAAGATTGCTATGGCGTTTGAAGCCCTGACCGCTAGGGTGTACTCCTCCTCGTGGAGGGCATCCATCGCCCACTTTGCAGCCCTCCTAATGTTCCTAGGGGTCGTCATATCCTGGGAGACCTCCCCCAAGACTTGGAGCGCCTGTTGAACCCTCGATTCATACTCCAACACGCGCTTAGACTTCTTCGACATATCTAGGTACCTCCAATAAACTATTAAGTAACGTTAAACTTAATGAGCTTAGAAATCATTTGCGTCTCCCCTTTAAAAAGATTTGGAGGCGGCTATTATATGAGCGACGAGCTTAAACGGATAGCGGACCTATTGAAGTCAGGTGCTACGATGCTCTCGGAGACCTGTCCGGTATGCCATACACCGTTATTCATGCGGGACGATAAGATCTTCTGTCCTAAATGTAATAAGCCCGTTATAATAATAAGCGGCCCAGAGGATGAGCGGAGGCTCACCGCGTCCATGGCCCTATCGAACCTTGAGCAGACGATCCTACAGCGTCTAGGAGAGGCGAACGCTGCTCTAAAAGTCGAGAAGGACCTAGGGGAGATACTTAAGGTCAGCAGCGCCATCTCCTTATGGCTTACAATACTAGAAAAAATTAAGCGGCTTAAATAACCCCCTATCCCAGCTTCCAGGCGTCCCTGCCTACCCTTCCATTTCCTCATACCTACTGGTCAATATATCCCGTATAAGCTTAGATTTCTTCTCCCCGATCCCTTCGACGCTTTTCAGCTCCCCAGCCGAGGCCGTGAACACTCCTTCAACCGTTTTAAATTTCCGGAGGAGACGTTTCGCCAGGGTGGAATCCACATATGGTAGGCCGGCTACGATATACTCCTGGAGTTCCCTGACGGAGGGGGGTTTCCTCTCGCATCTTATCCTTGGAAGCCTCTTCTTCTCAGCCTGCTCCCTCCTAGCAATAGAGGCTAACAGCAGTGCCGTCTCAGAGCTGTCCCTGGTCCATACGATGGGCAATCCATAATCCACTAGGAGGCTGCCTAACGCCCCCATCAGGGCTTCAGGCCTCACATCTCTAGCCGGGGGACTAAATCCCTCTATGACCATCAGCGGCCTCTCAAAAGCCTCCTTCAGGGTTGAGGCCTGATCGAAGAGCCTCCCGTCTATGATTGAAGATGCAAAATCATTAACCGTTTTACGTTCAACTGCTACGCGCTCGCTTAAGATGTAGTCTCCATGGGGGAGCGCGGCCAATTCGACATCCACGCCCAGCCTTGATAATTCAGCCACGACGCCGGAGTTCGCCTCCCTGTGATCCGCTATCACTTTGACGGAGCCCTGCCTCTCGTGCTCCCCTGCCTCGGGTTTAAGGAACCTATCAAGGGAGGGTTGATCCCTCCTCTCCGAGCCGACCATGTCCTTTAAAGCATCTTTAATATGGGATTCCCTACGTTTAGCTATCCAGTAGTATGATTCATCCCTTGTACCTTTAGCTATCAATACTTCGACCCTGCCCGGGGTCCTCCTGCCTGTCCGCCCTTTCCTCTGGATGAACCTGACGGCGCTCGGTACGGAGTCATAGAAGATCACCGTGTCGCATTCGGCTACGTCGAGGCCTTCCTCACCGATTTGGGTTGCAACCAGGATATTGTATACTCCATCTTTAAAATCGTCGAGGATCAGGTTCTGCTCCCTCTGTGAAAGGCCGGGGTCCCCATCCCTCGCCTCCTGGCCTATAAGCCTAACCGCTGAAGCTAAGCCCTTGAAACGATCGTTTATTACCTTCACGAGCCTAGCCGCCGTTATCCTGTAACTGGTAAATACTATTATGCGCCTAGAGCCCGACCTTAAAGCCTCATCCAAAGCCTCCATCAAAGCCCTCTCCTTAGGATGGCTTACACCCTCGTCGACCAGGAGCCTCAGCCTCGTGTAAAGGGCCTTCACATCCTCATCTCCTAGGAATATCCTGGCTGAGGCCGTCCGCCTCTTAGATAATCGATCCATATGTTTAACCGCTGCCTCAGGCCCCTGGGTCTCTAAAAGCTCTAGAACCTTTATCGCGTGCACAGTCGAGTAGAGTTCAGCCACCTCGACCCTCTCCAAGGGAGTGGAGGCGCGGCTCCTAAGGTCTTCCGCCATCCTAAGTATCGACTTTAAGCTTAACCCTGCATCTTCCAACCCGCATATAGCCTTAACTCTACGCTTTATGTAGCGCTGGAGTGAATGGATCGCCTCACGCATCTCTGGTGTGAGATCAACTTCACGCCAGTTAACCTCCACTGGCACGATGTAGGGCCTGACATCCCTGCTCCTCAGGTCTCTGACGTGAACCTGGCTTATACGGAGGTTCTTCACTACTTCCTGGATCTGTTCATGGGAGTCCCCGGGAGAGGCTGTAAGGGCCAGGACTAGATGACCCGGCTCATCCCCATACCTCTCCGCAAGATAGGTATATGCATATTCGCCTACTGCCCTATGTGCCTCATCGAATATCATGAGTTTAACATTGCTGATGTCAACCCTCCCCGATATTAAATCGTTCATTAAAACCTGAGGGGTTGAAACGGCTACTCGCCTCATCCATTTCGAAACCCTCTCATCGGGGCGATCCTCACCAGTTATTGCGACTATTTGATCCATGGGAAGCTTTAGAGCCTTTCTAAGGGTCTTCATATGCTGATAGGCTAGGGGTTTAGTCGGCGCAAGCATTATGACGCGCCCCTCCTGGGACTCCTGGAGCCTATGGGCTGTCACCATGGCTGCTATGACTGTTTTTCCCAGCCCCGTAGGCAGCACGATCAGGGTATTTCCCTTTAAGGCTTCGGAGGCCATGGAGACCTGATAGGACCTGGCCTCGATGAAGCTCCAGTTCAGGAGGGGATTATCCCTAAATAGACGATGCCTCATGGAAGTATCTTCAGCATCCACGGACATCAAGGGTCCTCCCCGCCAATTTTAGGGTTAAGCGTAACATTATCGTTTACCCGTGGCCTAATATTCAGATATTACCCTGCTGGTTAAGCTTAATAATTAGTGGAGGCGCTCGTAACAATTTTAACCCTATTTCATATGCCCTCATCCGAATAAGTTGTCTAAAAGAATCGTCGGCCATGAGATCCTCTTATGGACTCGAAGGTAGCTTCTACCGGTCTCTCATGCGGACTTCCTATTTAAGGGGAAAACGCAACGCTCGAGGCCCAGGTTTTCCTGGAACTCTATGGCTGTAGCAAAGGTGATCCCTGCGGGGGCTTCCCCGGCTTGGGGGGCATAAATCTACGGCTAAACCCATCCGGGAGTTTATAGATGGCCCTCGCGGATCGGTCGATCTGCCGGGACACGTAAAGTTTTCCGCCTAGGCAATTCCTCAGCTCTCGATTTAAGATCCTTCAAATACGATTGACCGATCATCTTTCCCATCCTGGGATTATGTGATGAGCCTAGTATCCCCTGGTATTAAAGGGGGCATCCTCGCAGGCTTCGCCTTTTCAGCCTCAGTACACTGTAACTCTTGGTTTCCCTTTGATCCTTAGGAATTTGGGTATCAACTCTCCGGGCAGAGGCTTCTCGGTTATCAGGGTGAGTTTAGGTTCAGGTGATAGCTCCGGGTCATCCACTAGGGCCTGGCGTATGCTTATACCTTCCTCCGCTATCAGTGCGGCTGCCTCCGCTAGTATTCCTACGGTCTTAGGATCTTTAGGCGTTATCTCTACTACGCCGAAGCCTAGGTTCGGAGCTATCTGTTTAAGGGAGTATCCGGCCGATCTTAGGTTTGAGAATATCTCCCTCAGCTTCTCTATCCCATTTATCATGCGTATCGTCTCCGCGACAGTCCTCCTATCCACATTCGCCGCCCTCGCCACTTCGATTGCCGGTATCCTTATCTCGTTGCAGTATATCTTCTCCCCTTTAATGCTCAGGCCATTCTCCACTAGGACTTTGGCTACGGCCAGCCTTTCTGGGTGTCCCTTCAGATGTTCTGATATTAGGTTCCACATATCACGTACATTTATGTACCCATAAGACTTAAATAGTTTTCTATTACACAAAATACTGAAGCAAAAATATATGAGGAACAGGTGTGTACATAATGTCAAAGGACAACGATAAAATAATCCTCGACGAGGATGAGCTTCCCAAAGCCTGGTACAACATCCAGGCGGACCTTCCAACCCCACTAGATCCCCCATTAAACCCCGCGACAGGTAAACCCTGCGCGCCAGAAGACCTGATGCAGGTCTTCGCCAAGGAGCTCATCTTACAGGAGGTAAGTCGTGAACGCTGGATTCCCATACCGGAAGAGGTTCGGGATCTATATAGGATATGGAGGCCCACCCCCCTATATAGGGCTAGAAGGCTGGAGAAGAGGCTTAAAACTCCAGCGAAGATATACTATAAATGGGAAGGTGTAAGCCCACCTGGAAGCCATAAACCCAATACAGCCCTACCACAGGCCTATTATAACATGAAGGAGGGGATCGAGAGGCTCACCACGGAGACCGGGGCTGGTCAATGGGGATCAGCCCTAGCCTTCGCCACGAGGCTCTTCGATATGAAATGCACGGTATACATGACTAGGTCGAGCTACGACCAGAAACCTTACCGTAGGATAATGATGGAGGCATGGGGCGCAGACGTCTATCCAAGCCCTAGCAACCGAACAGAGTTCGGCCGGAAGATACTTGAAGTAGACCCGAACAGCCCGGGGAGCCTCGGAATAGCCATCTCAGAGGCCCTGGAGGACGCATTAACCCATGAAGACGCCAAGTACAGCCTGGGGAGCGTCCTAAACCACGTGCTGCTACATCAGACGATAGTAGGGTTAGAGCTTAAACGCCAGTTCGAGATCATAGGGGAATATCCCGACGTCATGTTCGGCTGTGTAGGGGGTGGAAGCAACTTCTCAGGCGCCATGCTTCCATTCATAGCAGATAAGATCAAGGGGGAGAAGCCTGACCTAGATGTCGTCTCATGCGAGCCCAAGGCCTGTCCAACCCTGACTAAGGGTTTATACGCCTATGACTTCGGTGATACCGCCGAGATGACGCCCCTCCTCAAGATGTATACGCTGGGACATAAATTCATCCCGCCGCCGATCCATGCGGGCGGTCTAAGATACCATGGGGATGCCCCCCTACTATGTAAGCTGACGAGAGACGGGTATATGCGGGCCCAGGCCTACAACCAGAACGAGGTATTCGAGGCTGCTGTACTATTCGCTAGGACCGAGGGGTTCATAGTCGCCCCTGAGACCGCTCATGCTGTGAAGGCGGTCATAGATGAAGCCCTCAGATGTAAAGAGACAGGGGAGGAGAAGGTAATATTCTTCAACAACAGCGGCCACGGCCACTTCGACCTCTCGGCATACGATGAATATTTCTCAGGCCGCCTCAAAGACTTTGAGTATCCGGAGGAAAAGATAAAGGAGGCAATGCAACAGTTGCCTAGGATATGAGAGAAGGCGGAGCCCGGTTTAAACTTTTCTTTTATATAATTTAAAAAAACCGGAAGATGAAGTTCTAACTTATAAAGGGCTTCCTAGAACGTTAAGCCCGGCCTCTCCCCTCTTAAAGCTAGGTTTAAAAATAAGTCCAATAAAGGATTATACCGTGGGGCTAAGGTCAGGTATGTTGGAGGACAGCCTCGACGACCCAGATAGCAACGTGATCCATTATAAGCCCCTCTCCGTTAGGGAAGTCCTGAAGGATATGAAGAATGCCTGCGAGCTCGCCGTCCATTTAGGCTACCTCTCAGTCCTCTTCGATGATGAACAGCTCTCCGAGGGGCTTCAGAGCCTCGAGAAACGCATAGACAGCTTATCATACCAGCTTTGGATGAGCGCCGCTTTAAGCGCGAGGGATGTCGAGGACGCGGAGAAGATCGTAGGCCTGATAAAGCTCGGCTCGGTCATAGATGAGATCTCCGATGCTGCAGCCGATTTAGGTAAGCTCGTAGAGATGGGGTTAAGCGGCCACCCCTCCCTAAAAAGGGTTTTTCAAAGGATCGAGAGAAGATTCTCCAAAGTCCAAGTCTCGAAGGGCTCCATCCTCTCCGGGAAGACCATAGAGGATCTCGAGCTAAATACTACGATAGGCGTAGATATCATAGCCCTGAAGAAAGGAGGCTCCTGGATCTCAGATCCGCAAGGAAGCGAAATACTCAGCGAAGGCGATATCCTCCTGGCCAGGGGAACCCCGTCAGGCCTCTCGAAGCTCCATGAGATGGCGGAGGGCCAGCTTAGACTCATAACAGTTCCCCAGCCCAGCGGATACGCTACCCTAGATAGAATAGAAGATCTACTCGTGGAGCTTATAGACACTACCGATATGATGCTCGACCTCGCCTATACGGCGCTGATCTATAATAACCGCGATATCGCCAGGGAGATCTTAGCCCTAGAGGAAGCCGTGGACGCATGGCATCTAGAGTTGGAACTGGAATCCCTAAGGTTACCCATCGGGCCGGGAGAGGAGAGGAGGATCCTAGGCCTAATACGCCTCGGCCTCATATGCGAGTTAATATCCGATGCTGCAGCCTCCATAGCCGACCTCACCGTGAGGGGCTTTGAATCCCATGAAATCCTTCAGGCGGCGATAGAGGAGGCTGAAGACACCGTAACAAAGATAAGTATAAGTGGGGATGGAGCCCTGGCGGGTAAAACCATCCATGAAGCCCAGCTCATCGAAAAGCTCGGCTTAAACATCCTGGCCATAAGGAAGAGAGGCGTATGGCTCTACGCACCGGGAGAAGACGTGACTATGGATGGAGGCGACGAACTCATAGCCTGCGGGACCAGGAGTAGCGTAGAGATTCTGGAATCAATGGCCGGAGAGAGCGAAAAGGATTAACCCCCAAACAGAAACAATTTAATATTTCAGGCATAGATAGGTCTGTCCTAAGTTGCGAGAGGCCCCCCCACTACTCTCCCATCGCTAGATCGGACGGCTACTCGCTTAGGTCTCCCCCGGTCGAGCCCTTCACCTTCATATCTATCTCGAGGATGTCGTTTATCCCGGGTTTACCGAGTTCCCTATATTCATCTTCAGTGATCATCATATCCACCTTAGCATCCCATTGGCCTCCCAAGGGCATAGGTCCGCCTACCACGATTCCGCCTGGGAATACCGCCTCAAAAGCCTGTTGAAGCTTCGAGGCTATGTCCTCCGCTATTCTCTGATCCTCAGACCTCGGCAGAGGTTGAATCCTAGCCTTCAAGCTCCGCCTCACAAGGATCAGCCTGACCATCCCCTCCCCTAGACTCATGACTTGATGAACTCTCAAGCTCATCTTCATACATTATCCGCCCTTCGAATGCACGGAGACGGAATCACTAAACATCCACTCTCTATTAAACTTCCCTGTTAATACCTGAGACAGGGTTTCATAATCCAAGATGACTCTTAAATTGATTCGGCGAGATCTCCCGGGATCTGGATCATTAGGATAGGTGAATCGCCCCAAGTTCTTCCTTATATTCGTCACTCCCTTTGGATGCAGCTTCTGTCGAAGGCCCGGATAAGGAAAGCCGGAATAGGCGGGGACGGTTCGCGCGTTTAATTCGAACGTCCATCGTCTAATCGAGGCTTCCTCAGGGTGGATACCTGAGGAAGCCTTTAACATGGCGGTGGCGCACCCAATGCGGATAGAGCATGAGCAGTGACGGGATGGACGCCGAGACGCATATGTGGAGGATATCAAATGGAAGGTGGGCGGGAACTAATTTGAAGCATCAAATTTTAATACCGGGGCAAGTCATTATCCATTCCAGCCAGGAGGTATTGTTGGCGATGCCCATCGAAGTATCCGATAAGGAGGAATTCCTGAATCTCTCCCAGAAGGCTTCAGAGTGCAGGGTCAAAAGGCTTAAGGACGTTGTAAAGCTTAAACTTAGGACTCCCCGCCACCTCTACACTATAAAGCTTGACGAGGAAACTGCCGAGGAGGTTCTCAGGGAGATCAAATGTCCCATAATAGACGTATAGGATTGGGGTTTCAGCAACCCCTCCCATCGTTTAACCTCCATGTGAGATCCTTATTAATAAGAGCTCGCATCCCGGCCTGACCTTAGCCTCCAACCCTCCTAGGAGGCCTGCCTCAACTCCATCGATTAAAGCCAGGAAATAGGATCCAAATCCATTAAGGTCGAGGCCATACTCCTCAGCTAGGCCATCTAGAAATTCCTTCAGGGGCTTCTCCCGGTCCAATTCTACGGTCATATGATTCCCCGTTAGGGGTCCGAATCCCCCGAGGAGCCTAATTGAGACCTGGCCCTCGCTTTGAGCTGCCGCCATCTCGGCTGTCAAATGAATTCGTACACCTCCTCCTCATACTTCCTGCCATCTAGAATAGAACCGGGAGGAATAATCCTGACCTGCCTCTCCTTCAATAAGCTTTGAAACAATTTATCCGCCTCTTGGAGGGTTCGGCCCTCCCACCTAAGAAGGTTTAAAGGAGTATTAACATTCCATGGTCGGGCTGGAACCACATGTCTCGTGGTCTTCATAGGGAACCGGTAGCCTTTTAGGGCGTATTCGATTACGTCCCTTTTCTCGATGGGGGGTAGAGTTAAGACGCCGTCCACTAGCCCCTTCGAGAGTTTATCTAGGGCTTCCCCTTCGATCTCGTATCCCACGGTGCAGCCTAAACTCCGAAGCTCCCTTTCTATCATCTTAACTCTATTAAGTTTATCAGCCAAACTGCAGTCCTCGTCGCATGAGACCTTTAAACCCTTCCCCTTCGAGAGCAGCCAGAAGGCTGCACCCCCTAAATCCAGTTCCCCTAATAATCCTCCTATGGAGACTATCGTGGAATCGTATCCGAGGTGCCTTAAGGTTCTCCTGGCAACTTCCTCGAACCCTGCGAATTGGAAGACCCTAAACCATCTCCTAACTAGGACCCTAGGATCGAAATAATCCAGTATACATGCCGCGATGTATGCGCATCCAATCCTTTCTAATGCCTCCACCCTATGGGTGCCGTCAAGGACAACCTTATGTCTATCATCCACTATAATGGGGTTCCTTAATACCTGAGCCTCCTCGATCTCCATTGAAAGCTTCTCCACGAGCTCAGGTATGGTCTCCTCGTGGAGGTGGAGTTCCTTCAAAGGTAGGATGGTTAGCCTAAAATTGAAACCCCCAGAGGAGACGAGATATCCCTCCAAGCTTATCACTCCTCACTTATACCAGGTAAAATCTAGCCATTAAACTAGGTATAAATGATTTTAAATGATGGTGGGGAGCGCTAAGCCTCAACGCCGACTTTAGAGCCCCGCCTCTTCTCCTCGATCCGCTTCAGGCTGGTGATGTAGCCAGCTATTCTATTCCTCAGCCGCTTGCTCTCCACGTCTATGAATTGCATTACTTTGCGTTTATTATCGTAATAATCGGTGTTGAATGTATCGGGGAACTTCGATACGAGTTCTCGAGCCACCTTTTTGACGACCTCGATCCTCACCTTACCCAGTTTAAACACCTTCCTTCTAAACCGAAACTATTAAGATAAGATATAAAGTTTCCTTGAGGCAGGCTCCAATACTAGACTTTAAGGGTTGGTTCACAGCCTGAAGGCGAGAGTTCAAAACCTTTATATTATAAGGATATTAAAATAAAGCGTAAAAATGGAAATAGTGAGATAAGAGAGGAAAAATAATGAGTAAAACTGAGATATCTAATGCGGCGATCCATAGGCTGATAGAGAAAGCGGGGGCGCCCAGGGTAGGGGACGACGCTGTAGAAGAGCTGAAGGTAATACTGGAGGATGTCGCCGTAAAAGTTAGCAGGGAAGCCTTGGAGCTTGCATCGCATGCCGGAAGGAAGACAGTGAAAGCCGAGGACATCAGGCTGGCTGTTAAAAGGCTCCTGAGAGACTAGGAGCCTAGATGAAACCTGGGCAAGCCCACGAAATCTTTTTATTATTCCTTTAACAGAAGCCAAATATACCGGGATGACTCATCTAAAAAGGTAAAGGGGGAATACCATAGTATGACGTATTTAGCAGGTCAACCTGTCTTAATTCTTAAAGAAGGTGCCACCCGTCGAAGAGGGAAGGATGCGCAAAGAGCCAATATAATGGCCGCAAAAATCGTCGCGGAAGTTGTAAGGAGCACCCTCGGCCCTAGAGGAATGGATAAGATGCTGGTAGATACGCTGGGGGACGTAACCATAACCAACGATGGCGCCACGATCCTCGACGAGATGGATGTGCAGCATCCAGCCGCTAAGATGATGGTTGAGGTGGCGAAGACCCAGGACGACGAGGTTGGCGACGGCACCACGACGGCCGTAGTAATGGCGGGGGAACTTCTAAAGAAGGCTGAGGAGCTGCTCGACGAGAACGTGCATCCAACCCTCATAGTTCATGGATTCAAACAGGCAGCCGAGAGGAGCATGGAGATACTCAATGAAATAGCCCAGGATATCGACATAGAGGATAAAGAAGTCCTGAGGAAGATAGCGGTCACGGCGATGCACAGTAAAGGAGTCGGGGCCGCTAAGGAACATTTCGCCGAGATAGCCATTGAAGCTGTAAAGCAGATAGTGGAGAGGAGGGGCGATGCATACTCCGCAGATATAGATAATATTCAGATAATAAAGAAGGAGGGTAAGAGCCTACTAGACACGGAGCTCGTGAAGGGGCTGATCATAGACAAAGAGGTCGTTCATCCAGGTATGCCTAAAACAGTCAAAGACGCCAAGATAGCCCTGCTGGACTGCCCGTTGGAGATAGAGAAGACCGAGTTCAGCGCAGAGATCAGGATAAGGGATCCGACCCAGATGAAGGCTTTCCTAGACGAGGAGGCTAGGATGCTTAAGGAGATGGTTGAGAAGATAAAATCCTCCGGAGCCAATGTCGTAATGTGCCAGAAGGGAATCGACGATACGGCCCAGCACTACCTGGCGAAGGAGAAGATCATGGCTGTAAGGAGGATCAAGAAATCAGACATGGAGAAGCTTGCAAGGGCAACTGGTGGAAGGATAGTGACGAATCTAGACGATCTGAAACCTGGAGACCTAGGATACGCCGCACTTGTAGAGGAGCGAAAGATAGCTGATGATAAGATGGTCTTCGTACAGGGATGTAAGAATCCTAAATCGGTGGGCATACTCATAAGAGCCGGCCTAGAGAGGCTTGTGGACGAGGCTGAGAGATCGCTGCACGACGCGTTAAGCGTGATAGCCGATGTGGTAATGAAGCCTAAGATAGTAGCTGGAGGAGGATCCGCTGAGGCTGAACTGGCTAAGAGGCTTAGAGCTTACGCCGCTAAAGTTGGGGGAAGGGAGCAGCTGGCCATCGAAGCCTTCGCAGCCGCCCTAGAGTCGATACCTCGCACCCTAGCCGAGAACGCCGGTCTAGACCCGATAGATATCATTGTAAACTTGAGGGCAGCCCATGAGAAGGATGACGGCCTATGGTACGGCGTTAACGTCTTCACAGGAGAGGTAGAGGACATGATGGAAAAAGGCGTGGTAGAACCTCTAAGAGTGAAGGAACAAGCGATAAAGTCGGCCGTGGAAGCGGCTTCGATGATACTGAGGATAGACGACGTAATAGCGGCGGCCAAGCCGCCTCCAACCCCACCGTCCAAGGGCGGACCGGGCGAGACGCCGCCCGAATCCGAATAGGCGACTCCTAACCTTTCTTCTCTTTTTAGTCTTTACAGTGACCGCTAAAAGCAAATTATTTAAAGAGGAAACGCCCAGTCTTTCATGGTGCTCCGGTAGTATAGTCCGGTCAAGTATGGCGGGCTCTCGAGCCCTAGAGGAAGGAGAAACCCGTCGACGCGGGTTCAAAAGTCGAGTATATTCGGCTGAGAATCCCGCCCGGAGCACCAAGAAGAAGGAGAGGATGGAATCACCCGTAAAAATTATAGTGGTCACTGGAACCCCAGGTACAGGGAAGACCGAGATATCAAGGATCCTCTCCGAGAGGCTGGGCTGCCGCCACATTGAGCTTTCAAAACTCTCCAGGGAAAGGGGATTCATCAGCGGATATGACGATGAACGCGGCACATGGATCGTTAACTTGGAGAAGATAAGGAGGTACATTAAGGATCTATCGTCAGAACCGAATTCACCCTACATAGTTTTAGACGGCCATATAGCCCACTTGGTATCGCCTAAAGCCGAAACGAAGTTAATGTTCGTGCTTAGATGTCGCCCGGACGAGCTGGAGAGAAGGCTTAGAGAAAGGGGATATCCTGATAAAAAGGTTAACGAGAATGTTCTATCCGAGCTCTTGGACGTGGTCCTCCTCGAAGCCCTGGGCAGGTTCCCAGAAGAAATAATATGCGAGATAGATACCACAGGAAGGGATGGCGTGGAGGTTGTCGACGAGATGCTCTCAATAATCGAGGGAAAGAAGAGGAAGCGCCTCGGTGAGATAGATTGGATAGGTGCCCTATCCGATAATGGGAGGATTCTGGACCTCCTAAAGCGTATAGAGGGTGGGGGGCCGCGGTTTTCGTAATCCTCGTCTGTGATAAGTGTGGACAGCCCTCGCTCGCAAGAGGAGAAAATAGAACTAGGCGTTGTCCATACTGCGGTAATTTAGTGAAGATAACCCGTCTTAACATAGTGGCTTCAACGGACGACGCAGAGACAGCTAGAGAGCTGCTTAAAAACATTAAACTCCGTAGGAGACAAGGAGAAAGAGGACTGCCTAGCGAATATTATTAATAGAACCTGGTGTAGATAGGCTATAGGAGAAAAGTGGTTAGATGAAGAGATGTATGACATATGTCGAGCCTTATAGAGAGGAAGTTTATGGAGGAGCTCTCAAACCTCGTTCAAAGGGACGTTAAAATATTTACGAGCACCGGAAGATCCTACACCGGCCGTCTCATAGGCGTGGATCCAAAGACTTTAAACTTATGCCTCGAGGATGCCCAGGATCACGAGGGGAGGCGGATATTCAAGGTATTCATACCCGGCCATTCGATAGCCCAGATCGAGGGTATGGAAAAGCCATTCGACCTTAAAGGTCTAGCCCAAAGGCTGGAGCGGGTCTTCCCGAGGATGGTGAAACTCTACGATGATGCAGGAGTTATCGTGGTGATGGATAAGATAAGGGTTTCAGAGGACGGGATCTTAGAGGGTGTAGGGCCTGCAGCTGAAAGGGTTAGAAAGGTATACGAGGAATTCATAAGAGAGCATAAGGGATAAAGCATCAAATGTCTCCAATGTTCACCGTTAAAGCCAAGGACCTCCTAGGCCGGATAGGGATCATAAGGACGAAGTCGGGAAACCTTGAAACTCCCCATATGTTTCCAGTCATAGATCCAAAGCTTAGAGGTGTAAACCTCAGGTTCCTGAAGGAAACCATGAAGTGCAACGGGGTTATGGCTAACGCCTACCTGCTCAAGAAGCATCTAAGGGTAAGGGGGGAGGACGGGGAGCTCCACAGAATACATGAATATTTAGGCTTCGACGGGGTCGTTGCGACAGATTCAGGTGCATATCAAATACTGCTCTACGGGGAAGTGGAGGTGAAGCCTGATGAAATCATCAGGTTCCAGAACGAGATATCCACGGACATAGGCGTAATATTGGATGTGCCTACAGGTCTAACCTCTAACCGGCTTGAAGCCGAATACACTGTTAAGGAGACGTTGAGGCGTGCAGATGAATCCCTGAGGTTGGCGAGCCCTGAGATATTGTGGGTTGGGCCGATCCAGGGAGGCCTGTTCAGGGATCTCCTCACCCTATCCGCGCGGGAGATGGCCCGGAAGCCCTTCCAGATGTATGGATTGGGCAGTCCAACCCAGATTATGGAGAGATACCTCTTCGATAAACTAGTTGATATGGTTCTGCCCGTTAAGCAACTGATCCCGGGAGATAAGCCCCTCCACCTGTTCGGAGCAGGTCATCCCATGATATTCCCCCTAATAGTGGCATGTGGAGTCGATACGTTCGACTCTGCAGCATATGCGATATACGCTAAAGATGGGCGGTACATGACGGCTGAAGGTAGCTTAAAGCTCTCCAGCATCGAATACTTCCCCTGCTCGTGTAGACAATGCGTAAAGTATACGCCCAGCGAGTTAAGAGATCTAGACAGAGATGAGAGAACGAGGATACTAACCGAACATAATCTATGGATATGCTTCCAGGAAGTTAAGAGAATCAAGGAGGCCATATCTGAGGGCCGCCTATGGGAGCTCGTCCACTCCCGCTCCATAAGCCATCCAGCACTCCACAGGGCGTTCAGGGCGATGAAGAGGTATACGAGGCTTATGGAGCGTTATTCACCGGTAACTAAGAGGAAGGGTCTATCCATATTCACGCATTTGGATTATCATCGCCCAGAAGTGGTTAGGCACGTGGACCGCCTCCTCACTAGATGCATAAGCTATGAAGGCTCTTCAAAATTGGTTATGCTCCCCTCTCCAAATCAACTTGAAGGAGGCGCTGTCGAGGGACTTATCAGGGTTAGGAACAAGCTTAGAAACCTGCCTGAGGTGAGGATCCTATACTACGGCCATCCCTACGGGGTCATCCCTATAGAGCTGGAGGAGGTTTATCCCCTCGGACAGACGGAGATATCCGCTCCTGTGGATGGCGAGTCCAGGGAGGCCGTCTCTAAAATAATAAAAAGATTTCTAAGGGGATATGGACATAAGGTTTCGAAGCTGCTCCTAATCCTAGAGCCCAGCCTAATATCCGAGAGCCTAATAAAGGAATTACAGGCGGAGTCCCGTAGGAGAAAATTCGAGATGAGGGTTGAAGATCTATCGATGGAGGGTCTCCGTAGAGGCCTCAAATTCTTATATAATTAAAAAAGAATTAAAAGATTTAGAGCCGAGGGGATCATACATATACGCCCCGGTCTTCCTTGGCCTGCCTCATCTTCCGCTCTATGATCATCTCGATCTCCCTAGCATCTTCCTCTAATTCACTTATATTTAGGTCCAGTTTGTAGATTCCTGATAGGCATCTAAGGGCCGACGCTGCCGCCCTCGGATCCGCTCTATCGGGAGAAGCGTATGGCAGCAAGGCTATGCATGGGAAACCGTAGAATTCAAGCTCTATTAGTAGAGAGGCTAGTGGACCGAAGACGTATAACCCCGGCTCAAGGATCGACGCTGGCAGCTTACCGCCATGCCTCTCCACATACGCGGTGTTGGGCACCACCTTCAACTCCTCCACATCGTCTGGCTGCCTAAATTTGGCGTCCAATCCACCTATGAGAACCGCTTCCTCCAAGCCTTTTTCCACGATCCACGACGCGACGCTCCTTATGATCTCAGTCTCCTCCTTCCTAGAAGGTGGAAACTCCAGCCTCAGCATTACAAACCTATCCGCCCTATATAATTCGAAAGGAGTTATAAGCCCCTCTTCGGAGGTGGTTACAAATGGAGGTATCTCCGTCGCCCTGAGGAACCCAATCCTCCTAGCCTTCAAGCTATGTATCAGATAAGAGGTCGCTATATGACCCGCCTGGCCTATCCCATGGAAACCCGTTATGAACACGCATTTTTTGAGCTCCTCCCCATCTTTTATGACGATCAAAGCCCCAACCTCTCATCAAAAGTAAAGCGGTTAAAAGTAGATATTAAATATATAGGTAGTACGCATGGAATGTAGGTAGCCCATGCATTAACTCCCCAATGCCCCGAGCATTCCGGACCTCTGGAGGTGCTGCTAGGAATTACCTGATTCCCAATCGCCGATTCTTTATTTATTTAGTTTTTAGTTAAGTGTAGAGATAATACTTAAGGTGAGCTCTAGAGAAAATCATTTAAGCAGCCTCGATGCTCCAAGTATGTATTCAAACATAGATCAGGAAAGGAGTTAACTTTACGTATGGAGATAACTTTTCTAGGGGCATGTAGGGAGGTAGGCCGTTCAGCATTCGCAGTCGCCTCTAGTAAGGAAAGGGTGCTCCTCGACTACGGGGTTATAATGGATGATGAAGTAGGATTCCCTGCTCATATTTCACCTAAGGACATCGCGTTAACCGTCCTCTCGCATGCACATCTGGATCACAGCGGCCTCCTTCCCATATTATATCTGGGAGGGGGAAGAAAACTCTACGGGGTTGAGCCTACATTCGAGTTATCTAGGCTTCTCATAAAGGACTTCATAAACCTCAGCGGATACTACCTGCCCTACGAATTCATCGAACTGGACAACATGCTCAAAAATACTGTGAAAATAAACTACGGGGATTCCATTGAGCTGAAGGATGGGTCGATCTCCGTCCTGAACGCAGGGCATATCCCAGGCAGCCTCCAAACGTTGCTGGAGATGGATGGGAAGCGATTATTATATACCGGTGATTTCAACCTCGTTTCAACTAGGCTTCTAGATGGAGCTGACTTGGTCGATGGAGACTTAGACGCAGTAATAGTTGAGAGCACATATGCCACGGAGGATCATCCTCCGAGGAATAAATTGGAGGAGCAGTTCGTCAAGGAATCCGCTGAGATAGTAGCCGACGGAGGCTCCGTCCTAGTTCCAGCGTTCGGCGTGGGGAGATCCCAAGAGATACTCTTGATATTAGCAGCCCATGGATTCAATTATCCAATATTTCTGGACGGGATGGCCGTGCACACGCTCAGGATCCTGTTGAACCACAGGTCATCCCTCCGGGATCCAGAACTATTAGAGAGGGCATCGAAGAAAGTCGAGGTTGTAAGGAATCGTAAAGAACGGAAAAACATACTGAAAACTCCATCGGTGATCATCGCCCCGGCGGGGATGCTTAAAGGGGGAACCGCCGTATTCTATATGGAGTCGCTCGCGTTAAATAAGAGGAACGCTATATTCCTCGTGAGCTACCAGATACCAGGCACTCCGGGGAGCATCCTCCTGGAGAAGGGAAGGTTTAACATTAAAGGAAGGTTCGTGAAAGTCAAGGCAAAGGTTTCAAAATTTGATTTCTCATCCCATTCAGGCATGTCGGAACTCCACAAGTTCCTTGACAGGCTAAACCCCAAGGCCAAGGTATTCGCCGTACATGGGACAGAGGAGAACTGTGAACAACTAGTGAAGTGGGCTAGAAAGGAGATAGGATTAGAAGCTCAGGCACCTCATCCAGGAAGAAAGTACACAATATGACACGAACGGATATATATTACTATATTGGATGGGCTAATCATTCCGAATAGCCCTTGATGCAGCTCCGATGGGGTATATGGCTGGGATGAAAGCTCCGCTGGACGAGGTTCGAATCCTCCCAAGCTGATTCATCAAGTAAAATTATTTTATATACGAGGGGATTCCGCGCCTTTCACATGTTCACTCCACGCGGCGGCGACAAGCCTCTCGATGTATGGCTTATCCAGTCCCACCGCCTTGATCTCCGCGAGTAAGTCCTTAACGGTATATCCCTTGCCCACTTTATTCTTTAGGTAGCTTAATATGAACTCGTATCTCTCGTGAGGATATATTATCCACGCGCTGGTTTCATCTATGTAGAAATCAGGTTTGAATATGCTGTGGGGCTTATAATGTAGGGTAGCGGTCTTGACAGATTTCGCTCCAGCCTTCCTTATATGCTCATATACGGTGAGTAGGCTACGACCTGTATCCGATACGTCATCCACCACGAGCACCTTGCGGTCTTTAACCGAGACGGGGAGCTGCTGGGTTATCCTGGGTTCCCCACGTCTAACCCCAACATCCTCGTAGAACTCAACCCTCATACTGGTCAAGTTAGGGTTATGTAAGAGGTCTGAGAGGATCCTCGCGGGTATCCATCCCCCCCTAGCGACCCCTACTATCAGATCTGGGTTGAAGCCGTCCTCCTTTATCTTCTCCGCTAACGCTATGCACATCCCGTACATCTGCTCCCATCCAATTGGAAGGTAATCCACTTTTATTCACCGTGAAAGCTTTAAGCTAAAACTTCGACAAAAAACTTGTGCTTGAATTCCGTTGGGATACTCCATGGAGCTCATCTCGTTAAAGGGTTACAGGAAAATTCTAGGCCTCTCCCATATTAGAGTTCGCGGGAAACCTAGAGTCGACGAGGTCTTGGAAGAAATTAAAGGCTCCCCTGAAGGTTTAACAGTGCAGCTTCTAGATTCCCGCGCCATCGCAGGGAGGAACCACGTATACCATGCTGTGAGGCTCTGCCTCAAAGCCTTTAGAAGGAAACTTCCAATCTCCAGAAATCTACAGGTCGAGCTGCTCCTCTACTTGGCCGCTCGAAGGCAGATAGATGATTCTATTAGAATCCTCGGGGTGAAGGAGGATACGAGGAACATTGTAGCCATCGTATTAGGCAACTCGAAGGAGAGTATTACCAGATATATGGGAGGGCTGGTGTCTAGGCTGGGTGAGGCTATTCCGACACAGCTCATAGGAGGGGAAGGCGTAATGGACCCGAAGTATATAGCTCAGATTTACCAGATCGAGAGGGAGGAGCTGGATGCGACGTACTTGAATGGATCCCAGTTCATGAACATCTTGGAGAAACTAGTATTAGAGAGGATAGCATTATTCTCGCTATAAATTCCTCCTCTCCCTCTCAATTGAAAGTATTGCCTCTGGAGGGATCACCGATATCCCAGTTATATCTCCTAGGATCTCGACCAAAATTATCTTATCTGGCTCCTCTAAGTTAACTTTACGGTCGATTCTCCGAGCAACTTCTTCTACTATCTCCCTGCTCCTCAGGTTGCTCCTCCTCTTATCCACGGTAATCCTGAAGCTTTCCCCTTTACCTATATGGGTTGAAGCCAATTCAGCGGCATTAACTCCAATCTCCCCCAAGTCTGTGGGGACGATGACTTGAATCGGACGGATCTTCAGGACGTATCTGAACTCCCAAGGCCTTTGAAGTAGGATACCCCGCAGCCTCTCCACGGCCTTAACTGGGTCGAGGTTCGTCCTAGACACCACCAAACCGGAGATATTGGATGGTTCTACCTCCGCTGATACATCACCTGCCTCCCTTAGAAGGTACCAAAACTCGTTGCAAGCCTTCTTTTCGTTACGCCGCGAAGTCGAGACTAATAGGTTAAAATTACCTAACATACTCCATTAGACACCATCCCTCTACCTGGATAACATGGATCAAACGAGTCTAGGCTCAGCATCGGGATCGCTTAACCTCCGTGAAGCAGCCATTCATCTACCCCCTAAAGCGTCTTCCCAATGGAAATGTGAACGATATTAGGGTAAATGCATGGGGAGATAAAAATATAGCCGTCCACGCAGGGGATCATTAAATGGCTTCCCTCAAGGAGAGCTGGGCTTCATCATGGGGCTCCTCTGGCCTCCCAGGCTCCTCGGCCCCCCTAAATCCTGGAATCCTGGTAAATCTTTTTATTGAGGCGGCTTACCTTCAATAACCGATCCAGGTGGTTAAACTCTGAGATGAGCGCGTACAAGTATATGGGCAGGGCTTGGAAGAGGGCAGGGGAGAGCTTCGTAAAGGCCTTAATGGAAAAGATGCTCATTAAATGGCGTAGGGAACCCTCGATACAGCGTATAGATAAGCCAACCCGCCTAGACAAGGCTAGGATGCTAGGCTACAAGGCTAAACAGGGCTTCGTGATGGTGAGGGTTAAAGTTAGAAAGGGGGGAGCGAGGAAGCAGAGGCCGAGGTCGGGTAGAAGACAGAAAGCCATGGGCGTTACGAAGTATACCCGTGCTAAAAGCCTGAAGGAGATCGCTCAAGAAAGGGCTGGAAGGAAGTATCCGAATCTGAAGCCCCTCAACGCCTACTGGGTATGGGAAGACGGTAAACATGCATGGTTCGAAGTCGTAATGGTGGATCCGAGCCATCCCGTTATTAAAAACGACAAAACCGTTGCAAAAGCTCTGGGAAACCTAACATTTTAGACTGTTCGAGTTCGATCCCGCCTACAGTTTCTCATCCGAATTCTACAGGCAGTTGGATCATGCCTAAGGGCTGGCTGTAGGTGAACACCGCCAATTCCCCGGTCTTGGAGTCTATGACGAGTGAGATCACGTACTGTGAGAACTGCTGTAGAACCAGCTGAGTCTGAACATCCACTTCCGACATGAAGACCCCGCACCCCACATGGGAGTGATACCATCCCACGATCCTGCCGTTGAGCCTCCCCGTCAATATGGCGTGGGCCACCTTGGCCATGCTCTCCGGCGAGATTGCCGAGTGGGAATTCCCAGCCGATCCCTCCCCTTTAACGGCGTCTTTAACAATGACTGTGCCGCCGTTGACATCGCCTATTAGGAGCCCTATCTGCTCATACGGCCTACTTACATGGCTCATTATCTTGCGTAGGGCCTCCGAGCTTATCCTAACCTTAAACAATTCGCTTGAGCCTTCCCATAATCCACTGTCCTAGATACGATCCAACATACATATGCGCGGAGAATGTTTATTTGAGGTTTATTCAAAGTCCATGTCTAAATTCGACGAGTTTAAATGTTGAGTTTAAATCGTGTACATACCTAATAATGCCCAGAAGTTAATGATGAGTTGGGTGAAGGGAAGCATCGGAAATGGGTATGATGGCTGGTATTGTAGGTAAACCTAACGTGGGGAAGTCCACTTTCTTCTCCGCGGCTACTTTAAAATCTGTCCCGATAGCTAATTACCCGTTTACAACCATCAAGGCTAACAGGGGCATAGGATACGTCAGAGTTAAATGCGTATGCCGTGAGCTCGGGGTCGAGGATAACCCAGTAAACTCGGCGTGCATAGATGGGAACAGGTTCATACCGGTTGAACTTATAGACTGCGCCGGCCTAGTTCCAGGAGCATGGCGTGGACGGGGCTTGGGAAACCAGTTTCTCGACGAGATAAGGAGGGCTGATTCCCTAATTCACATGGTCGATGCCTCGGGATCCACCGACATTGAAGGTGGAGGATGCCCCCCTGGATCCCACGATCCCCTAGAGGATGTAGAGTTCCTTGAGCATGAGCTCGACCAATGGCTTAAAGGCATCCTCATGAAGGATTGGCTTAAAATATGCAGACGCGTCGAGTCCACCGCCGACCAGCTTGAAGCCCTGCTAAGCGAAAGGCTGAGCGGGCTATCCATCACCCGCGAGGAAATAAGATACGCGATAAAAGAGGCGGGTTTAAATCCTAAGAAGCCAACGGCCTGGAAGGACGAGGAGATACTAAGGTTTACCCGCAACGTTAGGAAAGCCTCTAAGCCGATGCTTATAGCCGCAAATAAGGCGGATTTAGCCTCCGCTGAAGAAAACATTAACCGTCTTAAAGGTTCAGGATATATCACTGTGCCCTGCTGCGCAGAGGCGGAGTTAGCCCTCAGAAGGGCCGCCCAAGCCGGGTTGATAGAATACTTGCCCGGCGACGATCACTTCGAGATAGTCGAACATGAGAAGCTGACGGCCCCCCAGGAGAAGGCCCTAGAAACCATTCAGAGCAAGATACTTGAAAAATGGGGTTCCACGGGGGTTCAGGAGGCGATCAATAGGGCCTTCATAGACCTTTTAGACGCCATCGTAGTCTATCCCGTTCAAGACCCGGATAAGCTTACAGACCATGAGGGCAGGGTGCTCCCGGAGGCACATCTCATCCCATCGGGTACCACGGCTAAAAGCTTCGCCTCATACATACACAGCGAGTTAGGGGAAGGGTTCCTCTACGCGGTCGAGGTTAAAACAGGCAGCCGCGTCGGAGAAGACTACATCTTAAAGGACGGCGACGTGATATCCATAGTGAGCACTAAGCGAAGAGGTTAGAAGAGTTAGATATATCCTTTTCTCCTAAGGTAGTGGCCCGGCCTCTTCTTAGGTCCAAAGCCCCTTAATCCATCTGAGCTGAGCCTCCGCTTAAGCTCCTCAGCCCTATCCTCGGATATCTCACCTTCTCTTAGGAGCCAATCAATCGTCCGCTCAGCCTCCTCCATGGTGTTACACCGCCTAATATAATCTTCGGCTTTAGGCTCGTATCCTAGGAAAGGATCGACTCCACTCTCCATCAAGGTCCTCAGGCTTTTATTCCTTGAACCCTGCATCTCCAAAGCGAGGTGGGGAAACCTCCTCTTAAACTCCTCTAAGTCCATTTCAACCATCTAAGACTTCCCCTTGGGATCCTCTACAACTCAACATATTTAAGTTTCTGCTCTGCTTTTACGAACGTCCTCGCGGGGACATCCCTTGAAACCACGGTGCCGGGGCCTATCCATGAGCCGTATCCAATCTTTACCCCAGGCATCACGCTCACGTTCACGCCTGTCCTCACGTTGTCCCCTATTACGGCCCCGAACTTCCGTTCGCCCGTTGAAATCCTCTCCCCCTTCACGGTAGCAGTAATGAAGGCTTCGTCGAACCTCAGGTTAGCGACCATGGTCCCTGCTCCTATGTTACAGTTACAGCCTATAATGCTATCGCCGACGTATGATAGGTGAGGTATCTTAGTCCCCTCCATTACTATGCTATTCTTAACCTCGCATGCGTTTCCGATCCTTACGCCCCTGTCGAGGAAAGTGAACCTCCTTACATATGCGTTGGGGCCCACCTTTGATCCCTCACCTATGAAGGCCGGCCCCTCTACTATGGATCCAGCCCTTATGACGCCGTCCTTCCCCAGTATCACCGGCCCTGAAATCCTTACGCCATCCTCCACATCCCCTGAGATGGAGGTGGAGATCCTGCTCAGAAGCCTCATATTCGCCTTCAACAAGTCCCAGGGATAGCCTATGTGGATCCAATCCTCTTTTGAGGCTTGGACTACGCCCACTCTCCCCCTTGCGGCTGAAACATTTAATGCATCGGTTAATTCTATCTCGCCGCGTGGGGAAACCCCTACTCCATCGAGATCCTTTAAAACTTCAGGTGTTAAGATGTAGATTCCCACGTTGACTAATCCTCCGTGAAGAGGGAGGTTACTGGGCTTCTCAACGATCCTTTCAAGTAATCCATCGGAGGCTTGGACGACGCCGAAGCCCTCCAGCTCATCCGCATTGGAGGCCGTTATGAGAGCCAGGTTGCACTCCTCATACCTCTCCGAGACCATCTTCAATATTGTAGGTGAGGGGATGACGTCCCCATATAGGAGAAGGAAGGACTCCCCGCCTATCCTCTCGGCGGCTATGGCGGCCGCATGACCTGTACCCCTAGGATCCAATTGTCGAACATACTCCACCGGAAAAGGTAAGTTTAAGCTTTCCACGTATCTCCGCAGGATTTCACCCATCTCTCCAACTACGATTATGAGCTGTTCAACTTCTACACTCCTGAGCCCGTCGAGTATATGCCCTATTATAGGCTTGCCGGCCACGGGAAGCATCTGCTTAGGCCTATTCTCGGTTAAAGGCTGAAGCCTCACGCCCCTTCCAGCAGCTAAAATGACTGCCTTCAACGCTCAACCTCAAAGAGAAGGCCTTCTTCCCTCAACCTTCTCTCTGCAGCCCTTCAATATTTAACATTTCTCCCCGTTCACCGCTCTCCTCAGCGGCTTCCTCCCCTTCCCCTCCAGCTCTCTGAGCTACTGGTATGGCTAAGAGCTTCGACTTCCTAACCCCTACATGCCTCAAAGGAGTTATCTTCTTAGCAAGGTTGTAAATGTCGGATCCTATCTTTCCCCCAAGCGTCGGGGTAGGCCCTAAAACCATCTCCTGGCAGAGCTGCTCGTAGGTGAGTTCCCTCGCCTTCTCCTGGATGACCTCTCGCATTATATCCCTTATGGCATGCTCCTGCGACGCCTTGATCCTATGCCTCGTAAAGGCCACTATGGAAACCCTTGTGACAAATCCATCCCTTGTGGTCACCGTGAATATTCCGTCTATCCTGCTCGTCCCCCTCCTCACGAGGCTCCTAAGATAATCAGCCGCATATTCATGTCCCTTAAGGATTGTTACAGCCTTCCCATCCCTAAAGTCCGTGATTAAGAATCTAAGCCTTATAGGCTGATGGGAGAAGTCGCCCGTAATATCGTAGAGGGTCGTATCCACCACTCTGCCTATAAGCTTATTAGGGTCATCAGCCGGTATGGATGCCACCTCCATATCCCCGAAATATGGAGGGGTCTTAACGGTATACCATTTCTTCGTACGCCATCTATCCTTTACCTTTGCATATTTCGGCAAGGTCCCCTTACCCCGGCTAGTAGAGGGATAAGACCATTAATAAACTATGTGCTTCCACGGTCAAGTCTTGCCTCTTCCTCTAAGCATGCGATGGAAAAAGTAGATTCCATATAAAGCGCCTGCGAAGAACATTGAGAAGAGCTTCGATATGAAATTGAAGTTCACTGGCTTAGGCATGGCAGGGTTCAACTGATGATAAAGCATATCCAAGTTGCCCCCATACATTATGAAGAAGCTCGTCCACATCAGGAAGTTCTGTAGGAATTCATATCCCATAATAAATGCTCCAAGGCAGAGGAATATGAAGATCCCCCTTTTAAGCGTTGAAGGCCACTTCAAAATATGGTTACGCCAGGCTTCCAAGCCTAAAGCCCAGTAGAGGAAGCCGAACATCACGAAGAGTGTTATCGGCTTAAAATGGAATACGTAGATAGGTGTGGGTATTATAAGCTCGTCCATTACGAACCTTTCCCCCACCACATACTCCGAGCGGTGTTTAAGGGAAACCCTCAGTAGTATGGTCAGGCCAAGGAGGCCGAATATGGCGGAGAGGATCCTGTAGACTTGAAGCTCCCCCACCTTAACTTGAGCCAATATTTTTCACCTTACCCCCTAATTTAAGGAATAGATCCTCCCAATCCAGTTTAACCATCAATATCATAGTTACTATAAAGACTATTATAGAAAATATTATGGTATAATAATTCTCCTCGGTCCCCGCGACCCAGTTGATGGCGGCCCTCGAGGCCCTCCCAGATCCAACCGTCAAGAGGGTTATGAGGAACTTACCCGCTAGGCAGGCTAAGAAGGTCTTCCATAGGCTATACTTCATTAACCCTAAGGGGATGAACACTAGATCATCCGGGAGGGGTGAAGCCGCAAATATGAAGGCCGCGATGAAAGGTCTTCCCCCCAGCAGCCTCCTTAAGGTATTGAAGCGCGCCTCATATCTTCGTCCCAGCACTTTTCCACCCCCATAGCCTACGAAGTAGCTGAAGAGTTTTCCTACAGTGGCCCCTAAAGCCCCTAGAAACGTTAATGGTATCAACCCTATATTAGGGATATCTAAGGCGATGGTGAAGATCAGGAGAAGGTAAGGCACCGGGAAGAATAAGGCTAAATTGCCTAGAAGGCTTATGATGAACGCGCCGAGGTATGGGTTGCCTACGATCCTCAAGATCATATTAAGCCAGGCAGTTGAATCCATATATGAATCCCCGAGGGCTCCCAATCCTTTATAGATGTATCGACGTTGCAACTATTATCCATTTATCTTTTACTTATATGTTATAGTCTATCCATGAGGTCGAGTGGTATACCTTAGATTCGTGGGAAAAGGGGGTTGACATGGTAGTTAGGAGGTAAAGTTAAGAGCAGCCTTTAAAGAAGATAGGGCTCATAAAGGGAGGGGGCCTATCCTGTTAGACCTGAGATTTATCCGGGAGAACCCTCTTATAGTCAAGAAGGACCTTGATAAAAGGGGAGAATACGAGAAGATCCCGTGGATAGACGAGATCATCCAATATGATAGGAGGCGGAGGGATGTTATTCGAGAGCTGGACAACCTCCGTCGAAGGCGCAACCTCCTCACCGAGGAGATCGCTAAACTTAGACGTGACGGGTTGGACGCATCTGAAAAATTAATTGAGGCAGCCAGGCTTCCAGATGAGATAAAGGCCTTGGAGGGGAGGCTTCAGGACTATGAAGGGAAGCTGGAATACTATCTCTCCAGGCTGCCTAATATAACCCATGAAACGGTTCCCCCAGGTAGAGATGAGAACGACAACGTAGTAGTGAGGGTTTGGGGGGAGAAGCCGAGCTTCAATTTTAAACCCATGGATCACATAGACCTCGGCTTAAAATTAGACCTGATAGACGTTGAGAGGGCGGCGAAGGTATCTGGGGCGCGCTTCGCTTACCTCAAAAATGAGGCGTCCCTCCTAGAATTCGCCATAGTTAGATATGCTCTAGAAAAGGTTGTTAAAGAAGGCTTCATCCCGGTGATCCCCCCTGTCCTTGTTAAGAGGGAGGCCATGTACGGTGCAGGGTTCCTGCCTTTAGGCGAAGATGACGTATACTGGATAAGGGGTGAGGATCTATGTCTGGCGGGTACGGCGGAGATCCCCCTCGCGGCCATGCACATGGGCGAGATCCTCGACGAGGATGATCTTCCATTATATTATACTGGATTCTCCACTTGTTTCAGGACCGAGGCTGGGGCCCACGGCCGCGATACAAAGGGGATATTCAGAGTCCACCAGTTCGATAAGCTGGAGCTCTTCAAGTTTACGACGCCCGAGGCTTCTTGGGAGGAGCATGAGAAACTTATAGGGACGGTTGAACAGATATATAGGGGACTCAATCTACATTACAGGATAGTCAACGTATGTTCAGGGGAGCTGGGGGTATCGGCGGCAAAGAAGTATGATTTAGAGGTATGGCTGCCCGGTCAGGGAAAATACCGTGAGGTAGTCTCATGCAGTAATTGCACGGACTACCAGGCTAGAAGGTTAAACATTAGGTGTAGGAAAGATCCGAGGGAGAAGCCTCGGTTCGTACATACGTTAAATAGCACCGCCGTAGCCGTTGGGAGGGTCCTAGTAGCCATATTCGAGAATTATCAACGTGAAGACGGGTCGATAAGGGTGCCTGACGCGTTAACCCCGTATCTAGGGTTCAGGGAGATAACCGCGGATAAAAATTATTCGAGATGAGGAATCCTTCGGGATACGTTAGCGGATCGTCTTAGAAGGGTAGGCCCTAACCCAGAGGTCGCTCAGGATCCTGTAGAGGTCGGGGACTGTTTCAAGTTGCCTCACCTCCTCCGGCCTAACCCATTTCACCTCCAAGCTCTCCCAATTCAAATTGATTTTAGAATCTTCACCTGTAAACTCGAATAGGAATGGATGTACGATCCATCTTACCCCTAAATTCTTATCTGAAACCTCGGTTGGATCCCCGGCAGCCATGAGCTTAAGGTCCTCCCCGGGTATGGAGAGCTCCTCCCTTATCTCCCTGTAAGCCTGGCTTAGGGGATCATCCTCTAGGTATCCGCTTACGGCCGACCACTTACCCCTATAGCTTCCAACCCTATCGCTGCGTCTTAGGATTAGGATCCTTCCCTCCTTAACTATGAAGGAGGTGACGACGTTATAGGTTCTCAACCGGTTTCCCTGTGCATATGCTCCTCGGAGGGTGCGTATATGAATCTTATGGCGTGCAGCCTTATCGGACAATGCTCGCAGAACTTGGGCTGGTCCTCGGCCCTTAAAAGCTTCCCTATCTGGTCTAAGGCTTTACAGTTGAAGACTCTATTTGAGGCATCCATCAGCCCATATATACAATCGGCCATTCCAACTTCTCCCCTTAAATCAGAGAGTAGAGGAATATATAGCCCCTAGATTTAAAAGTATTCAAGCGTTTCATCAGATTGGTGATTCGCCAGGTTTAAATTTTCCGAGTTGCCAACTGAGGCTGCGGCGCGGCTGCAATGCTACCCTTCCATTTTCTCGAGTTCCCTTAATAGTAATGGGAGGAAGACGCCTATATCTGATATAACGCCCACGGCTTGGGCCGTGCCCCTATCGAGGAGTTTCAAGGCCACCGCGGGGTTTATATCGACGCATATGATCTTCACGGTGGATGGGAGAAGATTTCCCACGGCTATGGAGTGGAGCATCGACGCTAACATTAGGACGATCCCAGCCCCCTTTAAAGCCTCCATGTACCTCAGTTGTGCCTCAACGGTGTCCGTGATAACCTCGGGCAGCGGCCCATCATCCCTTATGGATCCCGCTAGAACGTATGGGACCCCCCTATGGATACACTCGTATATTATCCCGTTTTTAAGGATTCCTTTATCCACCATGGCTTTAAGGGATCCCGCCTTATAGACCTCGTTTATCGCCGCTATATGGTTCCTGTGGCTTCCAAGGCTTGAGGTCCCATTCTCTAGGTTGACGCCTAGGGAGGTTCCGAAGAGGGCTCTCTCCACATCGTGTACCGCCAAGGCGTTTCCAGCTAAAAGGGCATGGACGTAACCTAGCCTTATCATGCCGGCCAAGGCGTCCGAGGCCCCTGTATGCACGACCGCCGGGCCGGCGACCACGATGATCCTCTCTCCCCTGCGTCTAGCCTTATAGAGGTCCCCCGCTATCCTATGTATCATGGAGGTGGACGGCTTCTCCGGCGAAGCCTTACTCACCATGAACTCGAATACGCCTAAACTCTCCCTCGGCCTCTCCGGAGGCTTAACTTTAACTCCCTCCTCGCCTACGACTATTAGGTCTCCCCTTCTGACTTCCCGGATCGGCTTACAGTAGGCCCTCCTAATCCTCTTATCCACTACTATGACTTTATCCATCATAGGATTCTCTACTTCGATCCACCGGCCGGACAAGTAAATCCACGTTGGATGGCTTGTAGTTGAGTAGAATTTGTCGGGTAGAACCATATCCGATGGGGCCGGCTCCAGCCTCGCCTCAACCGGGCGGCTCCTCACAGCTCCTAACATGTAGAGCTCCTTCAGGATACGATCCAAATGTTCAGGGTCTCTACCTTTCACGAGGAGGCGCGCATAGCTGTAGTCGGTCTTCCTCCGCCCGATGATGAACTCCTTAACCTCGAATTCCCCGCCTAAATCCATTATCCGGTCGAAGATCCGCGTCAAAATCATGGAATCTATTAAGTGTCCCTCGACCTCGACCTCATCCGAGTTGGACTCTGCGTCATGGAACACTACCACCGGGCATGAATAATGCACCCCTTATCCATATGGATGATTCATCCAGGCCGGGCTCCGCTAATAAACCTTTCCACGGGCCTCAAAAAAGAAGGGAGTTTTATGGAATAGGTGGATGCGAGGCTAGGCGAAGACCGCCGATATTAGGGTTTCCACTCCCCTAACTACCACCGCCGCTACAGCGATCACTATGGCCGCCATGGCTATTCCCACGGCTATGTTGCCTTTCTTAAGTTCGCCCCACTCATCCATCTCCTTAGTGAGTTTACCGAAGACTGAGAGGGCTATATACTGCATAGCCATGGCTAGAGCCAAGGCTATTACGAGCTGGATGAAACCCATCACTATCGCCAGAAGATCCCATGTTACGAAGAGTCCTGAGATCCCCGGGGCCACTATAGTTGCCACGGAGATGAAGATGCCCGCCATGTATATGGCGACAGCTATGTTGCCTTTACTTATCTCAGCCCATTCGTCCAGTTCCTTCGTAAGCCTTCCCAGGATGGAGGATGCCAGGTATAACGCTAACACCGCGAAGACTATGCTCAGGATAAGTCTTAGAAAAGCTAACCCGACTAGGGCTATTTTCGCAAACATTGTCTCTCTCCACTTTAGAATAGAATAGTTACCTATAAAAAGTTTTCAGTATCAAATTTTAAGCGGTGATTTAATAAAGGATAAATCCCTCTTCCTGCGGACGGGTAGGCTGGAGAAAGAAGTTCCAGGTGGTTGAGAATGTCAAGCGATGTGAGGGTGAGGCTCGTACACCTCTCAGACACCCATATCTCCCCGTATGGCCAATTCGTAGAGGAGACGTTCGATGAGGCTGTAAGGCAGATAAACGCCTTGGATCCGCCCCCAAAACTCATTATCCATACCGGCGATTTAACGGATAATGGCGTCTTACCTGATTATGAGTATGCTCTGGAGAAGATTAAGCTAATTGAGGGAGACCTCGTAATAGCTCCGGGAAACCATGATGAACGCAACTATGGGCAATCGCTTTTCCGCGAGATGATCGGAGGGCTAGACCGTGAAGTCGATCTCGGAGACTTAAGGCTATACGTGATGAATAGCCCAGAGCCCGATAGGGACGAGGGCCGCCTAGGCCGTAGAAGGCAGGAGCTCCTGAATAATAGGCTCAGGAAGGCGCCTAGGGACGTCTTAAAGATAGTGGCTTTCCATCATCATTTGGTCCCGGTACCCCATTCCGGGAGGGAGACGAACGTCCTAGAGGACGCCGGCGAGGTCCTCGACAACGTCTTAAAATATAAGGTGGATCTTGTCCTGATGGGCCATAGACATGTGGGACGGGCACTACGCATAGAGGACACGATACTATTGAATGCTGGAACTGCTTCGAGCATCAGGACTAGGGGTAGGCTTGGACACACCTTCAATATAATAGACGTAATGGAGGATGGATCCATAAGAATCTATGAGAGAGACATTAAAAAACTCGAGGACAGGGTTAAAGGAGAATACTCGGCGAAGACCCATACGTGAACGAATAATTAAGAAAAAAGGTAACGGTAGGTATCTAGGTGAAATTTAGGTAGAGTATTATTATGAGGGGAGTTAACCCGAATAGGATAGGGATCAAATTTGCTGGTAGCCTTCTTCGAACTCCCCTCCTCATGAGTATCCACCTCATATTGATGGCCGTATGGATGGATAGCAGGATCATGGTGGGGACATCGAGTCCGAAGTGGATGAAAACTCCTAGACGGTAACTTATGAATCCCCTGGTCATCATGTAGCCCGAAACCATCATCAGCATAAAGAGCAGATAGAGAGTCCAGGCCGAAGCCCTATCCAGCTTATAGAGGAGCCTGTTAACGTTCAAAGGGAAGCCTCCACTCGGATCTTCAAGCTATAATAGCATATTTACCGGATCCTTTTTAATCTAATATTTAAAAAGTAGGGGATAGCCGGATTTCATCTATCTACCTTATTGAGGAGAGGATTCGATCTTGGAATCGCTGAAGAAGCTGTGGAGTGGAATCCTGAGAAAAATTGATGAGGGCTACGGCGAAGAGGCGGTAGGGCTTTGCAGGGAGCTTATACGGGAGAAAAGCCCATCAGGGAGGGAGGCTGAGGTGGCATCCCTGATAAGCGGGAGCATGAGGAAACTCGGCTACGACAGGGTTGAAATAGACGAGGTGGGGAACGTGGTAGGGATCGTAGGGGGAGGGGAGGAGATCAGCCCTATAATACTTTTCGACGGCCATATGGATACGGTTGGGGAGGGGCTTCTCTCCAACTGGAGGTATGATCCATACTCGGCCGCGATTGCAGATGGCGTCATATATGGTAGAGGGGCCTCCGATATGAAGGCCGGCCTGGCCGCGATGATAGTGGCATGCCCCCTGATAAAGGAGCATCTCCGCAATGGACGTGACAGCATAGCGATGGCTTGCGTCGTACATGAGGAAGACTGTGAAGGCTTCGGGGTAAAGAAGATTATAGAGAGATATGGGAGGCCTAAATACGTAATTTTAGGTGAGGCGACAAACCTCACCCTCGCCATCGGACACAGGGGTAGGGTTGAACTTGAAATAGAAACTAAAGGGAGGACGGCGCATGGAAGCAATCCAGGTGAGGGCGTAAACGCCATATATAGGATGATCCCTGTAATACAGCGGATAAAGGCTGAGGAAGAAGCTCAACTCCACCCTTTCCTAGGATACTCGTCTAAATCTGTCAATAGGATCTGGTGTAGCCCCGATGAGGCGCCTGTAGTCCCGGACAGTTGCACCATGGTCTTAGATAGAAGGATACTTCTAGGAGAGACGAGGCAGTCGATACTATCTGAGGGGCTGAGATACCTCGGAGACATCGATGGAGAGGCTAGGATAGCGAGACGTAGAATTACCTGTTACACGGGCTACTCGGAGGTCGTTGAGCAATTCTTCCCGGCGTGGATGCTCTCGCCTGGAGATAAAATCGTTGAAACCGCCAAGGCACTCCTCGGCTTCGCCCTTAAGAGGGATATCTCCATCTCAAAATGGTCTTTCAGCACGGATGGCGCCTATACAGCCGGGGTGGAAGGGATACCCACGATCGGTTTCGGTCCAGGAGAGGAAAGGCACGCCCATACGCCCGAGGATCAGGTTAGGAAATCCGATATACTGGAAGCCCTAAAAGGCTACGCGGCGCTCGCGATAGGCCTTAAGGGAGACGGGATCAAATAATAAATGAGGGATTTCCCATGATACCCCTTTTTATCCATGATCCGCGTTCTAGTTAAAAACCACTATTTTAGGTGGACGGCATCCCCGATAGTAGCGGGGCAGAAGGCTATAGTGAACTTGTGGAAGGGGCGTATGATATCTTTAAGCCCATCTCTCCTTCATATCTCTAAATCCAATAGTTAACCGCCGAGGGCTGCCTTAGACTAACTTTGGTCTTCCTTCTATTAATTTTACAGCTATTCCCGCGTTATAAAACTAATATATTTGTTTGGATGGGGATCTTCAGGTTAGTTTTTAACGAGCTTCTTCCCTCATCGAGGGATAAAAAGATATAAATAATGTTAAGGGGCATCTGTCTACTTGACGGGAGAGGAGTTTATTGGCTGAGAGATTTCTGAAATGGTCTATGAGGAGGAGGTGGGCTAGGGCCCTCATTATAGCTAGGGAACAGATCAAAAAGGCGATAGATACCGTGTCGGAGTTGGAGAAGGCCATACTCGCGGCCTCCCAGGGGTTGCCTGAGGAGGCTTTGAGGTCGATTAACAGGCTATTCCAGATCGAGGAGGAGATAGATGACCTGCGGAGGGAGGTCTTCATACAGCTCGCAAAGGGGGAGCTTAGATCCAGGGATAGGGAGGATCTGATGCACCTAGTGAAGAGGTTAGACGTCATGGCCGATCACGTTAAGGATTCCGCCAGGTACATTAAGATACTCTTGGATGCCCCTCCAATCCCCGAGAAGATATGGGGGGAATGCGTGGAGATCTCGAAGGGACTGGTTAAATGTGCTTCATCCCTCAGGGGGAGCATAGAAAAACTTGAAAGCGACTCCGCCGAGGCGAAGGTGCTATCCCTCCATGTTGACTCCGTGGAGCATGAGGTCGATGAACTCTACCTGGGAGTTAAAACTCTGCTGATAAAGTATTCAAGGGATCTCGATCCAGCTGCATTAGTGACTTTAAACGACCTCTTCGAGTCCATGGAGGAGGTCGCCGACAGCTGCGCCGACACAGCTGACTATATAAGGATAATAATAGCTACAGAAGAAGCCTCGTGAATCAGGGAACTATATCGGCCGATTAATAAATGGGGTGATCCTTTACACCTTATCCTTTACATTCTATCCGAGAGCTTTATCCCGATGGCTTCCATGGCGTTCCTGAGGACTATCGCTACAGCCTTCACCAGTGCGGCTCTCGCTGCACGTAGGGATTCGTCCTCTGAGCCTATAACGTTAACTTTCTCATAATATTCATGGAATAATTCCGCGAGGCTATTGGAATAGTTGGTGATCCCGCTGGGTTTCAGGTTGTCGGCTGCGTCGAGGAACTCCTCCGGGAACTTGGCTACTTGGAGGAGGAGGCTTCTCTCCAGGGGATGGGTGAGCTTCTCTCCTTCAACCTCGATAGATACTTCCCTCCCGAGCTTCCTTAGTATCCCTAGGGCCCTTGTATACGCGTAGTTTATGAATGGAGCGCTGTTCCTTTCAAAATCCAAAACTCTATCCCAGGTGAAGGTTACGGTTCTTATGGGCTCAACGGATATCAAAGCGTATTTGACAGAGGCCAGCCCGATCTTTTCAGCTATCTCCTTGACCTCCTCATCCAAGGAGACCTTATCTCTTTTACGGACTTCCTCGTAAGCCCTCGTCAAGGCCTCATCTAAGACCTCGTCTAATGTTATTATCCTGCCCCGCCTACTGGACATGCGCCTTCCGGGCAATTCGACGAGGCCGAAGGAGAAGTGGATAAGGTTTTTTCCCTTCTCATATTCGCCTAAGGCGTATAAGGCTGCCTTGAGCTGGAGCTGGGCTAGGCCCTGCTCAGCCCCTATGACGTTTATAACCATGTCCGCCTCCTCGAACTTGTAGAGGCTGTAAGCTATATCCCTAGTCGTATAGAGGGTTGTGCCATCGGACCTCAGGAGTGTAAGGGACGGTATACGGTGCGTATCCTTTAACCTAAGCTCCTCCCTTAGGTTTAAATCCTCGATTATGGACTCGACATCTAGTTCTAGTGCTCCATCCTCCCGCCGGACATACTTTGAAGATCTAAATTTTTCGAGGATGGCTCCCACCCTCCCGCTCCATACGAGGTCGCTCTCCCAATCCCAGGAGTCGAAATCTATGTCAAGCCTCCTAAGGGTATCCTTGAATCCCTCTAGGCAGAGGCTGCTCACCTTCCTTATGAGCCTCTTAGCCTCCCTCCCCCCCTCGTCATACTCTTTGATAAGCCTTGAAACCTCAGATTCAGGGTCGTCTCCCCTACCAATTATGGCCTTGCTCAGGGTGTCGAAGATCTCCGGATACTTACCTCTCAGCTCCGCTGCAACCCCAACCCAGTCGTCAAGCTCATCCCTAAGCCTCTTAAGGTCCTCGTAATATTCCTCGCCTAGTTCGGCTAACCTCGCGGTCTTCCTTTTAAGGGATTCCACCTCGATGAGGCAGCTGGCAACGCTGTATACCCTGCCTAGGAAGTGGTCGGGCTTACCTTCGATGGAGGGTTCTCCTAGAAGCTTATAGCCGTAGGCTAGTATGGCGCTTTGCCTACCCATATCATCGATATAATAATGTCTTTTAACTATGTGTCCCCTCCTCTCCAGGAGCCTGGCTAATGCATCTCCCAGAATGGGGTTCCTGGCTTGTCCTATGTGAATGGGATGTACGGGATTTACGCTGGTATGCTCAACTATTATCCGCCTCGGTTCATCAGTCTTTAAGAAGCCATAAGACCCTTCCTCCCTGAGGACTTGGGCGAGGATAAGTCTAGAGGCCTTCTCGAAGTTCAACCTGAAGTTTATATATCCGTTACCTGCAACCTCCGCGCCTCTAATAAGCTCCGATGGGAATTCCATATACTCGAGGATTCTCTCCGCCAGTTTTAGAGGGTTCTCTCCAACCTTTTTTGCTAAGTCGAAGCATATGCTCGTTGAAAGTTCACCGAATTTCAGGGAGGGGGGCTCAGCTAATGATGCTTTTCCAACCTCATCATGGAAGCCGAGCTTCTTTAAAGATTCGTCGATGGATCTCCTACAGGAGTCCTTAAACTCCGAATAGACATCTTTGTGCTTCAACTCAGACCAGGTAAGTCTAGGACGAGAAGAGATTTAAAGGAATCCCCTCTAGGACCGGGCGGGCGATGGGAAAAGAATTATTATGTTGCCGTTTCACTTAATTCCCATGCTCGCATGGTTAGAGCCCATGGGGCGGGGAAAGGGCGGGTATGAAGAGCATTAGAGCTGAAGGTTGCAATTCTCTTCACCGAAGCCTAGCCAGGAAAGGGCGCAGGCCTCCGGAGCCTGTGACGGGGGTTCGAATCCCTCCCCGCCCGCCAAGTTCAATCGGTTTTATGGCGGATTCCCCACCCTCTAGGCGTTGAGGCGTCCTTGCGCCGCTTCAGCTTAAGGGATAAGCCGAAGGGAGTATTGCAGCCTCTTCGTTACTCCAATATGCTTAAAGGTAAGATTTACCGTCTAAATTTTGGTGGAGGTTGGATTGGAAGCTCAGAAAGCCTTGGAGAAAGTTTTAAACGGTGTAGCCGTGGTATCGTCGAGGATGGACGATAAAATAAACGGTTTAACAGTGGCCTGGATGACCCAGGTATCATATCAGCCCCCTCTAATAGCCGTGAGTGTAGGCAAGGCGAGATACACCCATGAGATGATAGAGTCCTCCAAGGTATTCGCTGTAAGCGTCCTCCACGAGGGACAACTGGAGGTAGCTAAGCTCTTCGGCCTACAATCCGGTAGGGATGTGGATAAATTCGCTAGAGTCGCCTATGAGACTAGGGTCTCAGGCTCCCCAATATTAAAGGATTGCCTAGCTTTCTTAGACTGTGAGGTGGAGTCATCGCTTCATGTTGGGGACCATACAATATTCATTGGTAGGATCCTCGATGCAGGGGTTAAAGGGTATGGGAAACCCCTCATCTATAATCCAGGAGACTACTGGTAAACCATGAATGGATGTGGATAGAGTAAGGGGGGCCTCTCGAACATCCCTATGGGCTTATGTTCATCTATCGCGGGAGGATAGTATCCTCTGCATCTTTAGCTGAAGAATATTTTAGCGACTTCGTAGATCTCCCTATCCACCGTCTTCAATTTTCCAATGGCTTCCCTTAAGGGCACTGGGACTATGCGGTTGCCCTTTAAGGCAGGCATCTCCCCGAACCTTCCCTCAGCCACCAGGTCCACGGCGGCTACTCCAAACCTTGTTGCAAGTATCCTGTCGTAGGCTGTTGGGCATCCCCCCCTTTGTATGTGGCCTAGGGAGATCGCCCTCGTCTCGAAGCCCGTCCTCCTCTCTATCTCCTGGGCTAATGCTTCTCCGATCCCGCCGAGCCTGTAATGTCCGAACTCGTCTACGCCTCCTCTGGTGAAGTATTTGTCGGCTCCCTTCGGACGGGCCCCCTCAGCCACTACTATAATGCTGAACCTCTTCCCTTTCTCATATCTCCGACGGACGATCCCGCATAACTCATCTATCTCGAAGGGCTCCTCGGGGATCAGTATGGCGTCTGCACCTCCTGCAAGCCCCCCATATACGGCTATCCACCCCGCGTGTCGGCCCATAACCTCGACCACCATGACCCTGTGATGGGATTCAGCCGTTGTGTGGAGCCTGTCTATAGCCTCCATAACTATGTTCACAGCCGTATCGAATCCGAAGGTCAGATCTGTGGCTGATAAGTCGTTGTCGATGGTCTTCGGGACACCTACTAGGGGCATCCCCATCTCATATAATCTATAGGCGACTCCTAAGGTGTCTTCACCCCCGATGGCTATTAACCCGTCAAGGCCGAGCCTTACAAAGTTATCCTTAATGATCTCATATCCGTTCTCAATTTTCCCCGGGTTAGTCCTGGACGTGCCCAGTATGGTCCCGCCCCGGTATAGGATTCCTGAAACCTTGTCTAGGGTTAAGGGTTCAACCTCTAGCTCTAGGAGGCCCCTCCACCCATCCCTTATCCCTATTATTTCGAAGCCGTAGGATTCTATCCCCCTCCTCACTATCGCCCTTATCACGGCGTTTATACCGGGGCAGTCACCCCCGCCGGTTAAGACGCCGATCCTCTTAGGCATTCACCACCACTCCCTTATCTTATTTCTATGGTATGACCCTTAGGCTTTTCCGGCGGATCCTAAGACGTTGGAGTTTTTATGTTTGACGAGGTTTATCAGTTCCTGTCTCGCGAGGCCTAGATACCTTCTAGGATCGTATTCCTTAGGGTTCTCGGCTAGAAACTTTCTAACCATGGCGGTGAATACGAGTCGGCCGTCGGTGTCTATGTTGATCTTGCAGACAGCTGATTTCGCTGCCTTTCTCAGCTGGTCTTCGGGGATCCCTACAGCACCCTCCAGGTTTCCGCCGTACTTGTTTATTATCTCCACGTAGGTTGGAAGGATCGATGATGCTCCATGTAAGACTATCGGGAAGCCGGGAAGCCTCTCCGCGACCTTATCCAATATGTCGAACCTCAGGGTTGGAACTCGCTCCCCAGGTTTGACTTTAAACTTGTATGCCCCATGGGATGTCCCTATCGATATGGCTAGGCTGTCAACCCCAGTTCTCTTAACGAACTCCTCGGCCTCATCGGGTTTGGTGAAGTAAGCCTCCTCAGCCTTAATGGATTCTTCCATGCCGGCCAGTACGCCTAGCTCTCCTTCGACGGTTACGTCGAACCTATGGGCGTATTCTACCACCTTCCGAGTCAGGGCTATGTTATCCTCGAAGGATAAGAAGGATCCGTCTATCATAACAGAGGAGAAACCGTTGTCGATGCAGGCCTTGCATAGTTCAAAGCTGTCTCCATGGTCTAGATGTAGGGCGATGGGTATGTCTCCGCCCATCTCCCGAGCCATCTTCACGGCTCCCATGGCCATATATCTCAGGAGCGTCTGGTTGGCGTAGTTCCTTGCTCCCTTAGATACCTGAAGTATGACAGGGGATCTGGTCTCCACGCATCCTATTATGACCGCCTGGAGCTGCTCCATATTGTTAAAATTATATCCGGGTACGGCATATCCTCCCCGATATGCCTTGTGGAGCATCTCCCTCGTATTCACTAGACCTAACTCCTCGAACGGCCTAACCATGGTTTACTCATTTCCCCCGTGAAAACCTCAGAGAGTAAGATGAACTGGCTTTAAAGTTTTATGGTTGCAGTCATGCCTTGGCAGGGCTGGATGGTGGAGGCGGGGCATCCGAATCTATGACCTTTAAGAGGCTGATCCCTTTCTTGTCAGCGTTCTTCTCAGGAGGTTGTTATAGGCTGTGGCTATCTTCCTTGCTACTATTAGGGCTTCGGGGAGTCGGTGGCTGCCCAGAGAGGCTTTTATAATATTTTTCGCTGCCCTTTCCTCTAACCCTACCGCGTAAAACTTTAGGGAACCTACGGCGAAGGTGTATTCCCAGGGGTTACGATCCGAATAAAAATTAAAAAACTCATCTTTAAATGCTAAAATCACCGGCATATTCACGAGCCTATATAACGTCCATGCATCTACCTTATTACCCCCAGCCATGTACAACCCATCTAAAAGTATACATCTTATCTGTTCACGGTGTGGAGATGACGCGACGGCGTCGGCTACCCTATCGGTTGCATCGCTCCCATCCCATTCAGCCTCTCCTTTAACTATCCCCTCTATGATGAATGCTCCTCTAGAGACTACGCCGATGAAGGCCTTCCTCTCCAAGCGGATCCGCTTGTCCCCCGAGCTGACCCCGATAAATCTAACTTGACTTTTCAGGAAGATCCAGCCTCCTCAAGATCTCCCTCGCTATCCTCGCGAAGCCTTCATAAGGTGGATCTTCAGCCTCAACGAGTATTCTTATCATCTCTTCGAATTCCATATAGCCCTTGATGAGGGAGTAGACTATTAGGCTTTCCATGGCATCGGCAACCCTCCCCCTAGGGGTCCTCTTGGGGAGCAGATCTCTGACACCTGACTCCCTAGCAGCCTCGGCTAGGACCCTGTCACTGACCTTCACACCATTTGGTACGCCATGGATCACCGTTAACGCCATGGAGTATAGAAAATTAATATATGAATCTCCAAGTTTGGCTAGGTTTTTATCTAAGAGGATGGCGTCTAGTCCTGATAGGTTAAGATGGGGCGTCAAGAATGTTCTACCTTCATCCACGCCTCCTCAAAGCTAGTTGTAAAGTTGACCAGCTTCTCCCTGATTTTATCGAGCGCCTTGATGAGCGCCCTCCTCGGATTTCCACCTTTACGCGTCCTTATGTATAGGATGGCGGAGTCAAGCAGTGGATGTGGAACATCGTATCCTGCTATTTCTATGTTAGGATCGCCTAATAGTTCTCTTTGGAGCAATATACAAAGCGTATGTCCTTCTCCTTTCAGCTCGAGTTTTAACTCGTTTTTATCTTCTTTTAACACCGTGACCTCCAATCCTTTCACCTTTTCCTATAAGCTTTATTATAATATTCACCTGAGATCTTCCTACTCTCCTTATTGCCGCAGGCTGGACATATCAGGATCCTGCCGCTGGGGATTAATTCTTCACCACATTTCGAGCAGAATGCTTTTATAACCCCGAGTTCCCTGCCCACCGTCGTCAGCTGGGGAATCCTATTCTTAACGTTTATAACCTTAGCCCTTATGAAATCACCCCTTTTACAGATGTCCCCCATCAGCCTCTCATATCTAGGGCTCGTGTTCGCGATATGCAGTGCCGCGCTATAGGGCAGCGGCAGGATCCTGTCGCCGATCTCGTAGATTTCAATTATCGCCAACTTATCCTGGACGTTCACGACTAATCCTGTAACTACGTCCCCTTCCTTAGGGACCACCGGGGTTTTAGAGCAGGGTTCCACCTTCACGGTCTTCCCTAAGGGATCTATCTCGGCAAGCCCCACCCTGGTGGAGTATATGGTCCCCCTATCCTCATACGTACCTGATCCAGGTATGAATTCCTCTATTACCCCGAGTTTTTCTCCGGGTATGGTGAACCTGTCCTGGACGACAGTCCTCCTATTTTCCATGGCTTATCATCCTATATAGGTCCACATTAAATTCATGTATTCTCTTCCTATGATATGGGAAGATCCTCGGCATCCTCATCCTCATATTGAAGATGTGGGTTATCTCCCCATTATTCCTTTCAACCAGCCTTTTAATAAAGTATCTGCTCTTAACATCGGATTTATGCAGGGAGTATACCACCCTAGAGATCCTTAAGGCCTTAGTTATGAACGGCCTATCCGCCCCGGGTTTTCTAACCCCGAAGGGGGGATTCTGGATCACCGTATCGAAGCTTCCCTCGACCGCTTGGATATCCGCGATCACAGGTTGAACCCTGTCCTTAAGGTTGAATTTCTCCAGGTTTTCCCTTAACAGTTTAACTGCTGCACGATCTATATCGACCGCGATTACCCTGCATGCCCCTAGGAGGGCTGCGCCGATGGATAGTCTCCCTGTGCCGCATCCCAGGTCGACTATCCTCCTACATTTCACGTCGTTAAATATTTTATCGGCTATGAAGAGGATCTCCGCCGCCGTCTCACCGGGCACAGTATATTGTTCAAGGGCCACCTTAGGGCTGGGATGGGCTGGGATGCGCTCCAAGAGAGCCTCTAATCTTTTCTTCCTCATATGCTTCATCTAGGAGATCTAGGATAGCCTTAGCTTCATCATAGTTAAGTATGGGTCTCTGGAAGAGTCTTCTACCATCTATAGCTATTCTAGGACAGGCGGTGTTGACGAGGGCGTCTAATTCCGTGAAGCTATCCATGTTTTCAGGAGTGACCTCCCTCGCACAGATCATCACAGGGTTTCTCCCCAATTTTTTTAATCTTTTAAATAGGAGTTCCGCGTCCCCAAACCTTCTCTGTCCATGTTTTAAGCCTATAATTATGCCTATGCGCTTAGCTTCTAGGAACATCTTCTCAGCGCCCCTCCTAAGTCTAAGGATCTTATTCACATGTTCGCCTACGGGCTTCGCCTTTCCCATATAGGGGTCTACGACTATGGCCGGCTTCCCCGTGGCGAGCTGTACCCCTATTCCATGGAATAGGCCCCCAGATATTACAATGAAGGCCTCCACCGAGTGGGCTATGGTCAAGGCCGTTGTAAGGTCGCATCCTAGGATTTGCCCGTCGTATATAGCATGGCTTGAAGCCTTGCCGATGAGGGGCTCCTTCCCATGTTCCCTAAGGAACGCGGATGCCTCTGATATGTTATGGATGTGCTGTATTGAGGCCAATACCCCGATCTTATTGTAGCAGCCTAGATATCTGAGGGAGTCCTCCAGAGCCTCCCTTATCGGTAGTGTAGACCTCGCCTCTATGAATAGGATGTTTCCATCGTAGCCTTTATGGGGTGGCGTATGCCCTAGGTGGACTATCAGGTCGCAGTTTAGGGTTTTAAACTCCTCGTATGCTATGTCGCATGACCCGTAGCATGGGTCGGCTGACACTATGACTTCCAGTCCATGCTCCATAAGCTTATCCGCGATACTCCATGCTACGGGTCGGAGTCCATCTGGAAATTGTAGAAGTATCCGCTTATGCTTTCCTTCGGAGATCCTGCGGGCGATCGGAGTTAAATCTATCTCATAATGGCCGTAATGCAATATATCCATCTTATCATCTATCATCTCTACAGCTTTTCAAGGGTTTCCGAATGGGACTGGGAGGTCTCCAAGGTCAGGTTGACAGAAGACGGGGATGGCAAATAATAAGGGGTTTAGGGGTTTAGAGTCTCTATGGATCCCATTTCAGCATAGGGTCTTCGGGAAGGCCTTTCCCGAGGCTCTTCTCTAGCATGAGCCTCTGCTCTATGCTTGCAACCCATTTCCTGACTTGGATTACGGCGTCAGGGTTCACGGATATCGAGTCTATCCCGCTTTCCACTAGGAACCTTATGAAGTCGGGTCCATGTACGCTGGGGGCTTGTCCGCATATCGATACCGTCTTACCGTCTTTATGGGCTACCTTTATCAGCTGATTTATGGCTCGCTTCACCGCTAGATCCCTCTCGTCGAATATCCCGCCTACTTCAGCGTTGTCCCTGTCGCATCCAAGGATCAGCATGGTTAGGTCGTTTGAGCCTATGCTGTATCCGTCTATATACTTGTTGAATTGATCTGCGAGTATGACGTTGCTGGGTATCTCCGCCATAAGCCAGACCTTGAAGTCCGGTCCCCGCTCTAATCCCTCCTCTTCCAGTATCTCGACAACTTTCTTGGCTTCGTTCACCGTCCTGACAAAGGGTATCATGACCCATAGGTTCTTTAGCCCGTATTCCTCCCTTACCTTCTTTACGGCCTTCACTTCCAGTTTAAAGGCCTCTCTATATCTAGGGCTGTAATACCTTGAGGCTCCCCTCCACCCCAGCAGCGCCGAGGGCTCTTCAGGCTCATATCTCTCTCCGCCTTTGAGGTCTCGGTACTCGCTGGTTTTGAAGTCGCTGAACCTGAGTACTACTGGGCGGGGGTACATCGCCTGGCAGACCCTCCTGATGCCCTCGGCGAGCTTATCTACAACCTTTTGGGCTTGGCCTATCTCGATCAGGTATAGGGGATGCTCACCTATCTCGGAGGCCCATATGAACTCCTCCCTCATCAAGCCTACCCCGTCGCAGGGTAGTTTTGCAACTTTCTCCGCGAGCTCCGGTTCTCCTAGGTTGACTAGGATTTTCGTCCCCGTCACAGGATACGCCTCAGCGGCCACCACCTCTACGCCCGCAGCCTCCTCTTCTTTCCTCACTAGGCTCTCGAGTATCCCCTCGTAGACTACGCCGTTGGTGGCGTCTACGGTTATATCGGTTCCGCTTATAATCGCCTCTGTGGCGGGGTTTCCCCGGCTTGCTGTGCCCACGATGCAGGGGATCCCCAGCTCCCGGCTCACTATGGCTGCATGACAGGTCATCCCGCCGCTGTTGGTTACAATGGCCTTAGCTTTTCTCATAGCGGGGACCCAGTCTGGGGCGGTCATCTCCGTTACGAGTATCTCCCCCTCCCTGAACTCCTTTATCTTATCCACGGATTCTATTACGTGGGCTTTACCCGCCGCCACCCCCGGCGATGCGGGTAGCCCCCTTGTTATCACCTTCATCTCCATGGTGGTCGCCGCCGGCTGGCTTGCCTCAACCTGTGGCATAGGAGTCTTCTTTAAGCTCCACACTGTTTCAGGTCTCGCTTGGAGTATCCAGAGCTTGTCGGTTCGCTCGTCTAATGCCCATTCTATGTCCATGTGACGTTTATAGTGGGCTTCTATAGCCAAAGCATATTTTGCTAATTGGATTATCTGCTCATCTGTGAGCACTTGTTTATCCTGGAGCTCCTGGGGTACGGGGGCCTCGACGGTTCCACCGTCCGGTCTACGGATCAGCTGCTTAAGCTTCCTGGGGATGCTCTTGCTGGCGATGGTTAAGTCGCTTTTATTTACGTAATACTCGTCGGGAGTTATGGTCCCCTGGACCACGAATTCGCCTAGGCCGTATCCCGCCTCTATGAGGATCTGGCTTTCGTCTCCGTTGGCTACATTTAGGGTGAACATCACCCCTGACGCCTTGGCGTAGACCATCAGCTGGACAGCCGCTGAGAGGGCTATCGCCATATGGTCGAAGCCCTTCTGGCTCCTATAGAAGATGGCTCTATCTGTGAAGAGGCTGGCGTAGCATTCCTTCACCTTCTCCACTACCTCGTCTGCTCCTTTAACGTTCAGGTATGTCTCCTGCTGGCCCGCGAAGCTGGCGTCGGGTAGGTCTTCGGCTGTGGCCGAGGACCTTATGGCTACGAAGGGCTCCTTCTCACCGCTCCTGTTTCCAAGCTCTTCGTAGAACCTCCTTATCATCTTCTCCAGGTCTTCAGGCATCTTCGACTCCTTTATGATGCTCCTCACCGTCGAACCTATCCTTTGGAGGGTGGCCGTATCGTTTGGATCCTTGAGTTGACTTAATATCTCCGATATCTTCTCCCTGATCCCGGCCTTCTCTATGAAGTGTCTATAGGCGAGGGCAGTTGTAGCGAAGCCGTATGGTACTGGAACCTTAGCCCTTCTAATCATCTCGCCTAGGCTGGCCGATTTCCCTCCCACGAGAGGGACGTCCTCCATTCCTATCTCGTCGAACCATAGGATGAACCTCTGAGGTTTATCTACCATTCCTTTAAACCCTCACATTCGTAATTGTTGGCTTAACTCCTCGAGCTTTCTATACTCAGGTGAATAAAAAGGTTATGATATCAATCCTCTATTTCATCGTGGAGAGGGTGTTAATGGGGCTCTCCGTAGTTGGATTGTCCGGCGGGGCTCTCACCAATGTTGGCCCAAGTGGTTTTTGAAACTCTCCCGGGCCTAGAATGCTCTTACCCTGCGAGGCCTACTCCATAGGAGGTTAGGTGCCTATAGGTTCCCTTCGGTTTCCCCGCTCGATGGATGTGGCTTCATAGGCTGGTCCTCCTTCATACCTGTGGACCCCACATGTTTTAACCATGTTAAATTGTTCAAGAGGGGTCAAAGTGGAAAGCTGTAAAACCTTTCCCTTATTCGCGTAGTTTAGCTGGGCTGCCGGGTTGTGTATTCCAGCCCGGGAGGTTTCTCCGTTGCCCCCCATTTTCTCACGGAATGACTTTTCCAGGGTTCATTATATGGTTGGGATCGAATACCTCCTTTATCTTCTTCATGAGCTCTATCTCCTTCTCGGACAGGGTATAGTGTAGGTCTCTTATCTTCTGGGCGCCTACTCCATGTTCTGCCGTTATCACTCCGTTTAGCGATTTCCCGGCTTGGAAGATCATCTCCTTAACCTTAAAGTATTTCTCCCGCCATTCCTCTCCCAGCCCCGTCTTCATTATGTGGATGTGGACGTTTCCATCGCCTGCGTGGCCGTATACGCGCAGGGATACCCCTGCCGCGGCGGATATCCTTCTCACCTCTTCGACGAAGCGGGCTATGCTGCTTGGGGGGACGCCTACATCGAGTATCTCGAGGGTTTCAGGCTTTAATCCTTCGTAGATGTTGCTCCTTATGTCCATTATCGTCTCCTGGACGTCGCTTCTATCGGCCAGCAGGACGTCTAACGCTCCCTTATCCTCCCCTACCTTGGCTATCTCCTCGCATTCGGAGTAGAGCTCCTCCTCGTTGTTTCCCACGACTATGACCATTAGGAAGGCTTTACCCTTAGCAGGCCACTTCTTCCCGAGGATCTCCTCCGTGGGCTTGATGCAGTCCTCCTCTATGTATTCGATGCCGAGGGGTATTATACCCCTCTTCAATATCTCGGGCACGGTGGCGATGGCGTCTCCTACATCCTCGTATGAGAGTATGAGGATCAACGTATACTTGGGCTTCGGGAGCAGCCTTAAAACGAGTTTGGTGAACACGCATAGGGTTCCTTCGCTCCCTATGAGGAGGTGGAGCAGGTTATATCCCGTATTATTCTTCATGAGTTTACCGCCCAGCCTTAGGATCTCCCCCGTGGGTAGGACAACCTCAGCTCCCTTGACGAAGTCCCTCATGACTCCATATTTCACTGTTCGAGCTCCTCCAGCGTTCGCGGCCACGGCCCCGCCTATATGGGCGCTCTCGTCGCCTGGATGGGGTGGGAGGAAGAGGGCGCTCCCCTTAAGCGCCTCATAAATGTCCATGAGGGACGCCCCAGCCTCCACAGTGATCATTAAGTTGTCCTCGTCCACCTCCAATATCCGGTTAAGCCTCTCCATGGATAGGAGGATGCCGCCGAAGACTGGGACGGCCCCGCCGCTTAGGCCCGTGCCTGCACCCCTAGGCGTTACGGGAATCCTCATCCTATTAGCCAGCTTCATTATCTCGGAAACCTCCTCGGCGCAGCCGGGTTTAACGACCACGTCGGGATAATGGACTATGGCTATATCCTTGGCCATCTCATCGTGGGAGTAGGGCTCCATCTCAGATCTATCCGTTATAACGTTCGCATCGCCCACTATCTTGGTCAGCTCCTCTATAACCTCTTGGGTGACAGCCTCATGAACCTTGGACATCCCTGATCCTCCCATGCACTATACCTATGAGGCCCTTCCGCTATTTATCTGTTAAATGGTTTCACCTTGAGCCCAGTACAGGTAGCCGGAAGCCCACCCGGGGAACCTATGCCCGCACTTGAGCCGACAGGTATGGGCTAGGCTGTAGGAGGTTTTAAAGGCAGATGGCCGGTCTCCCATCGATCGCAGGGCCGTCTCTCTACCTGATCCGCCCTGGCGAAGCTGGGGATGAAAGACTTAAATTTTTGAGGGGGGTTTCACAGTTTATGAGTTGGCTTCTCGATCGCGAGGTTAGAAGGGAGCTGCCCGAGGAGTGGGGTGGCATAGTACCCAGCCGGGTCTTCTTAGAGGAGGCTGAGAGGATAGTTGGATCGGCTGGGGAGAAGGGTTTAATCCTAAGGGTTATGGGAGGGATCGGGGTTGCGATCCACAGCAGGGGGTTCGAGGGGTTCAGCAGGAAGCTCAGCAGGGTCGGGGCTGGAGAACGCATCTCAGGCCAGGAGTTCAGCGACATAGACCTGATCGGATACAGGAGACAGAGGGACGAGGTCTCGAGGCTCCTCATGGATGAGGGATACATCAAGCGTAGGGCAACCCTTTCCTCAGCCGCCTCGGAACGCCAGATATACTACCATCCTAAGGGCTGGTTCTACGTGGACGTGTTCTACGATAAACTTCTAGTGGCGAATCACCCGCTGGACTTCAGGGGGAGGCTGGAGCTGGACTACCCCACGATCACGGCTACAGACCTGCTCCTCGAGAAGATCCAGATGTGGGAGGCCTTCAGCGAGAAGGATTTGAAGGACTGCATGACTCTTATCAGGGCCCATAGGGTTGCCCCGGGCGAGGAAAGGGAAAGCATAAACCCTGATTATATAGCTGGGCTCCTATCCGACGACTGGGGCTTCTGGTATACCGCAACCATGAACCTGCGGAGGATAAGGGACTTCACCCTAAACGTGGAAACCCTGGGTCCCAAAGCGAATATAGACCCCAGCTCCCTGACGCCAGAGGATATAGAGGATATAGCCGGAAAAGTGGACCGCATCCTCGAGCAGATAGATGAGAAACCTAAAAGCTTGAAATGGAGGGTTAGGAGCAAGGTTGGCACCGTGAGGAGGTGGTATAACCCCGTAGAGACCGAGAAGACCACCGGGGGCCTAGGGATATGGGAGGCGCTAATGCCATCAAAGTAATTCATTACACCAGTGCAATATTCCGGGCCTCTCGATGCAGTCAATATGAGGATTAGAAGCTGAAAGCTTTCATATACCCTTGTTTAAAGGCCTTGGATGTGAATTGCTTACCTCGTCAGTATCGCCGGTGAGAGATAAATTTATTTAGGAGAAGATCTAGACAACTCTGAGTGGTTATAGTATATTTGGAAGAAAGGTATTAGATTAAATTGTCTGAGAGAGCTATTCTCTACAGGGATGCGGATGGAACCACCTATGATGTGGAGCTTCCGCTGACCTCCAATGTCGACGTGGAAGAGGTCAGGGATGAGCTCGGCCTCCCCTCCTATGTGGATCTAGAGTACTTTCCCATGAGGAACGCCGTAGTCACCATATGGGCGGCCCTGAACGCGCCCGAGATCCATAGGCGATACCCGGATATATTTGAGAAGAAGATCTGCGGGGAGCCCATCCAACCCCTCCTATTCGGCGGAGCCGCCGTCAAGGTGCTCTGCAGGAGCGCCAACAAGAACGGTCCGCTATCGAGGCACGTGAAGGACACGGATTATATAGTTTCAAAGAAGCAGGGTTGGAGGTTCTATAAGCTCCTCCTCAGCCTGGATAAGGCCTTCGGAACCCACTTTAAATCCTTTGCTACGATGAATGATAGGAGGTTCAACGGGTGGAGGCACGGCGAGAGGTATAGGGTCACAACCATAAACGGGGTACTGGATGATGGTTCCCCGACGATCACCGTGATGGATATACTATGCGACGCCATAAATTTGAGGCATAAAATAGACGTCAGGGATGCCTTCCAGAGATACAGGGAGAACAACTATACGATAGGCTTGGAGTATATGCTCCTCTCGAAAGCCCAGTTCATAAACGAGGTGTCCAGGGAGGACCTCGAGCAGCTGAAGGAGCACGGCCAGGAGTATAGGGTTCTCCCATACCCCTACTATAACAGGGATAGAGCCGTGATTGGGATGGAGGAGAAGGACGTCAAGGATGTATGCGCGATATTCCTAGATCATCCCGTGGGCGACGGGGGATCGGAGATAAACCCCAAAGTATTAAGGAGGATACTGGATAAGGATAAGAAGCTGGCCTTAACCTTTACCTTAAACCTTAGAAATCTCGTGGAGAGATCCGACGTGATAACGCGGTGGATCGGGGGAAGCGCCGCCTCGACGGTGGCCGATGGGGTTAACGATCTCCTAAAGCATCTGCCCAAAGTGGATAAGAGATGGGATAAGCCCTGGTGGAACACAGCCGTGGAGACCCCGACGATAGGATAGGGACTTCCTCACACACTTTTCCCGATCAGGTTCCTGATGGTATTATAGGCCTCCTTCCTGGATAAGCCCGCCCTAGACACGGGTAGATCCACGGTCCCACCTTCCGAGTAGAGCCTCAGGACAGCCTCCTGCTTCGGCGTAACGTATATCGCGACGTCGGTGAAGCTTGACCATTCCCCCTCCACCAGGTTCTTACCCCTCCACAGCTTGAATCCCTTATCGTCTAGGAGTAGGCTTGCATGGTAGCGGAGCTTATAGATTCGGTAGCCGAGGAAGATGGATAGGGCCGCCGCCAACAGGAGGTGGACCGGCGTGACGGCCTTCAACACGGGCGAGAGGAGCATCAGCAATAACGCGCATGCGATGAAGGATATGGTGAAACTCTTCACATAGCTTACGGGGTCGAAGGCCTCGAATTTCGCCTCGGCCAGCCTGAGGTGCCTTTTCAAGGCCCTGCCGAGGACGTTGTTCGAGGAAGCCTCCTCCCTGGATTCAAGGCTGTAGACTGCGATGCCTATCCTTTCGTCGGCTATGCTCTCTATTGCCTCGCGAATGGGCTCCTCGAGGGGCTTCGCCTGGATCAACCCTAGGAAGATCCAGTCCTCAGGACCAAAGCTCTCCTTACAGGAGATCACCAGCCTCCTGAGAAGCTTAGAAGTGATCCTCTCGGATGTATAGAGGATGAGGTATAACCTATATTTAGGCGTGACCAGCGCTGAGAAGGCCCTGGAGAGGAGGAAACCCCTCTCCTCCAGGCCTCCGCTCGCGTAGAGGGGGACGGTGAACTCGCCTATCCTATGGTCCCTCCGGATCTCCTTGAAGTTGGCGAGCCATTTAAAGCCTCCCCTGACCAGCCTCTCCTCAACCATGTCCACTATAAAGTTCAGGCTTTCCATATGATGCACCATCAACCATCAATTAATCCAGTTAATATTAGGTGGGGTTATAAAAAATGGAGGGGTTTTAGTCGGTTGAGCCGTCTATTCGGGCGGGATGTTCATGTAGATGGTTCTAACGTCGATGCCCCTGGTGGTATTTCTATACATGTAGTAGATGTAGAAGAGCAGACCCAGGACTATGCAGATGAAGAAGCCTATGCTGCTCGAGAGGTCCCCTATGCCTTGCGGGTTGAATATCCATCCGGCTGATTCCTTCACGAAGACGTAGAGGCAGTATCCGGCTAGGAGGGTTGCTATGAAGCCTAATCCTACGACCGTGCCGACTGAGTGTTTTACGGCGGCCCTCTCGTAGATGTCCCTCCTCTCAAGGGGGAGGAGCATGCAGGATGCGCAGAAGAGCGTCAGGAAGAAAGCGTCGAATATGTCAGTCCCTACGACTCCGGCGAAGGCGGTGTAGGTCCCCAGGCCTCCAACGTTGGATTCAGCCACGCATCCGAGGGTTCCAGCCACGGCCGTGATTATGATGGACCATGTGGGGGCATGCCACCTCTCGCTGACATAGGAGAACTTCTCGGGCATCATCCTGTCGAAGGACATGGCGAAGAAGGTCCTCGACGCCACTAGGAGGAAGGGCGGTATATCGTTGGCAAGCCAGAGGACGCCGCCTAAGGCTATGAGCCATGAGAGCCATCCCAGGTTTAACCCTCTCGCAATCAGCGAGGCTATGCCAGTGCTCCAGGCCGACTGGAAGTTTGGAATGGCCGCCTTTATGGTTTCTGAGGGGACTCCGGCGTAGCTCAGCCATGAATAGGCTTGGAAGAAGCTCCACTTATGTCCAGCCGCGTCCGTCCTGACGGCCAGGTTGAGGGTGGACAACGCCGAGAGGGATGAGGCCGCCAGGTATACCACCATTATCAGGAGGCCCGCTGAAGCCACTATCGCGGGGAGCTTCTTGTTGGCCTCCTTAACCTCGCCGGCCACGAAGGTTGTGGAGTACCATCCCATGTAGGCCCAGAAGGCCCCTGCGAGGGCGAAGGTGAAAGCGTCGTAGAAGGTTGAGACTTTCTCCGTCATACCCGTTTTGAAGGCTAGGTCCACGAAGGTCTCCGGGGAAGCCCCCATAACCTCCTTTACGCCGGAGACCACGAGGCCTGGGTTCATGGCTCCGGCTACCCACATAGCGAAGAACCCTACGGTTATCGCGGCTGGAATGTAGAAGATCACCTCCATGAGCCTCCCGTAGAGCTTCGTCCCCAGAAGGGCGAGTAACGCGAATATCCATATGACTATCAGACCTCCCACGAAGAGGGTTGTTGAGCTGAAGGCTATGACCGTGGGCGCAAGGGCTATGTTGTAGAATATCATGATGGCCTCGAAGACGGCTACCCCGATGAGCCCGTAGGAGAAGGCCTCGGCTAGGAACATCAACCATCCTGCCGTGTACCCCACTACGGGGTGGATCACCCTTGAGATTGTGACGTAGCCGCCGCCGGATCGAGGCATAGCAGCGGTCACGTATCCGGCCGCGTAGCCTGTGATTATGACGATTATCCCGCAGACCAGGAACGCCCAGAATATGGCGGGCAAGCCCAGCGGAAGCATATCCAATGGGACGGGCCTTGGGCCCGTGAACTGGAAGGCCCTCTTCTGCCAGCCTAAGCCTATTACGTGGCACATTATGATGATCACGCCGAGGGCGAAGCCTATCTCCCTTACAAGTCCAGTGGCCTCTCTAGCGAATAGAGATGGTTTATACTCACTCATAGTTGATCGCCTAAGCTGCACCTTAAGGACTTTTCAGCCTTATACTTTATCTTTTCCTATATTTAAAACTTTGCATAGGCCGAGCTGCCCCGAATTAAAAGGGGTGAACATATCCCTATGGAGATGCAGAGGGTTCCCACCGATATGGGACACGGCTTGTAATCCATGGAGTTAAGGCGCACAGGCTGGGGTTTAGGCTTCCATGGCGGATGGATCGATTCAGCCGAAATAAGACCCGACCTGCGAGGACCCGACCTCCGCATGGAGGCCTAGGAGGAAGCGGGGATGTAGCTGTGACTCCAGGCCCATAGAGTGGCAACGTCGAAAGCGGGGGCTTCTTGCCCGTGCTTGGAGGATCCGTCACGCGTTCGATGAGGTGTCGACTCATGGAACATTTAAATAGGTCGTCGCAGGTTTTTAGGAGTGATCTTTAAGCGGTGGATCGTTTGAGTTTCCTCTTAGGGAAGAAGGATTCCGCTACAAGGCTCCTCTTCGCGACCGATATGCACGGGTCGGAGGGCGTTTGGAGGAAGTTCCTCAACGCCTCGGCGATGCTGAAGGTCCACGTAGCCATATGCGGGGGCGACCTAACGGGAAAGATGGTAGTCCCGGTGATCGAGGGGAGGGACCACCGTTACACCTACTACCTGATGGGTAGGACGAATACGATAGATTCGAGTGGGTTGGAGAGGGCGTTTAAGGAGATCAGGGGCATAGGATACTACCCGTACCTGACCACCGAAGAAGAGTATGAGGAGATGGTTAAGGATCAGAGGAAGGTGGACGAGGTCTTCTCAAAGGTTATGACCTCCACCCTTGAGGGCTGGTTCAACCTGATCCCTGAGAAGCTTCCAGGCGACGTCAGGGTTATCGTCTGCCCCGGAAACGATGATAGATCTCTCGTAGACGATGTGGTCAACAATAATGGATACGTCATTAACGGGGAGGGAAAGGTTATCCAGATAGATGAGCATCACGAGATGGTGAGCACCGGCTGGGTTAATCCAAGCCCCTGGAAGACCACCAGGGAGGAGGAGGATGAGAAGCTCGAGGAGAGGCTTGAAGGCTATATAGCCCAGCTCAGGGACGTTAAGGGGGCGATCTTCAACTTTCACGCTCCCCCATTCCAGTCTAAGCTGGACGAGGCCCCGCTCCTCGACGAGAAGTTGAACCCGGTGATTAGGGGCGGGAACGTCGTGATGGTCCCCGTGGGCTCCAAGGCGGTTAGGAAGATGATAGAGAAGTATCAGCCTTTCCTAGGCCTCCACGGCCACATACATGAATCCTCGGGATCTATAAAGATAGGTAGGACCTACTGCGTCAACCCTGGAAGTGAATACGCTGAGGGGATCCTGAGGGCGTACCTGATAGAGTTTAAAGCCGACAAGATCATCAAGCTCCAGAGGATAGAGGGCTGATCGGCCACCCCGAGACTCGAGGCAGACCCATACCCTATAAGGATAGCCGTCCACCACCTTTAAGGCTGGAGGGAAGGATTAATGGCAAACCATCCCTTTTTCTCTTTTTTAACGCCAGCTGGGCTTACGGGGATACTTCAGGAGCATTATTATGACTATGGATATGGCTGCGGCGGCAAGGCCTGCGCCGGCGATCACCGTTTCAGAGGTGAGCTTATACGGGGACTGGACTTGGATCCTGTGGGTCAGCCTCTCATCCCCCCGGACGGCTCCTAAGCCCCTCGTTAAAGGTAAGCCTATCAGCTGGGCCAGCTTCTTCATCACTGGTCCCGCAACCGGGTCACTGTAGACGCTGCTTGAGAGGTCTATCTTTAAGGTCAGCCCCCAATCCACATAATATGACACCTCGATCTCATCTCCATCCTTGGCGTTCTGGCTTACTTTAAGGGTCTGCGGGTTGGCTTCATTGAACCATGTCGCGATCTCCTGGGGGTTCAGGGCTGCGGCTCCAGCCACGTCTACGCCGACCTTCAGGTCGCAGGTCAGGGTCAGCTTCACGTTCTCTTGGACGGCTGAGGAGAGGGATTCAGCGGCATCATGGGGCATCTTCAACTCCTCCTCGAGGAGCCTCGCTACGATCGATGAGGCTAGGGGTGTAAGCCCTGAGAGGTCCACCTCGTAGGGTTTCCCTGAGGCCCTCAGGATCAACGCGTCTATATTGAATGTCCTATCCGAGAATTGGATGGATGCTCCCTCGGATGGCCTCAGCTCCACCCTCAGTTGGGCCTCCTCCCCGGGCTGGATCCTATCGGGTAGACCGGCCACAGATAAGACTATGGGCACGTTGACCTTGAGGGGGATCTCGGATCCCCCTATCTCCAGGGATCTCTCCCATCGGAAGGTCGTGGTCACAGCCTTAGCCGGCTGCGCGTTGACGAGAAGCCCAGCCGCCAGTACTATGAGAAGGAGGGAGGCCGATCCCTTCAAACAGACTTTAATAAGGCTCAAGGCTTCTCATCGACCCAGCATCTGCTTAGATGGCTGGGGCGGGGCGTTCATAATATTATTTTTAACTTCTTCTCGTTCATAACTGGCGTGGTCTGAAGGTTCAGTAGACTAGGGCTGATAAATGGATCTTTATCCTCTAGCTTGGCTGTGGAGCCTTGAATTCCTTCCCGGCCATGGGATTCTCGAAGGCCTTTGGGATCCTCTCTATGAGGTCCGTGGCAACTATATGATATCCCAGGTCCTTGGCGGCGAGGTCCCCCGCCAACCCGTTTATATAGGCTCCAGCGGCCGCGGCTTTGAATCCTTCGAAGCCCTGGGCCAGGAGGGCCCCCACCACCCCTGAGAGCACGTCTCCCGTGCCTCCCACGGTCATCCCAGGGTTCCCCGTATAGTTGAGTTTAATCCTTCGGCCGTCGGATATCACGTCCACCGGGCCTTTAAGGAGGATCGTTGAACGGAGCCTCCCCGCCGCCCCAGCCACCACCTCCACTCTCTCCTCGAGGTCGAGGGGAGGCTTCTCGCCCGTAAGCTTCTGGAACTCACCCTCATGCGGTGTTAATACGACGTTTCCCCCATCGGGGACCTCCACCTCGCTGAACGGCTTTAGGGCGTCCGCATCCACCAGCAACGGTTTACCCGATTTGAGGGCGGCTCTAACTAGTTCCTTCACCGCCTCATAGGTTTCTTTATGGGTTCCAAGGCCTGGACCCACCGCGATTCCGGTGGCCTTCTCCAGGAACGGTTTAACCACCGCCAAGTCTCCGGGTGAGAGGTGGTCACCGCTGAGCTTCAAAGTTATGAGGTTCGGTGAGAAGCCGGCTATCGTATAGGCTGTACGTTCAGGGGAGGCTATGTAGACCAGGTCTACGCCCATCCTGAGGGCCGCTAAACCGACGAGGGCCGGCGCCCCGGTGTAGGTCATGCTCCCGGAGACCACTAGGAGGCGGCCATAATCCCCCTTATGGGATTGGGGCCTCCTCCTAATCCTCACGGCCTCCACGTCCCCGGGCCCGGCCAATAGGGCGGCCTCAGGGGGTATCCCTATCCCGGCCACCACGACCTCCCCAGTATACTCCTTGGCCGCTATTAAGCCCCTCTTAGCCCTATGGAATGTAACCGTTAGATCCGCCTTCACGGCCTCCCCCGAGACGCCTCCGGTGTCGGCGTCGACGCCCGTGGGGACGTCCACGGCTATCTTCAACCCCTTCGATGAGTTGAAGATTCTCACCATATCCCTTATGGGGGGCCTCAAGGCCCCCTTCACGCCCGTCCCGAGCATCGCGTCTATGAGGACATCGGCCTCCACCGGCGAGAGATCGGAGGAGTCATCAACCTCTCTTATCGATACGGTCAGGGGCATGGCCTTCAAGGCGTTCCAGTTGGCCAACGTCAGGGGATCCCTCATCAGCCTCGACGAACCCGCCAGGAGGACTTGGACTTGGAAACCCATCCCCGCCAGGTGGCGGGCGGCCACGAACCCGTCTCCACCGTTCCTGCCTAAGCCTGCGAATATTACGGCCCTACCCTTGGAGCCAGCCCTCCTCGAGGCCTCCTCAGCCACGGCTCTCCCAGCGTTCTCCATGAGCTGGATCGGGGACACCCCTAGATACTCGGAGTTGAGGTCTAGAATCCTGGCAGTCTCCGAGTCTATAGGCTCCCCCACTTCCATGTACTTGGCCAGGAAGGTATTCAAGGCAGACGAAACCTCCTTAACTCCAAGGCCTACATTTAAGAAGGAAGGACGTTCTAGGCTAAAAAGTCTACCATCCATCTATCCTTGTTTTCACCCTCTAGACCTTGTAGCCGAGGATGTTCCTGTCCTCCGGCTTCAGCCCTGGGGTACGTTGAATCTAAACTTCCAGAGGGCTGAGACAGAATATAAAGAGGGGTTGCGGAGGTGGGCCGAAACCTCTTTATTTTATTCTTTCTCTCTTATTGTATATCTAGGGTTTAACCTTTAATAGTTGTGCTGGAATGGTTGGAGCCATAGATGAGATAAACTTTCAAGTAGGGCGTTTTCCAGTATAGGCTTGGCTTGGTGGACGGGTTTGGGTGAGGATCCTTCTCAGCGTTCGGTGGAGGTGGAGGGGAGGAGGGAGGCCGCGGCCTTCAAGGAGGTATATCCCCTCCTGGAGCCCTACGTCTACGCCGCTATAACTAAGGATCCTAAGACGTTGGGCTTGGTCTACGTGGTCATCGAGCCCACCCTCCAGCCGGGTGAGAAGGAGACCTTGGAGAGGATAAAGTCCATCCTCATAGAGACGCTGGACGTGGACTTGAACGAGCTGGGATCGAGGGAGGAGGCTGAGAAGCTCCTCAAGAAGAGGATAGAGGAGGCGGTGAGGGATTACAAGATCAAGTTGCAGCCTGAGGCGATTGATAAGATAGAGTATTACCTGGTGAGGGACCTCGTTAAATATGGGAGGATCGACCCCCTGATGTATGATCATATGATAGAGGATATCTCATGCGATGGTCCCGGGATACCTATATATGTATGGCATAGGGAGTATGAGTCCATCCCGACCAACATCAGTTTTGAATCGGATGAGGAGCTGGACTCCTTCGTCATACGCTTAGCCTACTTGGCTGGGAAGCATATAAGCATAGCTAACCCAATATTGGATGCAAGCCTCCCCGATGGCAGCAGGATACAGCTGACCCTTGGGAAGGAGGTTACGCGTAGGGGAAGCACCTTCACCATCAGGAGGTTCAGGGCTGACCCCTTAACTGTGACGGACCTGATAATGTTCAATACCTTGACGGCTGAGATGGCTGCATGGTTCTGGCTGGCCATAGAGAAGAAGGCGAACCTGATAATCGGGGGTGGGACGGCCTCGGGGAAGACCACAACCTTGAACGCCTTATCGGCCTTCATACCCCCAGATAGCAAGGTTATAACCATAGAGGATACTCCTGAGCTTAACCTGCCCCATCAGAACTGGATCCCATCCGTGGCTAGGACGGGCTTCGGCCCAGCCGGGAGCTCCGCGGAGATAACCTTGTTCGACCTCCTGAAGGCTGCCATGAGGCAGAGGCCCGACTACATCATCGTGGGCGAGGTTAGGGGTGAGGAGGCCTTCACCCTTTTCCAGGCCATGGCTACAGGCCATGGAGGCCTCTCCTCCATTCACTGCGACTCGGTTCAAGCGGCCTTGAACCGCTTAGAGTCTGAGCCGATGAATATTCCGAGGTCCCTCCTGACGACCCTGAACGCCGTGGCGATGCAGAGCAGGATCCGCATAAAGGGTAGGACGGCTAGGCGTATAGGCCACGTAGCTGAGATAGCCGGTTTAGACCCCGTCTCCAAGGATATAATTACGAGCGACGTATACCGCTGGGATCCCGTAGAGGATGCCTTCAAGTATTCGGGGAGGAGCCTGATCGCCGAGAAGATCAGGGAGCGCTTCGGCCTCTCCGAGGATGAGGTTGAGAGGGAGCTGGAGAGGCGTAGAACCGTTTTGGAGTGGATGGTTAAGGCCGGGATCAGGAGATACGACGCGGTTGGCCGCGCGGTGAGGGAGTACTACGCCGACCCGGATCGTACATATCAGAGGGCCCGCCTGGAGTTGAGCCTATGAGCGGGGAATCGGAGGATAAGCCTGGAGCCGGTAGGACCCTAGGGGTTCCCGACGCGATCCTATCGCCCTACCGTATCCTAGGCGAGAGAATTACGAGGGTCCTCCCATTATTTGAGGACCTCAGGGAGAGCCTGGAGAAGGCCAGGCTTAAAGTCGCCTTCCCGGCCTACGTGGCCTTCATGCTCTTCTACTCGGTTACAGCCGCCGCCTCAGCGTTCGCCTTGACCTTCCTCATGGGCTTCCTCATCTTCCATGTCCAGCTGGTCTACGCCCTCCTATTGGCTTCGGCCTTCGCCCTCCTCGGAGGGGCCATCGTCCTAATATTCCTATATGCTTATCCCTCGAGCCTCGCAGGGTCCAGGAGGCGCCTCCTAGAGGAGGAGCTCCCCTACGTGGCAAGCCATATGGCCGTCTTATCCCAGGCCGGCCTCACGCCTGAGAGGATGTTCCGCTCCCTAGCCTCCATCGAGGCGAAGGGCTTCAGGAGCGTGGCGGCTGAGGAGGCCAGGGACATAGTCAGGGACGTCCACCTCCTAGGGTTCGACGTGGTCTCCGCCATGGAGAGGTGCAGTAAGAGGAGCCCATCCAACGCCTTCTCAGAGTTCATCGACGGCATGATAGGCGTGACGAGGTCCGGCGGCGACCTCACAAAGTACTTTCTGAACTCGGCTAAGGCCTTCATGGACCACGCCAGGATAGCGGCCCGCCAGCTCGTGGAGACCCTGGGAACCCTGGCTGAAGCCTACGTATCCATGATGGTGGTCTTCCCGTTGATAGCCATAGTGATGCTGGCCGTCATGGGGGTCATAGGTGGAACCCTAGGAGGAATGAGCATATTGTTCATCATGTATATAATCGCATATGTCCTCCTACCCGTCTTCGCCATGATGCTCCTCCTCCTATTGGACAGCATCATGCCGCCCAGGTGAAGGCGTCATGATGAGGATCCCGGAGAGCGAGAAGAGGGTGACGTGGATCGTATCCGCGGCCACAGGGATGACCCTGGGCTTAACGGCCCTCATCAACGCCCTCTACCTTAAGGCTCCCCTCGTGTTGACGGTGGATGAGCTCATGTTCCTAGCCTTGATGGTGGCGATATTCCCCCCGGCTGTGGTTAACCTCCTAGATGGGAGGTGGAGGAACGCCGTGGACAACGCTATACCCAAGTTCCTCAGGGAACTATCCGAGGCGGGTAGGACGGGGGTAACCCTGACCAGGGCTATAGAGCTGGCGAGCAGGAGGAAGTATGGGCCTCTCTCAGGGGAGCTTAAGAGGATCGTGGCGCACCTCTCATGGGGGCTCAGCCTCGAGGAAGCCTTGAAGAGGTTCGCGGAGCGGGTGAATACAAGGCTTGCTAGGAGGACGGCGATCCTCATATCGGAGATAAGCCGGGCTGGGGGCGAGGTCCAGGAGATCCTCGAGACTGTGAGCCGCCACATAAATGAGCTTCAGACGGTGGAGAGGGAGAGGCGCAGCCAGATCAGGCCTTACATAACCATAGTCTACATCGCGTTCTTCATATTCCTCTTCGTGGACATAATGCTCATCAAGACGTTCTTCTCGGAGCTCGAGCATATGAAGGGCGTCATGGCGGAGGCCGGAGGGATGTTCCTCGCCTCAGCCCTGGACGTGGGAAAGGTGGAGCAGGTCATGTTCCACATAACCATACTTGAGGGGTTCTACGGCGGGTTGATCGCCGGAAAGATGGGCGAGGGCTCCATAGGCGCCGGTTTGAAGCACTCCCTAGCCATGATGGCGATCGGGTTCCTAGCCTTCTACCTCATCGTATGGAAGGGAATAGCCCCACCCTGAAAAACCCCATAAGTAACTTTAATCCTCGTCCATGTAATAGGATATAACGGGTTTAACATGAGTCGGATCGGGTCAACCGAGATTAAGTGGTTCAGATGTGGATTTAAGGGTTGTAACCGGTTTACGAGGGGTGATGGAATAGGCCTTGCTGAGTTTAGCTGAGGATTCGGCTGTGATCGGATCCGTGTTGCCCGATGGGGCTAGTGTGAAGCTCGGATCGACCAGGTCCATGATACACGTCGTGGAGGGGATAAACCTTAGGAGGGGTACCTATGTGACCCTCGGAGGGGATCCCCTGGATTTCTTCGTGGGGGAGGTCGTCGATGGACCCTACTACCTGGATGAGGGGGATGGCCTGAGGACCCTATACGTCGTGGAGTTATCTGCGTCCGTGAGGGATGGTGTTCCGGCCGTGGTCCTCACCAGGCCCCTCCCCGGAACCCCCGTGAAGGTTATGGATCCAGGGGCTGTCCAGGCTTTCCTAGGCGCGGTGGGGGGGATGAGGCTGGGGAGGCTTCCCACCCAGGAGGACGTCGAGATAGGGTTGGATCCCTCAACGCTTACGAGGCATCTGGGCATTTTTGGGACGACGGGGAGCGGTAAGTCGAATACTATACAGGTCGTGGTGGAGGAGGCCTCCAAGAACGGGTTCTCCACCCTGATATTCGATGTGGAGGGCGAATACGTCTTCATGGACAGGCCTACGGATAGGCTTTTGGAGCTTCTGAGGAGCTTCGGCGAGGAACCTGAGGGATTAAAGAATTTAAGGGTCTACGTTCCCGCTCCATCCACGAGCCGGAGGGGTGACGCCGTCAGGTTCTCCATATCTTTCCAGGAGGCCGATAAGAATTTGTTCTCAGAGGTTGCGGGGCTGACCCGTATGGAGCAGCTCTACTTCCTGGATTTGATCGAGAAGGTGGAGCAGGTTGCTCCGGCTTTCAGGAAGGTGACCCTGGACGCCGTCATTGAGAGGTTGAAGAAGCGTCTGGAGGCCCAGGCCGACAATCCTACCATGCCGGAGTTCATCGCTGAGGCTCACACCAGCCTCTACAGTAAGCTTATGCTCATAAGGCATCTCGGATTGGTGGACGTGGACGTGCCCGTCCTGAGGCCGGGGGACCTCCTCGAGGCGGGACGAGTCTCAGTGGTGGACTTCAGCGACGCCGACGATTACGTTCGAAACCTGGTCATAGCGAACCTCCTAGACGCGGTCTTCAAGTATAAGATGGAGAACCCTGAGACCCCTAACCTTCTCATAGTCATAGAGGAGGCTCATACCTTCATAAGCCGTTATAAGAGGGATAGGATGCTGGCCACGCTCCTCATGCTCGTGGAGCTGGCGAGGAGGGGGAGGAAGCGGGGGATATGCCTCGGCTTCGTAACCCAGCAGCCAGCCCACCTCCCCTCGGAGATACTTGAGCTATGTAATACCAGGATAATCCATCGGATGAGCTCCACGGCCAACATACAGGTCCTCAGGGAGTCCACGGGAAACGTCCCCGATCCACTATGGGATCTTCTGCCCTCCCTCGGGAAGGGGGAGGCCGTGGTGGCCTCCCCGAAGTATAGCAGGGCTGTAACCGTTAAGGTTAGGCCGGTTAAATCCATGAGGACGGCAACGGAGTAGGGATTGCCCTTAGGCCTCCTCCAGCCCAGGCTCGGCTTCGGCCTTAGTTTTGGCTTTGGCCTCGGCTTGGTGAGGCTCCTCTCCTCCAGGCTTCCTCGAAGAACACGTCCTGTAGTGCGGCTAGGCTCGGGTTATCGGTCCAGAAGCCTCTATCCCCTCCGATCTTAGGGTTCAGGTCGTCCGGGTATAACTCTACGAAAAGGATCTTCTTGGAGTCGAATGTGGCGTGGAGTATCGCGGGTATGTCGCTTAGGCGGCGGGCCTCGAGTATCTCCTCCAGCTCGTGGATTACCCATTCGTCCCCATCACCGTATGGGGCTAGGAGCCTTATCTTCACGCCCCTTAGGGCTGAGGATTCGAGTGAGTCGACGCCCCTCTTGTAGAGCCTCAGGACGGTGTTCCTCGTTGTGGTTATGTTTATGGTCTTCTCGGCCTCCGACGCCAGGTCCTCAAGCCTTTTAATGGCGTTCTCCCTGTCGGGGATAGGCCAGATATTCCTCAGCTCGTAGGATGGGCTTACCCCGATATGTCTTGAGGCCTCATATTTCAGCATGAGCGCCGAGATGGCCTCCTCGCACCTCTTAGCATCCTCCTTCATCTTTTCAACGGCGGGATATAGATGCCTCTCAGGGGGTAACGCCATGAACACGTCGGGTTTCCCGGGTATTGTCTTCACGAGGCCCTTTCTCTCCAGGTTCCTCACCGTGTTGTAGACCTTCGGCCTCGGAACCCCTGAGAGGAAGCTTATCTCGGAGGCCGTCTTCGCGCCCGAGCTTACGAGGGCTAGGTAAGTCTTCGCCTCGTATAGGCTTAGCCCAAGCCTGTTCAGGTATGGGATCAGCTCCTCGTCGCCGCTCACCCTATCCACCTACATCCTTGAAAAACATGTTCGTCCCATTTTATCTGCGTTTTGGAGTTTAAATGTTTGGTGGTTGAGGTTTACTCTGATCGTCTTGTATCCATGCGGAGGCGGGGCTGGGTCTCATAAGGCTGATCAGCTTTTCCGGTCCTAATAGTCTGTTATGGGGGCTGCCTATTTTGCATCTATGTAACACAGGGAAACACTTATATACGGGATACGCCAGAAATATAGGCGGAGAAAAGGAGGAGACGGGAAGGAAAGGTGACGTATGAATGGCCCTAGAACTTTTAAAGACGCAGATCCAGATAGAGAACGTGGTAGCCTCAGCAACCCTAAAGCATAAGCTAAACCTAGAAGTCCTAGCGAGGGCCCTACCCGAAGGAAGATATGACCCAAACCATTTCCCAGGCATAATATACCAGTTGAGGAAGCCCAAGGCGACGGCCCTCATATTCAGTTCAGGAAAGATCATATGCGCCGGATTGAAATCCGAGAGGCAGGCGAAGAGGATCCTGAAGAAAATTATAGATGAGCTACGCCTAAGCGGGGTAGTAATCACCGGGGAGCCCGAGATAAGGATCCAGAACGTGGTGGCCTCAGCCGACCTAGGTAGAACCATAGACCTGGAGGACGCGGCGTACCTCCTCCCAAAGGTAGTATACGATCCGGAACAGTTTCCAGGCCTCATATACAGGATGGAGGACCCGACACTGACCTTCCTAGTATTCGCAGGCGGGAAAATCGTATGCGCCGGGGCTAGAAGCGAGACAGACGTATACACGGCCGTGGCGAAGCTGGAGGAAGAGCTCAAGACAAACGAGCTAATCACCTGAAAACCCCCCTTTTTCCCCCACCACAACCCACTAAACCCAAACAAGATAATATATTAGGTTAGGCGTAGATCCCTATACGGAGGATTCAGGGAAAGCCCATGTTTTAACTGCGGGACAGATCGCTGCCTAATCTATGTTTCTAATCTCTTATCGTTCCTTGGATGTAGCTTGGATACCCGGAGGATGGGATTAGGCTCCGGGCCGAATTGGGTGGAGGAGGCATAAGCGACGGCGGGAGATATAGGGCTTGCCCAGGAGGGCCAAGCCTCCCGCGGAGGCCGTTAACGGGCTGGTGGCACGGCCCTGCGGATGTTCTAGGGCTGTGAAGCAGCGAATGCGGAAGGGGATGTGCCTCAGGTGTTGAAGGAATTGCGTGCAAAAACCTCCCGACCCTAGCCGTGGAGAACGTCAATGAAGGGGCCAAATACACAAGCCCCGAATCCACGTAGAACTCTCGTATCCCTGATCAGGGAGGAACCAAGTCGGATAGAGGCCGCCCAGGCTTGCTCATACCGGCCTAAGTATGGAGGTAGGCCTCACTACTTGAGAGAACACGCGGAATATTCCACGGCCATACCTCTACAGTTTACAATTTTAAGTCATGACGGGTCATCCTGGACCTATATCCACACCGGGCGTGGAGGCGTTAGAGTTCTATCCCCTCCCTTAAAGCCTCCTTCACGAGGCCGAACTCAACCCTTTTCTCCTCAAATTCTTCCGGGGTATAGCAGAAAAGTTCGACGTCCACGCCGGTCCTCACATCCTCCTCGTAGAGGGCTTTCAGTATAAGAGACGCCCTATCCGTGAAGTGGATTCCTTCGAAAGTCCTAGACACGAGTATGAGGTCTATGTCCGAGTCGGCGAGGTGGTCGCCCCTAGCCCTGGACCCGAAGAGGATCACCCTCACATCCGGCAACCGCTTCTTGATCACCGATACAACCCTGACAACCTTATCATCCATCAAGTTGAACCCAGCCTGTCCCTGATGAATTCGATGATGATCTTTGCTTTCTCGAGATGCTCACGGGCCATCCTATCATTGTACGGGGTTGTGGACATCCCTTGAACGGCGTTAGGATATCATGTGACCACGTATCCAGGTGTCAAATCCACGGCGAGGTTATGGGTCTTCGGCGGGGGAGAGCGTTTCCCCTCTATATATAAAGCCTTCAAGGCCTTTTCAGCCGCCTGCTGGGAGAAGAAGGCCGAAGCATAATATCTGCTGGCTGTGATCAGAATCTCGGTCGCATTTAAATCCTCGAGAGCTTGCATCCACAACCTCCTACTCTCTTCGCGCATCAAATACACCTATCCAGCCTCTTATCGAGCGGCTCCTGCTTTAAGGTTTCCGGCTTGGGAAAGTCCTAATCGTCTCCCGCTCGGAGGGGTTTGGCCTGAGGGCCTTTCAATGGAGCCTGTTCACCTCGTAAGTTCGTGATTTCGCCATGGAAAGCTTTAGGCTTGGGCTCAATGCCCCAAGGTTAACCGTCCTCTCACATAGGGCCTCTAAAATCTCGAATGAGCGGTGGAGGCTTCCCATACATACTCATATTTCCTTAAGGACTAAGGCATCACGTATTTTAGGCTGAGCCTACCTAAAACATGCTTTCTCCAGTTTTAGGTCCAGGTCTACCGCCTCCGATAGGGCTCCGGTCAACAGGGATGTATAGAGTTCATGATCCCTGACGATCAGCCTGTAACCTCCCGATAATGCCTTTAACCTAAGCTTAGGCGGGGCTTTCCTTAAGGGTATGATATCCACCGGGATCCCCAGAGTATCCTCGAGCACGTTAGCCAACCTGATGAGCTCCCTGAGGCTTGGTTCAGGCTCCATAACTATCCCTAAGTCCAAGTCTCTTACAATCCTCCTCCTTAAGGCTGAGCCGAAGAGCACCGCTATCTTCAGGCTGGACAACCCGCTGAGGACGGCGACCATTTTCTTGGAGACCTCCTCCAAGGCGACCTCATGATATTTAATCTCCAATCTCGAAGGCCCCCTCGACTTTGCCTGCAAGCTCGAGGGCGCATCTAAAGTTGGCCTTCGCAGCCTTATAGACCTCGACTACCCAGTAGCGGTGGATCAAAAGGTTTCGAAGCCCGATCAGGGATTCAAGGTCGCTTAGACAGGTAACTCCCATCCTCTCTCTCAGCGACAATCCTGACCGCATCCCTAGAGGGCTCAGTCGTCCTCCCATGGGCTTCAACGGCGATGTGCATACATAGGGACACGAGGGACTCCGCGAGGACCACTATGTTGTAACGCATGGAGTATCTCTCATCAATGCTCAACTCATTGAAGGGCTTGGAAGTGAGCCTCTCCAACTTATTCAGGGTAGACTTTAAGTCGGAGATCCTAGCCTTCAAGACGTCTCCATTTACTGGCATTCATAGCCCCTTCGGCTTCGTCATCCCTCAGGCTTCAAGTGAGCTGGTTGGGTTGCATCTCCTGGATGGGATGGCCCCCAGGATCCCGTAGGACTACTTACATAGCTGAATTTAACCTTATGGGAGAGGCCCTTCAAGGCCCTAGATGAGGGCGAGACGCCCACGTGATATCAGGTCCATGTTACCCCTATTGAGGTTGGGGATGCCGTCTCCATCCGTGGAGCCTGAACCCGCCTTAGCCATTCTCCATGAGCTGGTCTCGGAGGCGGCTCACCATTTCAGAGACCTCACCTATTCATCTTGAGTTGAGGAGGTATGCCTCCATTTGTTCCGCCGCTTCTTTAACCTCTTCAGCCTCTATAGTCTTGATTTTGTATAGTTGGGCTAGTTTCCTGCCTTCCTCCTTGAGGCGGGGTATCGCTATGAGTATCGCGTCCTTAGGCTTCACGTCGAAGATCTTCGCGAACATGGAGGCTATGGGCGCCTCGTCGAGCTCATCCTTAGAGGCTACGGCGTCCACCACCACGGCCTCGCCGGGGTTTATCTCATCGGACTTCGATGCTACGAGGTCGAATCTATGGGTTGCACCTGAGGATCCGGTGAGGATGCCCGGCATCTCCACCTTGTAGCCCAAGTGCTCCAGTTTAATCCTTATGGGGTTCAGGAGCGTGAAGCCTCGGTTGTACTCGTCCCTGGCCTCCTCGGTTAACTTTAGGGCGTAGACCGGGTGGAGCTCTACATCTTTCACCCAGAACTTTAACCCGCATCTCCTGCACCTCTGCATAGGCTTCGGCTCATCGAACCTCGCCTTGCAGGATCGGCATTCGAACCATGAACCAACCTCCCTGAACTCCGGTGAACCCTCCTTTAAGGGTTTACCGCATTTAGGGCATGCGAGGACGCCGCCTTTTCTGAAGTGCTCTAGCGAATCCAGCGTTCCGCAGGTGACGTGCTCATATAATCTCCGCCTGTATATGTTTAGGGAGCCGCAGCTCGGACACTGGTAGAGTATGCTCACGTTCTTGGAGCCGCATCCCGGGCAGCCCACCCACATCTCCAGGAACCTCCTCTCCAGTATGCCCGCCCCGGTGAGGTCGTCTATCAGGGCTTCCGCCCTCACCCTGTCCCCGCCGACCGCCTCGACGGCCTCAAGGTAGAAGGGTTCACCTGAGGAGTCCGGGATAGGGGTGAGCTCGCCCGCGTTCCCCGAGAGGATCCTCTCGATGAGGCTCCTAGCAGCTGCATCGCCGTATAGGAGCTCCCGGAACCTTAATCTTAGATCCCCGCTGCGACCAGAACTATTTAGGGAGGCCAAACCCCGACACTAATGGGAAAGATAATAATATTTGAGATTTAAGATTTGTCCCCAGATGGGATCTGCTGAGCTGGGATCACGTGTTCAGGGGCCACGTCCGGCTTGGGAGATGCCGCAGTTAAGGCTTAGCGCTCCCCCTAACTTTCTCCTTTGGCTCCCACCTGAACCTCCAAAGGCCCTCGGCGAAATCCTCCACGGCTATCTCCAGTCTTCCAGCTAGCATGTCGCTTATCAGGGGCTCATCGGCGATGGGGGAGATCACTAGATCCACCGTGGTTTCCCTGGATGAGGCATCCCCGGCCATCACGCATGCTTCAGCGGCTCCAGCGATTATCCAGACCTTCAACGGCCCCCCAGCCGTATTGAAGACCGCCTCGGTGGCCTCGATGGGGGGAGGCCATAACCCGAACTCCTTCGCTAGGCCTGCCGGGATGAGGAGCTGGGGGGTATCGGCCTCGTAGCCGCTGTTAACCAGGGCCACCACCTCCCTAGCGAGGGAGCCCCTCCTCAAATTTAATTTTAACCTAACCGCCAGTTGAAACACCTCTAGCATCTATCCTGCCTACTCTAGGAACCTTAGCCTTTATGCGGCCAACCTTAATAGAGCCCACGTTTCCCATGGGCCCACCTACCCCCGACTTCAAAGAGGCCACCGCCATATATAGATTTTATTTCTTATCTTGCTGCTCCACCACTCGGTAATCCATTCCGCAGGCTTAATCCAAACCGGATAAAGCCTCACCCACCCCGTTTTAGAGCTCAAGCAATGGCGCGTCCTAACTCGGGGATATAACAGGGCAGCCGTCCATAGTAGTACTCGATCCGCCGTGGAGCGCGGCCGCCGGGATGGTTGGACGGGGGAGGGAATTTGAGGAGGGAAAACCATTAAAGCCATTCCAAGTTACCCTTTATGTAGGATGTTAATGGTTGATGGGACCAGGATTGCACGGCATTAAAGAGGGGCGTCGGGCTTCCACGGGTATGCCGCTGACTATCCTCCTACTACTACTGGTGTTACTGTTATTATCGTTTACGAGTTTCACGTCTCCACGGCTTTTACCTGCGGGTTCCCAGGAGGTTTCCGAGCGCGGGATCCTGGTTCAGGGAGATGAAAGGGTTCTCGTCGACGGCGCATACCTGATATTGACGGGTAACGTCACGGTTAAGGATAATGGAACCCTTATCCTTAAGGGTTCGGTCGTCCAGCTCTCGATAAGGGGGGAGGAGGACTACAACGTCTCCATATCCGGGAACGGCAGGATCCTATTGGAGAACAGCACCCTCCTGAGCCTCTCTGTGGCTTCCCAAATCCTGTTATCGGATCGGGCGAACCTAACCCTGGCCTCGGGTTCACGCCTCGACGGGTTTAAGAGCTTAACCTCTAATGGGACGTGTGGATTAATCGTTAAAGATGGAAGTATAGGCGTTAAGGGGATCACGGGCAGGATGGATTCCCTGAGGCTGGAGGATGCGGAGTCCCAGAGCATCTTAGAGGTGGAGGTTAACGAACTTCATGCCTTACGCTTTAAGGGATCCACTGTAAAGGTCAGGTGTAGAGAGGCGGTGATTTCGGACTCCAATTTTGGATCCCTAGCCCTGAATGCCTCGGGGACCGTTAGGCTCACCAGGGTGGATTCCGGGGACAGCATAATATCCTCTGCTGGGGGGTTCAGGCTGGAGGACTCAAGTTTTAAAAGTCTAGTCCTCGGGGGCCAGGGGGAAGCCTACAACGTGGTAACCAAGTCGGGTTCATTATTGAAGGCCGGAGGGCAGATATATGCTCTGCCCAACTCGACGGTTAGGAGGTTCTGGTATCTAACCGCGACGGCGATGGATATAGCCGGGGTAGCCGTCCCGGCGAGGATCCGCCTAATCTACGTGAATGGGACCGAGGCGTTACAGGTTCAAGCGGACATCCTGGGTAAGGCGTATACGCCGGTCCTGGCGGAGATCGTGAACTCCTCTAGGACGCTCTTCGTGGGAAACTATGTGATAGAGGCCTCCTACATGAATTATTCGACGGGCCTCACCCCGTTCGCGATGGACTCGAATAAGGAGTTGAAGCTGAGGTTCAGGGACGTCATACCTATACCGACGACGACCCATCTAGGAATATCTAGGCTTAAGCTCTTAGTTGGGGAGAAGCTTAAAGTCTCAGGGTGGATAGAGGCCCCCCTGCAGGGGGAGCTCGTCGAGATAACCTATAGGAGGCCGGACGGCATAGAGGTGAAGCGGGCCGTACGGACCTTGGAGGATGGAAGGTTCACGGATGAGTTCATCCCGGATACGCCTGGGGCGTGGACGGTATACGCGGATTGGCTTGGGGGATCCGCCTACGTGAAGGATAAGCAGACGGCGAGCAGACCCGTAGTCTTCATAGCGGAGAGTCGACCTAAAATCCATGAAGCAGCGATACGCGTAATGCCCATCCTAATAATAGTCGTCGCATCGATAATAGGCCTAGCCTACATGAGCCTGCAGAAGAGGAAGACCACCTAAAGCTGAACCTATGGGATTAACCGATGCAGAGTAGAAATCCCCTGGCCTACGTTTATTTTAGTGTAACGGTATGAATGAGGGGAGTTTTACGAGGAACCTGAACATGAGGAGTAGAACCATATAGATGGATAGTAGTATATTAGCTATGCGCTTATCCCGGAGTCTCTCATATTCGCCTTCGAGGAACGAGCTCAGGGCTAGGAACCCTAAAGGAAGCCCAGGTAGGATATACCATATGAAGACTTGGCCGTAGGCCGCTATGAAAAGCGAGCATAGAAAGGAGGCGGGGAAGAGGATCTCCCCCTTAGGCTTCTCAGAGGTGAAATGTCTGATTAGGGATAGGAGGGAGGCTGAGAAGGAGGGAGGCCACGTAAGGGGATTCCATTCACGGATCATGCTTAGGCCGTAGGATGGGGCTCCATAGAGGAGCGTATTATTCGATGCTAACGTGACGGTTCTATGCTCGGCAGGCCCTTCTATCCCACCTAGGAAGTTGAGGAGTATCCAGAAGGGCGGGGGTGTCCCACGCTCGAACCTCATGAAATGCTGGAAACGGAGCATCCTAAGCTGGAGCTCCATGAAGTCCATTAAACCGTTTCCATATGCGAAGAAGGCGGCGTAGGAGGCCGTGTAGGCCCCGAAGCTTATGAGTAAGCCGAACGGAAAATATTTGAGATGCCTCCACTCCCGGTTTACAGCGTGGTGGATCAATATGCTCGGGACAAGGAAGGCAGTCGTCCACTTGCAGCTTAAAGCCAATCCTAAGGCCAGATAGGCTAAGTGAAGCCTTTTTAAATTATCCTTAGATGCGAGTAGGAGGAGTACCGTGAGGATCGTGAAGAAAACCGCATAGATGTCCAGCATCGATGTATACGTGAACTTCAGGTAGAGTCTATCCGATCCCAGGATGAGGATGGGCAACACCGTAAAGGGGAACACCCTTAGACTCCTCCTCGAGGCCATATATAATACGAGTAGCGTGGCGATCGAGAATATGATGCCCATGGCTATGGGGTTGCCGAATAGGAGCTCGGATAAGCCGATGAGATACTTCGCGAGGGGCGGATGCTCGAAGTTCACGTCGATAGGGTTTCCGCCGTGGATATAAAGCCAACCGGCTAAGGCGTAAAGTTCATCGTCGCTTAAGGGCATGCCCCCATGCAGCGCCCCCTCGTACTTCCCCATCAGGGAGATGGGATCGAATCCTGAAATACTGTATGGTATAAGAGGGGGAGAACATAGCGCCAACAATATAATAAGGGATAGAGTGGAGGCCCCTAGCCAGCCCCTTCTCATCCGGCGAATTCGACTAAATAGATAAAACAGCCTCCGCACGCCCTCTATCATCTGGATAATAAACCCGGAAAGGAATTAAAAAAATAGAAATTATGTTTTAAGGGGGGTCGTCATCTCACCGAGTAAACTTAGGAGGCTCTACCAGCAATCACAGAGTATGAGAACACCGCGCCACTAGCGGTAACGATCTTCACAGTATAAGCTGCGCCAGTTGTAACTCCGCTAGGTTTATTGAAAGATAATGAAGTGGCTCCACTTGGAGTAATTATTATCTTAGGGTTTGTAGCGAGTTTTCCTTCTACATAAATAGCGGTGACGTTTGCACTTGTCGGTCCAACATTCCTCAAGTATAACGTCCATTGTGAACCAGTTGCATCGTATGCCTCCATTATTAGTTGTTCTCTCGTCTGTTGTCCTCCCGTGCCCTGTAGGGTTCCTACTAGGCCCATGCTCCAGACGTATACCAATATCGCGGCTGCGACGGCTATGGCTATCATGAGGAGCGTCGCTATGACCGGAGAGACGGCCTTCCTGTTAACCTTGAGCTTTCCTATCCTCAAGTTAGGTCACCAAGAACTTGGTGCACGTATAATGGTAATAAATTTTTTGTAACTTGTTCTGGTCTATTCATTCTACACAAAATTTATTTTTTTGAATTGAAAGCTACAATAACTTAGGGTTTGGTTTCTCCCGCCGCGCCAACGCCTGTAGCAGGCCCCTGAGCTTCGCCTTCACTTCCTCGAGCCCAGCCCCGGTTACGCAGTTCACCTCTTTTGAGGCGGTGAACTCTGCGGCCTCCCTCCTCATCCCGGGCACCGCGACGAGGATGGGCTCCGCGTATTCCAGGTCGTTGAACTTCGCCATGGATGGCAGCACCTCCTCCAGCCCTACATCCCTGTCTGAGTGTATGAGGTCGAGGGCCAATCTTAACCCATCCTTCTCGGCGGCTACGGTGAACTCCATGGGGAGCCCAGCCTTCCCTTTGAGGAGGGCGGGGGCTTCAACCCTGAAGCCCTCCTCGGCGAAGATGGATGTGAGGGCTGAAGTATAGATGGCTGCCACCACCTCGCCTCTAAACTTCGGGTTCAACGCGTACGTATAGGTGTTGGCGAAGTCCGCCTCCTTCATGGAGAACTCGCTCCCGCAGTTCCTGCAGTAGACGTATTGGAGGGGGTCGCTGAAGGTCTCCAGGCAGGAGTTACACTTGTAGGTGACCCCTACAACCCTTAGGGCGTCGAGGTTGACCTCGACTCCGCATTTAGGGCATACGTAGCCGCCTCCCGCCGCCATGTATCGGCTCTTCTCATGGACGGTTCCACATGTGAGGTGTTCCAGGAGCTTCACCGCGTCTATATCCCTGGAGGCGCACTTCGGACACTTATAATGCGTTATGACCTCGGAGTAGTGGCCGCATCTAGGACAGGATAAGACCTTATCCCTGAACCTTTTTATGAGTATCCCGGTCTCGGCCAGCCTCTCCAGCTGCTCGAGGACATAGTCGGGACCCACGTCCAAGGCCTCCAAGGCCGGCTTATATATCACTTTTCCGCCGTGGATGGTGGGATCCATGGATTCAGCGTTGAGGCTTAGGAAGACCTCTAGGAGCCTCCGGAGCCCCATAGCCTTATAGGATTCCCTTCTAAGCCTCGCTTGGAGCTGAGGTTGACCCGTAGCCATCCTGTGGAGCTCCCCCCTGATCCTCCGGGCCTCGGAGAGCTTCGCCTCGAGCTCCTTGCCGCCGGCCGGCGTCCTCCAAAGCCTCTCCAGATCCGCTTCTACGGCTCTGAGCCTAGCCAGGAGCTCCTCGAACGGGTCCCTGGGCCCCTCCTCCTCTTCCATCTCCTTCTTACGCCTCCAATGGGCTAGGGTCCTCAGCCGATCCGGGGCTACGCCGTCGAGGAGCATGAAGACCCCCGCCATCACGAGCCATACGTCTACGCCCCTCCAAGCCCCTAGGAGGGCTGAGAAGGCCCTGTAGAGGAGGGCTCCGGCGAGGCATAGGCCCCCACCCGCGAGGGATAGCCTTCCCTTCCCCTTGAAGGCCCCCAGGCCGCCGAGGAGGATGCAAATCCCGAGGAGAAACGACATGAGCATGGAGGCCGCCATATACCTGTCCAGCTTCACGCGCGTGAGCATTTGAAGCCATAGGCCTACCCAGGGCGAGGCCACAACGCCCACGGCCACTAGGAGGAGGATGAGCCCCGTCAGGCTCCACCTCCTCAAAGTCAAACCTGGATTCAAACCTTGAACCCCTCCAATCCAACATGCTTCCCCCAAACCCCGAGCCCAAGCCCTAAGCCGTAAACGTAGAACCTGAACCTAGGAGGTGTACTGATTCCCTCTATATATCTTTCCCTGGCGGACCGTTAAATAACCCTTTCCATACCCTTTCTATACCTTGATTAGCCCTGGGGATCCACTTTTAATCGAAGGATCCGGGTCTGGGCAGCTTTCCCTAGGGCTTCACTTGCATCGTGAAGGGGTCCTAACGGCTTAAATTTGGCTGCTCCCAAGGAGGGTGATTCTGCCTGATAGTAACCGGGTTGAAGCCTTAAGGCTTATTCCACTCTTAAACTCGGACTGCTAGGCTTATCGGCGTCGCTTCGGGTTCCTCTAAGCATCTTCCACGGCCTTTCTGGCGTGGTTTACGTAGTCTAGGAAGCTCCAGCCGGGTTTCTCCTCGTAGCCTAGCTTAAGCTTTGCGTAGAGCCTTCTAGCCATGTATTTCAGGAGGACCTCCGATGCGGCGCCCAGCATATCCCTTAGGGCCTCGGCGAATTCACCGGCCTTCTCCGGGAGGTCATCCCTCCTTATTGAGTAGCGTCTATCCATGTGCCGGTATATGGCTTGGCGTACGGACTCCCCTAGGGCTAGGAGGCCCTCATCCACCGCCTCTAAGAGGACGTCGTGGAACCCGGCTGGGCCTCCTCCCCCGCTGACCCGGCTGAAGCCTCCCCTCAATGTTCCTTCATCCCCCTTCCACGGTTTAGAGTATGGGTGTGAGCTTGGGCTGGGGGTATCCCTTCGAGACGTCCATCTCCACCCCGTATAGGCCGGTTCGAGGCTTGACGCCGTAGAGGAGGAGGCAGCCGTGTTCCCTTAGAAGTTTTAGGTGGACCGTGGCGGTGGAGGCGAGCCTCACCGCAAGCTTCGGGTACCCCGGCTTCAATAGGAGGATGCCGAGGGATCCATGCTCCCGTATCCATATAGCGTCTCGGCCGAGGATCTTCCCACAGGTGGATTCGCCGTAGAAGCTCGCCAAGGTGTCGGCGCCGGCGACGTGCATGACAGGCTGGCTCGTCACCTGCATCAGTTCCTCCTCTATCTCCAAGTATTTAGAGTAGTCCTCCCATGGATCCTTAGCGTCGAAGGTTGCGACGTAGGGTTTACTGCAGGCTTCTCCGCCTGGGCCGCGGGCCTCGCATACCCTTAGGAGGCGGTTGATCTCATCGTCCGTCAACCCGTAGCTTAGGCCGATCCTCCTAGCCGTTTCGGCGTCCACCCCTACGGTGGGTATGAGCATGACAGCCCGGCCCTGCACCATAAAGTTCAGTATCATAGGGACGACTATAAGATGATACTCGGGCATGGAGACCTTCTCAGCCATCTCTAGGAGGACGGTGTCGCCCCTGGATAGGCCTCCACCCAGCATGTCGTCTAAGTCCTTGGAGCCCGTGGAGTATTTTCCCGGCGGGTCGGGTATAGGCTGGAAACGTCTAGGCTCCCCGACGGGCTTAGATTTGAAGGGTGGGAAGGCTTTGAATCCCCCTTCGAGGGTGAAGACCATCCGCCGCTCGTGGATCCTTACCCCCCTCAGCTTGGCTACCTCCAGTTCCCTGAGGAGGTGGCCCTCCAGATATGTGGATCTAAGCCTTATGAGGCCGTCGGCCACGAACTCCTCCACGCCTAGGCCTACTCTTTCGCCGCCCAGGGGGGCCTCCTCGACTATGACCGTGGTGACGTTCATCCCCCTGACTATCCTGCCTAGGACCGTCTGCAGGACTATCCTCGCGTCTATAGGCTTCTCGAGGGCCTGAGCAAGGGCTGTGAAGCTGTCTACGACGAGCCTCCCCGCCTTCATGGCCTCGACCTCGCCTAGGATGGACCCTACCAGCGCGGGGACACCCTCCTCTCTCATGGCCGTGAAGTCGAGGATTCTAAGCCTACCCTCCGCCTCGAGCCCCGCCAAGTCCACGCCTAAATGCCCGGAAAGGTTCTCTATGAGGGCGTCCTTGGCCTCGGCGAAGCCCACGTATACGCCCGGTTCCCCTTGGAGGGCGCCCTCAACCAGGAACCTCATGGAGAAAACGGTCTTCCCCGCCCCGGGCTCCCCAGCCAAGAGGATCAGGGAACCCTTGGGGAAGCCGCCTCCAATAACCTCGTCCAAGCCTTCAACGCCGGAACCGATCCTCCCAGCCAAGCCCGGTAACCCTCTAAATCATTTGAAACAGCTATCCATCACATCTACGTTTAAAACAAGAAAATTTAAAACCGAGACAAAAAAAAGAAGGAATTGTATCCTAATGTTTTGACATTTACCTGTGTAGTCCATCCGTGGCCTTAGCCGGAGGGTTTCCCTGGGCGCCTCTTCTATAGAGGATCCGGGGTTTGCCGGTTACAGGCTTTCCATTAGGTATGTGATTAGTTTGGCGAGTATGTCTCCTAGGAGGCCTGTGGCGAGGAGGGCTGGGACGGCGTATGCTAGGAGGGGGAGGCCCGGTGTGGCCCAGGCTTCCCCTATGCCCTGGGCCTCATATTCCCTTTTAAGTTCCTGTATGAGGTTTTCCCTTTCGGCCTCGGCGTCGACGAGGAGGGTAAGCCTTCTCTCGCCGTCCCGGATCCCCTCCATAGGGTAGAGGTATGACTCCTCTAGGTCGTGTAGGCTTACCTTGTAGCCTGTGAGCAGGGCTAGGATCCTCGAACCCAACGGGGCATCCTCGAATCCTTTGAAGAGGCTTCCACGCTTGAGCCGGTAGTGGATGTTCCTCGCCAAGGCGTAGGCTACGACCGTGAGGGTTAGGAGATAAGTATTATAGAGGACCGCGAGGGGGTATAGGGGGTGAACCCAGCCTAGGATAGGGGTGCGCCAGGGCCATACCGGGTTTGCCAGGGAGAGGCAGATGAAGGCCTTGGCGTCAGCCCCGCCGAAGAGCCCTAGATACGCCATTAGAAGGGTGAGGGCCGACGTGAGAAGGATCGAGGCCGAGAAGATCCTCCATAACCCTGGATCATATAGGAGCCTCAAGGCGGTGAGGACTAGGCCTATGGGGCCGTATATGAGCCAGACATGGTCGCCGACCTCCCGGGCCTCCAGGTCGCGGAGCGCCGCGTAGCCTAGGAAGCCTAGGGATAAGATGAAGCCGATAAGGTTTAAAGCCTCTAAACCGTTCAGGGAAGACATGGCCGGCCAGCTCAAACCCTTAACTCTAAGGTTCCAGGCTGAAGACCATCTAGACGCGTCTATATTTATGGCTTTAGCCGCCCAAGCTTCAACCAAGATGATGAATGCGCAGATTCCTTAATCGACGGCTGGATGAACTGGCGGATATATGCGGCTAGGCCTATCGGCGATGTAAGCTCCTCCCCGTGTATGGAGATAGGGGTTAAGCCGCATAGGTGAACCCACCGCTCAACCTGGGAAAAGGTTAACTTTCCCCGCTTCCATTAGGGATGCGTGGGGGTTACGTTTGAGGGTTGGGGGCGTGGAACTATTAGATGTGCTCTCCTCATCCGCCGGGAGGATGGGATGCGAGAACCCTTTCGTGGCGGGTATAATCCTGTTCGGATCGGTGGCTAGGGGGGAGCCGCACGGCCGCAGCGACTTAGACCTCCTCATCCTCTGGGAGGGCGTCGATCTACCCCTAAGGGAAAGGTACATCATGTTCTATAAGCTGGCAGCACGATATTTTATGGTGGGTAAAGGCTTAACGGTTTTAGATATGGAATATGATCGCTTCATCAATTCGAAGGGGCTTACCCCTCTATTGTTAAACATAATCTCCGACGCTCACGTATTATATGATAAGTATGATAGGGTTAGCTCCTTCATCTCCGAGGCGCGGGAGAGACTGGCTAAGACGGGTTTAAAGAGGGTGAAGAGGGGAAGGTTCTATTATTGGATCCTCCCTAAACCGGGGGCCGTGGTGGAGGTTTAGCCTTGGAGGTAGATCCCTCGGAGGAGGTGGTTTACAGGCTTAACCTGGCTGGGGAACACTTCCAGGCTATGTTGAAGAGGATGAAGGTGGAGGGTTGGGTGGGGGTCGTGCGGGACC
>Ga0080004_1121343_pt1 | contig 87430 bp, 95 predicted proteins | sample WasSprMetagenome_FD_69207 | JGI IMG/M metagenome (GOLD analysis project Ga0080004, IMG submission 69207) | Sulfidic aquatic microbial communities from Washburn Spring, Yellowstone National Park, USA - WS (SPADES assembly) (version 2) | ecosystem: Environmental > Aquatic > Thermal springs > Hot...
TTATATACTTGAATTTAATATTTATTTTAGAAACATAAATGAATAAATTAAAAGAAGAATTTTTAGAATTATTAGAAAAAGATAAAGAATTTAGATATAGTGTTGCTGGATATTTAGGATTTTCTGAAATTTTAAAAAGATTAGATAGATTAGAAGAAGGACAGAATAAACTATTTGAAAGTCAGAAAAGAATATGGGAAAATATTGAAAAATTATGGGAAAATCAAAATAGACTTTGGGAAAATCAGAATAAGTTATGGGAAGAAATTAAAGGAATAAAAGAAGATATTAAAATTCTTCATGAAGGACAAAATAAACTATGGGAAAATCAAAATAAATTATGGGAAGAATTAAGAGAATTAAGAGAAGGACAAAATAAACTTTGGGAAGAAGTTAAATACTTAAGAGAGAATCAAGAAAAAATTTGGAGAGAGGTAAGAGGATTAAAAATTGGATTAGATGCATTAGGTAAAGCTGTTGGTAGAACTCTTGAAGATTATACAATAGCGTATATAAGATTGCTTCTTGAAGAAAAAGGATATCAAAAAGAGAAAATAAATTTAAGAAAAGAAACAATTATTTATAATAAAGAAAAAATAGAAATAAATATATTTAATGAAGAACCATTAGTAGTAGGCGAGGTAAAAACATACGTTGAAAATATAGAAGATGCAAAAAATTGTATCGAAAAATTAATTGAAAAAATTAAAATTGTGGAAAAAGTATATAATAAAAAAGTTGAATTATCTATATTTTCAATTGCTAATGTCCCTCAAAATGTTTTAAATATTTTAAAAGAACTTACTGAAAAATATGGAATAAGATTCATATATGGAAAAGAATTAAAAGAAGAATTATTAATATAGTTTCTTATATCCTAAGCTTTTTTAGTAATTAATAAAATAAGAGTGTTTATTAAATTCATGAATTATTTTTTTATATTTAATTGAAAAATTAAAATTTATTAATTAGATCAAAATAAAAATGTAATTAAAAAGAGGTGTAAGAAATGGTTTTAAAAATTGCAATAAATGGATTTGGAAGAATAGGAAGACTCTTCTTTAGAGCAGCTTTAGAAAATAAAGAATTCAATAAAAGATTTAATGTAGTAAGTATAAATGATATAACCGATGCAAAAACTCTTGCATATCTTTTAAAATACGATTCTATCCATAGAAAAATTAATGCGAATGTTTCATATAAAGAAAATAAATTAATAGTTAATGATAAAGAAATAAATGTTACTGCAATTAAAGATCCAGCTGATCTTCCATGGAAAGATTTAGGTATAGATATTGTTTTAGAATCTACTGGATTATTTACTGATAGAGAAAATGCATCAAAACATTTAAATGCTGGTGCTAAAAAAGTTATTATTTCAGCACCTGCTAAAAATCCAGATGTAACGATTGTTTTAGGAGTTAATGAAGAAATATATGATCCAAAAAAGCATAATATAATTTCTATGGCTTCATGTACTACAAATTGTTTAGCTCCAATGGTTAAAGTACTTCATAAAAATTTTGGTGTGAAAAGAGGATTAATGACTACAACTCATGCTTATACGAATGATCAAAGAGTACTCGATTTACCACATAAAGATTTAAGGAGAGCAAGAGCAGCTGCATTATCAATTATTCCAACAACTACGGGTGCAGCAAGAGCAATAGGAGAAGTAATACCTGAATTAAAAGGGAAGCTTGATGGAATTGCTTTAAGAGTTCCAGTAGCAAATGGTTCAATAACAGACCTTACTGTTGAACTTGAAAAAGAAACAACTGCAGAAGAAATAAATAAAGCATTTAAAGAAGCTTCTGAAACTTATTTAAAAGGAATACTTGAATATTGTGATGAACCAATAGTTTCTGCAGATATATTAGGCAATCCACATTCAGCAATATTTGATGCTTTAAGCACAAATGTTATAGGCGGAAAAGGGAATTTTGCTAAAGTTTTAGCATGGTATGATAATGAATGGGGCTTTTCAAATAGACTAGTTGAACTTATGAATCTTATAGCAAGAAAAGGTTTATAATTCTAAATTCTTTATTTCTTTATTTTTTAAAAAACTGAAATAGATATTTTTTTATAAATTTCTCTTTTTTTTAAAAAATATGAATAAAAAAAAACGGGCCCGGCGGGATTTGAACCCGCGACTTGCGGCTCCGAAGGCCGCTGCCCTATCCATTCTAGGCCACGGGCCCATTTTATTCATAAAATATTTTATAAAATATAGCTATTATAAAACCAGAAATAAATCCTCCTATATGAGCCCAATAAGCTACACCACTTGTAATACCTATTATTCCATATAAAAATTGAAGTATAAACCAAAATCCTATAAAGAAAATAGCTGGTATCCTAGCAATTCTAATAAAATAATAACTTGGAACAATACTAATAATTCTAGCTCTTGGAAAAAGAACTATATATGCTCCTAATATTCCTGAAATAGCTCCAGATGCACCTATTGCAGGAATTAAAAGATCCATGCTTTCAGAAATATATGCAATAAAAGTATGAGTTAAACTACCTGCTATTCCAAATATAAAATATAAAATTAAAAATTTTAAATGGCCAAATTTATCTTCAACATTATCTCCAAAAACAAATAAATATAGCATATTTCCAAATATATGAAGAATATTACCATGAAGAAAAATAGAGGTTATTAATGTATAAAGTCTTTCTCCATTTAAAATAAAAATTGGAATTTCTCCATAATTATATATAATTTCTTCATTCATATTATTTTTATATTGCCAAATAAAAACTAGAACTGTAATAATTATTATTATCCATGTTATAAAAGGTTTGGTTCTCGTTGGATTCTCATCATGAATAGGAAACATTAATGCATTAAAAATATATTTATGAAGTTTAAAAAGTTTTCTATTTTATAATAAAATTTATAAGAAACTTAAAGCATTAAAAAAATATGTCAAAGGATAGAAAATATAAAACTTTGGATGATTTTGATTTTAAAAATAAAATTGTAATCCTAAGAATAGATATAAATTCTCCAATAGATGAAAAAACTGGAGAAATACTTGATGAAAGCAGATTTATTGAACATTCTATTACAATAAATGAATTATTAGAAAAAGGAGCAAAATTGGTAATTCTGGCACATCAAGGTAGAAAAGGGGATAAAGATTTTACAACATTTGAAAAACATGCAAGAATATTAAGCAAATATGTTAAAGGAAAATTAAAATATGTTCCAGATATAATTGGAGAAAAAGCTTTAAAAGAAATAAAAAATTTGAAAAGTGGAGAAGCACTTTTACTTGAAAATATTAGAATGATAGATGAAGAAACAAAAGAAAAAAGTCCTGAAGAACATGCAAAAGGAGAAATAGTTTCAAAGCTTGCTCCTTTAGCAGAAATATATGTGAATGATGCATTTGCTGCAGCTCATAGAGCTCATGCTTCTACTGTAGGCTTCATTCCAGTCCTTCCAACAGCAATAGGAAGAATTATGGAGCGTGAATTAAAAGCATTAGAGAAAATAGTTGATAATCCTGAAAAACCTTGTATATACATTGTAGGAGGAGCTAAACCTAAAGAAAGTTTTAATGTTATAGAGTATGTATTAAAAAAGGATATAGCAGATTTAGTTTTAACAGGCGGAATGATCGCTCAAGTTTTCTTAAAAGTTTCAAATATTAATTTAGGAAATGAAAATGAGAAAATAATTGAAAAATTAGGTTTTAAGCCTCTTATGCCTAAAGCAGAAGAAATAATAAATAATTATAAAGATAAAATTGTAACACCGATTGATTTTGGTATAGAAATTAATGGAAAAAGAGAAAACATAATGATACATGAATTTCCAACAAATTACATAATAAAAGATATAGGAAAATATACAATTCAATTATATAGCTATATTATATATTTAGCAAAAGCAATTGTTATGAATGGACCATTAGGAGTTTTTGAAGAAAAAGATTTTTCATATGGAACATTTGAAATTTTCAAAGCAGTAGGAAAATCTAAAGCATTTAGCGTATTAGGTGGTGGACATACAATAGCAGCTTTGAAGAAAAGTGGTTTAGAAAAGAATTTCTCATATGTAAGCACAGCTGGAGGAGCTCTTATATCTTATATTTCTGGAGAGAAAATGCCTGTAATAGATGCATTAAAGAAGTATTCTTAAAAAATTTTTATAAGCTTATTTAATATATTTTAAATGAAAAATATGAGTGAAAAAATTATAAAAATAATAGAAAATGAGAAAATAGAAGATAAATCTCCAATAATATTAGAAGGCTTTCCAGATGTTGGTCTCGTTGGTACAATTTCGCTTTCTTATATAATTCAAAATCTTAATTTTAAAGAAATAGGATATATAGATTCTGATTATTTCCCACCAATAGTATCTATTAGTAAAGAAGGTTTAAAAGAACTTATTAGAATTTATAATAAAGATAATATAATTGCTATTTTTTCTGAAATGCCAATACCTACTCGCCTTTTAAGACCATTAGCTAGAAGTATAGTAGAATGGGCTAAAGAGAAAAATACTAAATTATTTATTTCTCTTGGAGGAATACCTGAACCTAGAAGAATAGATATAGATAAACCTAAAATATTTTTAGTTGCTAATAATCCAAATATTTTTAAGAAAATAGATATTAATGAAGCAGAAATATTAGAAGAAGGATACATAGTAGGATTAAAAGCTTTATTATTAAAAGAAACAAAGAAGAAAAGTATCGATATGATTTCAGTATTAGCACAATCACATTATAATTATCCAGATCCTGGAGCAGCAGTTGAAGTAACATCATTCATAAGTAGCCTTCTTAAATTTAAAATAGATTTAAAACCTTTAATAGAAAGTGCAGAAGAAGTAAGAATTAAAATGAAAGACCTTATGAGAAGGACTGAAACTACTTTAACTTCTCAACAAAAAAGTAGAGAATTAGAATTGCCTCCAGTATATTTATAAAAAAAGGAGGTTAAAGAATGTCTTTTAGAAGAATTTATAATTTAATTAGAAGAATTGAAGAAGAAATGGAAGAAGCTAGAGAAGAAATTATTAGAAGAATGAAAGAATTTGAAATAAGAACTGGTTGTATTTCTCCTTTATATAATGTTTCTGAGACAATGAATGAAATAATAGTATCTGTAGACTTACCTGGATCAAGAAAAGAAGATATAAATGTTACTGTTTTTGAAGATAGGATAATCGTTAAAGCTAAATGCTTTAAATCTTATCGAATAGCTAAGCTTGTTGGTGAAAAGCGTGAAGGAGAATATTTATTAGATTTAGTTCTTCCATCACCAGTAGATCCAGATAATGCTTCAGCTAAATATAAGAATGGTGTATTAGAAGTAAGAATTTTAAAAGCTGGAAAAGGAAAAAATATAAAAGTAGAATGAAAAATAGTTGTGCTTAAAAATTTTTCTTAAAAAATATAATGAATGTCTTATGCATTAAAAATATTAGCAATTATAATAGCATTTTTTCTAGTATTAGAAATTATTATATATGAATTTAAAATGATTTCAAATATAGATAAAGAAGAATATCTTAATGCACCAAATCCACTAGAATGGTTAAAAAATTCTACTATTTCTAATGAAATTTTATTTATTAATTCTTCAAAAATAGGAAATGTTACAACTATTACTTCGAATAAAAAGAATTAGTATGTTTTAATTTTTTTAAAAAAAGATTGTCTAATTTTTGCAGTATCATAGATTATTGTTAATTTAATAATTTTTCCATTCTTATTAAATTGAAAAATGTCTACACATTCAAAAGAAGTTGAAGTACCGTTTTTCAAAACCCAATCATAACGAAAATGTCCTGCTGCAATTAATGGATTTTTACTTTTAAAAATATTCATTAAAGTAATTTTTGATTTTAAAGTATCTTTAAATAATTCCTTATAAAAATCTTTAGCTTTAATTTTACCATATAAAGGAGAATTGATAATTGCTTTTGGAGAAAATAGTTTGATTATATTTTCATAATTTCCATTTTCTAATTCTCTTAAATATTCTTTTATTGTTTTTTCAATTTGCATATTAATATAAGTTATACGATTATAATTATATAAATGTTTTTGATAAAATAAAATCGATGATTGCATAACTATATTTTATCCTTCTAAATAAGTCTTTATTTATTTATTTAAAATATATACGTTCTTCACAACTTTCTTTATAAGGTCTTATATGATTATAGTTTCTTTTAAAAACTAATCGCGGATTCATTTTGTGTAACACATATTTACAAACAGGTTCTGAAATTATCTTGCAAACGTATCTAGTATTAAGATTAAAAAATAAAGAAAGCTTAAGAATTGGACATGGATTTTTGCAACGAGTTACAAGCTCATTTTCATTAATTTTTACAATTTCTATATATTTTTTATCTATTCTTAAAAAATCAATATAAAAAAGCTTAAAAACATCTTTCATTGAATCAACTTTTCTTAAATTAATTGTCCATAAAAATCCATAAAAATAAAAAATAGTTTTTGCTAAAATTAAACAAGTTTTATTTATAATCGTTAGGATTAAATTCGATATTTTCATTAAAATTCACATAATTTATCTTATTTTATTAATTTTTTAAATTTAGAATTTAAAAATAAATTCCATAAAGTCTCTATTTTTTAGGTTTTAATAGTACTATTGCTACAATTATTCCAAGAATTGCTAAAATCATTACATATGGGAATACTTTCACATATGCTCCAAAAATATCTTTAGCTTGTCCAGCAAGTATATTACCAAGTATTGCCCCTATGCCATATGCTGTATAAACAATTCCATAATTACGAGCATAATCTTTCATTCCAAAGAGAGTTGCAGTTGCAGCTGGAGCTATTGCAAGCCAACCACCAAGATTTAACCAAAGAATTGCAAAACCAATAATATACGCAATAATTGATGAAGGATTTGTAAAGACTATTAATGAAGCAATAAAAATTAATAAAAATGATAAAATTGCAGCCTTCATAGGATTAAATTTATCAGTAATCCATCCAAATAAAGGTCTTCCAAAACCATTAAAAATCGAAAATGGAATTATTAAAAATGTTAAAATTGCAGATATCTCTTCTTCATTTATTCCAGCATTTTCTGCTATTTCTAAACCAATAAGTTTTGAAATACCTATTGCCATTAATCCTGAAAGAGTCCCAATCATATATGTTATCCATAAACCATAAAAATTCTTTGTTCTTATCATTTCTTCTCTTGTAAATTCAATTGATGTTTTTTCTTTTATTTTGATAGATTCTAAACTTTTTATTTCCCAATCATTTGATGGAAATCTAAGAAAAGAACCAAAAATAAAAAGAATTATAAAAAATAAAATTCCTAAAATCCTAAGAGCTATTTGAATACCAAAAAAGGTAGTGAGATAGTCTATTAATGGTCCTATTATTGCTGCAGAAAAGCCAAAACCAATAATAGTTAAGCCAACTGCTAAGCCTCTTTTATCTGGAAACCATTTTCCAGACGTAATAATGGGACAATTATATGCAATTCCAACTCCTAAACCACTAATTAATCCATATAGAAAAACCAAACTTAATGAAGAATTAGCAAAAGAAGCTAAAAACCAACCAAGACCAACAAAAATAGCTCCAAGCCATGTTATTTTCCTTGGACCATATTTCTCAATATATTTTCCCATTATAGGCATTGTAAAAGAAAAAATAAATAGAAGAACAAAAAATGGTAATTGTATTTCAGTTGCTGTAACATTTAATCCATAAATATCTTTAAGAAATTTCATTATATGCACTGCTACAATACTATATGCATATATTGCTCCAAGACAAAGATTTATAATAAAGCCGGAAATTATAAATAACCATCTATTTCTCTCTAATTCCATTCTTATATCACTATTTTTATGAAAATTATTAAAATATCCATATAATATCATTAAAGAATTAAAAAATTAAAAAAATATATTCCTACTTATTAATTATTTCTTAATTTCTTTTTTAATTTCCTTAAATTTCTTTAAATAAAATTTCTTATTTTTATAGATTTTTGCTTTCTCTTTTTCTTGCTTTAACAATTTTTTAGCACGCTCTAAAATCTCTCTCATTTTATCTGGTGGAAATTTTACAACTCCATTTATATCCATATGTACCATATCTCCAGGCTTTACATTCATACCTCCTACTGTTACAGGAACTCCAACATCTTTAATGATAAAATCTCCATGTGCAGCTGTTACACCTGTTGCAAAATATTGAACTTTTAATTTTCTAATTGCTTCTATATCTCTAATTGGACCATTTGTTACAACTCCTACAACTCCCAAAGTTTTATATTGTGTAGTCATCATTTCACCAAAAAGGCCTACTCTATTTGCTAATTCTGGTGGAAATTGTTGTTCAGCCACAAGAATAACTGGTTTTTTAGTACTATATATATGCTCTAAAAGAGTAAATTTATCTATTCCAATATTTTCTTCTTTTTTCTCACAAAAAACAACTGTTGCTACATATCCAACTCTTGGACCCAATTCAGGAAACATGCATTTTATTGTAGCATCTGTATACCATTGCCCATACCATGGATCATAAAGTTTAAGACATAATTCAGATTTAGGATAAGTAGCTACAATATTACTTATTGTTGGAGTATCTATCTTTTCCAATTCTTTAATAATTCTATATTCTGAAATTCTTACCATATCTTTTATTCACCATTTTTATTTTTAATTATTAATTATTTTTCTAATATTTTAATCTTAGTTTTTCCTTCAATTTAAAAAAATATTGAAGTTAAGTTTTATAAAAATTGTTTTTTTAAAACTAAATGTAAAAAGTTTCTTTATTTTTCTTATTTTTTCAATATTATATTCCCTTATCTTGCATATTTTTTGAAAAATCTCATTTAATAAAAATTAGTATTTTATAATTTGCTTAATTAATTTCTCAATATTATTCCTCTTTTTCTCTTCTCTTAATTCACTACTATCAATTCTTAAAACATTAAATCCAATCCTTTTAAACCATTTATCCCTTCTTTCATCTTTAATTTTTGCTTGTTTAAAGAAACTATGCCATATACTTCCATTTATTTCAATTATTAAATGCCATTTTGGTAAAAAGAAATCAACCCAAAAATACCCCCTCTTTTTATCATTCCTAAATCTATAATTATGAAAGAAATCTCTATCTTTTTCTAAACCAAGTTTAAGTAAAATTTCTTCTAATTTCTTCTCTTCTTGAGTATATTTCCCAGCATTAACATATCTTTTCATTACATCCTTTACAAAGTTACTAAATACTCTTGATTTATTCATCTATTTTTCATATTTAAAATTGGTAAATTTAAACTTTAATATCTTATTTTTAATCAGGAATTATATGGATTCCTAAAGAAATTCCAATATATCCACATATAAAAAATTGAACCAATAATGTAAACCAACATATTGGAATAAAAAATATTGATTTTGTATGAAAACAACCACATACAAGTGCTAATAAATCGATAGGAAAGCCAGGAATAATACTAAATAATACACATAATTTATAACCATTTTTATTCCAACTTTTTACATATTTATTAAATAATTCTTCTCCTATCTTCTTTTTAACGTAATATTCTCCAAAAAACCAAGCAGGAATATAGCTTGTTAATACACCTAATGTATATCCTGTAGCAGATATTAAAGCTAATGTTAAAATATCTAAGCCAAAACCTGCTGCTGTAGCTACAATTATTGGGCTTCCAAATGGAATTATACTTCCAGCTATTATTGTTAAAATGAAAATACCAAAATAACCATAACCTTGAATTATTATTTTTGCTTGCTTTAAAAATTCTGGATTTGTTCCACTTAACCATGAAGCTATAGCTATAACTATTAATGCTATAATTATTCCTATAATTATGAAATTTTTTGCTTTTAAAATCAAACTTCTTTCCATATCAATTTTTCATTTAGCTTATTCATTTAAAACTTTAAAAATATCAAATTATGTTTCTCATGATTTATTAAATTTTTTGAATATTTTCTAAACAAAAAGTATATATTTACTAAATAATGAGAAAAATACTTTAGAAGTGGGGAAAATGAAGGAAATTCTAGAAATTGCTCTTGAATTAATTGAAGCTACTAAAGCTCATGAATATTATCGAGATATTGAATGTATTAACCTTATAGCAAGTGAAGGTATCAAATCTCCAGCCGTTAAAGAAATGCTTAGACTTTCTATGGATCTTGAAAGTAGATATGCTGAAGGAGAAAATGATCTTGAAGGTCATGTTAAAGTAAGATATTATCAAGGTCAGAAATATATAACAAAAATTGAAAATTGTGCAGTAGATTTAATTAAAAATTTATTTAAATGTGATTGGGCTGATGTACGTTTAGTTTCAGGGACTCATGCAAATTTAGCAACTTTTAAAGGGCTTTCTTTAGCAACAGAAAATAGGAAAATGATTGCACCACCACTTAGTTGTGGTGCTCATATATCTCATGATTATACTGGTTTAGCAGGTAGAGTTTTAGGATTAGAAGTAATAGATCATGCTTATGATATAGATGAAATGAATATAGATGTAGATAAATCTATTGAAATAATAAAAGCAGTCAAACCTGGAATAGTCACTCTTGGTGGAAGCTTATTCCTTTTTCCACATCCAATTGAAGAATTAAGAAGCATTACAGAAAAAGTAGGTGCATATATAGTTTATGATGCAGCTCATGTTTTAGGATTAATTGCTGGAGAAGCATTTCAAGATCCTCTTAAAGAAGGGGCAGATTTTGTAACATCTTCAACCCATAAAACTTTTCCAGGCCCTCAAGGAGGGCTTATAATTGCAAATTCTAAAGATGAAAGAATGAAAAATGCTATAAAATGGGTTCAATATGCAATATTTCCATTAAGCACTTCTAATACACACTTAGCTAGATTGCCTGCTTTAGGAATTGCTGCTCTTGAATTGAAAATTTTTGGTAAAGAATTAGCTAAGCAAACTGTTAAGAATGCTCAAACAGCTGGACAATATTTATATGAAAAAGGGATTAAAGTACTTGGTGAAAGAAAAGGTTTTACGATGTCTCATCAAATAGCTATAGATGTTAGAGAATATGGTGGTGGTAAAAAAATTGCTCAAGATTTAGAAGAAGCTAATATAATTGTAAATAAGAATTTATTACCATATGATGATCAAAATAATCGTGATAACCCGTCTGGTATTAGAATTGGATTTCAAGATGTTACACGTAGAGGATTTAAAGAAAGCGATATTAAATATCTTTGTGATTTAATGTTAAGTATTATAAAAGGTAAACGTAAACCTAAAGAAGTTAAAGAAGAAGTAATAGCTTTTAAGAAAAAATTTAATAAAATAGAATATGGATTTAATAGTATTGAAGAAGCTATAAAATATTTAAATAAAAATCTTTAGAAAATATTCTTTACATTATTTTATTCTTCTAAAATAAGAGAAACATGATATTCTCCACCATCAACTGTACGGATTGTTATATCAATTTTTTGTCCAGCAGATGCTGCATATAATGGAATGACTATCTTTATTGCTCCACTTTCTCCAGGCTTTACTGGTAAAAATGTTACTTCATTTAAAGGATCTAAATCACAATTTATTTCTTCATTACTTAAAGATACAATTGTTCCAAATGCAAAAATTTTAAATGGTTTTCCATTTATTTCTATATTACATACTCTCATTATTGTATTTCCAGTATTTTTAAAATTAATAAATATGTAAAAATCATCATTTTTTCTTTCACTCCATGAACTTAGAATTTCTATTTTCCTAACAACCATATATTTTTCAGCAATTCCAGATATCCAATAAACTACAGCAATTGTAATAACTATGCAAATTGAAACTAAAATTACCGTTACTAATATTTTACTTATCCCTTTATTTTTATACATATCTATCTCTCTTAAAAATGCTTAATTTCAAAAAATTAAAAAATAAAGTAATCATCATTAAAAAAGATAATTTAATAAAATCTATCAAAATACTTCACTTTTTCTTTAATTATAATAAAAAAACAAAAATATATAAACTTATTTTTGCTTAATTGCTATTCTATTTAGATCCTAAGATAGATACTCTTCTTTTTTTATTCTTTCTTTAAGTATTTCTTTTGCATACTTTTCTATTTCTTTTATATTCTTTAATTCAAAAGAAGAATTGTATGCATCTTTAATAGCATTAATATATTTTTCTACTATAGAAATTATTTTGTTTTCTTCTAATTCATGAATTTTAATTTCTCCAATAAATTTAATTAATAAGCGAGCTATTTCCAAGTTTAGTTTAACTTCATATTTTTTATTTATTTTTTCTATTAATTCATTTAATTGCTTTATATCATTCATTACTTCAGGCATTATATCTGAAAAACTTTCTAATTCCTCCTTTTCTTTAATATTTAAAATTCTCCATAAAGAATCATTGAATTGTTTCCATCTCATTCTTTTTTCAATATTTTCAATAAATTTTTGAGAACTTTTATGAATTGTATAATAATGCATAGCATTCCAGAAAGAATATATTGTTTTGCTTTTAATAATAATATCTTTAGGAGATATGTTAATACTAGAAATGAAAGAATTTTCTGAAGAAGGGATTATAGAAAATAGCGTTAAACTCTCCTTTTTAATAAAAAATTTAATTCCAATATTTTTTTCTAAAATAGATTTTACTTTTTTCAATAATGAAGTAAAATCTTCATTCATTTTAATAGGCAAACTAAATTCATATGCTTTTCTACATAAACTATCATCTGCACCCATTATTTCATTCCAAACATTAATCAATATAGATATATGCTTCTTTATGAGAGAGAATTTTTCATTTATTGATAAATTTCTTGAATCAAATTTTAATACAATAGAATCTCCTAAGTAATCTGAAATTAAGCTTATATCTACATTTTCTCTTTTTGAAAAATCTTCAATTATTTTTACAGTTTTTCCATGAATAAAGTCTATTAGATTTTCATAAATTTTACTCTTTATTTCTTTAATAGCTTCATTTTTACTTTCTTCTTTAATTTCCATTAAAGCTATGTTTGAAATAATTTCTTTCTCATTAAAAAGAAGGTTTGATTCAATATATACAATATCTTCAAATGTTTCATATATTGAAAATATTGGCCCTCTTACAATTGGATAAATTTCCCATTTTCTATTTTTTGTATAACGAAAATTTTTCTCCCATGGAAAAGTAATATCGCTCATATATGCTACACATTTGCTCCCTAATATATTTTCTAGCATTTTTTTAACGTCTAAAACAAGAATTTCATTTGCTTCTACTCTCAAATATTTCTTCCCCCTTTACATATCTAAAAACAAGTTCTGCTGCAATTGCTCTAGCTTTTCTAATAAATTTTGAAATAGTGATAGCAATAGAATACATCCAAGTTTCATCTGAATAATCTGAATAAATTAATCCATTATTTAAATCATTTATAATTCCAGGGTTTGCATTAAATAATTCTTCAGAAATTCTAAAATAAAATCTTAAAATATTTTCAAATGTATCTTGATTAAAAATTTTAATACAATTTTTTTCTCCTGCAATCATTTCATCATCTGTTAAATAATTATAGATAGAATCGATTATATGAAATCCAAATTTTTCAAATAAAGAATATAAATAATCATTTGAACCAATTTTTGCAGCATCTATAATTTTACCATTCTTCTCTATTGATACATACCAACTCATAATAAGCACCAATATTAAAAATAAAAATTTCTATAATTATTACAAAGTATTTATTACAAAGGAGTTTATAAACATAAATATAAAAAAATTGTTTTGTTTCTATATATTTTAATTATTTTCTCTATTTTTTATTAAAAATAATCGTTTTTTGAAGAAATTTTTTATTAAAAAAGATTTTTTAGAAAAAATATTATATATTAGTTAGTTTAATTAAATATTTAGAGAATTGATTAAGCAATATAGTGCTATAAGTCGTGCAACTTCAACATTAATAATACTATCTTTATTAGTAACAATTCTCTTTATAACTCAAATATCTTTAAGCAAAGGGACTCTTATAATTTTTGCTGGAGTAAATGAAATAGAATTAAAAAATACATGGATGAATAAAACAGCTTCAGGTGATTTCTATTTTAATTTGAAAGTTAGCAATATTGGAAAAGTCAATATTTACATTAAAGATATTAAAATTAATGATAAATCTTATAAAGATTTTCATTCAAATACAACAGTATATATATTCTATAGTAATAGAAAAATGGAAATTTTTAATAAAGAAAAACCTGAACTTCCATTAATAATTCCTGGAGATTACATTATAGTAGGAGTTAAAATACCTTATAATCCTAAACTTGAAGGAGAAAAAATAAGCGTTGGAGTACTTACTTCAAGAGGACAATACGATATAACTTTAACTCTTACATTTAAAGAATATACTTGAATTAAATTCTTACATTTCTTAATCTAATATGCGGTCCTCCAATCCATACTGGACATCCTTGCATTGGATCTCCTTTTCCACAAATAGCAGCTGTAAATTTTAAATCTTTTCCAACAGCATCTATTGCTGAAAAAAGTCCAGGAGTAGTTATTTCTAAAGCTGGATTTCTTACCATTTCTTTCAATTCTCCATTTTCAATTCTATAAGCAATCGAACCAACATATTTTTGATTAAAACGTCTATCATCAATATTCCATTCTTGATAAAACTTCATGTATATTCCATTTTTAATATCTTCTATTAATTCTTCAAATGAATATTCTCCTGGTTTCATATATGTATTAGCCATTCTAACTATTGGTTCTCTATCATATGCTACTGCTCTTGAAGCTGCATTTGAATTTGTATTAAAAACTTTTGCTGTTTCTCTATTATGTAAAAACTCATTTATAACACCTTTATTTATTAAAATCCTAGGTCTAGCTTTTACTCCTTCATCATCATAAAGATAAAAACCATAACTATTTGGCAATGTTGGATCATCAATTATTGTTACATGCTCACTCCCAACTTTTAAGCCTATATCTTTTGGTTTAAGGTATGTTTCTCCAGCTTGAGCAGCTTCTCTTCCAAGTATTCTATCAGCTTCTTGTGGATGGCCAGAAGATTCATGACAAACTAATCCAACTATTTCAGGTCCAAGAATAATATCCATTATTCCTTTTGGAGCTTCTTTTGCTTCAAGCAAACCTTTTGCTAAAATAGAAGCTTCTTCATTAAATGTTTCTATTAAATTCCATCTTTCAACAGCTTCCCATCCATTTGCTTCACCAATTTCTTTAAATCTTTGTAATACTCCTTTTTGTTGATGAAAAACTGTTAAGAATGCTTCGAGAAATACGCGAGGAATACGACTAAAAATATTTGTTCCATCGCTTGTTATAACATTTTTTATAGTATCCATTAAAATTAAATTTAAAAATCTTGATGGAAGCTTTGCTCCTTTATTTTCAATAGTTTTAACCATATTATTATCTATTTCTTTTAAGAAAAGCATTCTATCTTCTGGATCTATTGATTCAAATTTTATTCTAGGTTTTAAAATTACTTTATCTTCAAAAACTTTCTCATCACTTAATAATATTGGATTTTTTATTTTTCTTGAAGCTGCTTTTGCAGAATTAATAGCATCTAAAACAGCTTTTCTTATATCTTCTTTTGTTAATTTATTTATTGAAGAAAAAGCTAATGCACCATTTACTATAACTCTTATAGCTATCCCTTTCCTTATTTGTAATCCAGTTATTTCTGGAATTCCATTTTTCAATAAGGATACTTCTTTTATATCTTCTTGATATCTTGCTTCTGCATAACTAGCACCTTTATCTCTTGCATATTTAATTGCATATTGAAGTAAATCTTCCATATTATTCACTCTTTTTTATTCCAATTATTCAATTTTAGTAATTATTAAAAATTTATAAAAATTTTTATTATATCTTTTTTCTAAAAATCATTTTATTTTTTAAATTTTAGAATATTAAACTAATTTTTTAAAAAATATTTTTTAAAAATTAATAAATTTCTATTTTTTCTTCTAAAAATTTTCCATTTTTATCTAATATAAACGATTTTACTTCTTTATCCTTAAGTGAAATAACTAAATATGAACATTCAGGCCATGAAAAAGTTTCTTCATCAATTGATGAAAGGAAAGCTGACCAAAATGGATGGCTATGGTATATGCCAACAAGTTCTAATTGAGATTTTTCTATATCTTGAAGTATTTCATATTCTTCAATTGGATGAATTTGATATCTTCTAGGAGAATTAAAAGCATTTGTAGCTTCATATACTTTTTTTACTATTTTTGTATTTCCAATTCTTACTCCTCCAAGCATTCCGCATGCTTCTATTGGATATATTTCCTCACAATGCTTCAAAATTCTTTTATAATGTTCCTTGCTAATTAGTAACACCATAGCTTAAATATAATAAATAAAATAAGATATTAATAAAATTTTAGAATAAAATTTAATAATAAGAATATTTTGCTTTACTATCTTCAAACATTTTAAGTAAAACTTGAGCTCTAAATAATAATATATTTGCTCTATCTCTATATTTTTTAATTTTTTTCCTTTTATCAATTGGTATAGAAGAATCATTAAGTAATATATCTAAAGTATTAGAAAGTTCAGATAATGTTTCATAAACTAATTCAAGCCTATTCTCATTTTTAATAGCCATTTCACAAAATTTTAAAGTTTCTTCAGCTTCTATTAATATTCTTTCGATATATTCTGATACGTCCATTTCCCTTCAACGCTTTTTACTCTAATTATTTTTATACATAATCCTTTATAAAATTATCCTTTAAAATTTTTAGAATAATATATAAAATATTTATAATTTTTAATTTTTATAAAAACATAAATATCTCTTTTTTTTATATTTTGAATTTTTTCATTTTCTTTTTAAGAATTTAAAGAATATAGAAAATTAGAAAATGTTATATATTTCTATCTAAAAGTTTAAAAAATGAATATTATGAATTATATTAAAGAGAATTTTAAAATAGATCGTAAAATATGTGAAAATGAGCTTTGGAATATATTAGTTGAAACAGTTCATTCTTTAACAATGTATCCTCATCATAAAGCGTATTTAATAGAGAAAATTCTACCTGAAAATCCATTAATTACTCCAAAAGAATTATCAAATCGTTTATCAATTCCTTTAGGTGAAGCAATAGTATTACTTTATGAACTTAGGATTACTGCTAAAGAACTTGAAGAAGAAATAAAGAAACCTCTTCCAGAAAATAAAAAATATTCAAAAGTAGCTTTAGGAGGAACTTTTAATGAAATACATTATGGTCATTTATCACTTTTATGGACTGCTTTTAAAAATGGAGAGAAAGTTTTAATAGGATTAACAAGTGATGATTTTGCTAAAAATTTTAAAAAATACTCAGTTAAACCATATTCTGAAAGACTTAAAAATTTAAAAGAAACATTAAAAAAATATAATTGGTTAGAAGCTTCTGAAATAGTTATTATAAATGATGCTTATGGCCCATCTATAATAGATCCTACTTTAGATGCAATTATAGTTAGTCCTTTTACAGCAGGAGTAGCAAATGAAATAAATAGGCTTAGAATTGAGAAATTACTTAAACCATTAGAAATAGAAATATGTCCATTAGTTTTAGCTGAAGATGGAAAACCAATTTCAAGCACAAGAATAATTTCTGGAGAAATAACATTTAATGGAAAAATTATAAAATAAAGAAATTTATAATAAATTTAATCAGCAAGTCCAGTAAGAAGCATAATGAAAATAACAAGTAATGCAGCAATTATTGATTTATTCCTAGAAACTGAATAAATCCTATTTAATCCTAGCGCTCCTAAAAAAGTAATCCAAACCCAAAGAATTTTTGGAAGATAAAAATATATAGCATTCAATATTTGAAACCATAGAGTAGAAGTTAATTCTTCTCCATTCGATAATGGAAAATCAAAATATTGATATTGCATATCAAATTTACTCATATTTAAATTATTAAGAAAGATTTTTGAAGCATTAATTTCTTCAATATAATAATTTCCTATATTAACATTTTTCATTGATGCATTATATAAAGCTACTAACCCTCTTGATGCATTTAAAAATTCAGCATTAATTTCTTTAGAATAAATTATAGTTGAATTAAGTAAATTAATTGCTTTTGTATCTCCTTTTATAATTATAGGTTCTATGAATGTCCCTTTTAAAGTTACATTGTGTATTGTTGCATTTATTCCAATTGCTTTTTCAAAACTAAAATTCAATGTTGGGAAAGCAAATACTACATATAATAAAATTAAACCACCTATTAAAAAAATTGTAAAAGAATATGAAATTGAATTAAGAAATTTAAATATGCTCGCATCACTTTCTTTCATTATTTGAGCTAATAGCCAAAATAAACCAATGAATATTCCTAAAGAAATTAATAACATTATTAATGTATTCATTATTAATGTTTGAATATCCAAACTTGATAAAATAAAATTTGGAATAGGTATCATTAATGAATTAGTAAGAGTTATTTTACTACTTCCAAGATATGTTTTCCAAAAAATATTTATTATAATAGCTGAAATAAATATTATTAATCCACCAATATATCCATTTCTTTCTTTTATATCATCTATTGTTTTTCTAGGTTTAATAATTATTCCAATAAATCTTTCTAAAAAATTCATTTTCTTTTCTTCCAATTTTTCTTCATGAAAATTTTCTACCATACTTTAGCCTCTCTTTTTCACCATTATCAATTATTAATGAATATTTGAAAAACTACTATATAACTATTCATTTCCTTTTTTATAAATGAAACTTATTTAAAAAATATATCTTTATCCATTTTTTAAGAAATAAATTATGTTAACAATATTAATGATTGGACCAGCTGGAGCAGGAAAAACACTTTTATCAAAAAAATTAGCTGATTGGATGATTAAAAATATGTATTTAAATGTAGGAATTGCTAATTTAGATCCAGGTATAGAAAATTTACCTTATGAAGCTTCATTTGATATAAGGAAATATTTTACAATAGAAAATATAATGAATGAATTAAACCTTGGTCCAAATGGTGCATTTATTGAAGCAGCAAATAGAATAGTTAAAATAGCTCCAAAAATCGTTAAAGAAATAGTAAATCTAAATTATGAATATATAATAGTAGATACTCCTGGACAAATGGAAATTTTTGTATTTAGAAATTTTGGACCAGTAATATCAAAAGAATTTATTAAATATGGTCCAACAGAAGCCATTTTCTTAATTGATCCTGAAACAGCAGAAACAATTTCAGATACAATAGTATTCCTTGGATTAAGTATATCTACTAGACTTAGACTTGGAATACCAGTTATACCAATATTAAATAAAGTAGATAAAATTAATGAAGAAAGAATTAAATTATTTAAAAATTGGGAAAATTTATATGAAAATATTTCAAAAGATTATGGTTTGCTTTCAGAAATTGCAAAAGAATTATTAAAAATTTATGCAAAATATATTCCTGAAACATCTATAGCATTTGTTTCAGCAATTACTGGTTTTGGAATTGAATATTTATATGATAAAATTAGAGAAGCTTTTTGTGAATGTGGAGAATTATAAAATATATAAATGATAATTTTCATTATTTATTAAAGGGTTTTGGATATGTGGAAAAATATAATAATACATCCTGAAAAATGCACAGGTTGTCGCTTATGCGAATTATATTGTTCTTTTCATCATTTTAAAGTTAATAATCCATCAAGGTCTAGAATACATGTTATTAGAAGTGAACCATACATAGATTCTCCAATATTATGTATACAATGTGGATTATGCATAAATGTTTGTCCAGTAGGAGCAATAGTAAGGAATAAGAAAAATGGTGCAATAAATGTATTAAATGATAAATGTATTGGTTGCGCTCAGTGTGTCTTTGTTTGTCCATATGGTGCTGCAACAATCGATCCTATAACAAAAAAAGCATTAATATGTGATTTTTGTAATGGAGAACCTGAATGTGTAAAAAATTGTCCAGAAAAAGTTTTAGAATATGTTGATGCTACAAAAGCAGTTTATTATAAGAATTTAATAGTATCTAAGCTATTAAAGAAAGAATCCATACCACTTGAACCATATCCTAAATAGGAGGTGAGCATATGAATAAGAAAATTTTTGGTTATGCTGGTCAAATTCTTAGAATTGATTTAAGTAAAAAGAAGATTTTAAAAGAACCTTTAAGAGAGGATTTTATTAAAAAATATATTGGATGCACAGGTTATGCGGCTGCAATTCTATGGTATGAATTAAAACCTAAAATAGATCCATTAAGTCCTGAAAATAAAATAATTTTCTCAACTGGACCACTTACTGGAACACTTTGTCCATGCTCTGGAAGTTATGAAATATGCTTTAAATCCCCTTTAACAAATGTATTTGGAGAATCTCGTTCAGGTGGAATATTTGGTCCTAAAATGAAATATGCAGGATTTGATCATATAATAATTGAGGGGAAGTCTGATAAACCTGTTTATATATGGATTAATAATGGAGAAGTAGAAATTAAAGATGCTCAGCATTTGTATGGAAAAACAGTTCATGAAACAACTGAAATAATTTTGGAAGAAATAAAAGATCCTCAAGCATCAATTGCATGCATAGGTCCTGCAGGAGAGAAAATGGTTAGATTTGCAGCTGTTATGAATGATAGAGATAGAGCTGCTGGAAGATGTGGTGGAGGAGCAGTAATGGGTTCTAAAAATTTAAAAGCTATAGCAGTAAATGGAGAAAAAGATATAGAAATTGCAAATCCAGAAAAATTTTATGAATTTGTTACAGAAGCTGAAAAGGCTCTTCTTAAGAAAACTGCTTTAAGAAGATTTGGAACAATAAATGCTATAACAGTTTTAAATGCTATGGGAGCATTACCAACAAAATATGGATATACTGGATTTTTTGAAAAAGCTGAAGATGTTTCAACTGAAAGATTATCTAATAAATATCTTATAAAAAGGAGAGCATGTTTTGCATGTCCAATAGGTTGTGGAAGATATTCTGAAGTTAAACATGGAGTATGGGCAACTCCTCCTCATGAAGGTCCTGAATTTGAAACAGCAGATATGCTTGGACCATGGATGTGTATAAGCAATCTTGAAGCAATTATAAAAGCAAATTATCTATGTAACAACTATGGCTTGGATACTATTTCAACTGGGAATGTAATAGCATTTGCTATAGAATGTTATGAGAAAGGATGGATAAAAGAAGATTTAATTAAAGGAATAAAGCTTGAATGGGATAATCCTGAAACTATGATAAAATTAATAAGCTTAATAGCTAAAAGAGAAGGGATAGGAGATTTATTAGCTGAAGGAGTTATGAGAGCTGCTGAAAAAATAGGTCATGGGGCTCCTGAGCTTGCTTTGCATACAAAAGGTCTTGAAATGCCTGCTCATGATCCTAGAGGAGAAACAAAAATAATGGCAATAAAATATGCTGTAGAATATAGAGGAGGATGCCATGTTCATTCAGGTTTTCCAGGTTTATATGATAGAAGTCCAGAAAGTTTAAATGATTATGGTTTAAAACAATTTGGTTTGCCATGGCCTCCAAAAGGTAAATTTATTGAAGAAGGGAAAGGTATAGCATATAGATTTTTTGCAATATTTGGTCAAATTCCAGAAATAATGGGAATGTGCCAATTTTCTTCAATGGGTTCTGAAGGCAATATGATAACAGTTAAAGATTATGCAAATATTTATTCTTCACTTACTGGAATAGAGATTAATGAATATGAATTAATGAAAATTGCTGAGAGAGTATATAATCTAAAAAGATGCTTTAATGTAAGAGAAGGATTTACTAGAAAAGATGATAAACTTCCAAAAAGAATGTATGAACCAATAGCTACCGGTCCAGCAAAAGGAGAACATGTTAAAAACTTAGATTTAATGCTTAATGAATTTTATGAAGCAATGGGATGGGATATTAAAACAGGAATACCTACTATTGAGAAACTTAAAGAATTAGAATTAGAAGATATAGCTAGAGAATTAAAATAGAATTTAAAAATTTTTAATATTCTTTAAAATATAATAAATTTAGAAAAATGATGAAAATAAAAATAATATACGGAGCACCAATTACTTCAATAACTGGAAAACATATAGAAGAAATATCTCTTAAAAAAGGAATAAAACTCTCAGAATTAATAAATATTTTAATAAATAAATATGGATTCAATTTTAAAAATATTTTATTAACAGAAAAAAATGAAGTAAAGCCGGATGTATTAATAATTTTGAATGGAAAAACTATATCAAAATTAAATGAAGAAGAAATAAATAATGATAGTATATTATCTATTACAGGAATAGTTGGTGGAGGATAAAATATTTTAAATAAATAAAAAATTTTTTATTTTTTTGCTCTTGCAGAAACTATTGTTATAACATCTCTATCTCTTAATTGATAATTTACTGGAAGCCTAAGCTTGCTTCTAGCATCTATTGCATATAATACTCCTTTAGCAAGTTCTGTATGGATTTGTTTTGCTAAATCTATTACTGTTGAATTTGGAGGCATTAAAAATACATCTGGTAAAACATTTCCATCTTTATCACTAAGTCTTTCAGGATCATAAACTGGATAAACAGCATTCATTCTTAATAATTTAAAAACAGCTACATTTACAGCAAATTGAACTCCTGTTCTTAAATATTCTCCAAATATTTTCAAATTTATTTGATTTAAAGCCCATTTTTGTTTTTCAGTTAACATTTCTTCATTTAATATTCTAAAAGATTCTTCTCCTGGAATATATTCTATTAATCCTTTCTTTTCAGCTTTTCTAAGTATTAATTCAGCTTCTGAACTACATGGTACAATTATTTTATCTGGGAATTCATTTCTTAATCTTTCAAAATTTTCTTTTGCAGTTGGTAAATCTATTTTATTTGCTACTATTAATGTTGGCTTAGATATTTCTCTTAATTTTTCAATAAATTTTCTATCATCTATTTGATTCCAATTTTCAAAATCTTTATTTTCCAAATTGCTTTCAATTAAAGCCATTTTTACATGCCCTTCATTTATTTTAAAACCTCTTAAAGCATCTGTTATTGAAGATACTAAATCTTTTCCACTTTTTAAATCTCTTATTATTTTTTCTTCATTTTTTCTTAAATTTTTTAAAAACCAAAGTATAAGTTCTTCTTCTATATCATAATAATCTGCTATCGGATCTCCTGTACCAGGTTCAGTTATAACTCCTTCAGCATCAATACTTCCTGAAGCATCCACAAAATGGAGTAAAGCATCTGATTGAGAAGCAACTCCTAAAAATTCATTTCCAAGCCCTTTTCCAGCCCATGCCCCTTTTATTAATCCAGGTAAATCTATTATTTCTATTGGTATTATTCTCCATCCATTTTTGCATGCAGAATTTTTAGGATTGTCTTTCACATTAAATTCTTTACATACACAAAGGGTTATTGCATTTCCAATTCCTATATTAGGAGCTTTTGTTGTAAATGGATAAGTTGATACTTCTGCAGACTTCATAGTTATTGCATTAAAAAAAGTCGTTTTTCCAGTATTTGTTTTACCTATTAATCCAATCTTTATCAATTTATTTTCATTTCATAATTTCTTATTGTTGAATAAAAATTTTTAAATAATAAATTGAAATATTAAACAATTGTTTTATGTCTCTTAAAAAAAATTTAATAGAATGGTTAAAAAATGCAAGAAAAATTATTATAATGGGTGTTGGAAATCCTTTAAGAGGAGATGATATAGTAGGATTAAAAATTGCTAAAAAATTAGAAAAATATTCTTCTAAATATTTAAAAATAATTATTTCAGAAACTGTTCCAGAAAATTTTATTGGTCATATAAGAAAATTTAAACCTTCTCATTTAATAATAATAGATGCTGTTGATTTCAAAGGAAAACCTGGAGATATAAGATTAATATTCCCTGAAGAATTAAGTAAAGTTGGGATAATTTCAACTCATACTTTACCATTATCGCTTTTATCTAAATTTTTATATGAAAGTATGGGTATAAAAACAATAATTCTTGGTATTCAACCAAAATCTATAGATTTTGGATTAAATATTTCTCCAATAGTAGAAAAAGCAAGTATTAAAGCAACTAAGATTATTATAAATGTTTTAGAATATTTAAATTATTGCTAATTTTATAGTTTATAGTTATTTTCTATAATTTCTTCACTATTGTTTAATTCAAACTTCATAAAATTAAACTATAATAAAAGATAAAAAGAATTCCCTTATAAAAATGATTACAAATAAATTCATTTTTTATTTTTTCATTATTATAAATAGGAATAATTAAATTTTTTTAGATATATCAAAAGTAATTTAATAGCAATTCCTTTTTTAACACTTTTATAATGGAAAAACTTTTATTTAATTCAAAATTTAGTTGAAAAATGTAATTGAGGCGCTTAAATATGTTGGGCATTATAACTTCTCCTATAACTATTTTCATTCTCTCACTTCTTATCACAATTATTATATATATACTATCTGGAAAAATTGCTCCTAATCCACCTAAATCTAAAGATAAAATTTCTTCATATGCATGTGGAGAAGATGTCCCAGCTGAAAAAGTTCCTGTTGTAATTCATTTATTTGATTATGCTGCTCTTTTCATGGTTTTTGATATTGTTGCTATGATTCTAGTTTTATCAATGGGTTTTCCACCTGAAAATCCTTTCAAACCAATCTTATTAGCTCTTACATCAATTTATTGTTTCCTATTATTCATTGCATTATTTATTTTAAGAAGAAAGAGTTAAAAAGGTTGAAGTAGCATGGGTATAATAAATTGGGCTAGGTCAAGAAGCCCATGGATTGTGCATCTTTGTACAGGAGCATGTAATGGATGTGATATCGAAATTTTAGCAGCTTTAACTCCAAGATATGATTTAGAAAGGTTTGGTGTACTTCTTAAAGGAAGTCCAAGACATGCAGATATATTCATCGTGACTGGTCCTATTACAAGACAAATGAAAGATAGAGTTGTTAGAATATATGAACAAATTCCTGATCCAAAATTTGTTGTTGCAGTAGGAACATGTACTATGAGTGGAGGAGCATTTAGAGGTTGTTATAATGTTTATGAAGGACTGGATGCTGTAATTCCAGTTGATGCATATGTTGCAGGTTGTCCAGTTAAACCAGAAGCAATAATTCAAGCTGTTGCAGCTCTTGTAAAAAAGATTAGAAGTGGTTAAAATGAACGATGAAGAAATTTTAAATAAATTAAGAGAAGTTTTTAAAGAAAAAATAATAGAATCTTCAATACCTAGAAAAAATATAGTTAACATAGTTGTTCCTAAAGAATTTTATAAAGAAGTTATTAAATTTATTGTTGAAAATTTCAATATTCCACATATTCAAACTATAACTGGAATAGATATGGGTAATGAAATACAAATAATTGCTCATTTAGGAAGGAGTATAACAATAAATGTTAGAACTTATATAGATAAAAATAACCCTCAAATAGATACTATTACTGATATTATTCCAGGTGCAAGCTTTTATGAAAGAGAAGTATATGATTTGCTTGGAGTCAATTTCATAGGACATCCAAATCTTAAAAGAGTAATTCTTCCTGAAAATTGGCCAAAAGGAGTATATCCATTAAGAAAAGAATATAAACCTGAACATCCTAAACCTTTAAGAGGTGTATGAAAATGTCATCATTTACTATACCAATAGGTCCACAACATCCAGCTCTTCCAGAGCCTATACTTTTAAAATTGGAAGTTGAAGGAGAATACGTTGTTGGAGTAGATGTTGATATAAGCTATATGCATAGAGGAATAGAAAAAGCAATGGAATATAGAAACTATATTCAAAATATTTATTTAGCTGAAAGAATATGTGGAATATGCAATGTTGCTCATACAGTTTGCTATACTTTAAATGTTGAAAAACTTTATGATAAAGAAATTCCTCCTAGAGCTCAATATTTAAGAGTAATAATTGAAGAATTGAATAGGATTCATAGTCATCTTTTATGGCTTGGAGTAGCTGGTCATGAAATAGGTTTTGAAACATTGTTTATGTATGTTTGGAGAGATAGAGAAAGGGTTATGGATTTGATTGAAACAATAACAGGTAATAGAGTTAATACTGCTTATACAACGATTGGAGGAGTTAGAAGAGATATTACAAGTGATATTGAATATAAAATAAGAAAAACAATGGATATAGTTGAAGAACGTACAAAATATTATAAAAGTGTTGCAGCAGCTGAACCAACAATAATTGCTAGAACTAAAGATATAGGGATTCTTAAAACTATTGATGCAATTAATCTTTGTGCAGTAGGCCCTCTATTAAGAGCTTCAAATGTTAAAAATGATGTTAGAGCAGATGCTCCTTATGCTGCTCATGATGAAGTCCCATTTAATGTAATAACTTATCCATATTGCGATGTTTTTTCAAGAATTTTAGTACGTGTAGATGAGATTTTTGAATGTATAAATATGATTAGATATTGCTTAGATCATTTGCCTAAAGGGCCTATAAGAATTAAATTACCTCTTAAACCTCCAAAAGGTGAAGCAGTTACTAGAGTTGAAGCTCCAAGAGGAGAACTTCTTCATTATGTTTTATCGGATGGAAGCGAAAAACCTTATAGATATAAAGTTCGTACTCCAACATTAGCAAATATTCCTTCTTTATGTCGTATGCTTACTTCTAGTGGAGATTATATTGTTAAAATAGCTGATGTTCCAATTGCATATGCTTCTATTGATCCTTGCCTTTGTTGTACAGGAAGAGTACAAATTGTAGATATTGAAAAGAATAAAAAATGGATATGGTCATGGGAAGAATTAAAAGAATATTCTAAAAAGGAATTTAAAAAGAGTTGATGAAAAATGTTTGAAATAGAATTTGCATTTAAAATTCTTGAAATATTCATTTTTCCCGGATTTTTATTCATAGGAATTATTTCATTATTATATGAATGGATTGATAGAAAATTCTATGCTAAACTTCAAAATAGAGTAGGTCCTCTATATGCAGGACCATTTGGAATACTTCAGCCTTTAGCAGATTTTATAAAACTTATTGCAAAAGAAGATATTATTCCAAAAGCAGCTGATAAAATTCTTTTTACTTTAACTCCATTATTCTCTTTCTCATTAATGCTTACAGCAACTCTTCTACTTCCAATAATAGATATAAGTGGAATTTTATCATTTAATGGAGATATAATATTTGCTATAGCAATAATGACTTTATTTTGTATATTGGTTTTTTGTGCTGGTTTATCTTCAAATAATAGATTTTCAGCTGTAGGTGCTGAAAGAGCAGTATTACAATTGCTTGGATATGAAATACCTTTAATGCTTTCAATAGTTGGTGTTGCATTGAATGTTGGATATTTAAGAATTTCAGAAATAGTAAAATATCAATCAACACATCCTTGGCTTATATTTGGTCCTCAAGCATTAGGTTTTGCAATTTATGTTATTGCTGCTCAAGCTGAGCTTGAAAGAATTCCTTTTGATATTCCTGAAGCTGAACAAGAAATTGTTGCTGGTTGGTTAACAGAATTTTCAGGTAGAAAATTAGCTTTATTTAGATTTGCTAGAGATTTAGAATTAGTTTATGTTTCTGGTTTAGCTGTAGCACTTTATCTTGGAGGTCCATTAGGACCAGTTATTTCTGGTTTAGAAATTTTCTTTTATACATTTTACTTTATAATAAAAACTATTATTGTTTTATTAATTTTATCAACTATTAGAGCTTTATTTGCTCGTCTTAGAATAGATCAAATGGTTAATTTTTCATGGAATTATTTATTACCATTATCAGTTTTACAATTCTTTTTAGTTAGATTGGTGATTTAAAATGGCAATGTTTAAAGAATTGTATAAACATTTATTTAAAAAGAGAGCTACAGTATTATATCCTTTTAAAGAAAGAGAATTGGTACATATTCCTGAAGGATATAGAGGGAAAATTTCTTTTCATAGGGATAGATGTATTGGCTGTGGAGTATGCGCAACAGTTTGCACATCTGGAGCATGTGAAATGACAACTGATGAGAAAGGTAAAAGGCCGATTTTCTATTTGGATCGTTGTACTTTTTGTGCTCAATGTGCAGAAAGTTGTCCAAAGAATGCTATAGAACTTACAAAAGATTTTGAAATTATAGCATTTGATAGGAAAACTCTTGTGGTGAAATAAAATGAATGATATAATATTGCATTTAGTATTAATTTTCCTTTTAATATTATTTGCTTTATTATCCATTGAATTAAAAGATTTAACTAAAGCTATCCTTTCTTTCTCTATATTTAGTATATTTTTAGCAATAATTTTCTATCTTCTAGGGGCACCATATGTAGCTGTTTTCCAATTGGCTATTTATGCAGGTGCTGTAACAGTCCTATTCCTTGCTGCTATGCATACTATAAAGAGGAGGAGAATAGAATGAAATTGGAAAAAATTTTATCAATAATAATTGCAACTCTTATATTAGTAGCAATATCTTTTTATGCAATAGATTTTTCAAGATTTATTCCAATCCCACAAAGTTTAGGAAACCCCCCTCTTGAAGAAAAACCATATTTCATTTGGACATATAGAGCTATTGATGTTTTTATACAAGGTTTTATTGTATTTGCTTCTGCTGCAGCAATAGCTGCATTATTTAGAATTGAAAAAGGTGAAGGAGCAATGGAAGAAGCAGTTATTGAAGAACCTATTATTGAAGAAAAGGAGGAGGAAGAATATGAATGATATATTAAGTATATATTTAACTACTTCTATTTTGCTTATAATATTAGGTTTTTATTGTATTTCTTCTAAAAGGAATATGATTAAAACAATTATTGGAATAGAAATAATTACTTCAGCTATAAATCTAAACTTTATTACACTTGGTTTTTCAGCATATGGTGTAGATTATTTTGCTCAATCAATAGCTATAATTTCTATTTCTATTGCTGCATGCATTGCTGCTGTAGCTTTATCATTAATACTTAATGTTTATAAACATTATGGAAGTATAGATTTAAGAAAATTAAGAAGATTAAGGTGGTAAAAAATGATGATATTACAACCAATTATTGTTTTACTTGGATCAGCTGCTATAATTCCATTAATAGATTTATTAGGTAAAAAAATAGGATTTGAGAAAATTAGGGATATTGTTGCTATAGCTGCATTTTTAATAGCTTTTATTATTCTTTATAGCTTTTCTGGAAATCTTCCACAAAGTTTCTCAATAGACCCTTATGGTCCTCCACTTGGAGTTGAATTAAGAGTAGACAATCTTAGTTTATACATGGCAATAATATTCTGTGGATTAGGATTGCTAGTTTCAATATATTCTATTAAATACATGGAAGTTGATAGTGGATTAGATAAATACTATTCATTACTTTTAATTCTTGTAGCTGGAATGATAGGAGTAGCTTTTTCGAACGATTTCTTTAATTTATATGTTTTTTGGGAAATGATGTGTATAGCATCTTATACGCTTGTTTCATTTAGAAAATATAAATGGGAACCAGTTGAAGCAGGATTTAAATATTTAGTTATGAGTACCATTGGATCTTTAATTTCTTTATATGGTATTTCTTTATTATATGGCTTAGTAGGAAGCTTAAACTTTACAAAATTACATTCAGCAATTGAAACAATATATAGAAATGGCTCAGCTCCATTATCTCTTTTATATCTTATAATATGTATGATAATTGTTGGATTTGGTGTGACAGCTGCAATGGTTCCATTGCATACATGGTTACCAGATGCTCATCCTGCAGCTCCAAGCTCTATAAGTGCTATGCTTTCAGGGGTTGTTATAAAAACTGGAGTTTATGCTATGTTTAGAAGTTTATTTACAATATTCCAACCAAAAATATTTGATTTTGGAACAATTTTAATGATTTTTGGAGTTTTAACAATTACTATAGCCAATTTTATGGCTTTAATGCAAAATGATATAAAAAGATTATTAGCATATTCAAGCATTGTTAACATAGGCTATATTCTTGTTGGAGGGGGAATAGGTGCTTATGTTTTAACTCATTATGGTTTAAAAGAAGCTTCAATTGCTGGAATAGCTATAATTGGTGCATTATTGCATATATTAAATCATGCAATTAGTAAAGGGCTACTCTTTTTATGCTCAGGATGTTTTACTCATGAAGCTAAAACTAGAGCAATTTCTAAGCTTGAAGGTATTGGTAAAAAAATGCCTTTAAGTGGATTATCTTTATCTATTGGTTTATTCAATTTAGCAGGAGTTCCTCCATTAAGTGGATTTTGGAGTAAATTATTCATAATTTTAGCTGGTTTAAGCATTCCTGAAAATAATTTCATGATATCAATTTCTATAATTGTTATTTTAAATAGTATTTTTGCAGCTTCTTATTATTTATGGTTAACTCAAAGAATAATGTTAAAAAAACCTACAGAAATAGCTGAAAAAGTTCATGAAGCACCTTTATCAATGGTATTTCCAATAATTGTTTTAGCAATATTATGTATTTTAATAACAATTAAATTGGATTTATTTATTAAAATTATTGAATTAGCTTCTAATAATCTTTTAGGAGGTGTTTAATATGAATGAATTTATTTATCAAGCTTGGCTTTGTTGGATTTTCCCAATTTTAGGAGCTTTATTAACTCCAATATTAGCTAAAATTAATTCTAAAGCTAGAGATTATGGAGCAATTTTATTTTCTTTATTAGCAATGATTTCAACAATTTCTCTTATTCCTTTACTTTTTGAACATGGAATACATTGGCCAATAAATAATCAATTAGATTGGATAAGGATTCCAAATGCACCAATATTGAATGAATTAAAAGTAGGAATTCTATTAGATCCATTAAGCATAATTATGGCAAACGTTGTTGCTATAATTTCTTTCTTAATTATGGTTTATTCATTAGCTTATATGCATGGAGATCCTGGTCTTACAAGATATTGGTTCTTTATGAATTTCTTTATAGGGAATATGCTATTATTAGTAATGTCAGACAATTTAATACAAATGCTATTTGGATGGGAAGGAGTAGGATTATGTAGCTATGCTTTAATTGGTTTTTGGTATAAAGATTCTGAGAAAGATTGGCTTAAATGTTGGGTTGGAGAAAAACCTGAAGCATATCCTCCATCACATTGTGGAATGAAAGCTTTCATAACAACTAGAATTGGAGATATATCAATGCTAATAGGAATGTTTATGATACTTGCATTTAGTGGAACATTAAACTTTATAGAACTTCAAGAAGGTGCTATAAATAAAGTTCCTATGTATATATTAATTCCAGCTACTATTTTATTATTTGGTGGTCCAGTAGGAAAATCTGCTCAACTTCCATTAATGGAATGGCTTCCAGATGCAATGGCTGGACCAACAACAGTTAGTGCATTAATACATGCTGCTACAATGGTTAAAGCAGGAGTATATCTTGTTGGAAGAATCTTTCCAATAATTTATAAAGCTACATGGATTGGGGGGTCTCCAAATGATTTAATAATTTTCTTCTATGTAGTAGCTTGGATAGGTATTATTACAGCTTTTATAGCAGGTTCTCAAGCAATTGTTTCAAAAGAAGTAAAGAAAGTTCTTGCATATTCAACTGTTAGCCAGCTTGGTTATATGATGACTGCTCTTGGAGTTGCAGGATTGACTGCCGATTTTATAGTAGGATATGTTGCAGGAGTCTTTCATTTAATGAGCCATGCAATGTTTAAAGCTGCATTATTCTTATCTGCAGGAGCTATAATTCATGCATGTGAATCAAGATTTATGACAGATATGGGTGGATTAAAGAAAGATATGCCAATAACTTTCTGGGTTACTTTATTAGCTTCTTTATCATTAATGGGATTCCCATTTTTGTTTAGCGGTTTTTGGAGTAAAGACATGATTCTTGAATCTACTTTATTAGCTAATCAATATTTAATATTCATTTTAGCAGCTATAAGTGCTATTATAACAAGCTTTTATAGCATAAGAATGATAGGGATTGTATTCTTTGGAGAGAAAAGCCATCATTTAGAAGAACTTGAAAAAGAAGGGCATCATATTCACGAAGCTCCAAAAATAATGTGGGTTCCTTATGCTTTACTCGTTTGTGGAACAATATTATTTGGTTTAATAGGGCCATTTGCAAAAAGTTGGCTTGAAGAAACTTTTCATGAATATTTAGGAGAAACGATCATTTTCTCTAAATTTGGTAGTACTATTCCAGAAGAAATTTTATCATTAATTGTTCCAATAACTTCAGTAATAGCTTTAGCTATAGGAGCAATCCCATCATATTACATATATGTAAAAAGAAGTATTGATATTAAAGGAATAATGGAACGTAGGCCATTTTTAAATACTATTAAAGAATTTCTTTATAATAGGTATTATATAAATAGATTTTATTATAACTTCTTTGTTTATCCTTTAATAGATTTAAGTAAAGCAATATGGAGAAAAATAGAATTAAATATAATCGATAGATTCAATTATGTGCTTGCAAATATCGTAGTAAGCTTTAGTAAATGGTCTTTAAAAACAATAGAATTATCTGGCATAGATAACTTCAATTATATTTTAGCTAGAGCTGGAGCTGCTTTTTGTAACAAATTTAGGAAAACTCATACAGGAATATTAAACTATAATTTAATGGGAATTATGATAGGTATGTTTATAATCCTTTTAATTATTAAAATTATGATTATATAAGAGGTGATATGAAAAATGATAGATTCAGGACAATTTTTAATACAAGCAGTATTTGCACCACTAGTTTTTTCAATAATAGCTTTAATAACTGGAAAATATTTAAAGAAATATACTGGAATAATTGTTGCTATATCTCTTTTGTATAGCACTATCTTACTTGCAATAGTAATGGTTAGTCTTCCTATAGCTCCAGATGCAAAAATTGAAGCTAGATACAAATGGGCTCCATATGTAGGAGATTTTACTCTTGTAGCTGATGGAATAAGTGCACCAATAGCTTTAACAATCGCTTTATTATCTCTTGTAGTTGCTATATATTCTATACCATACATGGAACATGAACATAACTTAAGCTCATACTTTGCTTTATATTCTCTTTATGCAAGTGGAATGATAGGAACAGTATTAACAACAAATCTTGCAGCATTCTTTCTTTTCTTTGAATTTATGTTGATACCTTCATGGGCTTTGGTAGGCATATGGGGAACAGGTCCAAAAGAAATGATAGCATTCAAATACTTTATGTTCACTGAAGCAGGTGCATTATCTCTTCTAGCTGGAATAGTTGCAACATATTCTTTAGCAGGCACATTTGACATCTTTGAAATCGCAAGTAGAGTTGCTGGAGTAGATTTAGCATTGATAATAATCATAGTAATAGCAATACTCATAGGTTTCTTTGTAAAAATGGCAGTATTCCCATTACATACATGGCTTCCAGATACACATGCAGAAGCTCCAACTCCTATAAGTGCATTGTTATCTCCTGCAATGATCGGGATAGGTGGGTATGCTGCCATAAGGATAATATACTATGCTTTTCCAAGAGTTTTAAACTCATGGCCTTTCACAACTTCTTTATCTATTCTTGCTTTAATTACAATGGTTTATGGTGGATTAATGGCTATTGCTCAAGATGATCTAAAAAGGCTCTTAGCTTATTCTAGTATTTCTCAAATGGGCTATTTGCTATTTGGGATATCTTCTCTTTCATTCATAGGAATTGTAGGTTCAGTGCTTCTTTATATTAGTCATGGACTTTGCAAAGCAGTTCTCTTCATGGTTTCAGGGATTTTCATGCATGAATTTAAAACTAGAAGAATAAGCGATTTACGAGGATTGGCTAGTAAAATGCCATATACAACAATTTTCTCTTTAATAAGCTTTTTAGGATTAGCAGGAGTCCCTCCATTACTAGGCTTTTGGGGAGAATTGTTCATATTTGCAGGTTCTATGTATACTGCTTTATCAATTAGCACAGATTTTGTAAGAGCAATAATTACTGCGATAGCAATTATATCAGCTGTTTTAACTGCAGGTTATGGTTTATGGACTATTCGTAGAGTTTTCTTTGGTGAACCAAATGAAATTGTTAAAAATGCAAAAGAAGCACCAGCATTAATGATTATTCCAATAGGCATACTAGCAACTCTTGCAGTAATTCTAGGAGTTTATCCAACAGTAATAACAGAGATTGTTAGTCCAACTTTAGAAATAATTCTTAAAGCAATATCTTGCATTGGATGTGGCAGATAATTATTTAATAAAATCTATAGCCTATTTATAACAAACTTTTTATCTAAAATTGCTAGAAATATTTCTAAAATGAAAGTTTTCATAAATAAATATTTTATATAGTAAAGAAGGTATAAAAATCTATTAAATAACTTTTTCTTAAGATAATCTTAATTATTTTTTTAAAAATTTTTAGAATTATTATGAAAGAATAAAATCATAAATATTATACTTTAATGTTTAAATATGATGAAATATTGAATGAAAAGGATGTTGATATTGTTTTAGTAACTGCTGAAGAAATTTTAAAATATGCAGAAGAAGAATTTGAGAAAGCTATTAAAACAAAGGATATGGTACTCTATAGAAATGCTGTAGATAAAGCATTTCTTTCAATGATATTAGCTGTAAATTCTTATATAAACCGAAAATCAAAAGTAATACCAAGATCTCATATTGAACGTAGATCTTTTCTCAGGAAGATAAATAGAGAAGATCTTAAGGCCTTATACAGTAAATGTAATGAAAACGTTACATGATGAGGCTTTCTATGAAAGAATTTACAATCCTGAAGAGGCTGAATATGCCATTAAACAAGTTAAAAAAATGCTTGAAGAATTTAAGGAGAGTTAACTATTTTTTAAAATTTATGATATTCAAATATCTAATAAAAAATAAGATCAGAATAAGTGTTTTCTTATAAGTTTTATAAATAAAAAATGATATTTACTCTATAAGTCTAAGCCTATTTATAACAAACTTTTTATCTAAAATTGCTAGAAATGGTCCTAAGCGTGGCCCCTCATTTTTTCCAAGAAACAATTTATAAATTAATTTAAAGAAATCGCTTGGATTAATTCCATGCTCTTTTGCTATAGAAAATATTTTACTTTGAATTTTTTCCCCATCATTTTCTATTTCAATATATTTAGATAATTCTTCAAGAGCAATCTTCATATTATCTGATATTTCTTTTTCTTTAATTGAAATTTTTTCTAATAATTTAATTTTATATTTTTCATTTGCATATTTCCTAATCCATTCTCCAGAAATCTCAATTCTTTCAATTATATGGTCTATATCTTCTTGTGTAATATTAGGATTGACCATTTTACTTCTTATAAGCGCATTTATTATTTGTTCTCTAGACATTTTTAATTGTGCAATAGTTGCAGCATGAGTATATGGTATTCTTATTTTACGAATTCTTTCTTTCATAACAATTGGATATACCCTTTTAGCTAATTTATATTCTCTTTCATTTGCAGGTTCTATTTCTTCATAAAATACTTTTTCTATTCTATCAAATTCATCTACTAATAAATTCAAATTTGATAAATCTAAATTTCTTTGTTTTTCAGGATTTTTAGAATAAAAATATAATATTACTTCTGGTTCAAGAATTTTAAGTAAATCTTGAGTAATATATACATTTCCTAATCTACTTGACATTTTTTCTCCATTAACTAAAAAGAATTCATATACATATGGTAAAGGTGGTTTATGATTAAGTATTTTAATACATATTTCTTTTCCAGATGGCCATGAACCTTCATAATGATCTTTACCAAACGGTTCAAAATGAACATTGAATAGCTTCCATTGAGCAGGCCATTCAAATCTCCATGGAAGTTTTCCTCCTCTAAAATTCGTAACTCCTTTATATCCACATCCTTTTATTAAATATTCTCCAGCCAATTTTCTATCAATACATTCATATTCTAAAACATTTTCTTCTAAATTAAAATTAATTATTTTTCCAGTCAATTTTCCACAATTTTCACATATAGCAATAAATGGTACATAATCTTTAGGAATATTTTCTTGAAATTTAGATATTATTTCTCTTGCTTCATTAATTTTAAAAAGGATTTCTTTTATAATAGGATCAAATAATCCTTCTTTATATAAATCATCATTATTATAATTTTCTATATCTACTCCTAATGCTTTTATTCCATCTAACCATACATTATTAAAATGTCTTGCCCAATTTTCACAACATCCAAATGGATCAGGAATATTTACATATGGAAATCCAATATATTTTTTTAAATAATTCATTTCTTTTTCAGAAAATTCATGCCATTTTCCATCTCTATCAGGTACTTTATTAGGTATTTTTCTAAGAGGGTCTCTATCGTCACATGTATGTATATGTCTAACGTTTACACCTTTTGATTTTAATACTTCAACTACAAAAAAACCTCTTAATACATCATTTAAATTTCCTATATGTTTTGCTCCTGATGGAGAAGCTCCTGCTTTAACTATTATAGTTTTTTCTTTTTGATATTTTTTTAATATATTTTCAGCTATTTCATCTGCCCAGAATAATTGAATATCATTATGCGATTTTTTTCCAATCCTTATCATTTTTAAATATCTTAAAAAATAAAAAAACTTTATTATAAATCTTTTAAATTCTATTAATTGTTAAATTAAAAATAAAAATTTAACTACTTTTAAGTCTTTTCCATACTAATATTATAGCGTATTCTCTTGGAATTCCTTCGCTTTCAGCTATATTTGCTATATTTCCTTTTAAAATACCCTCCCATTTATCTCCATATATTGCTCCATACCTTTTTCTAAGTTCTTCATAAAGTTCTGAAGGGATTTGAGTTGCTGTAGTTAATTCATTAATTCTTTTTGGCAAATCATTCAAGAAATTAATTTTTTCATCTATATCTTTTATTTTACTTCTTAATTGAAACAATTTTTGTCTTAAAAGTGGTATTTTTGCTTCTAACTCTTCTATTTTTCCAACTTTTTTTACTTCTCCTTTTTCTTTAATTTTTAATTCCATAGTATTTACTTCAATAGTAGCTAAATAAAGATCTTCTTCAGTCTTTGAAAATTCATCTTCAATTAAGCTTTTTGTAACAATTAATTTTTCCCTTATTCTTTTTGCATCTTCTAAAACTTGACTCTTTAAATCATTCCATTTTAAAAGAATCTTTTTAATAACTTTTGGATGAATATCTTCATCTCTAACAAGTTTTTGAAATACATGATCTCTAAGCTTAATTTCATTAATTTTACTTTCTAATTCTTTATATGCTTTATCTATTTCATCTAATTCTGGCCCTTCTTTTATTTCTTCTCTAATTTCTTTAACTATTATAGCTTCTTCTTTTACTTTTTCTTCCTCTTTTTCTTCTTTTACTTCCTTTACTTCTTCTTTACTTCCTTCTTCAACAGGTTTAATAACTATTTTTTTAGGCATTTTTACTCACTTTCTTTATGTCATACCTATAATAAAACTTTTTATGATAATTATTATAAATGCTATTATTAAAGCTATAATTAATAAAAATAAATAATTCTTATCTGTTTTATTAAAATTTATTTTTGAAATAATTTTGGAAATTTTTAATAAAATATATTTTTTAAAAGAATTAGGAAAATATTCTATATTTATACTATTACTATTTATAAAATATTTATCAATGTTATTGCTATTCCCTTTATAATTTTTATCAATTTTTAAAGCATTTTGATTAGAATCTATATCTATTATATGTCTTAAATCAAGAGTATCCATTGCATATATAGTACTTTCTAAAAGTTTTGATTTTCTTATTCCAATAGTTGTAGGTACAGTAATTACTCTATCATTTTTTCCAATCCTAAATATTTTAAATTTTATATCAGCAATTTCTTTTGTTTTACTATACAATAATGGATCAATAACTAAAGCTACTGCTTTAGGATAAAGTTTTTGATAAATTTTTTGAGTAGAAATGTCTGTTCCTGAAAGAAAAACTCCTAAACCTGGATGAGAATGATACCAACCAACTATAGTTAATCCTTTTCTTTCTTTTTGTAATTTTTCAGCAATTTCTGCTTGAATTTCTTCATTCAATTCTACAAATCCTTGTTTTCCATATTGTTCTCCAGTTACTGCATCCCATATTTCTAAAACTTGACCTTGCATTTTTCCAATAAGTAATCCTATTACTTCTCTTTCTAAATTTGTTAAAGAATGCTTTAATATTTTACCTAATGCAAGAGGATAAATTCTTGCTTTCAATCTTAGCCACTTTTATTAATTTAAATAAAGTAAAAACATAAATTAATATATTTATCCTAGATTATTTTAAATTAATAATTAAGGGGTAAAGGGGATGAAGATAAAAGTTATTCCAGCAGTAGGTGGAGGTAGTCCATTGGAATTAGAAGTTTCTCCAGAAGCTACTATTGGAGCTATAAAAGCTAAAGTTTGCGCTATTAAGCGTCTTCCACCAGATACAACTAGATTAACTTATAGAGGTAGAGCTGTAAAAGATACCGATACTCTTGCAAATTTAGGAGTTTCAGAAGGCGATAAATTAGTTTTAATAACAAGAACTGTAGGGGGCTTAATTAATGCAAACTGCAGAGCTCCCTGAATTAATGTGGGAGAAAAGGCTTGCATTAGAATACAAATTAATGAGAGAAAATGAACCATTATTCGATATAGTTGATAATGATTTAACTCATTACATGGGCGTTATAATAGGCTCAGGAATATATGAAAATGGATATTTTAGAGTAGAAATTTTTGTACCTAGATCTTTTCCTTTTACACCACCAGAAATTATTTGGCATACAAGAATATGGCATCCTAATTTTTCTGATGATCAACCAGCTAGAATATGCGAATCTCTTTTAAAAGCAGATTGGTCTCCTTCAGTTCATCTTTTTTCAGTTATTGAAACTTTAAGAAATTTACTTAATGAACCTAATCCAGATGATCCATTAAATTCTATAGCTGCTATGGAATTAAAATATAATCCAGAAATTTTTAAAGCACATGTTAGACAATATATTCTTGCTTTTGCAAGAGAGGATCAAGCTTTTATTTAAGCTTATTCTAAAATAATAAAATCATTTTTAAACTTTAATACTATTAAATTTATCTTCATATTATATTCATTAAACCTTTTCAAATGCTTATATTATCGTATATATCATGCTTAAATTTTTTTGTTAAATTCTTAAACTTTTTCTTTTTTTCCTTTTTTAAAAAGCTTAAAAATGAATATTTATAAATTACATTAATTTATAGAGATATTTTTAAAAATATTTATTTCAATGTAAATCTTATTTTTTGGATAAATGTCATCAATGGAAAGATATGATAGGCAAATCATTATCGAAGGTTGGGATCAAAATAAAGTAAGTTCAGCTACTGTATTAATCGTAGGTATAGGAGCTACAGGATGTGAAGTAGCTAAAAATCTTGCTTTAGTTGGTATAGGTAAATTAATACTTGTTGATATGGATGTTATTGAATTATCAAATTTAAGTAGACAAATGCTTTTTTATAAAGGAGATATAGGTAAACCAAAAGCAGAAATAGCTAAAAAGAGAATTAAAAGAATGAATCCATATGTTAAAGTTGAATCATATAACATGGATGTACATTTTCTTGAGGGGAAAGTTTTTGAAGAAGCAGATATTATATGTTCTTGTGTTGATAATTGGCCTACTAGAAGATGGTTAAATTCTTTAGCTGTTGAATTGAATAAGCCATTAGTAGATGGAGCAATGGAAGGCTTTTATGGAAATGTTCAAGTTGTTATTCCTGGAGTAACTTCATGCATTGAATGCCATGGAGAAAATTTAATTCCTAATGAAGTTCAATTAGCTGAATGTACTTTAAAAAGAAGAACACCAGAAGATTTATTTAATGATTTAATTCAACAAGGCTTAGAAATAGATTTTGGAATTGTTTCAAGAATTTTTAATAGTGGTTTTAAAACTATATACGATATTAAATATGCTTCTATTGAGCATCTTAAAAAAATTGATGAAGAATCAAGAAATTTTATATTAAGCTTGCAAGAAAAACTTAAACCTAAACTTCCTGCTCTTCAAACAATTGCTGCAACTATTGCTGGTATACAATCTCAAGAAATTCTTAAAATTATTCATAAAGAAAGTATTGGTAAAATAATTAAAGGATTATTAGTTTATGATTCAAAAGCTAATTCATTTAAAATAATTAATCTTGAAAAAAATGAAAATTGTTTTGTATGTGGGAAAGCTTTTAAAACAGGATATGTAGAATTTAAAGTATCTCTTAATGAAACAATTTTAGATTTAAAAGAAAGAATAGCAAAATCTTTTAGTTTACCAGACCCAGAAATACAATATAAAACAAAACTTTTAAAAGATGATCAAAAACTTTCAGAATTAAATATTAAAAATGGGGATTATATGCATATAAATACAAGTAGAAGATTTACCCCTCTTACAATCAAGCTTATTATTGAAGATTAAAAAAAAGTAATACTAATTAAGAAGTATTAATTAAAGATTTTAGAGAAAATGAAGATTGTTTTAAAGGAAGGAAAAAATTTAGGTTTTTGGAATTGGACTATTGAAAAAAAGGTTTTTATTAAAGAAGAATTGAAATGTGTTATATGTATGTTAGAAATTAATCCTAATGATGATATATATAAATGTCCAAATTGTGGAGCAATAGGGCATCGTGCATGTTTTATTGAATGGAGTAGATTAAGAGGCACATGCCCTATATGTAGAAGAAGTATTTTAGAGGTGGTTGTTTAATGGAAGAAAATAATGAAAATAAAAATAGTAGTAATGAAGTATATGAAATAGAATTATCTTATATAGATACTCCTAAAGGAAAAGTAGCTACATATGAAAGTAGTAAAAAAATAGCAGAAGCATTAATGTTAGTATCTAGTGAAAATGAAAAAATAATTGAAAAAATTTCTAAAATTGAATCATCAACTATTAATCCTGAAAAAATTTCTTTTATAGAAAATAGTTTAAAAGAAATTAAAGAAATGCTAATAGGAATAGTTGCTCAATTAGATGTATTAACTGATACTTTACAAGAATTAACAGAAATTATTGCTAAAATTAAAAAAGAAGAATAAATTAAGGTTTCAATATAGCACTTCTCATATCTTTTACAATTTTCTCTAATCTATTTCTTTCTTCTTCTAATCTTTTTATATCTTTTTCTAAAGCTTCTTTTCTTTTTTCCAATTCTTGAACTTTTAATTCAAGAATTGAACTTTTTTCTTCAATTGCTTTAAATTCTTTTTCTTTTTCTTGTAAATTAGCTATTGCTTCAGATAATTCTTTTTCTTTTTTAATAAGTCTTTCAAGTCTTATTTCTCTAAATTTAAGAGATCTATCCATTTTTCTAATTTGTTCTTCAAGCATTAATGAAGTATTTTTTATTGTTTGAAGATAATTTGAAGAAAGTTCTTTAATTTCTTCTTCCAATTTTAATTTTTTATCTTCTAATTCTTTTACTGAAGCTTGTAATAAATTAAAGTTATTTTCTTTTTCTTTTAATTCATTCATCCATTTATGTATTTCTTCTTTCATATTTACTAATTCAGCTTTTTCTTTAGATATTTTTTCTAAATCTCCTCTAATAATTTCTCTTTCTTTTTGAAGAACATCAAGTAAATGCTGTAATCCTTCTTGAATAGATACTATTCTTAATTCATAATCTTCAACTCTTGTTAATATTGAAGATAATTTTTCAGCTTTATTAGTAATATTTTCGATTTTACTAAATACTTCTGGATTATAATTCGTATAACTACTTATTTTTTCTGATAATTCTAAAAATTTATTTTCTAAATTTTCTATTCTTTCATTAAATTTACTTATTTCTAATGAAATAGTTTCTTTTAATTCAGATAATTTTGCACGTATTTCTTTTAATATTGCTTCATCTCTTTCTTTAGTTGATCCTAAGATTCCCAAAATCTAGCACCTTATTCTAAAAAGATATATATTTTTAACCATAATATAAAACTTACTGTCAATTTTTTAGCTTAAAAAAAGAAAAGCTTTAATACTATTTTTTTATTTCCTTTATAGAAGTTTTACTGGAGTTGAATAAAAAATGTATTGGAGTATTGAAGAAGCTGAATCTAGATTATTTAGAATGGGCTCTCTTACAGCTATAATTGGAGCTATACATATTTTTTCACTTATTTTAAATTGGTATGTTTATACAAGCGATAGTATTCAATCTATTGCAATTCAAGGATATATGATTAATGAAGTTTTATTCTTATCTGTTTTTGGTGGAGTTTTAGCAGGATTAGCTGCTCTTTCAACATTTTTAACAAAAAAATTATCTCAAATGAAGAATGTTGAAGCATTTTGTGCATTCGTAGGAGGAATAATAGCTTTAATATCTCCTATATATATGATATTTATAAAAATACCTAAACTTGGAACAGGATATTATGATGTAGGTTTATTTATTTCTATAATATCTGCAATTAGCTTATTAATTTCAGGTATAATAATATCCTTTATACCAACAAGATTTGAAGTAATACCTACACCTACTCCAGGTATAACTTTACCTGGAATTCCTTCTCAAACTCCTCAAGCTCTTACTCAAATTCCTAGACAAACTACTGTAATGATTCCTACTGATGATTTTCCAATAGGTGCTGTATGCACAATATGCCTTCAACCACTTGAAGTAGGTTCAACTGCTAAATGTAAAGCTTGTGGAGCACTTTTTCATCAAGGATGCATAGATGCATGGGTTGAATTAAATAGAGTTTGTCCAAATTGTAATACTCCTGTTGAATCTTATTCAATAGAATAGGAGAGAAAAAATTGAATAAAGAAAGCAAAGATAAATTCTTATCTCTTTTAAAAAGAAGAGGTTTTCTTTGGCCTTCTTATGAAATTTATGGTGGATTAGCAGGATTTATTACATATGGTCCTTTAGGAGTTAGATTAAAAAGAAAAATAGAAGATTTATGGCGTGATATTTTTATTAAAAAACATGGATTCATTGAAATAGATACTCCAAACATTGGACCAATTGAAATGTATGAAGCAACAGGTTTCTTAGAATCTTTTAAAGATAAAGTAGGTACTTGTATTAAATGTGGTAGAAAATGGAGAATTGATCATTTAATTGAAGAAGAAACAAATTTATCTTCTTTAGAAATTGAAAGATTATCGATTGAGCAATTACAAGAAATTATAGAAAAAGAAAATATTAAATGTCCAGTTTGTAATGGAGAAATAAGAAATATTTCATTCCATAGCTTAATGTTTAAAACTACTGTAGGACCATTTGAAGATAGAATAGACTTTTTAAGACCAGAAACTGCGCAAGGTATTTTTACAGAATTTATAAGAGAATATGAATTATCTAGAAAAAAACTTCCAATAGGAGTTGCTCAAGTAGGTAAATGTTTTAGGAATGAAATTTCTCCAAGACAAGGGCCAATCCGTTTAAGAGAATTTACAATAATGGAATTAGAATTAATGTTTGATCCTGAAAATCCAAAATGTCCTTATTTAGAAGAAATAATTAATGAAAAAATAAGAATTCTTACAGCTTCTCAAAGATTAAATAATATTAATGAGCCTAATGAATATTCTTTAGAAGAATTAATTTCTAATAAAATTGTTAAACAAGAATGGCAAGCATACTTTATGTATTTATCAAATAAATTCATTAATATTCTTGGTATTCCAAATGATAAAACATTTTTTTTAGAAAAACTTCCAGAAGAAAGAGCTCATTATGCACAACAAGTATTTGATCAACTTGTTTATAGCGATGTATGGGGATGGATTGAAGTTTCTGGTCATGCTTATAGAAGCGATTTTGATTTATCTCGTCATTCTTTAAAAAGTGGAATTGAATTAAAAGCTTTTAGAAAATATTCTATTCCTAAAAAGATTAAGAAAATTAATATTAAGCCTAATATTAAAAAAATTAAAGAATTTTTTGGAGATAAATCGAATATAATTTTATCAAAATTGAATAATATTGATAATAAAGAAATTGAAGAAAAAATTAATAAAAATGGATATATAAAAATTGATGATATTGTTTTATCTAAAGAATTATTTGAAATTATAGAAAAAGAAGAAACTTTACATGGAGAAAACTTTATTCCTCATGTTGTTGAACCATCTTTTGGAGTTGATAGAGTTACTTATATTACATTAGAATATGCTTATAGTGAAAAAGAGAATAGGATAGTAATGAATATTCCTATAGAAGTTGCTCCTATAGAAATTGCAGTATTTCCTTTATTAGAATCAAAAAATCTTATTGAAAAATCTATTGAAATATATAATTTAATTATGAAAAATGGTTTTGAAGCTATATATGATGAATCTGGATATATTGGTAGAAGATATATGAGAGCTGATGAGCAAGGAATTCCTATTTGTATTACAATAGATCATCAAACTCTTGAAGATAATACTGTAACTTTTAGAGATAGAAATACATGGCTTCAAAAAAGAGTATCTATAAAAGATATTATAAAAGAATTAAATATTATTTTAAGAAAAGAAAGACATTTATGGCGTGTCTAACTTCCTACCATAGTTTAGCCTCTCTTTCTGGAAGTTGCTCATACTCTTTACTTGGAAGAGCATGAGCTTCCTAATCCTCCCATCAGGAGGCAATCCAGCAAGTAGTAGCTTTGCTACTACTAACCCCTTTATTTCATACCCAAGATCAAAAGAGGCTTTTCATCGCAAATCATCGAAAGCTCTTAAAAGAGCTTTCTCACCTTTGAAGCTCTAATGCTGGATTTCCTATGAATAGGAAGCTTGCCCACGCCTGAACTTCCAGAACGACATGTTCTGGAAGATATTAATTAAATAGAAAGTTTTAATTTTTTATTATCACTTCTTTCCTTTTTTGATTATTATATATTTTTAAGAAAAATTTAAGCATTTTTAATTCAATAATTGTTTTAACAAAATGAAATAGAATTTATTGAAAATGAAAATATATGGGTTACTCCAAGTATTCCATTAATTGTTTTTATATTTATTGGATATATTATTAGTATTCTATATGGAGATATTTTAAAATACTTATTTTAAATTTTAATTTTTTAAAATATAAATAAAAATCTTTATATAATAAAATCTTATAAAAGGATTAAATAATATTATATAAGGTGTTTTTAAAATGGTTTTTCCAATAGATAGAGAAGAAGAAATACATTCTAGACTTATATCCCTTATTCAAGATCAAATTAGAAAAGTTGTTGAAACAGTTAAATCTTTATCTCTACTTATTGAAAGTTCAGTAAATATGCAAAATGAAAAAATTATTGAAGAAAAATATATGAATGTTATAAAAAATGAAGAAGAAGCAAAAAATGTAAAAAGGCAAATAGAAGAAGAAATAACTAAAGTAGGTGCAATACTCCCAAATAGAGAAGATTTTTTAAGGCTTTCAGATCAAATAGATAAAATGGCAGATCTTTCAGAAGGAACAGCATTTAGAGTATTAAGCTTTATAAAAGCTCAATTAAAAGCTGATAAAGATATTTTAGAAAAAATAAATGAATTAAGCAATCTTGTTTTAAAAGTTGTTACAAAACTTAGAGAAGCTTTACTCGTTGTAACACTTGATGCTGAAACTTTTAATGCAAGAATAAAAGAAACAGAAAAAGCTGAAAAAGATGTAGATGAATTTTATAGAAATTTATCAGTAACAATTCTTCAAAGGAATTTAAAAATAGCACCTATGCTTCTTATAAGAGAAATAGCATCAATGCTTGAAGATATTTCAGATGAAGCTGAATCTGCTGCAAATACTTTAAGAGCTCTTTCATTAATACTCTTATAGGAGAGGATAAAATTGGAAAAAATTGAAGCTCAATTAATTGAAGGTAATATAATTGTTTGGGATATAGAAAAAGGTAGAGAACTTTATAAAAATGGTTTTTATGGAAAGCCTTTAGGTATTCCAAAACCAAAAACACCAGATTTTAATGCTCCTTTAATACTTGATTTAATAGAAGCAGTTTATTTAGTTGAAAAAAATATTTTATCAATATTTCAAGGAGATAAAAAATTAACTATAGAAGAATTAATAGAATATGGAACAAAAAATTATGAATTATTTTTAATAAAATATCTTGTTTATAAAGATTTAAGGGATAGAGGTTTTATAGTTACTCCTGGAATAAAATTTGGAAGCGATTTTGCAGTATATAAATATGGTCCTGGAATAGATCATGCACCTTTTATAGTTCAAGTAAAAAAGCCTGAAGAAGAAATTTCTGCTCTTGAAATAATTAGAGCAGGTAGGCTTGCAACTACTGTTAAAAAACATTTTACTTTAGCTATACCAAACTTATCAACAAAAGAAGTAGATTATTTAATATTTTCATGGTGGCGTCCTTAATTTAAATAAAAAAATCAGATTGAAAAATGCTTAATATTGAAAAAATTGATATTTCAGGAAAAATTAATTGTTATATTCAAAAAAGAAAATATTTTAAAGATTTAAAAGAATATTGGTTTTATTTATTAGAAATTATAAATAAGAATATTCCTATTGAAAAAAGAGAAATGGATAAAATTTTCTTAAAAGGAGGAGAAATATCTTTATTCCAATATCCTTCTATAGAAAATGATTATGTTTCTATTACAATAAATTTTAATAAAGTTAAAGAACCTTTTTTCCTAGATTCTTTAATAGAAAATATTATGAAAATTTCTAATAAATGCTTTTTAACATGTAGTATTAGGAAAAAAATGGATTTTAATGAATTAAAAGAAATTGGTAAAAAAGGAACTTTTTCAAAATGGATTGGAGAAACAAATGAAGGGAATTATAGTTTTATAGCTCATATTGATAATATTCAATTAAAAATTTTAGTTTATCCAAATATAGAAATGATTAATATTACTGCATTAATAGATAGAGATATTGAAGGGAGGGAAATTTTTAAAAAATTATTTAAAAAATTAAAAATTTTAAAAATTGAAGAAAAAGGTTTAATTAGTAAAATTAGAAATATATTAAAGAAACCATAAGTTGGGCGTGTTAAACCTCCTATCATAGTTTTAGCCTCTCTTTCTGGAACCAGTTTGCATTCATGTTGAATGAATGCAAACTAGCACTCCTCCCATTAGGAGGCACAGCAGAGTAGCAAAATGCTACTCAACCCCTTTCATTACTAATTTTGTTGAAAATTAGCTCATCAAGGGCTTCCCTTCTTAAGAGCTTTCTCACTTTTAAAGCTCTAATGCTAGATTTCCTATGAATAGGAAGCTTGGCCCACGCCTAGCCTTCCCCTAACATGAAAGTATGGGAAAAGGATATGTTCTTTTGAAAATATTTTTATTTATTTCTAATATTATTACCTCTTTTTTTGATTATTATTATTATATATTTTAAGAAAATATTTAAGCATATCTTTTCTTAAGTCAATAATTTTTAAATAATTGTTTTTTCTATTATTTGGATATTTTGGATATAGTTAATATTTTATATTATGAAGATGTTTTAAGAATATTTTTAAAATTTCAATTTTAAAATATAAGTAAAAATCTTTATATAATAAAATCTTGTGAAAAATTAAATAATTAGACACACTCCTGATAAGTTTAAATTTAGGAAGGATAAAATTATGTATGGAATGAATGAAGAAGAATATAAAAAAATTTATGTTTTTGGAGCAGATTATGGTACAAGTGATTTTAAATATGGTCCTATAGCTTGTGGTGAAAAACCTGAAAAAATTGAAAATAGAGGTTATTTTCCAGATAAATCTTCTATAATGTATAAAATTACTGGTATTGAAAAAGATATTGTTGTTGGAAAAGATATTCCACTTTATTTAGAAGCTAGAGAAGATCTATCAACTAGACTTATTTATCCAATGAGAAATGGAATAATAGATAAAAATGATGAAAAATCTTGGAGAATTGTTAAAGAAATTAGTAAATATGCTTTAGAATCTTTTAAACCTATCGAAGAAAAATTTAAAGGATTTTATTTAGTTGCTTCACTTTCAGCAATTGCTCCAAAATATATGTATGAAAAACTATTTGAAATTTATGATGATATAAATAAAGAAGAAAAATTAATAAGAGCAGCTACGATAATTCCACAAACATTAGCTGTTGCAATATCTCATAAAGTTCCTACTTGTGTAGTAGTTGAATCTGGACATGGGAATACTCAAGTTTGCCCAATTTCAAGATATCCTATAAGAAATGCTATTCTTGCAATAAATAGAGGTGGAGGAGATGCTAATGCTTTAACTGCTGAAATATTAAAAGATTCTGGTTATGGAGATTTAGCAAAAGAAGAAATTGTTGTTAGAAAAATTAAAGAAGATCTTGGCCTTGTACCAAGGGATCTTGATAAAGCTATAGAATATGCTAAAAAAAATCCTGAAAAATTTATTACAAAATATAAAATTCCAGGAACTAGAATAATAGTAAATCTTGATAATTATTCTTGGACAAGATTTTTAATAGGTGAATATGTTTTTAATCCTAATCATGAAATTTTCCAAAGCTATTTTAGAAGAGGAATGCCTAAACCTAGCGATGTTAAAATAGGGGATTTCTATTTTAGAGGAATGTTAGATTTTGGTGAAGCAATAGCAGAATCTATTGAAAAATGTCCAGTAGAATTGCAACCTTATTTATATAAACAAATACTTTTATCTGGAGGGAATTTTAATTGGAATGTTCCAGAACAATTAAAAGATATAGCAATAGATTCTGCTACTAAAATAAAATTACTTCTTGAAGAAAAAGGGATTAAAGATACTAATGTTATTCTTACAGAAAATCCTCAATTTTCTGTTTGGCGTGGATGTATAGTTTATGGATATGCTGTTCCATATGATTATACATGGAGTTGGGATAGAATGGAAGGTTGGCTTAAATATTATTAAATAAATTTATTATATTGAAAAAGTGATTTTTTTGTATGAAAAAATAAAAGATTATTTTTTATCAAAAGGATGGAAAGAATTAAAAAAGGAATTTAAGTATAAAAAAGAATTAGATTTCATTTTTAAAGATGAATTAGATTCTATAATTTTTGTTAGAATTTTATCTAAAGATGAATTAATTGATAGAAATTCTCTTTTGGAAAATATTTTAGAGCTTTTCTCATTAAAAGAAGAAGTAAATAAAATATATATTGCAATGCCTAAAGTTTATGTTTCAATAATTGATAGTTCTCCATTTGAAGAATATGGAATAGGCATAATATCTTATGATGAGAAAAAAGTTATGGAAATTTCTCCAGCTAAATTTTTTAAAACAAAATCTAAAATTGAAGAAGAAAAAATGGAGAAATTAATTTCTTTTGAAACTTTAAAGCTTAAAGAAGAATTAGATAATATTAAAAAACGTTTAATTAATTTAGAAGAAATGGTTCAATCTTTAAATAATGAAATTAAAATTTTAAAATCTCAATCTAAGCCAATAATTGAAACAAAAATATCTAAAGAAGAGATAATAATAACTCCACCTTCTTCTGAAAATATTCCATCTTTCTTAAAAGATAATCCATGGATTGAAATACTTGCTAAAAGAGGAAGGGAAGAGAAAATTGCAGTCTAGCTTTATAAGTACTCAAAAATCTTCTTCTATTAGATCTTTTAAAATTGTAATAGATACAGAAAATGTTTTTGCACCTGAATTAACATTAGAAGATTTTATAAAAATTCATGGAAAAGAACCCTCACTACCAAGATATAGAATAATAAAAATAGAAGTTGTTACATGTCCTGAAGATCAACAACCAGTATTAGTAACTGAATGTTCAAAATGTCCAAAATTCATAAGAAGATTCAAGAATCAAATTTATTGCTATGAATTCATTTAGTTATATTTGTACATATTTTAATTATTCTAATACTTAATTTTTACTTTCTTAATTTTTTATTTTTTTATCTTTTATATCTTATTTTCTAGGCATACCTCTTCCTTTTTCGCGCGAAAATCCAGTTCTAAAAGGTCTTCTTTCAACTTCTTTTTCGGAAAGATTATTCGTTGTATTAATTTCTTTTAATTCTTTTTCAGAAACTTTTAGAGTCCCATATCTTCCAATATTAAGTTGCATACTTCTTTTAAAGACTTTTACAAAAGCGTTTTCTAATTCTATAGTATCTCCTTCATTTATTTTATCAATATTGTCATCCCAAAGTACCAATGTTATTGCTCCTGTTTCATCAGCAATTGTTGCTTCTACTATCCTATGCTCTGTTCGGTCAAATTTTGAAAGAACAGTTCTTTCAGGTGTTTTTTCAATAACTTTTGCTAAAACATTTACTCCACGCGAAAAAGGAGTAAGGTTTGCTATTTTAGATACTTTACTCAAATTTTACCTCTCTCTTTTTCCCTATTTTTATTCTTGCACCTTTAAAGTGCAATTTATTTTTCTATTTTCTAATATTTAAATCTTTGTCGAAATTAACTCTTTTTCAACTTCTTCAATATCTTTATGAGTATCTATTGATTTCCAAATAATATCTTTATATTTAACTGCTTTTAATTTCTTTTCAAAAGCTAATTTTGGAAAAGCAGTTGTTTCTATATCTCCTTTTTCAGGCAAATAATCGAATATTTCTGAAGTAAAACAATAAATTCCAGCATTTATCCAATAATCTTCTATTAATGGTTTTTCTTTAAAATATTTAGCATATCCTTTATCATCCACATCTACAATTCCATAAGGTGATCTAAGAGGTGTAACAGCAATAGCACCAACTCCATCATTAAGTTCTTCAATTAATTTTAAAGGATTTAAATCAGTAATTATATCTCCATTTAATACAAGGATTTTATCTTCATTTCTTAATAATACTTCAGCATTCTTTATTCCACCACCTGTTCCTAATGGTTCATCTTCTACAGCATAGCCTACTTTTATTCCAAATTTTGCACCACTTCCAATAAATTCTATAATTTTTTCTTTTTGATATCCAACACATAAAATTACTTCATTCACATTATATTTTTTTAGCCACTCTATTTGCCATACTAATATTGGTTTTCCAGCAACTTCTATTAAAGGTTTTGGTTTTTCATAAGTTAATGGTCTTAATCTTTTCCCCATTCCTCCTGCTAAAATTAAACTTTTCAATTTTTCTCACTTTAATTTTATTTATTTTTAAAAATTTATAATTTCCCATATATTTTTTCAATCTCTTTATTTATAAATTCTTTTGGAATTAAACCTATAACTCTATTTACTTCTTTTCCATTTTTAAAGAATATTAATGTAGGAATACTCATAATAAAAAATTTAGCTGCAATTTCTCGATTTTCATCAACATTAATTTTTCCAAAAACAATTTTTCCTGCATATTTTTTAGCTAATTCTTCTATTATAGGAGCCATTGCTTTACAAGGTGCACACCATTCAGCCCAAAAATCTATTATCAAATTATTATATTTTTGAAGATTTTCATAAAAATTTTCATTATTTATCTCTATTGGAAAATCTAATATTTTTTCATTATTTATTTCTTTTTCAATATTTTTAAATAAATATTCACGCATTTTTTTATAACGTATTTTTTCTAATTCTAAATCTTCATCATCCTTCATTTTATTTAAGAATTTAGAAGACTTTAAAATAAAGTTTATCTTAAAGATTTTTCATATATTTATTGAATTTATTATGGAAATAGAAAGACTTTCAACTGGTATTCAAGAACTTGATAAAATGCTTTCTGGAGGGATACCTAGAGGCTTCTTTGTAGCAGCTACTGGAGAACCTGGTACAGGTAAAACAATTTTTTGTATTTCATTCATTGCTCAAGGAATTAAAGATGGAGATAAATGCATATATGTTACTACTGAAGAAAGTCGAAATAGCATTATAATTCAAGCAAAACAATTTAATATAGATTTTGAAAAAGCAATTAATGATAAAAAATTAATAATAATAGATGCTTTAATGGGGCTTGAAGATAAATGGTCTTTAAAAAGCTTAGAAATAGAAGAACTTGTAAATAAAATAATTGAAGCAAAGAAAGAGCTTGGATATGGAAGAGCAAGAGTTGTAATAGATTCACTTTCTGCATTTTGGCTTGATAAACCAGCAATGGCTAGAAGGTATTCTTATTTTATTAAGAAAGTCCTTTCTAAATGGGATTTTACAGTTTTAGCAACTTCACAATATGCCATAAGCACATCAGAAGCTTTTGGATTTGGTGTTGAACATATAGCTGATGGAATAATTAGGTTTCATAGAGCTGTTAGAAATGGCATATTGAGAAGATATTTACTTATAGAGAAAATGAGACAAACTTCTCATAGCCTTTATTTACATGAAATAAGTATAGAAGATGGAAAAGGTTTAAAAATTTTAGAAAAATCTCAAGAAAGAAAAGAAGATATATCTCTTCCTAAACCTGTTATGAATAAAATAATTGAAGCAAAAAAGAAGAAAGAAGAAAAAATTTCTTAATAATGGTCTATTAAATGTATGCATATAATATAATTAAGGAACATTATTCTCGAGAAGATGTTCAAAATGAAATATTAAAATTTGCTAAGTTTAGATGGATAGGAATACATTGTGAAAAAACTGATGAAAAGAAAAGAAATATTTTAATTAGGTATGATAAAAATAAAAAGCCTCTTAAAATAAATAATAAAAATCAAATATTAAATATTATTAATGAATTTAAAGAATATAAGCCAAGAACTTTTTATGCATCTATAAATATTTATAGAAAACTTGATTTTATAGAAAATACTATAGATAGAGAAAATATAATCGCATGTACACCAACATGGGATATAGATAATGATTTATCAAAATGGCCTGCAACAATTGCTATAGTTGAAGAAATAATTTCTTTTTTATCAAATTATAATATTGAAAAATCTATTTTTATTAAATGGTCTGGAAATGGTTGTCATGTTCATTTAAATGAAAAATCTTTTTCTCCAAATTTATTTAAAAAAATTAATCCACTTGATTTAGCATATTCAATTGTTGAATATGTTAATAATAAATTATATGAAAAATATCTAGATATAAAGAATCGTTTTAAAGCAGAAGAATTAATAGTTGAAAATAAAATAGATCCTCAAAGATTATATACTTGTCCATTAAGTATTCATCGTAAACAATATTTAGTATGTGTTTGTATAGATAAAAATAAATTAAATGATTTTTCTCCTGAATGGGCTAAAATGAATGAATTTAAGCATTTTTATGATTGGAATAATTTTTCAATTGGTGAAGCAGATGAACTTGCATTAAAAGCATATGAAAATATAGGGCCATATCCACATTATCCAAGATTAAGAAAAAGAAAAACAATTCCATTAGATATGCAAATTATAAAATGGTTGAAAAAATTTGAAGAAGAAAGAACTAACTTTCCTTAATTTTTTCTTCAATCATTTTTTCAAGCATATCTATTTTTTCTAAAATTTTCAATGTATCTATTTCTTCTACTTTTCTTTCTCTTTTTTTCTTCTTTATTCTACCTATGATTAAAATAGAAATTATTAAAATTAAAATGATGATTATAAAATTATAGATATCAGGAGAAATCATAGGTTTCTCTATTTTTTCTTCAATTGGAATTTCTCCAATTAATACTTTAGATAAAGAGAATATGTGTGGTAAATCTATGTATGTTTTTATTGTGCTATCCATTTTTTCAATCGAAACTTCTTTTGGATAAAAAGCAACATCCGCTTTACATTTAACTTCAGGATCATTTTCACTTCTAACTATAATTTTTAATGGATTTCCAGTTATACTATTTAAAATATTAACTTTCTTATTTACTTCTACTTCTTTATAAATTGGCAAGTATAAAGTATTGCTTGAAATATTATAGAAAATTTTTAATGATGTAAAATTTCCAACATTAATCCATTCATCATTATACAATGTTTTAATAGATTCCATAGTTGTTCCTTTATTAAATTGTAATGAAATCCAATAAACAAATATAGATGAATTAGGAGAAGCACGTGCTATAGAATCAATATATATACTATCAATAGTCCATGTATTTGAACTATGTTTAATTGATGGTGCTACAGCAATATCAACCTTGGAATCTATTAATTTTACTTCTACTCCACTATAATTAATCTTTTTAGAATAATAAGATAATGCATTTTTAATTTCTTTAAGATTAGCAATATTTTCATTCATTTTATTTATATTTTTACCTAATTCTTCTTCCGATATTTTTAATCCATTTATAATAAGATTAAATGAATAATCTAATTTATTTAAATTCTTAGATATTTCACTTGTTGCTTCTAATGATTTTTTTAAACCTAAGTTTAATTCATCCATGTATTTTATTATAATTAATGTTTTATTAATCAAATCTTTTTGTATATCGATAATTTCCCTAAAACCTTTTAAAAGATACTCTGTATTATTTGATAATATTTTTAAACCATCTAATGTTTTTTCTATTATAGAATTTGAAGTTTTTAAACCATTTCTAATAGCATTAATTCCACTTGAAGCTTGTTTCATACCATCGATTAATTGTCCCATATTATTAACAATCATTTCTAAACCTGTTATTATTATAGTAAGATTGCCTTTCTGTTGTTGCAAAATATATTGTGAAACATATAGTTTAGATAACGCATTTTGTATAGTAACATTGCTTGATAATGGTTGAAGTATTATTATAGCTGAATTTATATTATCTATAGCAAGTATAGTACTTTGATCCAATGCTTTTAAAGCTAAAATTGTAGCATTTAAACTACTTCTAATACTTTCAAGTGCTGAAATAATGCTTGGATATCCTGAAGCCATAGCATCTAATCCATTTAAAATATTTTCATTTATCATTTTTGTTGCATTTAATGCTTCTTCTATATTTTCTATAGCATACTTTGTTGCATTTACTCCTGAGAATATTCCTTCCAATCCTTCATTAACTATTTTATTTGAAGCATTTGATAATTGTTTCAAGCTATTTATAGATTTTTCTAATCCATAAGATATTGTTGAGCTTTTATCAACAATTGATGATAAGGCTGAATCTAATGTTTTTAGAGCTTTAGAAATTTCTTCTAAAGAATTTCTCATTTTTATAGAAGATAAATAAATTTTATCATATGCTTCTTTATTAATTTCTAGGCTTTTAATGCTACTATCTATTTGTTTTAAAACCATTTCTTGATTCTCACTTATTTGAATAAGCATAGAATCTACTGATACTACTCCAAATGTTCCAACTGAAATAACTTTAGCTGTAAGATTAAGTGTTACTTCATTTTCTCTTAAAAGGATAAGCCAACTTATTCTTTGAGTGCCTGCTAGAGAGATAGTTGTATTTGCTTCAGGATTGGTGCTTATTGAACTAAAAGTTTTTTCATCAAGTGATAATGATACTGTTACTAATAAAGGTTCTAGAATATATGTTTTCCCACTTAAAATTCTATCAATTTTCCTTTTTAATTTTATCGACCATAAAATATTATCAGAAACATTTGCTTTTATATATTGTGTGCCTTTAACATATATTTTCTCAGCTTCTTTTCCATTAACATATATTTTTTTCTCAATATCTAAAGGAATATTTTCTTTTGTTTCAGCTATATATTCATATGTTAATGTTTCTTCAGGTAAGATCTTTAAATTCTTCCATATTATTATTGTTGTATTTCCAAAATTTTCTATAATTGAAGGTTGTGGTGTTCCTCCAAGCATTGTTAATGTATTAGGAAATATATTTTCAATTCTATCTACTAAATCTATAATTCTGCTTTTTCTATCTTTATTGTCTATTTTTAATATTATATCAATTTTTTTAGATTTTATAAATCCTTCTGTATTATAGCTTATTTCAATAGTTTTACTTTTTTTAACAATTATTTTTCCTATATCTTCTCCTTTTGCAAAATTTATTGGTAATAAACTTATTAATAAAAATATTATTAAGAGTAAATTTAATGCTTTTAATATTTTTAATTCTCTTCTCATTTTTTATCACTTTGCTCCTTTTAAGAAAATTTCGATTTTATCAATTTGTTCAGCTATTTTCTTTTTTGTCTCATTATAAGAATTGTAACTAATATCTCCTCTTTTTAATCTTTCTTCAAGTAAGTATATTGAATGTTTAAGTATTTTTAATTGAGATGAAAGTAAGCTGTATTTTTCTTTTTCATCCATTGCTATATCAAAACTAAGCAATTCTTTAGGAGGGTTTTCAAATATTCTTCCATCTCTAATATAGAACATTTTATTTGCAATCATAGCAACTGATGGATTATGTGTAACAACTATGAATGTTTGATTAAGATATTCATTAAGAACTTTTGTGAGTTTCATAACTCTTGCTCCAGTAGCAGTATCTAAAGAACCTGTAGGCTCATCCATTAATATTATTGCCGGCTCATTTGCTAAAGCTCTTGCTAATGCAACTCTTTGTCTTTCTCCACCACTCATTTGAACTGGTCTATTTTTAAATATTTTTTCTTCTACACCTACAAGTTGAAGCAATTTTATAGCTCTTTCTTGTGCTTCTTTTTCAGTATATTTTCCAGAAAGAATCATTGGAAGCATAACATTTTCTAAAGCATTCAAAGTTGAAATTAAATTAAAGAATTGGAATAAGTATCCTATTCTATTGCATCTAAAATCTGATAATTCCTTTTCACTCATATCTGTAACATCTATTCCATCTATTATTACTCTTCCAAAAGTAGGCTTATCCATTGTTCCAATTATATTTAACAAAGTTGTTTTTCCACTTCCAGATGGTCCCATTATAGAAATATATTCCCCTTTATTGACTTTTAAATTAATTCCTTTAAGAGCTTCTATTTCTATCCCTGGAGCAAGTTTATATATCTTAATTACATTCTTTAATTCAACAGCTATGTTACTCATATCTGAGAGCCTCTATTGGTCTAATGTTTGCTCCTTTCCATGAAGGTTGAAAGCCTGCAAGTAAACCTATTGTTATTGCTATAATTATTCCATATGCCAAAATTGTTGGTGAAATAACAATTAGCAATTGAATACGAATTAATTGTTGAATAAATTCTCTTATGAAATATACTCCTATTATTCCAAGAATGCAACCAAATATTCCACCTAATAGACTTAATATTCCTGCTTCAGATAAGAAAATTGCTAACACATGCCATCTTTTAGCTCCTATTGCTCTTAATGTTCCTATCTCTCTTGTTCTTTCTCTAACAACCATCATTATAGTATTCATAATGCTTAATCCAGCAACAAGTAAGCTTATAGAAGCTATTGCAATTAAAACTCCATTTATTATATCCATTATAGAATTTATTCTTTTCAATATTTCTTCTTGTTTAGTAATCCTAGCATTAGGGAACATTTCTTTTAATATTTTTTCTATATAATCTACTTTGCTTCTATCACTTACTCTTACTATAATTGATGAAACATATCCTTCTCTACCTAATACTTTTTGAGCAGTTTTAATATTTGTAGCAATTATTCCTATTTGTCCAGCAACAACCACTGTTCCAACATCAAATACTCCTACTATTTTAAAAGTCCTTTTTCCAACATTTTCTATATCTATTGTCATGAAATCTCCTGGATGTAGATTTAACCTTTCAGATACCATTTTTTGAATTACAATTACATTTTCTTCTTCTGGATAAAATCCTCTCCCTTCTAAAATTTGTAATCCAGTTAAATAATTTTTTATTTGTTCAGCTGGTACTCCTAAAAAAACACATGCTCCAGTTTTTATTTGTCCAATCATTATGATTACAGGATAAGCATCTGATACATAGTTTATACTTTTCACATTTTCTAATATTATCTCTGGAACATCTGCAGTAGAACTTCCTTGAAGCATCATTCCAGCTCCAAGTAATTCATTCAATTGTTCTTCTACTTGCTGTCTCATTCCAAGTCCAACAGACATTAATGAAACTAAAGTTGCAATTCCAATTGTTATTCCAAGTATTGTTAAAATAGCTCTCCCTTTTCTAATAACTATATCTCTTTCAGATAATTTTAAGAAATGACGTATTATTCGCAATTGTGCAATTAAAGACATTTTTTATGCACTTTTCTTTCTTTTTATTAAAAATACAATTGAAAAGATTATAATAATTGCTATTAATATTATTACAATTGGTGTATTAAGTATTTTTACAATTTCTTCAATTAAAGAATAAGTTTTTTCATTCACATTTATTTTTATTGGAATTATTTCAGCTCCATAATATTTTTCATTACTTTCTAAAATAGCTTTAATATAGTATATTCCTTTCTTTTTAGGTTCCCAATCATATTCGAATTTTTCTCCATTTTTAATATTTATTATTGAAATAATATCCCATTTCTCTTTATCTAAACTATAATAAAGAATTACTATTGCTTTATCACGATTAGGAATTATTTCACCAGTAATAATTACTTTTTCATTTTCAAAAACATTATTAGAATTAACCATTAAAGTTATTCTACTATATTCTTTATTAATTTCTACTTTTGCTTCTTTACTTTCTGAATTTAAATAATTTTCATCTCCATTCCATTCAGCTTTTATAAGGTATTCTCCTTTCTCATTAGGTTTCCAATAATAATAATAGCTTCCATTTTCAATAGTAAATGTTTCTCCAAGATAATTCCATGTTTTTCCATTATCAAAACTATAACTTAAGAATATTTTTTCATTAGATTTCATAGGATTGAGATTTCCATATATTAAAATTCTTCCATCATTTTCTATATTTGCTTTACATGTTAATTCGCTTTTTCCTTTAACATTAATCAATATGCTTTCAGACTTTGTTACATTGTATCCTCCAAAACTTTTATATGCTAAATCTATATTTATTGTATAAAATCCCATATGCTTAATTCTTATTGGAAAAGCAATTTCTGCATAATTATTTGCTTCAATAATATTTATTTTCTTATAATTATTTGCAAGAAATTCTACTTTATATCCATAAATGTATAAAGATATATCTTTTATTGGATAATTACCTTCATTAAGAATTTTTATTAAAATATTAAAATCTCTTCCTTCTTCTATTATCTCAGGAACTTTATAATCAATTGATACTATTGCTTTAGGCGAATATAATATAACATTGATTGTTCTAAAAGTTTCCATTTTATAAGTTTCATTTTTCTCATTCCTTATTTGTCCATAAATTTTTAAATATAATTGATATACTTTTTCTTCTCCAGGTTTTATTTCATTAAAACTAGGATCACTTAAGTATAATGATAAATCAATTTTAGTTTCATTTTCTATTGAAGTAAAGTTCTTTAATATTGGTTTAAAAGCTATAACATTTGTATTTAAAATTCCTGTTTCAAATGAATAGAAATATATTGAATTGTTTTCTTTTAAGTATATGGTTTTTATGATTATTTTAATATTAGCTTTAGTATTTATAGTAAATTCGCTATCCATTGTTACATTTAACCAAAATAATGAATCATGCCAATTTTCTATAAATGAATAATTTTTCCCCTCAAAATTATTTTCTAAACATAAAGCAAGTGGTATCGTAATATTTATCATAATTACAATGCATAATATTAGGATAATGAATAAAGATAAATAACTAATTCTATTTTTCATTTATTTTTCACCTTTCCATAATTTTCCATAATTTTTTTGAGCTAAAATTATCATTTTATTAAATATTTTTCCATATTTTTTAATAACTTCTTTAAGAATTTGATCTCCAAAATTTGTTAATTTATATATTCTTCTAGGAGGACCTTTTGATGATTTTTCCCATATGCTTTCTATTAAACCTCTTTCTTCTAATCTATGAAGAATTGGATAAAGCGTCCCTTCTCTTACTTTTATTATATTTTCTGTTGTGTTTTTTACTTCACGTGTTAACTCATAACCATACATAGTCTTCTTTTTTAATAATAATAAACAAAGGATAGTCAATACTCCTTTATGGATTTGTACTTGCAATTTTGGAAGGCTTTCTCTTATTGTTTTAGTATAAGACATAATCACCACTATGTTGTAGTAAAGTATACTTTATTGCTATTATATAAATTTTGCTATTATTTTTAAAAGAATATTCTTTTTATAAAAATATTTATATAATATTTTTTTAAAAATAATAATGATAAAGATGAAAGAAAAGAAAAATATTGGTCCAAGATATTTAGGTGTAATACATCATCCAGCAATTGGTATAAGAATTCCAGAAATTTTCTTAACAGGAATATTAAAAGCATTCAAAAAGAAGAATGTTGCAGGTGGATTAATGCTTTCATTTGGAAGAGAAACTGCAACAGAAGAAGTTATAAATGCTCCTCCTGGAAAATATGAAATTACTAGAGGACATACTGGTACTTCAATTAAGAAATATATTACAATGAGTGCTGAGGCTTCTTTTAAAGAAGGAGTAATTATTGAAATTGAAGCAGATCATATAATGATAATTGGATCTACTATTAAAGCAGTAAAAAGGATTGCTGGTATTCATGAAGAAGCTAAAATAAATATAGAAGAATTAAATGAATCTATTAAATATGCTAAAGCTGAAATAGATGAAGCAATTTCAACAAGTTTTATAAATAGTTTTACAATAGATACTTGTGATTTATTCAATTTGGAAGTAGATAAATGGAATGAAGAAAAAATAAAAGAAGAATTTGAGAAATTTTTTCAAGAAAATGAAAGAAAAACATTATTAAATCGATATATTGGTAAAATTTTTAAATTTAATACAGCAATTGGTAAAAATATAACATACGAATTTAATGAAATTGAATTAATGCGATTTGCATTAAAATTTAAAGATAGTTTAAGAATAAGTAAAGAAATATATGATTATATAAAAGAGAAAATGAATAAGCCTTTTGGATTTGAAATTGCTTTTGATGAAACAATTGAAGAAACAAATGATAAAGAAATGTTATTCTATTTAAATGAATGGAAAAATCTTGGAATGCATATAGATTATATTGCACCAAATATAGGTTTTAAGAAAAGAATGGATTTTAGAGGAGATTTAAGAAAGCTTGAAGAAAAAGTTTCTAAATTAGCAGCAATTGCTAAAAGTTTTGGAGCTCTTTTATCTATACATTCTGGAAGTGGCACATCTCCATATAGTGGAAAAGGGCCTGGAACATATAAAGCATTATTAAAAGCAACTGGAGGAGAATTAAAATATAAAATTTCAGGAGTTTATTATGAATTGCTTATGGAAATCCTTTCATCATTTCCACCTAGATCTGAAGAAAGGAAACTTTATAATAAAATATTTGATGAAGTATACGAATTTCTTAATAAACAAATTGCTGAAAATGGTCCTTTAGCTTCACCTTTATTAAAAAAGCAAATTGAAAGATATAAAAAAGAAGTAAAAAAAGGAATTAGGAAAAGAAGGGATCCTAGAGCAACATTCTTTAGATTCTATTCTTATCTTGCATTGAATTTTAGAGATAAAAATGGGAAAAGATATTTTAGAGATAAAATTGTTTTTCTATATAATAAGAATAAAAAATTGCATGAAATAATTGATAAAGAAGTTGAAAAACTTACAATTAGGTTAATTAATGGTTTAAATTTTGCTAATAATATTTCTAAAATTTCTTTTCAAGAATAACTTTCTTTTAATATTTTTATTTAAAAAAAATCTTTTTGAAGAAATATATGGAAATTTTTTCTTAGTAAAAATAATATCTTTCAATTAGATGCTATTTTTAGAAAAAAAAAGAAGCTAAGTATTGTACAGTTTTTAAAATGCATTTTATAATATTAAATTGATATAGCTATCGCTATTTTCAAGCCAAAATAAATGAATTGGGATTTCTTAAATTATTCCCATTGAGTAATTTAATAGAAAGAATCTATTTTTATCCTAATTTTAAGTAAAACATTTAATTAGAGAAAAGTATAAATAATACATCTATATAATACATCTACGGTAAAAATGCCTGTAAAAACTACAGTAATTCTTAAAGATGAAGTTTACGATTATTTAATTAAAAAATTTGGTAGAAGAAAAATATCAGAAGCAATAAATCAAGCTATAATGAAAGAAATTTTTAAACCAGTCAAAAGCATGTTTGGTGTAGACCCTTGGCTTACTACAAAAGGTTTAAGAGATGAAGAAGAGCCTCATGAGACTCCTTGACTCTTTCGCATGGATAGAATACTTTATAGGGTCAAAAAGAGGAATTAAAGTAAAAGAATATATAGAAAGCAATGAGCCATTATATACAGCTTCAATTTGTCTTACAGAAATTAAATCAAGATATTTAAGGGAACAGAAGGATCCAACAGAAAGAATAAAATTAATTTTAGAGAGAAGCTATATTATACCATTAAATGAAAAAATAGCACTTTTAGCTGCAGATATTAAACAAAAATATAAACTTCATACTATAGATGCGATAATATATGCTACAGCTCAATATAGCAAGCTCATTTTAGTTACTGGTGATCAGCATTTTAGAAATCTTCCAAACGTTGAAATAATTTAAGAACGAATAATAGGAATTATTGATAACATTTTCTAACATCTTTATCCAGTTTATCTCCAAATATTTAAGTTTGCTAAGAATAAATTTTCTTATAGAGTTTAAGAAATGAATAACAAGCTTAATCTTTTTTATTATTCCATATCCCTTCTTCTTGCCATTTTTAAGACTTTTCCAAGTAGATTTATATGAACCATATTTTAAAGGCATATCCATTTATAACAATTCTATCATCTATTCTAGGTATTCCAATTTTAGATTTAGGAAGGAAAACTTAATAATTCCCCATTCTTCATCAGAAAGCTCACGAAATTCCATGAGAAATTTTATTATTATAAAAGCTTAAATAGTTCAGAGATGAGTTCATTTATAAAATCAACTTTTATATTCGAAGTTATATATTTTAAAACCATTTTTCTTAATTGATTCATTATAAAGACTATTTAAGTTTTTTCTTGATAATAAGTTTTTGTTGGTCTCTTACTTTCTTTAAAGTTTTTTAAAGAAGAATGGATATGTCCAATTATCCATGAGGAATTAGTGGTGGTTTATTCACTATTGCTAAGCCTTCTAATGGGAGAAGAGTTGGTTGTCCTTTTTGATACTGATTTCAGAAAGAGAAGCTAAACTATGGTAGGAAGCATTTATTAAATACGCCTAGAAGAATTATAAGTTATAAATTAATTGAAGCTAGTAAAAAAAGTAATTATAATTTACATTATTTACTTAATAATAATTAATTTATTAAATATAAAAAATTTGTATTTTTACTTGAACGCCAAAAACTTTAGTTTTAAAATGAATTTTTGTCGATGAAAAATTATAAATTTATCGAGACTGTCAACTTAAGGCTACCCATGATGCTATCCATTTTTCTGAAACTTTCAGCTTATAACTAGGAAAGCAAACATTGAATTGTTTTATCCTTCTCTTTAATTTATTAAACCAAGATTCTATCGAATTTCTTATTCCAAAAGTTTTCCTTCTATGTCTTAATTTTAAAAACTTCATTGGCCAAATGTACCATGGTCCTTTATCAGTATACATTATAGGATTATTAGTACAAGCTTCTTTTAATTTCTCTAAGAAAGTTAAACATTCTCTATTCTTCTTCCTTTACTAATATGCAAAGCAACTATCTCTTTAGATTAAAGACTATAGTTTCATCCGCAGCAATAAATCCTCTTTTCTTCTTTATATTTTCTTAATATTTGAAATTATTTTTCCTGCTTTTAAAAACCATTTTCTAATTGCTTCTCTACTTATATTATAACCTTTTTCTTTTAAGAATTCTTTTACTTGTGCTAAGCTTAATCCTAGAGTATATGCTTTTTAACTGCTATTGCTTTTATATAAGGGTCAATTCTTCTTCTAGGAAATATTCTTCTATTAGAAAATATTGAATAAAGCTGATCTATGCTTACCACAATTTTATCACTAAATTTATTTAAGATAAATATTGGTCTTTAAGTCTTAAGTTGACAGTCTCAATATAAATTTGATAAACTTTTTATAGCAGTACACTTTCTATTTTTTTAGTGTTCAACTTTGAATTCTTTAAAAAAGGAATTTTTAGAACTTTTGGATAAAGATTTGGAGTTTAGATATGCTATTGCAGGCTATTTAGGTATTTCAGAAATTTTAAAAAGACTTGATAATATAGCAGAAGAACAAGTAAAGTTAAGAGAAGAGCAAATTGAACTTAGAAAAGAGCAAATTAAGATTAGAGAAGAACAAAATAAACTTAGAGAAGAACAACTCAAGCTTAGGGAAGAGCAAATTAAACTTGGAAAGGAACAAATTAGAATTGCTGAAGAGCAAGTAAAGCTTAGAGAAGATTTTAATAAAATGCTCCTTATGTTTGAGAAAATGGAAAATAGGCTTATTAGAGTTGAGAGAACTTTAGAAAAACTTACTATAGATATTGAAGATGAAGCAAAATCTGTGATAAAATTTAAGCTTAAAGAACTTGGAATAAGTCTTAAGTTAACTTCACTTGTTCTTCCAGACTTAGAAATAAATGTTTATGGCACTTCAGATGATATTTGTGTTATTGGCGAAGCAACAGTTAGAGCTGGAGCTAAACTAATCGATGAGCTTTTAGAAAAATTTGAAAAACTTAGAAATGATTATCCAAACTTTTTAAGGAAAAAAATTATATTTGTAATTTATGCATCTTTACCCATGGCTGAGCTTATAGAAAAAGCAAAGGAAAAGAATATATGGTTATTAAAAGCTACAGAAGAATTCTTTAGACCAGAGAAAATATTCTATGAAATTTAGTTTTTTTAAAGATAGATATACTAAAAATTTTTAAGTATTATTTATAGTTATTCTAAATCAAAAGTGATTTTCTATATTTTACACTTATTTTCATATTCTTTAGATCTTCATAAGAATATATTTTTCTTGAACAATTTTTTAAAAGTAATTTTATTAACCTTTTTAAAATTCTTTTTGGACTTCTATTAATAATGCAAAAATGTTTTTCTTTAAGTCTCTTTCTGAAATACCTTTACATTTTTCCCATATTATTGGATGGTCTATCATAATATGAGATATAACTCTATTAAGGATTAATGGTATATTTTTAGGTACATTTAAGTAATCCTTTCCCATTTCTGCTGCTATCTTATGCAATTCATTTAAAACTTCTTCTTTTGCATCTTCTGGAATTTCATATATCTTTTTCTCTTTTATCTCTTTCTTCCCCTTTTCTATTTTTCTTCTAACTTCTTTAAATTGTGGCTTTTTATATTTAAAAATGAATAATCCTCCAGGCTTAATATATTGTGATTCATATTTTGAAATTGGTAAATATTCTCCAATATCTGCTTTTGCTACTAAGCCTTCTCCAATAAACTTATCAACATTATTCTCTAAATATTCAATAAGTGATTGATAATTTTTTATTGAAACTTGTTTTTCATATTTTACATAACTTACTTCTAAATTTGAGAGCACATCATATTTTCTTGGAGGTGGAATCCAAACTTTTCTTTCTCCAACTTCAAATACTATGATAGTGTATAGTTTTGGATAATCTTTATGAACATTCATAGGTGTATAAGCTGAGCCAAACATTTCTATTGCAAATGTATAATTATCTATGTTTTTTAATATAGGCTCTATAGATTTTTGCTCCATATGTGCTATGTATAATAATCCAACCAATTGATCTTTTGTAATTGGGTCGCCATTATGCTTAAATATTCCATTTTTACAAAAAAGCATATGGGTCCCATCATATTTTGGCTCAAGAAAAATTGGAGTTTTTAATTTTAGTAACATGCTAGAAAATAAAGGGTCTGGTGGCTCTATATGATAAGGTTTTATATCTGGCTTAGTTGAAAGTAAGAATAACTTTTCAAGTTTCTCTACAATGTCTCCTAAAGGTTTTATCTTATATTTTATTCTTAAGTAATTATATGCTTCTTCTAATGTTTTTTCAAGAGCATTTTTCATAATATTCTCTCTTTTTTAAAATAATTCATAGATATAAATCTTAATCTTATAAAAAGATTTTTAAAAGATGCTAAACATATGTCTTTAATAAAAAACTTAAGTATTAGAGAAAAGTTAAAATTTTTAAACTAAAATGGTGGTTTAAAGATGGGATTTTCAATAGATATAGTAAAAAATAATTTATGCTTTTCTGCTAAATTCCCTTGGAAAATAGGGATTGTAAGCTTTATGGCATATCCATCAATGATGGAAGGAAAAGAAATATATTCTTCTATTAAAAAAATTGCTGAAGATGGCTTTTTTGATTTAATAGAATTGCCAGTTCTTTCAAATGAAGATTTATCTTCAATAGCTCCATTATTGAAAAATAAAAATGTAAGCATTGGCCTTCAACCATTTATATTTAAAGAAAAAATTAATATAAATTCTCTTAATTCAAATGAAAGAAAAAGAGCAATAGATATGATAAAAAAAGAAATAGATAAAGCATCAAAACATGGAATATGTACAATAGCTTTATGTTCTGGTCCAGATATTGAGAAAGGGAAAAGAGAAGAAGCAAAGAAATTATTAATAGATTCTTTAAATGAAATTTGTAGCTATGCTTCAAAATATGGTATAAACATTGTATTTGAAACATTTGATAGGGATCATGATAAAAAACTTTTAATTGGTCCAAAAAATGAAGCAGTAGAAATAATTAAAAAAGTACGTGAAAAAAATAAAAATATAGGATTATTATGGGATTTAAGCCATGCACCTTTATTAAATGAAAAACCAGAAGATGTTAAAGAAATAAAAGATTATCTTTTCCATATTCATATTGGTTGTGGTAAAGAAGTTGATGGCAAGCTTTATGATTGGCATCCAGTTTTTCATACAAAAGGAGCATTAAATACAGAAGAAGATATTGCAAAGCTTTTAAAAGCTTTATTTGAAATAAATTATTGTGGAGCTATAAGTTTTGAAATAAAACCTGAAGCAGATCAAACAAGTGAACTTGTAATAAATGCTGCAAAAGGTTCATTAATAAAAGCTTTTCAAATATTCATTGAAAAATTATAACCTATTTTTTTATTTTTTTTCAAAATCTAATCAAGGATTAAGAATTATATTTTTATTAAATTTATTTGAACTTTATTAAACTATTTTAAACCATTTTAAGATTTTTCATGAATTTAAAGTCTTTATTTGGCATTTTTTATAAAAAATATTAATGTGAAAAAGGAAGGTTTTCTAAATAATATTTTGAAAATCAATTTTATAAATCCTATAAGCTATATTTGGTTAAAAAGAAGACAATATATAGTTAAGAAAATTTTGAAAAAATCTAGAGTTCTAGATATTGGTTGTGGCGAACATAAAATTATACATGAAGCAATTGGATTAGATTTGTATTCTTATAAAAACATTGATATTATTAGTGATGCTGAAAATATGCCATTTTTAAATGAATCTTTTGATAGCATAGTTATGCTTGAAGTTATAGAACATTTAAAGAATCCAGAAAAAGCCATCAAGGAAATATATAGAATTTTAAAAAAGAAAGGGCAAGTTATTATTTCAACTCCTAATGTAAATTTTTCATGGAAAATTATTTGGTGGTTATGGAGTCATACATTTGGGAGGAAGTGGCTTAATTTACATACTAATGAATTTAATGAAATAACTTTAGTTAAACTATTCTCAAAATATTTCAAAATTAAAAATATAAGAAAAGTTAATCATTGGATTTTAATTTTAGAATGTGTAAAAATTTAAAATTAATATTAAAAATAGTTATGGCTTGATTGTTATTTTTGCATCTACTCTCTTTTTAGCTTGTTCCATTGCTTCTAATACATTTGAAAGCTTATATCTTCTAGTAATTATCTTTGTCATATCTATTTTTCCTGAAGCCATAAGTCTTATAACATTCATAAATGTTCCATATCCAGAATGTCCTTGACTTCCATATATTTGTGCAGCTCTAACTTGAAAGTTTTCCATAAAAATTGGTGCTTCAACATCTGCTCTTCCAATCCATGTTATTTTCCCTCCTATTGCTAAGCATTTTTGCATTTCAGGCAAAGTTTTTAATGGTGCTCCTGCAGCTTCAATTTGAAGGTCTGCTCCCATTCCATTTGTTACTTCCAAAACTTTTTCATAAGGATGAATATTTTCTTTCTCAAGTTTTACAGGATTAAAAACATAATCTGCTCCCATTTCTTTAGCTAATTTAGCTCTTTCTTCTGAAGTTTCAAAAGCAATAACTTTTCCAGCTCCACTTGCTTTTGCTAATGCTATAGAAGCTAATCCTATTGGTCCAGCTCCATAAACTACTACGTATCCCCCTGGATTAAATCCACCAGCTCTTACAAAAATTGCATTATATGCTACACTTGTTGGTTCAACCAATGATCCTGCTTCATAAACTTTATCTTCTGAATTGTAAATATTCAATAAATCATTTATTTTCCAACAATATTTAGCATCTATTGCAATATATTCTGCAAATCCTCCTTGAACTGTAAAGCCCATTTCTTCAAGATTTTCGCATTGATTTACATATCCTTTTCTACATGGAGTACAATATCCACACCACCACATTTCTTCAGCTGTAACCATATCTCCTTCTTTCAATTCTTTTACTTTTTCTCCAACTTTTACTACTTCTCCAGATAATTCATGTCCAATAACTACAGGAAGCTTAGTTAATCCAGGATAAAGCATGTATCCTTCATTATCTTTTTCATACATATGAATATCTGATCCACATATTCCACATGCTTTAACTTTTATTAAAACTTCTCTAGAACTTATTTTTGGAATATCTATTTCTTCAAGCTTTAAATTTGGATTATTCCATATTCTACTTCCAATACTAACTTTTTTAGTTTCTATTTCTATTTTAGAAGGAACATATCCTTTTCTAGGTTTCCAATCTGCATATAAAATAGCTGCTAACATAATTATTTAAAAAATATCGATATATTTAAGTTTTATCTAATTTATAGTTTCTTTATAAATATAATTATGCACTAAAATATTTAAACATTTCTCTCAATCTTTATTAGAAAATACAATATTAAGCAATTAGAATAATTTTGAGAAATTCTAAACTAAACTTAGATAAAAATATCAGAATTTCTTAAGATCTATAAGAACTCTTAAAGTATCGATTATGATTAGAACAGATAAATTTCTATAAACTCATTAAGATAATCAAACTCTAAAAACTCAACAAATTGAACATACGTTAGATTTTCCTCTCTAATTTATCTTTTGAAAGATGCCGTGGATTTTCATAGCGACAACTAGATATGAAAAGAAGTAACCTCAATTAAACCTCGTAGTAAATTCTTTCTATAAACAATTATGATACAAATATATGTACAAGCTAAGATATATCTATCTTTCCATAGGAAATTAATCAATTTAATGAAAGAGGGGCTAATGCTAATATAAATTTAAAAGAGTGTTTTATGCCTGTTAGATACTTTTATTATTTCTCTTAAATATTTATATATTTCTTATTGCTTGCTTATTATATGTTAGCTGCAGTATTATACGCAAAATGGGATCCAAAACCTAATTATTCTCCCACTCGTCTTGATATTCCAGGAAAAGTTGCTTTTGTGGGGAATCTTGTTTGGAGATATCCAAAATTAAAATTGGAAGAAAAACCAATACCAGAAATTAAAGAAGATGAAGTTTTAATAAAAGTAGGTGCGTGTGGCATATGTGGATCAGATATTCATATGTATGAAACTACTCCTGATGGATATATGATATATCCAGCATATTGTGGTTTTCCAATAACTCCAGGACATGAATTTTCAGGAGAAATAATAAAAGCAGGAGAAAAAGCATTTGATGAAAAAGGGGAAAGATTTAAAGAAGGTGATATAGTAACTGTTGAAGAAATGCATTGGTGTGGAGTATGTAAAGCTTGTAGAGATGGTTATCCAAATCATTGTATAAATATTCAAGAAATAGGATTTACTGAAGATGGAGCATTTGCAGAATATGTAAAAACAAAAGCAAAATATTGCTGGTCTATAAAAGAGATAGAAGAAGCTTATGGTTCAAGAGAGGCTGCTATTGAAGCAGGTGCATTAGTTGAACCTACAAGTGTAGCATACAATGGTATATTCATAAGAGCTGGAGGTTTTCTACCTGGAGCTACTATAGTTATTTTTGGAGCTGGACCAATAGGATTAGCTTGCACTAGTTTAGCAAAAGCAAGTGGAGCTGCAAAAATAATAGTTGTAGAAATTTTTAATAAAAGATTAGAATTAGCTAAAGAAGTAGGAGCAGATTATTTAATTAATCCAAAGAAAATTGATGGAGAAGTTTGGGAAAAAATTTTAGAATTAACAAATGGAGAAGGTGCAGATATGTATATAGAAGCAGCTGGAAATATAAAAGAAACATGGCCAAATATAGAAAAATCAATATGGAATGGTATGAAAATAAATTCAAAATCTTTAATAATAGGTAGAGCAGAAAGTCCAGTACCTGTTTGGTTTGAAACTCAAATGACAAGAAGGTCTGTAATACATGGTTCATTAGGTCATTCTGGACATGGAATATTTAAGAATGTTATTAGATTAATGAGTTCAAAAAGAATAGATATGAGAAAAATAATAACAGCAAGATTTAAACTTGAAAAAATAATTGATGCATTTGAAACTATTAGTAAGCATAAAGATATGCATGCTAAAATTTTAATTAAACCATAATATTTAAATATAACTAATTATAAGTTAAAAAGCATGAAACAAGATAGAAGGATCCCATCAGATTTAGTTTTTGAAGAAACAAGTGTAGGTAAATTAGAAAAAGAAATATGGCTTGCAAGCGAAGAAGAAATAGATAAAATTTTAGAAGAATATGGAATACCATCACCTCCAGAATTGGCAAAACCAAATGTTTATATACAAACTACTCCTGGATATAAAATTGAAGAAAATTTAAAGAAAAATGATATTCTTTTAATACCTGTTGGAAGCACAGAATATCATGGAAAGCATTTACCATCAGGTTCAGATACTCTTTTTGTTACTCAAATTTGTGAAGCAGTAAGAAGATATACTGAAAAGAAAGGGAAAGCAGTAAGTTTAGCTTGGCCAATAACTTATGGAGCTCATCCATGGCATCATTATGGAATGCCTGGAACTGTAATAATAGAAGAAGATCATCTTAAAAATTATACTTTAGATATGATGCTTGGATTTTGGAATATGGGATTTAGAAAACAATTGCTTATTAATAATCATGGTCACTTTTGGGTTTTTGAATCAATTATTCAAGAATTTATGAAAAAATATCAATTGCCAGGAATATATAGAATAATAGATTGGCATAGAGCTTCAAGAAAATTTTTTAGAACAAAAGAGAAAGGGGGAGAATTAGAAACATGGTTTGTTCATGCAGATGAAGCTGAAACTTCTCTAGCTTTACTTCTTATTCCTGAAATGGTTGAAATGAAATATGCTGTTAATACAGAACCAAAACATTATTTGCCAAATGGACATATGGATAATGCAGTAGATGGATTAGGAAGGCCATCTATATGGAGTTCAGGGCAAGGACATATGCCTATTGAAATTGTAGCAACTCCTGAAGGAGTAGTTGGAAAAGCTAAACTTGGAGAAGCAAGAAAAGTTAAAAGAGCAATTGTATTTTTCTTAAAATATTTAACATTATTAATTGATGAAATACTTGAAGTATTTCCACCTGGAAAAGTACCACCCGTTGAAGAAGTTACTTTCAGAACTGAAGAAGAAATGAAACCATACCTTTTACCTCCAGGAAGTAAAGGTTGGAAACCAGTTTATGCTTTATTTAAAAGAGTAGAATAAATGAATATGCTCTATTAACTTTTTAAAAATAATATGTTTTGTACATATGTGTTTTGTATCGTAATTATGGTATGATGATGTCTCCTAATAACAATCTATTTCATACTGTTTATGGAAGAAATTTACTACAAGGTTTGGTTGAGACTGCCCCCGCTCCATACTTAGTTGTCACCACGAAAAGTCCATGGCTTCTTTCAAAAGATAAATTAGAAGGAAAAGATTTAGCTCATGTTCACTTTGTTGAATCTTTAGAGCTTGACTATCTTGATGAGCTTGTAAAAAAACTTCCAAAAGGTGCAAGTGTTATTGGTATTGGTGGAGGAAGAGCAATAGATGTAGCAAAATTTATAGCATGGCGTAGAAATTTACCTCTTTTTCAAATGCCTACAAGCACTTCAGTAAATGCAGTTTTTGCTCATCGTAGCGCTGTAAGGATAAAAGGTGTTATACATGCCATAGGTTGGGCTGTTCCAGAAGTAGTTTATGTAGATTATGATATTATTAAAAATGCTCCGCCTCATATAAATCGAGCAGGTGTAGGAGATGTATTTTGTATTCATACAGCTCTTTATGATTGGAAACTTGCTACTGAACGTGGCAAAGAGAAACTATATCCATGGGATGAGGAATTAGCTGAAAAAGCTAAAAAAGTTCTTCAAAGCGTTAGAGAAAAAGCAAGCGAGATAAATAAAGTTTCAAATGAAGGGATTAGAACATTAATGGAAGCTCATCGTTGGACTGGAGCAAGTTATCATAACTATGGATGGAATAACCGTCCTACCATGGGATCTGAGCATTTCTTTTATAATATACTTGAGTATTTAACTAAAAAAGAACTTATCCATGGAGAGATAGTATGTTTAGGAATAGTTTTCATGTCTCTTTTGCAAGATAATGATTTTGAAGGAATATGGAAAAGTATAAAAGAAGTTGGCGTGCGTATTCGTCCTGATGAAATAGGTGTGACATGGAACGAAGTAATAAAAGCTTTAAAAGAAATTAAGAAGTATGCTAAACAACAAGAAGAATCATATTATACCATAATTAATGAAAAAGAAGTAACAGATGAGATTATTAAGATTGCCAAAGAGTATTTATTATCAACAAATAATAAAATTGAACATAAGTGAAGTTTTCTTAGAAAGTTAAACATAGTTAACAAACATCTATCTTTTTTATCCTTTTTATTCTGGAAAAGGAATGGAGAATTTAAAAAATGAAAAATGAGTAAGAGAGTTACTAAAACATTAAAAAGTAAAAAATAGGGCATATGCTTAAATTAATAAATTTATGGAATTATAAAAATAATCTAAAGATTAAAAATATCTAACTATTTCTAAACTTTGAAGAATTCAATGTAAGCATACCTAAAATTCAGGTTTTTCATAATAAATTTATTATATTTATACTTAAAAAGATTAGGTATAAGCAACGTTGGGTAGAAGTCCATATTTGGATTTTAACAATTGGTTAGGAGATAAACTAAAAACAATCTTAATATCTATAATAAGAAGAATTATAGCTTATTTAATAAGAATTTATTATTAAGAGCTATTTTCATATTAACTTTTAGGCACGCTCATACAATGTCAAAATATTTAATCTACTGTTGTTCAATTTTATGAATAAAATATATATACTAGTAAAAAATAAATAAAATTCATGACACATAAAATAAAAATAGGATTATTAGGTTCTGGTGCGATCGCAAAACAGCATATATATGCCTATCGTACAGTTCCACTCTATTTTCCTGAATTAAAAATTGATATAGAAGTTACAGCTGTATATAGCAGAAGTAAAGAGAAAGTTGAAAAATTTGCTCAAAATTATTGTATAAATTATTACTATACCGACTATAAAGAATTAATTAAGAATAAAGATATTAATATTATTGACATTTCTTTACCCAATAGATTACATTATGAAACTGCAATTTTAGCAGCTGAAATGGGAAAACATATAATATGTGAGAAACCTTTATCGATAGATAGCAAAGGTGCTTTTGAAATGTATAGAACTGCAGAAAAAGCAGGTATAAAACATGCTATAGTGTATAATTATAGATGGCTCCCTGCAACAATATTAGCTAAAAAACTTATAGAAGAAGGTTTTATTGGTAAGATATATCATTTTAGAGGAATGTATCTTGAAGATTTTGCAATAGATCCAAATTTACCATTAGCATGGAGATATATAAAATCTGAAGCAGGTTCGGGTGCTTTAGGGGATGATGCAACTCATGTAATAGATTTAGCACGTTTCTTAGTAGGAGAAATAAAAAGAGTTTGTGGAATTAGTAAAATTCATATAAATGAGAGACCATTAATTGATTCTCCTGGGAAGGGTAAAGTTGAAACAGATGATGAATTTATGGCTTTAATAGAATTTGAAAATAATGCTATTGGGACTATAGAAGCCTCAAGAGTTTGTTCAGGACGTAAGAATTTTCTATATATTGAAATAAATGGATCGGAAGGATCAATTATATGGAATCTTGAAAGATTAAATGAATTACAAGTTTATACTACTAGAGAAGCACCTGAAAAACAAGCTTTTAAAACTATTTTTGTAACAAATGAGAAACATCCTTACATTGAACGTTTTTGGCCACCTAATGGATCAATATCAATGGTTGATGGTTTTGCGATAGGTTTTGGAGAATTCTTTAGATCTTTAATAGAAAATTCAAAATATGTTCCTAACTTTTATGATGGAGCAATAAATTGTGCTGTGATAGATGCTATGCTATTATCTGCAACGAAAGAAAAATGGGTGGAAGTTACACTATAAATTAAGGTGACATTCTTGAGTATAGGAATTATGCTTGAAGCATTTAAAAACATTGAATTAGAAAAGATACTTGAAAAAATATCTAGTATAGGTTACGAAGGTGTAGAATTTTTTGTAAGTAAAGGAAACCTACACATAGACCTTGATCATCTTAACGAGAATGTCGTAAACAATTTAAAGAATATACTAAAAAAATTTAATTTAAAAGCATTAACAATATGTAACAGTCATGAGGCACAATTAATACTAGGTCCACATGACGAATCTACAGATCATTTAATTAAAGGTTCTGCTGAAGATAAAATAAAATATGGAGTGACACGTATTAAAAGAACTATTGATCTAGCAAATAAACTTGATGTATCCATTATAACAGTTTTTACTGGTGTACCAAATTGGAGTAAATGGTATCCATTCCCAGATCTCAATGTAGATATTTGGAATAGTTATTTTGAATTATTTGCTAAAAGATGGATACCCATATTAGATTATGCAAATGAGCATGGAATAAAACTAGCATTTGAGGGTGAGCCAGGGAACCTAAATTACAATCTTGAAACGTCTTTGCAATTATTAGAAACTGTAAATTATCATCCCAGCTTAGGAATATGTTATGATCCTTCTCATATTTTTTGGCAAGATATAGACCCAATTAATTACATTTATGAGGTTAAAGATAGAATATATAATGTCCATATGAAAGATGTTGAAATATTAAATTTTAGAAGAATACGTACAGGAGTTTTAGCATCTGGCCATATGAAATTAAAAGCTAGAACATTTCGTTTTCGAATACCTGGTTGGGGAGATTTACCTTGGAAAAAAATAATAAGCGCTTTATATGAAGTAAATTATAAAGGACCTTTTATAGTAGAACTTGAAGATCCTTTAATATCATTAGATAAAGGCTTAAAAGAAAGCTATAATTATGTTAAAAAGCTTCTCTCAGTTTTTTATGAATGATAAAAAATCAGAATTACATAAACTAAATTATCGATTCTTTATTTTCGATATTTTTTCCAAAAATTAATCATATATTCTATATTTTCCCAAGGAAACCATTCTTCAATAGAATCTATTGCAGAAAGAATGAATCCTCCATTGTGAGAAAGAATATCTATAGCATTTTTTACAGCTTCTTCTATTTGCTCTTTTGTTCCTTTTCCAATTGTAATAGGAGCATTAACACCACCCCATAAACAAATTTTATTCTTAGTTTTCTCTTTAAGCTGATGTAAATTTAACATTTTATCTTGGATAGGATCCGGACCAAAAAGAATATCGACTCCCATCTCTATAAAAGTATCTATTAATGGCATAAAATTCGAAGTCATAATATAACAAAATTTAACTTTCTTATCATGAACCATTTTAATTAATTCGCTTACTCGTGGCGCAATAAATTTTTTATAAAATGCTGGTTTCCAAAATAAAGTATTTTCATACCAACCTCTATAACAAATAACATCTATAACATTAGCTTCTAAAATTTTTTTAAGATATTTTTTATTCCATTCTAAAAGTACGTCAAGCATCTTATGAATAAACATTGGATTTTTATAAGATGTTATTATCATATTTTCCAAGCCATAAAACCAAGCAAGAGCATCTCCTAAAAAAAGGGTATTATCTTTTTCAGTAACATCAAAATTATGTATAATAAGAAGGCTATATTCTTCAGCAAAATTTTTAATTTTTTCAGCATCTTCATAGAATGCTTCAAGTTCTTCTTCACTAGGTTCAGAAAAAAGGAAAGAAAAACTTTCTATATCTTCTAATTTTTCAATTAAATATTTTTTAGTACGTGCTTTTGGAACTTGAAAATCATCTTTTAATGGAATATCATCACCATGTGGCCAATCAAGAGTTTGATAAACAATTTTTGTTAAAGAACCTTTAGGAGTTTGATATTCTTTAAATAATAAAGGATACTTTTCATGATTAGATATTCTTTTCCATGTTTTTACTTTAACGTGATTAGAAATTTTCCATGCTGGAAATTTGATATCTAGAATTGGATCTAAACCTAGCTTTAACTCATCTTTAACTCTATCAAATTGATTCTTCCAAGAGTTATTTTTATCTTTTAGAAAATTGCGATAAACCCATCTAAGAGTTAATGGAACATGATCTGGTTCTTCATGGTTTATAGTTAGTAATAATCTTTCTTTAGAAGAAAGCATGATTACTCTTCTTATTATTATTCTTGATTTTTACCCTTTTATTACCCCAAATGTGATACCTCTCGCTAAATATTTTCTAATGAGTATGAAAAAGAATAATACTGGTGTTGCAGAAATAATTCCGGCTGCTGCAATTTTTGACCATGCTATTTCCCATTTTGATACTGTTGCAAATACTCCTATGGTTAAAGTCTGTGAGTCATATGTTGTAGTAAGAATTAAAGCATAAAGGAACTCGTTCCATGAGTATAAGAAAGTAAATATGAATACGACAAAAATTGATGGAAGTAGTATAGGTAAAGTAATTCTGAAAAATGTATCAAATTTGCTACAACCATCAATAAATGCAGCTTCTTCAATCTGTGATGGGAATTCATCAAAAAAGCCTTTCATGGTCCATGTTGCAAATGGAATACCAAATGTAAGATAAACAGTTATTAATCCAAACCAAGTATTTATGAGACCTATTGCATTAAGAATAATGTAATATGGTATAACCATAATAAGCGGTGGAAACATTCGAGCAAGTATAACCAATATGGTTGCAATACTCTTACTTTGTTCAGATGTTATCATTCTTGAAATACCATATCCCAATATAGTACCTATTAATGTTGAAAGAATAGCATTCCCTAAACTTACTATAACACTATTTCTTATCAATTCCATAAAGTGGCGCATATAAAAAAGATCAATATAGAAATATAATGTAGGATTTAGAGGGAAAAGTGTTGGCGGTATATTAGATAATTCTACAGCAGTTTTAAAGGATGTAATAAAATTCCAATAAAGAGGTAATAGGGTAAATATCAAATATGTAATAAGAACTAAATATATAAGGACTTTTTTAATTATTTTACTCATGGATTATCTCCTGAAATAAGTAAGCTTTATAAGAATTATTGCAATAGTAGTAGTTATAATAAATAGAATAACTGATGCTGCAGAGGCATATCCTAGATCCCAAGATTTAAAAGCTAACTTATATATGTATATTGCAAACGTTGTTGTTGCAAATGCAGGGCCGCCTGCTGTTGATCCCATTATTTCATCAAAAGCAATTAAGTTATCTATAGATCTAAAAAGAATAGCAATTAATATGAGTGTTTTTATATATGGAAAAATAATTTTAGTAAGAATATCTAAACCTGAAGCACCATCTAAATTGGCACTTTCGATTATTTCATGCGGTATAGCACGCATACCAGTATAAAATATAAGGAATGTGAATGGAGTCCACATCCAATTATTAATTAATGATACACTTATTATAGCTAAATTAGGATCTTCTAACCAAAGTGGAGGAGAAATTTTAATCATAGATAAATAACTAAAAGGGCCAAATGAAGGATGATATAATATTTTAAACATTACACCTGCAACTATTGGTGGAATAACTAAAGGTAATAGAAAAATTGTTTGCCAAAAACTTTTATTCTTAACTTCGGGTTGAAGCAATACAAATGCAAGAAGTAAACCTATTAAAGTTTGTGAAGTAACAGTAATTATTGTAAATGTTAAAGTTACTTTAATTGTTGATATAAATCTTGGATCTTGAAATAAGTAAAAATAGTTTTCTAAACCACAAAAACTTTCTAAGAAACCTTTAAAGAATGAGATATATATAGAATAAAATAAAGGAAATATTACAAGAAGCATTAATAAAAAAAATGGGGAAAGGAAGAATATTTTTTGATATAGTTCTTTACTCATTTTTTATCCTTTTATGTAACCGATTCTTTTAAGATATGCTGTTATTTCTTCAGCAGCTTTATCAAGAGCTTCTTTTGCTGTATATTGACCTATCAAAGCAGCATTTAAATATCCACCGTAAATATCAACCATCGTTAACCATTCTGTTGTTCGCGGATAAGGTATTGGCTTTGAATCTAAATACTCCATTAAGCCTGGATAAAGAGGTTTAAATAATGGATTTTTATTAATTTCTGGTTTTTCCCAAAGAGATCTTCTAATAGGCCATCCTCCACCTTTAAGAGCGTAGATAGTTTGCCCCTCTTCACTTATAAAGTAATTTAGAAGATCTATAGCTAAATCAATATTTTTTGAGAACTTATTGACAGTCATAGTGAACAAACCTAATACACCTTTCCTTGCTTTAGGACCAGCAGGAGGAAACATCCATAATAGCTTTCCAGCTGAAGCAGAACCAGGACCTTCTATGTCTCTTACAACATCTCCAGGATTAATCATTCCACTAACTACTCTTCCATTTACAAATTCAAGAGCATATTCTGTACATCCATAGGTAGGCAATCCTGGAGGTGCGTATTTCGCTAATTTGAGAAACATTTCAAATCCTTCTACACCTTCTGGACTATTAAATAATGGACGCCAATTTTCATCAAAGAAGTATGGTACTCCGTAATCATAAAAGAAACAAGCAGAATCAAATGCTATAGGATCTCCTTTTATGCCTCTACATACCCAACCATAAAATGGTTTAGCAGGATCATAAAATGTTTTGGCTATTTCTAATGCTTCGTCCCATGTTTTTGGAATAGAAAGCTTCTTTTCTTCAAGTAAATCTGTTCTAACACCATAAAATTCTCCTGGACCACCTGCATGAGCAAGAGCATAAATATGTGGTTCTTTTCCTTTATCCGCAGGTGGTACTGGTCCCATATAAGGAGGTGTAGGCCAACTACCTAAATCCCAAAGAACATCAGGAATATCTGCTGTCTTTTTTAATCCTAGTTCATCTAATGGAACTAACCATCCTTTACTTGCAAGTCTTGGAAAGAAAGGATCATCTTGGAATATTATGTCAAATTCTGAACTCCCAGCTTCTAAAAGAGAAACTGCTTTTTCTGCTAATTCATCATATCCTATTCTAATATATTGTATTTCAACATTATTTTCTTCACCAAATTTTTCAAAAACTTTAATATGAGGATCACCTAAAGCACCACTAAATCCAAGTATCTTTAATGTTCTTCTAGGCTTTGTAGGTGTAGGGGTTATTGTCTGAGTAATCGTAGTAGGGGTTATTGTCTGAGTAACAGTGATAGTTTTTGTTTCAGTTATTCTTTCAACAGCAGGTGCTCTTGATAAATATCCAATTGCTCCTCCAATCACTAAACCAGCTACAGTTCCTCCAACAACTTTTAAATAATTTCTTCTATTAATTTTTCTTTCTTTTTCTCCTGACATATCTAATCATATTATAACAAATTTATTTAATATATAAATTTTTTGGTTAAAAAATAAAAATTTTTGGAATTTCTTTTAAAGTAAGTCTTTATAAAAGTAGAATTAAATAGAATAAACATTTTTCATGTATTAATCACGTATCTTTGATATAGAGGGATTTAAGAAATCATTCATTTTTTAAAAAAAGAAAATAAAATTAAAGAAAATTTAAGGCGAAATTGTTACTTTTAGACAATATTTACTAAGAGCTTTTTTAATAGCATCTTCTATATTCATTAAATTGAATTTATGTGTCACAACTTTATCAAACGGCATTTTATCCTTATACTTCTCTAGGATTATAAGTGCTCTGCCATAATCTTGATAAGGAGCACCATTTATTCCTATTATATGGGCACCTTTACCAACTATATGAAGTGTTGGATTAATAGATATTTCACCTACATCAGCAAACATTCCAACTAATAAATAAGTACCTCCACTTCTAAGCATTCTTAACCCTTCCTTTATAGCTTCTGAAGCACCAGTACATTCTATAACAATATCAGCTCCATTAATAAATTTTAAAGCTTCTTTAACTCTTTTCTCTGAAACATCTTCGTTTATTATATTGTCCACGATTTTTAATTTTTCAATTAATTCTGCTCTGTATAAATCTGAACTTGATCCGGTACCTATCATAATTATATTTGAAGCCCCTATTATTCTAGCTATAAAGGCATGAAGTACTCCTATAGGACCGAGCCCTTGTATAATAACATTACTTCCAATTCCAAAGCTACCGATGTCAATTGAAGTAGTTGGAAGATAAGCTTTTGTAAAAGAAGCTATTGCAACAGCCAATGGTTCTGTTAAAACCGCAATTTCTGGGGTAATATTTTGAGGTACTTTAAAAACAAAAACATTCGGTAAAAGATACATATATTCTGCCCAACCACCAAATAAATGAGGAGGATTTTTACAACTTAATGAAGTCCCATAACCACTTTTATTTTCACACCAAGGATATCCATAACTATGTCTGCATGTATAACATTTTCCACAATAAACATCACAAACTGGAACTATTCTATCTCCTTTTTTTAATTTTATTCCCCTAACTTCCATTCTTTCAGCAAAATCTTCACCAACTTCATATATAACTCCAACATTCTCATGTCCAGGTATTATTGGAAAAGGAATTGGCTCAAAAATATCTTTACGATACATATCAAGAGGTACTTCTCCTCTATACATATGCAAGTCTGTTCCACAAATACCTGATAATTCCATTTTAACTAATGCAGTATCATTAGAAACTTCTGGTAATGGAAACTCTTGTATTTCAATTTTACCTGGTCCGACCATTACAGCAGCTTTACTAGAAACCATAAATTTTATTCACCATATTTTTATTAATTTATTTCTATTTTAACTCCATTTTTATTTGATGATTCAAAACATGCAAACAATATTTCCATAGCTTTATATGCTTCATTTATTCCTACTTTAGTTTCTTCTCCTTTTTTCACTGCTTCAATAAAGTCTTTATCTTCCTCTTTAAATCCAAACAGAATATGAGTTGGCATTTTCCAATAATCATATATATTTATAGATGGTTGATCTTCTATACCTCTTGAGAAAACTACTCTCCATCTTTCTTCTGTGAGTATTGTAGCATGATCTCCATAAATTTCTAATCTTTCTGTAGGATTTAAAAAGCTTGCATGTGCAGTATATGTTATTGTTGAAATCATACCATTTGAAAATTCTAATATTATAGCCCATTCATCATCTATTGGATAAAGATTTCTCCTACTAATTGCTATGACACTTGATACTTCACTAAATAAGAACCTTACTAGATCGAAAATATGTATTAAACTATCATGTAAATAACTTCCAACAATATTATCATCAAGTAACCATGTGGGAGATTTCATATGTCCATCAACCATTTTAATATCAGCAGAATAAGGCTTAAATTCCCTATTTATTATTAAATCTTTCACTTTTTTATATACTGGCCAATATCTCCTATTAAAGCCTATTTGATAAATGCCTTTTTGTCTTTCAACTTCATGCTTAATATTTTCTATTTCATCACGAGTTAATGCTGGTGGTTTTTCAGAAAAAACTGCCTTCCCATTTTTTAACGCATAGATTACTTGTTCGGCATGAAATTTTGAGGGTGTCGTTATAAACACAGCATCAATACTTGAATCATTTATCAACAATCGATAATCATTATATATTTTTTTAACATTAAACCTTCTAGAAAAACTCTTTGCAACCGACATATTCACATCTGCTATTGCTTCAATTTCAACATCTTCGATTTCCCTTAATGAAATAGCATGTTGAAATGCAACCCACCCACATCCAATTATTCCAATACGAACCATATCAAATCAAAATATATTATAATGATTTATATGGTATATAAATGTTTACTTCGTTAGGACTTGTAGAAAAATTTTTATCATTTTATTCAAAATAATTTAGAACTAATTAGTTAATTGAGTTATTTTTTAAAGCTATTGAGTAATATAGTATACTCTAACAAATCCATTCTATGTATTCTATAAATTAAGTTTACTAAAACAAAATATTATAAGCTAGGAGAATAAAGCCGAATCTCCTACTATCTCAGGAAATACTTAAAAATTTAATTATTTTTATAAGAAGCCATAACATAATAGAAAATAGGCTTTTAAAATAATTGAAGCTAAACATAAAAATTGATTTTTGAATAATTGTATAATGAATTCCATAAAGACCTAAAGGTTCTAAAAAATATCCATATCAAATGGCTCTAAAAGCTGCATATGAAGGTAGTGATAGCAGAATTGATAAAGGCTTACCTGCACTTTGCTATCCAAGAACAGCAGAGTTAATGCCAATAGTCACAATTGTTGGAACTCACATAAATGCAGCTTTAGCTGGATTAGAAAAGCCAGAAGAAGCTATGGAAAAAGCAAAGAAAGAATTGATAGAATACTTAAAACCTAAAGGTTATCCAGTATATTAGTGAAATTAATGACGAAAAAAATAAAAGCTTATCAAGTATTAAACCTTCCGCCACTTTTTTTTATTCTTTTTTTAGGTATTTATCTTCTTTTCTCTGCTATAAAAACAAGTATTTTTGATTATAAAACTAATCAGTTTATTTTTACTTCTAATATTTTTAGGCTATTGAATGATAGTTATCTCTTAGCTTCATTGAAAACTACTATAAGTTATGTTAGTATTACAGTCATAGCTACTCTTATAATAGGTTTATTTATTGCAGAATTTATACATCATTTTATAAAAAGCAATAATATTAAAAATCTTATTACTCTGTTATTAATACTTCCTATAGCAACAGCACCTGTTGCTATAGGAGTTATGGGAAGACTCATGTTTACACCAGAGTATGGAGTAATAAATGTTATGTTAAAATCTTTAAATATTATAAATGAGGAGATAAAATGGTTTTCTGAGCCTTTAACAGCATTATTAGCTATTGTTATTATGGATGTTTGGGAATGGACCCCATTTGTAACTTTAGTAATGCTTTCAGGATTATTTTCTATTCCTAAAGAAATATATGAGGCGGCAAAACTTGATGGAGCTTCTACAGGAAAAATTTTTCGATTTATCGATTTAGAATACTTAAAACCTTTGCTTTTAGTTGTTACGATATTTAGAATAGCTGATGAATTTAGAGTATTTGACATTATAATGATTATGACAAAAGGTGGTCCAGGATTTTCAACAGAGACTCTCGCAGTGTACCTTTATAGAGTATCTTTTAAATATTTTGATCTTAGTTATGGCTCTTTTTTAGCTATCTTAATATTAATAGTTATGATATTGATTTCTTTTGTGCTTACTAAATTATTATGGAAAAGAGGGAGTTAACTTGTTTTTAAAGAACATTTTTATAAAAGCAACGACGATCGTAACTTTATTAATAATTATTACATGGTTATTATTCCCTTATTATTGGATGTTCATAACAGCATTAAAATCAGATTGGGAATTATACGTATATCCTCCTGCTTTTTATCCACAAGAACCTACACTTAAACATTTCATTTCCTTTTTGGTAGAGAAAAATGGAATATACTATTTCTTAAATAGTATAATTGTATGTAGTAGTGTAGTAATTTTAACATTAATAATCGTCATTCCTGCTGCTTATGCCCTTACTCGATATAACGTTCCACAAAGATTCTATAGAAACATTTTATCATTTTATTTAAGTCAACGTTTTCTTCCGCCAATAGCTATCGTTATTCCATTATTTGCCGTAATTCGTGGAATAGGATTATACGATTCAATATATTCCCTAATTTTATCATATACGTTCTTTAATATACCACTTGCAATATGGTTACTAAGTAGCTACTTAAAGGAAGTCCCAAAAGATATAGAAGAAGCTGCTTTGCTTGATGGTCTTACTCGTTTCCGTACATTCTTTATAATACTATTACCATTAATTTTCCCACAACTTGTTAGTACTCTAATACTTTTATTTATATTTTCATGGAATGAATTTCTCTTTGCATTAATTTTTACAGCTACTATTAAGTCCCAAACCCTTCCTATAGCGACATGGAATCTTGTTACACAATTTAAAATAGATTGGCATGCTATGGCAGTAGCAGGAATCCTTACATCAATAGTACCAGCTATTACTTTCCTATCGCTTCGACGATACATTATTAGAGGATTAACATTCGGAATGGTCAAATAATTTAAATAAAAGTTAAAAATGTTTAAAGAGTGTATAAATCAGGCTACGGTACTATCAAGCGATATTATAACATTTATTAAAGCTTCTTATGAGGCAAAATTTAACTATATAGAATTAGACATTTCAAAAGTATTAGATTTTTTACAAAAACATAATCTGAAATTGCTTAAACAGGAAATTTTAAATCATGGTCTAGAAGTTGTTTCTTTAAATGCTATAGAAAACATTCCAATATATACAGAGGCAGAATTTAATGCTGCTCTAGAATATGTTAGAAAAATTATTGCTTTATGTCAAAGATTAAGTTGTAAAATTCTTGTTATTAATCCAAATGAAGCCCCAAAACATATACATAGAAATGAGGCTTTAAATTGTACAATTAACTTTTTAAAACAAGTTACAGAAATCGCATCAAAAGGGGATATTAAAATTGGATTTGAATATGTTGGATTTAAAAATAGAATTATAAATAACTTTGAAAATACTTTAAAGCTTAATGAAATAATGAATTCTGAATATTTTGGATTAGTACTAGATGTATTCCATCTTTATATAACGAACACCCCATTCGAATTAATTAAAAAGATACCTACTAACAAATTATGGATAATTCATATTAATGATGTCCCACAAAAACCTATTGAAATTCTAACAGATAAAGATAGATTATTTCCTGGTGAAGGTATCATAGATTTGCTTACACTTATGCGAATCTTAAGAGATTTAAATTATAATGGATATATATCTATAGAACTTTTTAATGAGAAGTACTGGAAAGAAAATCCATTTGATGTGGTAAGAAAAGCTAGAGAAAGCTTAAAATCTCTTTTATGTAGCAATTTAAAGATTTAATTAAAAAGTGTTACTTAAAAATAAAAGTAGAAAAAGGATGTATGAGAATACATACTAACTGTATAGACTAGTATATATTTTAAAAGCTAGGTCATCTTTTTAGTTGCACAAATATTATGTTGCTAAAAGGTTCTACTATGCAATTATTGATAGAGATTTAAACTATATATAAAAGTATATAAAGAAAGCTTAAATATACATCATGGAGTATAATCTGGAACTTTTTAATGTTTAAATTTTAAAATTTTTTAAAATTTTTCTAAATTATCTAAAAATAAAGCTTAAAACTCAAAAAATAAATATGAATAAATCCTAAAAATATTTATAGAACTACCAAAAATAAGCATACCTTAAACTCTTATATTCTAATTCTCTTTTTAAATCGGTTTGGAAGAATTTATCTCTATTATAAGGCTTAATAAAAGAGACCTTAATATAAATGCTTTTTTCATTATCAATATAACAATTTATAGAAAGATTTAAATAGAGAATGATATATTAAATTTTTTTTAAAGTGATGAATATGAAAAGTACAAAACCTATTAGAAAGAAACCATTGCCGCCCATGTATCCAGGAGCTACAATGATAAACAAAAATGAAATAAATGCTGTTTTAAAAGTTCTTAAAAGCCAATCCCTCTTTCGGTATTATGGTCCAAAATTTTTAAGTATAACTTCAAAATTTGAAGAGACTCTAGCTAAATATATAGGTGTAAAACATGCATTAGCTGTATCCTCGGGAACTGCAGCACTGCATTGCGCATTAACTGCTATAGGAATTAAACCTGGAGACGAAGTCATTATTCCAGCTTATGCTTGGGTTGCTTGTCCTTCTACAGTTGTATTATGTGGAGGAAAACCTGTTGTAGCAAATATTAATAAAACACTTACACTTGATCCTAAAGATGTAGAGGCAAAAATAACAAGTAAAACTAAGGCCATAATGGCGGTTCATATGCGAGGTATGGCTTGCGATATGGATGAAATAATGAAGATTGCAGAAAAGCATAATCTCATAGTGATCGAAGATTGTGCTCAAGCAGACGGTGGAAATTATAAAGGTAAAAAATTAGGTTCAATGGGAAATATAGGGACTTTTAGTTTCCAGCTTTTAAAGATAATTACTGCAGGAGAGGGAGGAGCTGTAGTAACAAATAATAAAGAACTCTATGAAAAAAGTGTCATGTTTCATGATTCTGGAGCAATTTATAGACCGCAAAAATTCACAATCGAGCCTATAGCCGGAACGAATTATCGTATAACAGAATTACAATCAGCTATTTTACTTCAGCAACTTAAAAAAATAGATAAACTAATAGATAAAATGCGTAAAAATCAAGAAAAAATTAAAAAAGGGATTTCAGATATAAAAGATATAGAATTTAGAGAAGCCCCAAGCCAAGATGCAGATACTGGTGTCTGCTTAGTATTTTATCTACCGAATGCTGAAAAAGCTAGAGAATTTGATAAAGCATTAAGAGCTGAGAATATTTATACAAGTAGTGGTGGGTATCCAAGCCCAATTTATGTTCCTGAACGTAATGATGGTCATGTTTGTATTCATTGGAAACATCTACTGGGAAGCGACTTTGATGAAACAAAGTATAGTGAAAGCTTAGAACTCTTAGGTAGAGCAATTCATCTTGATGTAAGCCCCTTACTAAGCAACAAAGATATAGAATCCATAATAAATGGGATACATAAAGTTGCTGAGAAAGTACTATAATTAGAGTATATTAAAAACTTTATCCTTTTTTTTACTTATTGAATTTTTTATTTTATGGCCATACTCCTAAATCTTTTAATGCATCTGCAACTCTTTTTATTGCAATCATCATTGCAGCTTCTCTCATGCTTGTATTTTTATTCTTTGAAAAATCATAAACATCTTT
>Ga0080004_1117569_pt1 | contig 87377 bp, 106 predicted proteins | sample WasSprMetagenome_FD_69207 | JGI IMG/M metagenome (GOLD analysis project Ga0080004, IMG submission 69207) | Sulfidic aquatic microbial communities from Washburn Spring, Yellowstone National Park, USA - WS (SPADES assembly) (version 2) | ecosystem: Environmental > Aquatic > Thermal springs > Hot...
GCAATGAATGCAGACGTTGTTGGAGCGCTGAACATTGCGAGAAATGATGGAACCATAATCCCGAGCCCCTCCTGGGGTAGGGATAACGGGGTGGTGGCACACCCCTTGCTTCTGACGTGGGATGGGATGAGGTGGGCGCCTAAAAGGGCTGTGAAGAACCGATCAATGATCACCCCAGAAGCAAGAATCTCCCGGCTTCAGCAGTGGAGAGTGTCAAATGCTTTTGAAATTCCTACCAAACCTTAAAGTTCCTCTGCATCTGATCTGCAATGTGGCGATGAAGAACTCGGCGACTTTAAGGCTCCTGGAGCAGCTGCTTTGTACAATTTCAAATAAAAAATCAATAATCATGGTCTTTTGACGTAGAGGTACCTGCTGTAGAGCTCTTCAATTTTTTCAGCCCCCCATTCGTCCAACTCATCCTTAGATCCGGGATTTAATATTCCATACCGTCTGCACATCTCCTTGAGCTTCCTGTTCTCAGCGAGCAGTATGTTGAGCCTCATCGTGAGCGTTTGGTTCACCTTAAAATACTGGTATATCTGAAAGCGGAGCACTGTATACTGGACGTCCAGTTTTGGAAGCTCCTTCTCCATCTCACTTTTCAGCACTCTCAAGTCATCTTCGTCTTGTGAAGAGAGTCCGTATTTAATTAACACGGGTATCGCATTGATCGCAAAGAACCCCTTTTCGAGCAAGAACTGATTCAGTTTTTCTACCGTCCCTCTCGCCAATTCAAGCCTCAACAATCTCTTTTTTTCACTCGTGTCTTCCCCTGCGCCGTCTTTCGTTTCGAACCTGTTTCCCCCTTCCTTCGCAGAGGATTTCTCTGCAAACTTCAGAATTTCTGTTGACGCTCCTTCTTTTAGCAGCAGTGATTTCAGCTCTTCATTTTGTGCCTCAATTGCTTTCAATCTCTCGTTATCCTTCCTGTACACCTCAAAATTCTCCCTCAGTATCTCAAAATCACGCTTTTTAAATTTGTAGACCATAAGCCAGTAGTTGTCTATGCCCTTTTCGATCAACGAAGACGCTCCTTCTTCCAATGTGAGCGAGTTTCTTAGGCAATATTCAGTCAAACCTCTGTACAACATTTCATCAATCCAAAATTCTATTTTATCATGCTGATACTTTTGCCTCCCTAACGCGTTTTCTGATGACCTTTTTTTATTCTGGTCTTCATGGGGCATAGGCAATGTTAGTCCCACACTCTTTCAGTGGTAAGTGGTGCACAGCTACCACCACTTCATGCTATATCTCAATTCGTTCAGTTTTTCTCCTTTATTTGGTTTCCTGAAGATGAACAGATGTTCATGGTATATCAGCAAGAAATCAGTCCAGAACCTTTTGCCGATCGGTTTCCCGACCCAGCATTCCTCGGCTGTCTTGGCCAAGCCCTTCCACCTCTCCCCACTCCTTTTGACCTTCCACTGGTGCTTTATGATGTCTTCTCTCAGTATGAAACCTACATCTAAGAAGCTCTGCATGACCCTGAAAGCCAAGGGTACATAGTGCCTGTGCCTCCTCGTGTCGCCCACTAATATGGCACAGTACCTGCCAGGTCTAAGGACCCTGTAGCTTTCCTTTGCTATATCCCTCATTCCATCCAAAAAGCCTTCTATAGAAGCCTCTGAGAGATCACCGTCTGATGGTTTATTCTTTGAGTATTTTATAATGCCTGCATAAGGCGGGTGGGTTGCTATCAAGTCTACGCTTTCATCCTCTAACAAGTTTAGGTTCCTCGCGTCCCCTTGATATAATTTAATCTCTAGACGTTTCATGTTCTCCTCCGCTTCCATGTGAAAGTTCAGCCTATCCCAGCACAAAATCAGCGCGTCAAAGTTTATGTCTACGCCCAAAGCCCTCCTCCCCAGAAGCTTGCACTCTATAAGCGTGGTCCCTCCTCCACACATCTGGTCCAGCACGGTTTCGCCCGGTCTGCTGTACCTCATTATGACGTTCCTTACAAGCTGCGGGGGCCAATTTCCCCTGTAATCACCTCGGTGAGTTGCCCAGTCCCCTCTTTCCGGGAAAGACCAAACAGTAGTCTCCTCAAGCTTAAAATCCTCAGGTTGATACTTTTTGATTCTTCGCTGTGTGCCTATTTCTAGCTCAGAGCCTTCAATCAAAATCTTTTTGTGATCCTTTATGTAGTCCAGATAATCCTTGAAGGTCACCTCACGCATGGGCATATAGCTGCTAGTCTTATTAACCCTCATCTCGCTTCAGCTCAGCAAAATCATTAACAACACTCCTTCAATTTAAAGTGTAAGATTGAACACTTTGCATTTGTTGCAATCGAGAACATTCAAAACCCATTCCCACCAACAAAAGGCCTCTAAATCTGCCTTTTCTTTTGTGATTAGCAAAATTTTTATTTAGGCATGTGTAAAGTTACCCGTCCGACGCCAATGGGCGCCCCTTCCTGTCAGAATAGGAACCCCTTACTAGGGCGCCCATTCTCGGCACTGATTAAAATCAATTCCTTACTTTGGCGCAAACAAATTAAGTCACCACAGCCTCCTTATGGCATGATGTCAAAAATAGAACTAAATGCACCTTCAAGGCCCAAGAGAATGTGGAATATTGGCTACGGCTCCCTCTCGAAGGAGCGCTTTCTCCATCTCATGAGGACTCATAATATCAATATAGTTGTAGACGTCCGTCGATGGCCCGCCTCCAAGATTGATCATTTTAAAAAGGAGAATCTTGAATCGCTACTGCAAGGCGCTGGCATAAAATATGTTTGGCTTGGGGATAAATTGGGGGGCTTCAGGAAAGGTGGATACCGAAAGTTCATGGACTCGCCGGAATTCGAAGAAGGCATCCGTAATTTAATCTTGCTATCAGAGATTGGCAACCTGTGCTTCCTTTGTTTGGAACCTGATCCTAAAAGATGCCACCGCCGGTATATAATTGAGAGGCTATCCTCTCTCGGCTTTGAAATTTCAAATATAGAACATTAATTATATAGGAATAATCTGACCGGCAATGGTGGTCAATGTTTGTTTAATCCCGTCAAGAACATTAATTATATAGGAATAATCTCAGACTCAATTAAATTGAGATTTTTAGATACGGCTTTCCCTTTCAATCTTCATAAACTAAAGGCATACCAAATCCGGGGCGATGGATTTTTTGGACTTGGATCTACTGACTACAGTCTTAACTCTTCAAGAATTTTTTCGTAGGCATGTTGAGACCGAAGTCTTTTGTAATCTTTAAGCAACTCTTTCAGTTTACTATCATCCCAAGAAAGGTGCCCCCTCAGACAATCTGCGATCTTCTTTTTGAAGAAGAGGTAGCCTGCTATTGAAACCAGGTTCCGACATGTTCTTTCTCTACTTGCACTCTCAAAATCTATGATTCTTGGCGTCCCTTGTTGGTCTATTAGCACATGTTTTTTAGCGTCCGACAATTCTCCATGATCTATACCTATATTATCCAGTGTCCAGCACTGCCCTAAAAGTCCTTTAACAACCATTCTCACATTGTTTCTGTCCACGACTCTTCGAGCTTTCAACCACTTCGAAAAGAATTCACCCCTAATGTATTCCATGGCGATAACGGTGTCTTTCACCGCTATGGTCCTGGGTCCTATCCCTGCCCTGTTGACATCTTTCAGGATCTCCCCTTCCCGACCAAGCGATCTCCTGTCGGCATCTGACCTGAGAACCTTCAGGGCGACCAAGTCCCCTCTTAACAAACCCGCTAAAACTATCCCCACGCAGCCCTTCCCAAGGACTTTGAAATTTGCAAGGTTGACTCCGCCCTGCGACAAAACACCCTTTATACCTATTTCCCTTAAATCGCCCAAAACCCTCCTGTAATGTGCCTCAGAGAAGTGTGGGTACGAGAGGATGTTCTTTACCCTCTCGTCTTCTATTGGTATCACTTCAACCATAAAGGTCTCTTCCTTAGAAAAGCGTGGATCTCCTCAACCAGTCTTGGCTCTTTGGCGCAAAGCTCTGCGATCTCCTCGTCCACATATACCTCGAAGCCCTTCTTGACCTCTTCCATCACGTCCTTACTCATCTGCAAGATGGCAAACTCTCTCTTCAGGAGTTCCTTCGCATCTGTGTACTTCCTCCTGAGCTCAACGTGCCAACGTTCTCCTCTAATTGATGGTCCTGCCAGAACATTCTCCCTTCTCAGGTGCTTCTCAAGGAACCTTTTCGCGTCTTCATGGTACCAAACTTTTGGTCCTTGGCGGATCTTGCCCGCCCTCAGCATCCTGCTCTCAAGTTCCAAAATGAAGACCAAGTGTTTCTCTTCGTCGCTCCAAGCCTTTTGGTCCAAGACCCTGAAGTCATACCTCTCAAGGAGTCCGACGGTCTTCATTAGGCTCCTCTGGATCTCTCCCCACAGGACGTCTGAAGGGAGTTTCGGGCAACCAACTTTTACAGCCACCAACGAAACCCCTCTCTCCCTAATTCTCTCCAAAACTTTGAGAGCGTCCGCCTCCTCCTTGGTAGGGAAGAAATATTCAATGCCCGGCTTTTCCAAGAATCGCCCTGCGGCGGCTATGAAGGTGGCGTAGCACTGGATGGAGACCGCGGCGGCAGCATTTCTCCTCCTGTCCACAGGGTCTATTATTATCAATGGGGAGTCGAAGACCTGCTCAGCCTCTCCTTCCCTGTAGTACTTCATGTAATCTATCACGGTTCTCCCCCTCCACTTTGCAGCCTCCTCTAGTACCCCTCGGAAGCTACCGTAGTTGATCACAAGCAACTCGCAGAGGTAGCCGGAGAACCCGCCAACTTTCAGTTCTGCCCCGTAGACTCCAACACCTTTCATGAACTGCTTCAAGAGCCTCACGTCGTCCCTCATTCTCTCGTCAAGTTTGCTCAGGACGAACTTTGTATGAAGGGGCGTTCTGTCGACAGCCGTGACAGGCCTCTCTCCCTCCCCGATCTCTACACTTGGAACAATGTCCACCTTGTACCCGCCCACGGTGGCCTCAACATAAGGGTGTTCAGCAAATCCGAGCCTCCACCCCTCTCCAGCACCCGACTTGGCGAGCTGGAGTCCCACGTCCTTGAGAGCATCTTTAGGGGTACCGCGCGGGAAGATTATGAAGAGATCTATGTCCCTGTCAGTGGCTATCCATGTATCTTTAGCCAACGAGCCCTCTACCTCAACCCTGACTTTTAGCCCTCTAGCCATCGCCTCCCTCTCTATGTTCCTCTTTATTCCATCAACCACCCTCATGACATTCTCGCGGTCCTCAGGCCTTGGCTTGATCTTCTCCCTTACCCCTGCCAGAACTTCTTCAATGGCGCTCATTATGTGAACTCAACCTCTCTCAGATCTGAGTATATTGGTCCTTTCGGGGTCAGCTGACTCATCTTCAAGACCAGCCTCTCTGCGACGCATGAACCGAATTTGCGCCCCCTGTACTTCTCCAGCACCTGAAGCAGCCTATCCCTGTTCCTCGGACTCCTGACCCTTCCCACGGTGATGTGTGGGACAAAATCCCTCTCCCGCCCGAATCCGAGCCCAGCCAACCCTGAGTCGAGCTTTCTCTGAATCTCAATGACTCTCTCTCTTCCCTCCCCTATGCCAACCCAGACCACGCGGGCCACCCTCCAGTTGGGGAACACCCCGACGCCCTCCACTTTCATTACGAACTTCTCTTCCCTCAACCCCCTCATCACATCGTAGACTTTCTCAAGGACCCCCGCATCAATTTCTCCAAGGAACTTCATGGTAACATGTAAGTTCTCTGTCTCAACCAGCTTTATGTCTGCCCCCACAGAATCTATCTCCTTCTCAAACTCTCCTATCTCGCGCCTCACCTCTTCAGATATATCGAGCGCGAGGAATGCCCTCACTCTTTCCATAACACCACCCGATAATCGTTATATCCTTGGTAATAATTAATCTCTTGCATGGTCCTTCTATTCTGCATCACCGGCATGCCTGGCTCAGGAAAGTCTGTCATATCTGAGACCGCAAGGTCTCTCGGTCTGAAGGTCGTGGTCATGGGTGACATAATAAGGGAGGAAGCCGAGGCAAGGGGGATCAAGAAGACCCCTGCGTCCTTGGGCGAGCTGATGCTTGCCCTCCGTAAAGAGGAGGGAAATGACATAGTAGCCAAGAGGTGCCTCTCCAAAGTTTCGGGGGATAAAGTTGCCGTCATAGAGGGCGTCAGGAGTCTCGAAGAACTCAACTATTTCAGAAGAAATGCGAGTGTAGTCCTTTTGGCGGTGCACGCCTCCCCCAACACAAGGTTTCAGAGGCTGCTGAGGAGGGGGAGACCGGACGACCCGAAGGACCTTAAGACCTTTGAGGAACGGGACATGAGGGAGCTCCATGTTGGAATAGGCTCGGTGATCGCCCTCGCAGATAAGGTATTCATCAATGAGGGCACCATGGAAGAGTTAATTAAATCGGTGAGGGAGTTCTTTGAGAGGGAGATCCGTGGAGGCAAAAGTGTTAGTCCAGGTTGAGCTGCACCCCACTGAGGATGAGTCCAAGGTTTTGAAGGCTCTATCGAACATGACGGGGGTCGAGTCCTTCACGAAGCACGTCCAAGGGGACCGCGCCTACATCGTACAGGAGGGCGATGCCTCCCTGCTGTCCAAGCTGAGAGCCCTGCTGAGGAGGGAGCGCATACTGGACGCTGCGCGGAAGGTCATGCTGGCCGGGGTTGAAGGCTCCACAATCACCTTCCACCTAAATAAGCAGGTCGCCTACGCAGGTCATGTGAGTTTTTGCATGCCTGAGGGCGAGTCCCCACTAGGTCCTATAACCTTCCACATCAAGGCAGAGGATCCGAAGGCGTTAATAGACTGGTTGGCTACAAAGACGATAGACGGAGTCCCCGTCGATGAGCTATGGAAATCGGGATCTCAACACTCTGCACCATCGGAAAGACGTTCAAGGTAATCGACGAGCTCCTCTCCCTCAAAATAGCCCTCCTCGAGGTTCTGGACGAGTGGAAGGATCGCTTGACAAAGACGAGGGTGAAAGCCCTCAATGAGCTTAGCGCGTCGTTCCCGCTCAAGTACACAGTCCACGGGCCCATCCTCGATCTCAACATCGCCTCATCAAACCCCAGGATGAGGTCTTGTGCCTTGAATATCATCTTTGAATCTATGAGCAGGGCCCACGAGATAGGTGCCAAAGCTTATATCCTCCACCCCGGCCTCAGAACCCCGCTCGATAACCTCGTTCCCGGGGTAAACAGGTCTCTCAACTTGTATTCGCTGGAAAAGATACTGAATTACGGTGAGAAGATAGGGTTGAGGGTCGCCGTAGAGAACATGCCGGGGAACACTCCCTGCCTCCTCCAGAGGGCTGAAGAGTTCTCGGCTCTCATGGATAACGGTCTGCCCGTTTACGTTGCGTTAGACGTTGGACACGCAAACACTACCTCCCAGCTAGATGCCTTCCTAACAGGCGTAAACGACCGGATCGTCCACTTGCACCTCCACGATAACTGCGGCACCGACGACGAGCACAAGGTCATAGGAGAGGGCACAGTTGACTGGGATCTCGTAAGGGCAAAGGTCAACAGAGAGAGGGTTTCCGCGGTGGTGGAGAACAACAATCTCGAGGACGCGAAAAAATCATTCATGAGGGCAACTCAGCTCTTCAGCTCATAGGTCCGGAGGTCTTCCGCCACCTCTACATTCGGGAAGATCGCCCTCGCCTCGTCTTCCAACACTTTTGCGTCCGGATACCTGCTACTGATATGTGTGAGGATCAGCCTCTTCACGCCAGCCGATGCCGCAACCCTGGCAGCATCCTCTGCTGTGGAGTGCCCCTCCTCTCGCGCCCTGTCTGCTAGGTCTGACCCGAAGGTCGACTCGTGAATGAGGAGGTCTGCCCCCCTTGCCAATTCCACAACCTTCTCACAGTACCGCGTGTCCCCAGTGTAGACTATGCTTATCCCCGGAGAAGGCTCCCCGAGCACGTCCTTTGGCTCTATGACCTTGCCATTCGGGAGGACTACTTTTTTACCTGACTTGAGCATCCCCCAGAATGGCCCCTCAGGGATCCCCAGTTCCTTTGCCCTCTCCGGGATGAACTTCCCTTGGCTGGCGCCGAATGTTACCCTGTAAGACATATTGGCTCTCGAGTGGTCCGACCATGCCCCCCTAACCGCTACGTTTCTGCCGGAAAAGATCTCCCCCTCCCCAACCTCGAATACTGAAAGATCGAAATTGGGCTCTGACATCGTTGAGACGGTAGTCTCATCTATGAAATCCCTCAGCCCTCTCGGCCCATAAATCTCCAAAGGGTGGACCCTGTTCAACAAATTCATGCTCTGTATCAGTCCTGGTAGCCCGAAGACGTGGTCGCCGTGGAGGTGGGTGATGAGGATCTTCATCTTCTTGCAGAGGCTGTAGCCTGCCCTCATCATCTGCCGCTGTGTCCCCTCCCCGCAGTCCATTAAGATGATCCCTCCATCCCCCTCCAAAATGACAGCTGGGAGCCCCCTCTCGGGTGTCGGCAGCCCTCCAGAAGAACCGAGTATCACGACCCTAACCTGCAACCCTCTCCACCACCACTATAGAGCGTGTTAGTGACTTATGAACCCTCATGGTGTGCACCTCGTGAATCCTAAAACCCGCCTTCTTGGCGACCTCCTGTATGGCAACCTCCTGTGGAGCTGCGATGCACATCCTTCCTCCATCCCTGATGACCTCATGAGCCTCCCCCATAAACTCGCTCAGTATGCTTTTCACGCTCTGGCCCTTTGTGGACGTCCCCCTCCCATAGGGCGGGTCCGTGGCTATCCCGTCCACCCTCCTGAAAGGAAGCCTCCTCGCATCCCCGAGTATCAGCTCAGCATGGAGCCCGTAGTGCCTCAGGTTTCTGGCGGCGCCACTTATCATCCTTCTATCGAGGTCCAATCCGTGTGTCTGGAGACCGAGCAGAGCTGCCTCTATGAGAAATCCGCCGGTCCCGCAGAAAGGGTCGAGAAAAGCCTCTCCCTCCCTGACCCTGGATAGGTTCACAAAGGCTCTGGCTATCTTTGGCTCGAGCACTCCGGGGTGGAAGAATGGTCTCGTCTTGGGCTTCCTTTGAGCGAAGGCCTTCCTGTCCGTCCGAAAGTCCCGCCTGTAGAGGAATACGCCACAATCCGTTATGACTCCCCTGATCCAGACTTGCGGTGACTCCAGGTCCACGCGGGAGTCGGTCATGTTCTTGACGGACCCCCCCACCAGCCCTTCCAATTCGGACGAGGAAAACTCCCTCCAATGCTCCTTTACCCTGGAGATCCTCACCCCAAAGCTCCTCCCTCTCAAAAAACTCCAGTCTGCGTCACCGCACGCCTTGAGTATCTCCTCCACAGAGGGCCTTGAGTGGAGAATCAACGCACCTCCCTCCATCACGTAGGCTGCCCTTCTCTCAAGATGCTCCCCTGCCCGCTCTCCCCCCTCTATTACCATAACTTGATCGCAGCGCTTCAGCTCCCTGAACTCGACCCCCTCAGACTCAAGTATCGCAGAAACCTCGGAATAAGGGAGGGATGGGTGCTCCCCCGAAAGGAGGAGCAAGATCGGTCTCTTCCTGCTCAACTTTTGCTTAGCTCCCTTGCGATGAGCTGCGCCACCGTGATCCTGCTTACCTCGCTCTCTATCGTGTCAGTTCCTATGACCTCGTCCACCCCTGCCTGCCTCATCTTCACGAGCGCCTCTCCTACTAGGAGCGGGTGTGTGCACACGGCGATCACCCTCCTCGCACCCTCCCCCTTGACTATCTTGGAAGCGCTCGCGATCGTCCCCCCTGTGCTGATGAGGTCGTCGGCAATTACCACATCCCTCCCCTCTGCCTCGACTTTCTCGCCCTTGACAGTTATGGCACCACTTATCCTGTCTCTGGACTTCTCAAAGTTCCCGTACTCTGCCCCTAGCCTCTCGCCTATGGCCTGGGCAATCTTGAGGGCGCCCCTGTCAGGTGAGAGGACATACGGCTCAACAAGTTCCATGCTTTTGAGGTAATCCGCTATCGCCTCTGCCGCACGGATGTTCTTGGCACCTATCCTGAGGACCTTTAGGGAGAACTCCTTATGAATATCAACCGTGAGAAATTCGTCCGCCCCTGCCCCTTCTATCAGCTTGAATATCGTGTTTATACTTATGGCCTCGCCCTCCCTGAATCTGCTATCCTGTCTGGCATATGCCATATAGGGCACCACCGCCCTAACTTTCTTTGCCCCTAGGTCCTTCAGTGTGTCTATCAGGAGGAGGAGCTCCAAAACCCTCTTGTCGGGCTGTGGGTAGGTGGTTTGGATAAGCACAACATCCTCCCCTCTCACATCTTCCGGAAGCCTCAGGTAGGACTCGCCGTCCGGAAAATTCTTGTATTCAACACTAACATTTCTCACTCCGAGGATTTGGGCTACCTTGCCCCCGAGCTTCGTTGAGGAAGGTCCTGAAACGAGCATCATACAAAATCGCTCCAAACTCTTATCTTTAAGATCCTCTTAAGAGTTTTATGGAGTGGTCGTATTGGAAGCCATGCTCTACGAGAGGGTGGACTCTGCAGTGAAGTGCAACCTCTGTGGGTGGCGGTGCACCATTCAACCTGGCAAGAAGGGCATCTGCGGCGTCCGCGAGAACCGGGGCGGCGTCCTCCACACACTCGTCTACGGTAAGGCGATATCTTACGCCGTTGATCCAATCGAGAAGAAACCCCTCTACCACTTCCATCCCGGTAGCACCGCATTCTCAATTGCGACTGTGGGTTGCAATTTCAAGTGCATATTCTGCGACAATTGGAGCATAAGCCAGGATCGTGGCATAAAGGGAGAGGACCTCCCTCCCGAGGATGTAGTTTCCATGGCAAAGAACGCAGGATGCCAGTCCATCAGTTACACCTACACCGAGCCCACCATCTTCTTTGAGTACGCTTACGACACCGCGAGGATCGCCCACAGGGAGGGGATACACAACACCTTCGTCACCAACGGCTACATGACTCCAGAGGCCGTCGACACCATCGATGGTTACCTAGACGCGGCAACAGTAGACTTCAAGGGAAGCGGAGACCCTGAGTTCTACAGGTCCTTCTGCAAGGTAACCAACACAGAACCCATCTACCAATCCCTTCTCGAGATGAAGCAGAAGAAGATCTTCATAGAGATAACAAACCTGATTGTCACGGGCGGAGGGGACTCAAAGGAAGCTTTCCTCAAGCTCGTTAGGTGGATAATCGACAACCTGGGGGACGACATACCTCTCCACATACTCCGCTTTTTCCCCAGCTATCTTTACACAAGTAGCCCTCCGCCCCCAGTATCGTTTCTGGAGGAACTTTGGAAGATCTCAAAATCCGAGGGCCTCAAATATGTGTACCTAGGGAACGTTCCAGGCCACAAATACGAGAACACTTACTGCCCAAGATGCAACAGTTTGTTGATAGAAAGGTTCGGGTTTGAAGTCGGATCTATCCAATTGAAGGGCAGGAGGTGTGCCTTCTGCGATGAAGAGATTAATGTCATCATCTAAGTTGGGGGGTGATCTCACATCTGGTATTTCCTGAGACCAGATGCCGCGTCCGCGCTTGAGGACCCTAAGGTCCTCTCGTCCCTGCCAAGGTACGTCAGAATAGTTAAGAACAAAAGCGTAGCTAAGTTCAGGATCTCCCGGCTGATCCCGGTCGAGTTCTCTGGTGACTCGCCCATGGACGAACTCTGGAGATTGCACAGCAAGGGACTAGAAGAGGAGTCTGAACTGGAGAAGTCGCTCGACGCAGGAAAGGTAAGTTACAGCGAACTGGAAGCCCCAAAGTCGTCCCTCCTTCACCTGAAATCTCTAATCGCCAGTAAGATCATGGAAAGCTGCGTACTGTGCGAGCGCAGGTGTATGAAGGACAGGACTCGGGGAGAACTTGGGTACTGCAGAGTAGGGAAGGACATGTACGTCTCCTCTTACTTTGACCACATGGGGGAGGAACCTGAGATCGTTCCCAGCTTCACGGTATGCGACCGAAAGTCGGCCGAGTTAGCTTGGGATGTAATTTCAGGTGCCTCCACTGCCAGAACTGGGGCATAAGCCAGCAGATAGAAAGCGGGGATCTATACTCAGAGAAGGAGCTAGCACTCCTGATCGATGACGCCAGGAGGAGGGGTTGCAGGAACCAGAACTGGGTGGGCGGGGATCCTATCCCGCACATACCGTTCTGGCTGAGGGTCCTCCTACACGAGAAGGAGAACATGCCCGTCTTCTTCAACACAAACGGTCACTACTCCATAGAGTCCTCGGAGCTTCTGAGGGGGGTCGTGGACATATACAAGATAGACTTCAAGTACGGGAATGATAGGTGCGCCGAACGCCTCTCAGACGCCCCCAGGTACTGGGAGGTCATCACCAGAAACCTGAAATTGGCAAAGAGGCATGGCGAGTTGCTCATACGCATCTTGGTCCTCCCAAATCATCTGGAGTGTTGCCTATCCAAGATTCTGGAATTCATAGCAAAAGAGCTGGGCAGAGAGACGCGCGTTAACTTGATGGATCAGTACACCCCCCACTGGAGAGCCAGGGAGGCTCCGGAGATCACAAGGCGCCTGAGCCATTCTGAGTGGAAGCTAGCCCTCCAAATGGCAGAGTCTTTAGGGCTAACTAACGTGATAACATGAGCCTCCTCCTGTTTCCGAAACTATCCTTATTAATGCTGTCCAACTTAAGTAAATTGTAGGAGTTTGGAGGTTATATGGTGGTATGCCCTGAGTGTGGAGGGGAGCTGAAGTTCGAGCCCTCCCAAAGGAGGTATGTCTGCCTAAGTTGCGGTCTGTCGCTCACCAGGGATGAGATCGACGAGATTAAGGCAAAAAATGCCGCCGCCACAGCCTCTGAGGATAAGGAGAGGCTAAGGAAAGAGTACCTAAAATGGTGGTCAAGTAAAAAGTAAATGACTGGAAATTGAAGGCAGGCAGGTGTCCACGATAATCTCAGAGATAATCAGCATAGGCAGAGAGTTGCTTATTGGAAGGACACAAAACACAAATGCCACTTGGATCTCATCCCAACTACTGTCAGTTGGCATAGAAGTCTCCAGGATTTCAGTTGTCGGTGACAGCGTTTACGAGATCTCGCGTGCAGTCTTAGAGTCCATCGCCAGGCGCCCCTCGATCATTATCACTACCGGCGGGCTTGGACCAACGTACGACGATCTCACGGTCGAGGGGATAGCATCTGCCTTAAAAATACCAAAAACATTGAATCCCAAGGCACTGGAACAGGTGAGGAGTAAATACCAGTCGATGGGGCTAGAGATGACGCCCCCTCGGTACAAGATGGCCATGCTCTTGCAGGGCGCAGAGCCATTGGCGAACGCGCTGGGCACGGCCCCTGGCATGATGATCGAATATGGGGGGACCACAATATTCTCACTGCCTGGAGTCCCCTCTGAGATGATGGAGATGTTTAGCTCACAGGTTCTGCCTAGAATAACGGAGAAAGTGCCCAGGAAGAGGTTCTTAGAAAGGGTTATCGTCATCGAGGGCATACCTGAATCATCACTCGCCCCTCTCATAGAAGAGTGGATGCCCAGCAGTGGAGGGGTGTACCTGAAATCCCACCCCGCTGGTAGGGAGCCCTCCCCAACCCTGAAAGTTCACCTTTCCATAATAGGCGATAATTCTGAGGAGATGAGATCTCTACTTTCCAGGGCTGAGGAGTCCTTCATAAAATATGTCCTAAAGGCTGGTGGCAAAATAAAGGAGGCGCAAATATGAACTTTGTCTACATTATGGGAACGGCAGGGTCTGGAAAGTCCGCCTTAACATCTGCCCTGGCAGACAGGCTGAGGGTCTCAGAGATAAATGTCGCTACTGTGAACCTCGACCCAGGGGTGAGGTGGCTCCCCTACAGCCCAGAGGTCGACATCCGCGACTATGTTAACTACGATCGCATGGTTGAAGACTATAAGCTAGGTCCCAACGGAGCATTAGTGGCATGTGTGGACGCCGCCGTCAACCATGTCTACGAGATGAGGGGCGAGCTGGAAAGGCTGGAGCCTGATTACGTCCTCGTGGACACGCCCGGGCAGATGGAGCTCTTTGCATACAGGGACTCTGGCACATTCATCGCATCTGCCCTCTCCGGAGGGAACTTCTCAACAATATTCCTAGCGGACCAAATCTTCCTAAACAAACCGTCTGATTTTGTCTCTGTCCTGCTACTCTCGTATTCAGTCCATGTCAGGTTTCGCGCGCCACAGGTTAACTGCGTCTCTAAGATCGACCTCATACCAGAGGAAGTGCTCGAGAGGGCCCGGCTGTGGTCCTCGGACTCCGTCACCCTGAAGGATGCTTTTCTATCAGAGACCGCAGACCTGAAGACAGAGATCTCAGAGAGGATCCTTGACTCATTACTCGACATCGGCGCCTTAGGAGAGTTTATATTTATCTCCTCCAATACTGGAGAAGGATTAGACGATCTCTATGCCCAGCTGCAACGCATACACACAGGAGGAATAGACGTCTAGTGATCAACTGGTGAGGCTGATGGAAAACCTAAACCTCGGCGACCTATCGAGGCAGATTAAGCAGATCCGCGACAGTATTGAGCTCAATTACAAGAAGCTAGACGAACTCAGGAAGAAAAAGTCAGATATCATCGACAGACTCAGGAGCCTGAGGGAGGCGGCGCTAAATCACAAGAATATGAGGGACGAAAAGAACAAACTTATAGCCGAAAAGAAGCAGCTCAGAGACCAGCTTCACAAGGAGAAAAACGAACTCTCCCAGAAAATTAAGGATTTGATCTCCAAGAAGCGTGAGATTCTCTCTTCCATGAGAGAGAGCGAGCCAGACCTCCTGAGGCAGCTCAAGGAGATAGACTGGAAGTACCAGACAACGCCACTCTCCCTGGAGGAGGAGCGGCGTCTACTCCAAAGGAGGTCTGAGCTGGAGAAGAAACTAATGATCTTCAAACGCGCCAAGGAGATTGACCAGGAGATCACTTCTCTGAAGACATCCTCCGAGGAATTGAGGACGAAGGCTGACCTAGTTCACAAGGAGATCCTCTCCCTCGCAGAGGAATCAAAGGTACATCACGAGTTCATGATAAAGTCGCTAGAGGAGTGCAAGCCCCTCTCAGCCGAGCTTGAGCAGGTTAAGGTAGAAATCGCATCCATAAAGACCGCGATAGAGTCGTCGAAAAAGGAGCTCTCGGAATTGGTGTCAAAGTACAAGGAAATCAGGGAATCTGTCATGAAGCAAAAGATCGAAATGCTGGCTGAGCAGACCCGACAGATAATAACTAAGCGCTCTGAACTTGCTGAGAGGGCTGCAGAAAAAATCAAAAATGGGGAACGGCTCACATTTGAGGAGTTCGCAGCAATGTTGGCGATGAAGGGCTCATAACTCGGTATATAAATCTTTCCATTGTAACTGGAAATGTTTTAAATCCATAAAATATATATTCTCTTGATAGTGTGGAGGATGTCCCAGAAGACCAAGAGGATCCTCGTGCTCAGCGTAGATAAGGATAATGACATTGGACGGGTTACTGGGGTCTCCACACCAATCATCGGCAGGGACAAGATCTTATCCGTTGCAACCCTCTTTGCCTTGAAGAATCCGGAGGACTCTGACGCGAACTCTGTCTTCGCGGCTATCAACACCTACGACTCTCTGGTCGATCAGGGGTTTGTTTGCGAAGTTGCCGTCGTGACCGGCACACCCGAGGGCGGGTTCAAGTCCGATCTGAAGATCTCTTCCGAGCTGGAGTACGTCCTCAGCAACTTCAGCGCCGATGGTGCCATATTCGTGAGCGACGGTGCGAGCGACGAGCAGGTCATTCCAGTAATTCAGGCAAAAATCCCCATAATATCAGTGAAGCGCGTCTTCGTCCAGCAAGAGAAGAGCGTAGAGGAGACGTATGTGCTCTTTTATCGCTACCTGAAGAAGCTGGGCGACCCTGAGTTCTCAAAATTTGCTCTTGGGGTGCCTGGCATACTGATCTTGGCAGTCACCGTACTCTATCTCCTTGATCTCATCAGCTACGCGATGATTTCACTGGGCATCATTGTTGGGGTCGTGCTCATATTGAAGGGTTTCTACATCGATAAGCTGATAAAGTCCGCTTGGGCCGAATCCCCGATCCGCCTTATCACATCCATCATAGGCATAATAATCTCCGTTGTCTCAATATACAGGGGCGTAAGCATAGCTTTCTTGGAAGCGAGCCTTTTTACCAACCCGCCCCTATTCGCGAGTTCTGTCTTGACAAACACCATTGACCTTTTGGCTCTTGGAATGGCTGTTTACATCGTGGGAAGGCTAGTCGTGAAATACCTGGAATCCTCCCCAAAGATCTGGCACGAGATTGTGGGCATAGTGGCATTGATCTTCATCAGGCAGATCGTTCTCGAGGCGTCGCCAATCATAAGGGATCCCAGGGCCAGCCTCATCCCATTCCTCCTGATATCAGGTCTTGGGGTCTTGGTCTGTGGTTTCCTTGTCGTAATATTCTCTTTGACTCCTATATTCAAAAAGCGCTCAGCGAAACAGGCTGAGAAATAAGATTAGGAACGATCCCAAAATCACTTACCAAACCTTCTGCTCCTTCTCTGGTATGTCCTAATCGCTCTCAGCAGGTCTATCTTCCTCAGCGCGGGCCAATAAACGTCCATGAAGTAGAACTCTGAATATGCGCTCTGCCACAACAGAAAGCCGCTCAGCCTCTCCTCGCCGGACGTCCTTATGATCAGGTCTGGGTCCTTATCTCCGTCGGTGTAGAGATATTTTGAGAAGGTATTCTCATCGATCTCCTCGACCCTCAACTCCCCAGACAAGACCGACCTTATTATCCGCTTAGTTGCGTCCACGATCTCCGTCCTCCCTCCATATGCTATTGCCACGTATATCCTGTTGTCACTGTACTTCTCCGTCGATTTTTCCACTTGCGTTATCAATCTCCTGAGGTCCTCGTCAAGTAGGTCAAGCCTTCCAATTGCCTTCACCCTCACTCTGTACCTGTGAATTTCTGGGCTGCTCAGAACCTCTGAGAAGCCCTTTTTTGCGAGCCCCAACAAATTCTCAACCTCTCTTTTGTCCCTCTGTAGGTTCTCGGTGGAGAGGGCGTAGATCGTCACAACATGTATCCCAAGTTCCCAGCACCATTTTAGTACCTCCTTTAGCTTTTCAAAGCCGTACTCATGCCCTTTCTCCGAAGTCAACCCGACCTCCATTGCCCATCTCCGGTTACCGTCCAGTATCAGCCCCACATGCTCCGGCATCCTGCCCCTCTTGACCTCTGCCAAGAGCTTCCGCTCATAGTATCTGTACACGTATTTCATCAAACGTCCTCTGACGGTCTCCATGAATGCCCTCAGGCTTGCCATGGGTATCTACCTGACTAAAATTTCAATATTCTTTAATCTATAATCTTTCAGATCTCAATAATCTGCTTGCTGAAATTTGTAAGGTTTCTTGAGCCTCCCTTCATGATGACTACCATGTCCTCGATCCTCACACCCCCTGTTCCAGGTATATACACACCTGGCTCAATTGTCACCACATTGCCTTCAGCTAACTTTGCCTCCCCCCTGGGGCTGACCGATGGGCTCTCATGCACATCTATCCCGACACCGTGACCTAGACCGTGACCGAAATATCTTTCATATCCGAACTCCTTCAAAATGCCCCTCGCCACACCGTCAAGCTCTTTGCCCGTAATCCCCTCTTTTGCCGCCTTGATCGCCTCATCCTGTGCCTGTGCCACAGCATCATAGACGTCCCTCAATACTTTCTTGGGTCTGCCAACGAAGAGGGTCCTTGTCATATCTGAGCAGTAACCCTCCACCCTCGAGCCTAAGTCCAATATGATGCTCTCCCCCTCTTCGGTCCTCTTTCTGGTTGGCTTCCCGTGGGGATACACGGCTCTCTCCCCCGAAGCCACAATGCTCTCAAACGCATAGGACTCTGCCCCAAGCACCCTCATCCTGCGCTCAACCTCCGATGCGATCTCTGCCTCAGTCATCCCTCCCACCAGGCTCTGAAGCGCCTCCTCAAGCGCCCTTTCAGTTATGCTTTGAGCCTCCTCCATCCGCCTTAATTCCTCCCCGTCCTTGACCTCTCTCATCTTCTCAGCTAACCCGTCCAATGGCTTAAGTTCCAGATCTTTCCTCAAATAATCATACAAGGAGTAGCTCACTTGCTGCTCCTCAAACCCGATCTTCCTCCCCGCGATCTTCTTCAGCCTCTCCGATGGTCTCTCTCCAAACTCCGTCTTAATGATCTCGACTGAATCATCATCAACAAAATCCAGCACCTCTTGGTAGTCCAGGTCTGTGACTATGATCGATGCGGTCCCACCCCTGTCGAAGTACAAAATCTTTCCAACACTTCCCTTAACAAATGGTGCCCCTGTGAAATAGAATATGTTCTCAGGTGAGATGAAAATCGCCCCATCCAAACCTCTCTCCTCCACTGCCCTGAAGACCCTTTCCCTTCTCCTCTTGTAGTCCATAAGGAACACCTTAGGATCCATATTTTAAACCAGACGCCCTATATACCATTTCGGTGGTCGCACATGATCGTTGCAGTTGGCACATCAAATCCGGTTAAGGTGAGGGCAGTTGAGAATGTCTTCTCAAAATTCTTCAGCGTTACTGTTGTCATGAAAAGAGTCCCATCAAAGGCTCCACCGCAGCCCATAGGTCTCGATGTGACAATAGAGGGTGCTATCTCGAGGGCCCGGGGGGCTTTGGAAGCCGCCCACGAGGCTGAACTCGGTGTCGGCATAGAGGCTGGAATAATACCCATCCCAAAAACCATCTCAGGGTACATGGACCAGCAATTTGCTGCCATCGTGGACCGCTCCGGGAGGGTGACTCTGGGGGGAGGCCCCTCTTTCGAATATCCACGATTTTTGGTGAAGAGGGTTCTGGAAGAGAGAATCGAGGTGAACAATGTAATGGTCGAACTGACGGGCGAACCATTCATTGGGCATAAGGAAGGGGCAATTGGCTACTTCTCAAAGGGATCTCTAAACAGAACTGCCCTGACTGAGCTTGCAGTACTGATGGCATTAATCCCTCGACTCAATGCCGACCTCTACTTCGGCAGGTCATAGGTCTTCTTGGAACCACCTTGATTCTTTTTCAAATAAAGGCTGAATTGAAACATAAGCGCAATAGGGTGGTCAAGATAAACGGATTTGAGTCCGAGGAAGCTACGCCTGGTCCCTCAGAGAATCTCCATGCGCGGAGATAACACCATATGCACAACTTCTCGTCCTTAGACTGCATAATAAGTAGGTTAGAGGAGGATGCTGAGAAGTGCTAAGCGAAATTGAAAATAACAAGGTGGTACAGGACGTGGAGGGGCTATTCATTCCATTCTTCACTATTAATTCTGAATGGAAGCAATTCAGCAGATCCTTGGTGTAGGCTCCCCCAGCGGCGGATTTATCACTCTCTTTCCGCCCACGACCGTTTCCATGACCACATACCCGGGGCGCTCTCTCTTTACATGGCCTATGATCCTCGCCTCTCTCCCCTCATTTGTTGAACGAATCGCCTCGAGCACTCTCTCCGCATCCTCCTCCCGTACGCCTAGTACTGCCCTCCCTTCGCAAACAAGCTCAAGAGGGTCCATGCCGAGCATCTCGCAAGCCCCTCTCACCTCGTCCCTAATTGGTATCTCCTCCTCTTTGATCCAAATGGACACGTTTGAGCGGGCCGCCATCTCGTTCAAAGCCATGGCTAGCCCTCCCCTCGTGGGGTCTTTTGCTGCTGTGATCCGCCCTGCACTCATGGCCTTCTCCATTAGATTCCAGAGAGGCGCCACATCTGAGATCAGAGTTGTCTTGAATTCTATGCCCTCTCTGAGTGATGCTATGACAATGCCGTGGTCTCCTATGGGTCCTGTAACTATTATCTTATCTCCCTCACAAAGGCCGGAATCTAATATCGCCTTCCCCCTCTCGACCACCCCGATCCCCGCCGTGGATATTACTATTCCATCAAGTTTTCCCTTTGGCATGACTTTGAAGTCACCATGTATCAGTGCCATCCCGACCTCTTCTATTGCCGCATTGATGGAGATAAAGATCCTTTCCAAGTCCCGGAGTGGAAACCCCTCCTCTACAACGACTGTGTCCGTCATGGCAATCGGTCTCGCTCCCATCATTGCTAGATCATTCACCGTGCCGCACACTGAGAGTCTGCCTATGTCCCCTCCGGGGAAGAATATTGGATTAACCGTATGCGCGTCCGAGGAGACCACGAGCTCCTTTCCATTTAAGGGGAGGGTGGCTCCATCATCGAATTCGTCGAGCCCAACACCTTTTTCAACCTTTCTCCTCCTTATGTTGCTCAGTATGACACTTCTCAACAATTCATTCATTATAGTGCCGCCTGCACCGTGGCTTAGCTGAATTCTCCCTTCCATTTTCTATCCCTTTCTCAAGTTGATTCAAAAAACTTATATTTGTATTTACTTTATCTACCGTGTTCTTTGAGGGATTTGGATGAGCTATTACCAAGGACGGGACAACAAGAAACCGACTGGCGGAAGGTTTAGGATTAGCAGGAAGAAACGGAGATACGAATTGGGCTCCCCTCCCATTGAGACATCGTTGGCATCTGAGGGAGAGCAAAGGAGCCCAGAGAGGGCTTACGGGGGGAATGTGAAGGTTAAGCTTGAGGAGGCTCTGTTTGTAAACGTAACTGACCCCAAGACCAAAATTACCAAGAAGTGCCGAATCATCAAGGTCAAAGACAACCCCTCCAACGTAGACTACGCCAGAAGAGGCATAATCACAAAGGGCGCCATAGTTGAGACCGAGCTTGGCGACGCGAGGATCACTTCGAGACCAGGACAGCACGGCCTGTTGAACGCGGTCCTCATTAAGTAATATTATTATTTCTTCGTACCTCTGACCCTCTTGAGGAGGAGCTCTCTGCCCTTTTCAACCCTAAGCTCTCCTCCACAGGACTGGCATCTGAATGATAAAGGCATAGATCCCAGATCCTTCAAGTTAATTTTAATTTCTTTTCCGCAGCTGTTGCACCTCAGCACAGGGTCCCTCCTCTTGATATAGATCCTGCAGCCTTCAGCCACAGTACCTTGAGAGACCAACTTGAGTGAGAACCTAAATTGTGCAGGATCTATGTGTGTCATCCCGCCGATCTCGATGTAAACTGCCTCGATCTTCTTAAAACCCTGCTCCTTGCTCAAGCCCTCCAGAAAATCCATTACACTTGTGGCTAAGGATAGCTCGTGCAATTTCGACCAACTGAGTTAAAGCATTTAAACTCCTAATAAATACTTATCCTAGGCGAACTTCATGAGCAGGGATAGGAGTTACTTGGTTGTGTGGCCTGCTTACTTCGACTCCCAGCGCACACGCTTGGAAGGGAGAAAAGTTCCTAAGGTCCTCTCTGTCGAGTCTCCTTCTGTAGAATTGATTTATGAGGTCTGCAAAGAGCTTGGTCTCGCCCCTGTACTGGAGATGGATAAGCACCTACCGAGGTCTCACTGGGAAAAATCTGGGAGGGTCCTAGTAAAAAAAGTCAAAAAGAAAACGGATCTGCTCATGGAAATTGGCAAAGCCCTACACGACAAATCTTTGGAGCTCAAATTAAAACCAGGATCTGAATCTGAAAAGTCTAAATATAGATCCAAGTGATTCGCCTCAATCATGCGGCTTTCCGAGAGGCACTCCAAATAATCATTCAGGGAAGAGGAGCCACCAGATCAAAATCTTTCCATCCGCGACCGCATAAATTTCTGCGAACCCTGCGCACTGCAAAACTCAAGGGAGAAGCGCCTCCACATCATCCAAAACGCATTGCCAACTTTTCCATAGATGATTAAAATTCTTGGCATAGCCACCCAAAATCTTTTAAAATGGATTATATATTCGTTAATATCCCTAGTAAAGAATATATTGATCCCCTTGTTCCTTTATAATGAATTGTCTCGACGGAGATGATTATTTGAAGTCTATGGGGTCAATTCTCGGCTTCTCTAAAAGTAAGCTTTTAACAGTACGAGTCTTGACCCCTCCAAAGATCGGCTCTCGCTTATTTCTCAAAAACGGATCTCCAGTTGGGACTGTTATAGACGTCTTTGGTCCGGTGTCCTCCCCCTACGCCTCTGTGAAGCCCGACAAGGGCATCGTTCCAGAAAAACTCGTGGGTGCCGAGGTCTACTGGAAGGAAGAGTATTATAGAAAAAGGAGGAAGAGAGATTATGCAAAGTGATCCTTCTGAGAGTTACGAAAATGTTGAAGAGATGGTCTGCCCCGAATGTGGGGGGAAATCACTAGTAAGAGATTATGAAAGGGCGGAAGTTACATGCACCCTCTGCGGGCTTGTCATCAGCGACAAGATCCTGGATCCTGGACCTGAATGGCGCGCATTTGATAGCGACCAAAGGGACAAGCGCTCTAGGGCAGGCGCTCCAATCACTCTGACGATCCACGACAAGGGATTATCAACGATGATCGACTGGCGTGACAAAGACAGCTACGGGAAATCTCTCACATCGAAGAAGCGTGCCCAGATCTACCGTCTGAGAAAATGGCAGAGGCGCATAAGAGTCTCAGACGCTTCTGAGAGGAATCTGGCCTTCGCTCTATCAGAGCTCGAGCGCATGGCCTCGCAGATAGGGCTCTCAAGGAACATACGTGAGGCATCGGCCCTCCTTTACAGGAAGGCCGTGGAGAGCCAACTCATACGTGGTAGGTCCATAGAAAGTATGACGGGTGCCGCTCTGTACGCGGCTTGCAGGAAGTACAATATTCCGCTTACCTTAGACGAGGTTGCGAGCGTTGCTAGGGCAAGCAAAAAGGAGATCGCTAGAAGTTACCGTTTCATATCAAACGAACTCACGCTGAAGGTGCTCCCCACAGACCCCGTGAACTACGTGCCGCGACTCATCGCAAAGCTGGATCTCGACGGGGTCGTCCAGAAGAAATCCATAGAAATAATAAAATTTGCTGGGAGCGAGGGACTCACCTCTGGGAGGGGACCGACTGGGGTTGCTGCCGCCGCGGTCTACATAGCTAGCATTCTTATGGATCGTAAGAGGACACAGAGGGACATCGCGAATGCTGCCGGCGTCACAGAGGTCACCGTCAGGAACAGGTACAAAGAGCTTTTAGAGCGGCTCGATTTGGAGATACATTTATAGTTTCTCAATTTTCTTATATTTCTGAGAGTGCCTCCATTTGCCAGAGTCGCTAGAGGAGCGCATACTGAGTCTACTTCAAAATTCCGGGGACGACGGCGTACTCCAGAGTACGCTATCGAAGTCTCTTGGTGTGGACGGGAAGGCTCTGTCGAGGTCATTATCAAAGCTCGAAAAACGGGGCATGATCAAGAGGGAGCCGTATCAGGACGGCGGGAAACGGACTTACAGGATAGTCCTTCTCAAACGTTCCCAGAAGGTCGACCTGAGTGACGTGCTTTGGGTCTCCTGCACGGTTTGCCCAGACTTGGAAAGATGCGGTAGGGGACAGCCAATATCTCCCGAGACCTGTGAGAAACTAACGGCTGCGATAAAACTTGAGTACCAGCGCCTATTCTCGAGCGGGGCGGTAAAAGATGCCCGCTAAAAGGCAGGTTCTTGGCGACTTTTATTATCGGGAGGCAAAGAAGAGGGGCTTCAGGTCCCGCTCTGCTCTCAAGCTTTTGGAGCTAGCAAGGCGCTTCCAGATATTCAGAGAGGGGGACTGTGTTTTAGACCTGGGGGCTGCACCGGGGGGCTGGCTTCAGGTCGCCCGGGATTTTGTAGGCCCCGCGGGGAGGGTCATCGGAGTGGACCTATCTGAAATTGAACCTTTACCCTTCGATAATGTATACCTAGTGAAGGGGGACGTCTTTGACCCTTCCGTGAACAGGAAAATAATGGAAATAGCGGGAGGGCCTGTAGATGTGGTCCTCTCAGACCTGGCACCAAAGTTTTCAGGAATCCATGATCTCGATCACGCCCGGCAGGTAGAGCTCGCACGGGCTGCTCTGAAGCTAGCCGGGACGATGATAAGGCCAGGGGGGAGGATGGTGCTCAAACTTATCATGGGTAGCGAGTTTGATAAGTTCTTGGGGGAAGTGAGGCGGATGTTCCAATCAGTGCGCCTTTACAAGCCCAAAGCATCAAGAGAAAGCAGCTCCGAGATCTACCTGGTGTGCAAGGGATTGAGGTGCCTCTCTAATCAAAAACCCTGAACTTTTGCAACTAATATATAAATATGCCATTATGATAGATGATTTAGGTGCACCGTGTGAAATGCTATATTGTGGAAAGCTTCCTTGGCTTCTTGGCTTATGATGAGGATCTAAAGGTAATTGCCGCAAAGCCCTTCAACGACGTCGAAGATGCCGTCTCAGAGCTCATAGAGCTGGAGCGGTATGGCCTCTCCCCCTCATTGGAGTCCTTGCTAAAGGATCTCACAGGCATGGGGTGCGACTCCCTTGTAGTCGAGGACGAAAAAGAGGCTAAGGCACTCAAAGGGAAATATAACATGCAGATACAAGTGATCTCCCCAAGCGCCGCAGGCAGAGTCTTTAGGGCCTCGACGGTCGAAGCATGGCAGAAGTCCGGCTTGAAACTGACGAAGATAGTGAGAATGCAGAAGGATGTGGCGGAGGCCCTCGCAAAAGCCAAGGTGCGTGCCGCATCAGAGAGGCGCGACAGGCTTGTGGCTCAGGCGGTTACGGCACTTGACGAGGTGGACAAGAGCATAAACATCATCATCTCAAGGGTGCGGGAGTGGTATGGCCTTCACTTCCCAGAGCTCGACAGCCTGATTCCAGACCACAGGCAGTACCTAACCATGGTAACTAAGTTCGGCTCTCGCTCCGAATATTCGCCGAATGGTCTGAACGAGATTGTTCAAAACGAGAATAAAGCGATGACAATTTATGATCTCACAAAGAAATCCATGGGGGCGGAAATTGGCGAACTGGACCTGGAGAAGATAAAACAGCTGGCTGAGATCTGCCTAAACTTGTACTCATACAGAGACCATTTGGAGAGGTACATCGATGAGACGATGAAAGAGGTCGCTCCGAACATCCGCGAGCTCGTAGGCTCGAGCCTGGGCGCCCGCCTAATCGCGCTGAGTGGGGGGTTGGAGGCTCTAGCGAAGAAACCTGCGAGCACCATACAGGTGCTTGGGGCAGAGAAAGCACTCTTCAGGTCCCTCAAGACTGGGGCCAAGCCGCCCAAGCATGGTATAATATTTCAGAGCCAGTACATACACGCCGCCCCCAAGTGGCAGAGGGGGAAGATTGCCAGAGCCTTGGCAGGAAAGCTATCCATAGCAGCAAGAGTCGACGCCTTTGGGGGCGATTTCATCGGGACAACGCTAAAGCAGGTCCTGGAGAAGCGTATAGAGGACATCAAGGCTAAGTATGCCCGTCCGCCCAAGGAGAAATTCAAGCATAAATGGAACAAGAGGAGGAGAAGGTAATGGTCACAATCAAGAGGCATCCTAACTTTCAGGGCGTATTCATAGTGGAAGATCTAGAGGGCAAGAAGTTGGCGACCGAAAACCTGGTCCCTGGAACTAAGGTTTATGGTGAGCAACTGTACCAGTTTGAGAAAAAGGAGTACAGGGTCTGGGATACCTTTAGGAGTAAGCTAGCAGCCTCGATAGAAAAGGGCATTAAAGAAGTGCCTATAAAGGAGGGCTCTTACGTTCTATACCTTGGCGCAGCAAGCGGGACTACTCCGAGCCACGTCTCTGACATAGTTGGAAGAAAGGGGAAGGTCTTCTGTGTAGAATTCGCACCCCGCGTGATGAGGGAGCTGCTCGAAGTCACAGCCCTTCGCTCAAACATGATTCCGATACTTGCCGATGCTAGAACTCCCCTATCCTATAGAGCCTTTGTCGAGATGGTCGACACTATCTACTGTGACGTTGCACAACCCGAGCAGGCAAAGATTCTGGTGGACAACGCCGAAGTTTATCTGCGCAAAAAGGGGAAGATCATGATTGCCATAAAGGCCAGGAGCGTAGACGTCACGAAGGATCCTGCCGAGGTCTTCAAGAAAGAGATCAAAGTCATGGAGGATAAGGGCATCAAAGTCTTGGATGTTAAGAGGCTGGACCCATTCGACAAGGATCATGCAATGGTTTTGGGGGAATTTGTCTAGTAATGATGGAAGACGAGGATCGCCTCACCAAGATCCTTTGGGAGGTCGAACTCAAAAGGCTGAACGAGAGCCTGCCAAGGGTACGTAAACCCCTGCCTTTGCTCCTTGAGGAGATCGAGCCTAGCTACACAACCGTGATCGGCGAGAGGGTCGCCTTCAATAGGGCGGAGCTGGAGGATATAGCATCCCTAGTTCCAAAGGACAAGCTGCCCTCAATATCCCTGCCAATCCTGATAGTCAAGGAGTGGGGGACCAAAAAAGGGGTTTACACAATACAAGGGAACGAGTCCGAAAGGGCGCTGATAAACGCCATACTCAAGAAGCCAATAGACAACCGTTACGTCTACCTTCCCGACATACTCGAGCTTTCAAAGAGGATCCCGTCATTGATAGTGTTCGGGTACCAGTTCTCTTCCGATGAGCTGATCCCGTAGCTGTATGGGATTGATTTATATCTCTCCTTGTACTTCTTTTTATCTGAAAGGAAATGAGGAGATCCTCTAGGGACTTGCTTGTTGAGATTTTGAGAATACTGCACAGCGCAGGCTTCGCTCTATACGAAGTGGACTCTGATTACTGCCTACAGATAGTCGCCAAAAAAGGTGACACCAAGCTATTGATCAAGACAACAATCAACGTGGACAACGAGAAGAAGGAGACAACGGAGGATCTGAGCTCTTTGGCAACCACCTTTTCAGCGTCCCCATTGATCATAGGCAGCAGAGCACAACGTGGAAAAATTGAAGATGGGACTCTTTACGAGCGATTCAATGTCCATGTAGTGAACCTCAACACGTTCAAGGAGGCTGTGCTGCATCGTAGGTTCCCTGTGGCTTTCTCAAGGCGAGGGGGGCTGTACTTTAAGATCGATGGCGCCACCCTCAAGAGGCTGAGAACAGAGAGGGGGATGTCCCTGGGCGAATTTGCGGCAAAAATTGGCGTCAGCAGGAAAGCCGTTTACGAGTATGAAAACTCGCAAATGGGCGCAACTCTGAACACAGTCTTGAGGATGGAAGAGGTCTTGAACGCCGGCGTAACGATGGATATCGACATCTTCAAATGGTCCTACCGGAAGGAACTGCCAGATAAAAGCCCAGCAGGTGCTGTGGCAAAACAGCTTCATTACAAGCTCAAAAAGATCGGCTGTAAGGCGATCGGCTTCAGCTACGCACCAATAGATGTGCATGCAAGGAACATTGGGGTCAGCTTCCTGACTGACGAGGAAAACTTGGATGACGATACCCTAGACCGTAAGGTGGAAAACGCCACAAAGATCGGTAAATTGCTCGGTGTGAACCCTGTGCTGATAACAGGATCTTTTGGCGGGGGAAAGCTTGACATTATATCGATTCCGATAGACGAGATAAGGAGAGCAGAGAGCATAAGGGACCTAGAGCAAATCCTCAATATCGACCTGACAGGGCACTGCACGAACTGAACTTGGCAATCCTCTGAACGGTACACCAGGTCCTCCTCACAATTTCCGGCAACTCTCCCCTACCTATCGCATCTCTGAGGAACTCTACAGTCTTTGGGTCAGAGGGGTATCCAGAACCAAAGTCTCCGTAAATTTCCCTCAACCTACAGACAATATTGTCCCTCGTGAATTTTGCGATGATCGATGCCGCCGCAACCGCGGGGAAGAGGTCTTCTGCATGGTGCACTGATACAATCGGGACTTTGACCCTCTGTGATAGTTTATCCCTGAACCTGTCCGCTTTAAATTCTATACTCCCCACTTGAACTAGATCTGGTCTTAGCCTAGAAATTATCTTGGCCATTGCCTCAAGCTCGATTACATTGAGGTTTTTTCTGCCCCTTTCTGAATCTATGACTTTTGCCTCCACAACCTCCACATGGTAAGCCTTGACCTCTCTCAATATCTCAGGGTAAAGTCTCTCCCTGCGCTTTGGAGTCAACCTTTTGGAGTCCTTAACCCCCAAATTGTGGAGCGCATTTGCCCTATCCTCCTCAATTAGAACCCCGGCGATCACCATGGGTCCTATCACTGGTCCTCTGCCTGCCTCGTCGATCCCCGCAACTAGCCTCGTACCAACCACCGGCGATTTAAGTTCTCTCTCAGTCATTAAAAAACTAATCCGTTCAAGAATTCATCATTGTGGGCGTGAAACCTCACACCACCTCAGGCGTGGTGGCTCACTATATCAGCATAGAAATTTTTAAACCAATTGGCAATCTATAGAATCCTGATCATTTTGAAGGCAATCATAACAGGTCGTCCAGGCATAGGAAAATCTACGGTCCTCAAAGAGGTCATTAAAATCCTAGAGGCAAATGGATGGCGAGTTGGCGGGGTCATTTGTCCAGAGGTCAGAGTTGGTGGTAAGAGGGTGGCGTTTGAGATTGTTGACCTTCTCTCTGGGGAGAGAGGGACCTTAGCATCCACCGAACCTTCCAATGGACCCGTGGTCGGTCGGTACTACGTGAACATGACCAACTTGGATCGGATCTCAGTAAACGCGATAAGCCGTTCACTAGAGGAGGCAGATCTAACAGCAATAGACGAGATCGGCCCAATGGAGATGAAGAGCAACAAATTTCGTAGCATAATAACCAATGTTTTATCGAGTGATAAAAGGCTCATCGCAGTCGTTCACACCACTCTCGTTAGAGATATAACCTTAAAATTTCAGGGTATTAAGGTATTCGAGATCACGGAGTTCAACAGAAATCGCATCTCCGGCGAGATTGCAAAGTACTTTCTTGGGGGGTCGCATTGAGGCTTATTGAGGTAAAGGAGGGCGAGACCCGACTCTTCGTCCCTGACTTCACCGAGTATGCCAGGAAAGGTGCCTACGACCCTTCAAGGGCCCCAGTTTTCTACAACCCCAAGATGGAATTCAGTAGAGATTTAGCCGTCTTGGCTCTGCGATCATACATAAACAGAATCAATCGGAGTGTGACCGTCTGCGACCCCTTGGCTGGAGTTGGCGTGAGAGGGATAAGATACGCAAAAGAGGTAGAAGGTGTCGAAAAGAGCACAGTTGGCGACCTAAATAAAGATGCCATTCCAATCATATTGAAAAATGTAAAACTGAACGGCTTGGAGGAAAAAGTCGAGGTTGAGCACAAAGATGCAAACCTACTCTTAGCCGCGCACTCTGAGCCTGGGAAATGGTTTGACTTCATAGATCTTGACCCCTTCGGAACGCCCGTTCAGTTTCTCGACTCCGCGATCAGGGCCATAAAGAATAGGGGCGTCATCGCCCTCACAGCGACTGATACTGCCCCCCTGTGTGGGGTCTACATGAAGCCCTGCCTCAGAAAATACGGTGCCCTTCCATTGAGAGGTGAATTTTGCCACGAGGTCGGTCTCAGGATCGTGATCGGCTCTGCTGTCTATGCCTCCATAAAAGAGGACTTCGGGGCGATGGTATTGCTATCCTATAGCGTGGATCATTACTTCAGGGCATACCTTCAGCTGGAGCTGGGCGCCAAAAAAGCGGACGCATCGGCCTCCTTGTTGGGGTATATTTTTTACTGTCCAAATTGTAGCTGGAGGGATACAGCACCATTGAGCGGAGCTATGATTTCATCCTGTCCTCTTTGCCAAAAACCCCTTAAGAGAGCTGGACCGCTTTGGTGTGGCCCTCTCGGAGATAAGCGATTTATGCAATCCATCTTGGAACAAGATCTCTCATCAATGAATACTAAAAAGCGGATAGAAAAGATACTCCACCTGCTGATCGAAGAATCTGAAATGCCCCCCACCTATTATTCTGTGGACTCTCTCTCGAGCAAAATAAAGCGTGGGCCCCCTCCAGTATTATCAATCGTCCAAAGGCTCAGGGAAAGAGGTTACGTTGCCTCCCTTACACACTTCAACCCAAAAGCCTTCAAAACTAACGCCCCTTTGGACATAATAATGGAGACTGTTAAAGAGGCTTAACAACGCGTAGCAAACTTTTTATCTCACGCCTCATTCAGTAGTTTGGACGTGATGTTATGCCATCGCATGGTTCTCTCACAAAAGCCGGAAAAGTAAGATCTCAGACTCCAAAGGTCCCTGCCAAAGAAAGAAAGGGCCTAAGGCCACTTCACAGGAACAGGAAAAACTACATCAAGAGAGTCTTGTACGCTCCTTCAGAAAGTGGCAGAGCATAAAGATCTGCCCCCATTTTTGTACCAACGAGGACCTTCGGACTTTCGAGAAGTTCCGCCTAATAGATAATAATTTTGAGCATCAAAAACTAACATTCATATCCAGTCGACGCGGTCTCAAGGAAATGGTTAACTTTAAATACAACTTTTATTTCTGTGCAAAATTGTAGAATTTCCAATATGCGAGGAGGATCTCGAAACAAAAGTGATCACTGCCTGTGTCGATAAAGAAAAGCAAATCGTTGGCAAACATGTGTACGGAAACCTTTATGGATGCGACCCGAAACTCATCAACGATGAATCGTTCCTCAAGAGTATTGTTATAGAGGCTGCAAAACTAGCAAGAATGACCATCTGGGACACAAGGACCTGGAAATTCGGGGGCGAAAAGGGGGGCGTATCTGTTATGGCTCTTGTTTTGGAGAGCCATATAGCGATTCACACTTGGAGCGAACTAGGCTACGCAACCGTCGACGTCTTCACTTGCGGCGCAAAAAGTGATCCGGAGCTCGCCTTTGATTATATTGCCTCAAAACTCAACCCTAAGAACCTCGTAAAACACTTTGCAGATCGATCAAGCTAACCACCCTTAGCATTTTTTGTTTTTTTATTCAATGTTGAAACTTGTACCTAAAGCTTAAAGCTTAAAAAATTCATTGGCTAAAAAGAGATCTTATGATTGAAATATCCCAAATAGAAAATGTAAGTGCAGTAGGCATAAAAGTAACCATGCCGGGAGCTCCTCCCCTAATCCTCATAAGAGGCTCAAAAGGCGTCCTATTTTGTGGTTATTTGAACACCGAGGTTGCGGAGAGGCTGGGACTGGCAGCTGCAATTGTGAGCGGCGTAAAGAATTTTGAGGAGATGTTGGATAAGCCTGTAACGTATTCCACCAGTAAGGCTAATGAGCTTGGTGTAAAGCCTGGCATGAGTGGGAGAGACGCCCTATATTTGCTAGTATGATCTTCCCACCCTAATGATCATATTAGCTTTGGAGCCGCAGTTTACACACGGACCTTCTGGGCTGCATGCATCACCATATGGCCATCCGAGTACTCTTGCATCCAGCTTCGTCTCAAGATCTTGCCCACATCCAGTATTGCCGCACCAGCGCAGCTCGACGATCCCGCCCTGGGTCTCGAGCAATTTCTTCGCCTCTTCAAGACTCTCCTTCCTCACTACGCGCTCATCCAGCCATCTTTTCGCCCTATCCTTTATATCCGAATCGATCCTCTCGAGGAGCGTCTTCGTCTCTTCCACCAACCTCGCCCGCTCAACCGTGAGCTTCTCCAATGAATCCCTCCTTACCAAGACCGCTGTTCCTTTATCCAAATCCCTCGGTCCCACCTCAACTCTGATCGGTGCCCCCTTGAGCTCCCAGGTGAAGTATTTGCTGCCAGGGGTCTCCTCCTTTCTGTCATCCAATTTAACCCTAAGTCCTGCTTTCTCGAGCTCGCCCACAACCTCTCTGCAGGTCCTCAGAATATCCTCCTCCCTTCCCTTGTAGACTATTGGAATGACCACAACCTGAACAGGCGCGACCCTGCTCGGCAGAACTAGCCCGTGATCGTCACCATGCACAGAGATGAGTGCCGCTATCACCCTCTCTGAGATTCCGTAGCATGTTTGCCAAACGTACTCATAATTACCGTCTGCCTTCATGTACTTTATATCAAATGCCTTTGAGAACCCCTGTCCCAAGAAATGAACTGTTCCGATCTGTAGGACCCTTCCATCTGGCATGACTGTATCAAAGGCTACCGAGTACTCTGCGCCGGGAAACTTGTCCCAGTCAGGTCTCACTGACTTGACGTAAGGTATCCCAAGACTATCGAATATTCTGCTGTAAATCTCTACGCCCTCCCTGACCTGCTCCTCCGCCTCCTCTCTTGTCGCATGGGCGGTATGCGCCTCTTTGAAGGTGCTGACTTCCCTTACCCTTATCATGGGTTTTGTAGCCTTTGTCTCATACCTAAAGACGTTGACTATCTGAAATATCTTCACCGGAAGATCTGAGTACGCATTTATCCAAAGCTGAAACATTGGATATATGGCGGTCTCACTCGTCGGTCTCAATGCTAGCTTTACATCGAGGGGTGTCGTACCACCATGAGTCACCCAAAATACCTGCTCCTCAAAATTCCTGATGTGCTCTGCCTCCTTCTTCAGCATGTACTCCGGTATCAGAAGGGGGAAAAGGACTTCTTCATGCCCCCTCTTCAAGAGCTCTTCCCTGATTACCTCAACGACTTCCTTCCTTATCTTGAATCCGTAGGGCGTCCATACCCCCGTCCCCTTAACTGGGTATCGTATATCGTAAATTGGGACTTCCGAAATCACCCTGTGGAACCATTCTCCAAAATTTCCAGACCACTGAGCCCTCTCAGGAACCTTTCCCATTTGAATCTACCTTCCAATGATTGATATAATCTTCTAGGTTCTTTGGCCTCCTTAAAAAACTCACTCTTCCACTCTCCCCGTCAATTTCGATCTTCCCGTAGACCCCATCGTAGCCTGGCAGGATCCTGATGCGATTCTCTCTATTCAAAATTATCAATCTCGCCAAGTCTCTCCCACAGGTCCTTTCAAGCTCTTCAATTGGAACCTCCAAGAGAACCTGCAGCTCATTACTGAATTTTTTCAGGATGTCCCAGTAAGCCCTTTGGACCTCTGCGGAGAACGGATCCTTGCCCAAATGTGTGGCTATTATGTCGCTGAGAGGTAAAATCTTTATGTAGCTCTGCCTTTTTTCTGGCATTCCCCCCTCGGGTCTGTCAGCAAGCTCTTCGACCCTCTCCGCAACCCCTTTAGTCATCTTCTTCCCGCAAACGGGGCAAACGCCTTTTAACCTGATTGCCTCGCTTGGTGGGACCGAGACCCTGCAATTTCTGTGACCTGTCCAATGATACTTACCATAGGCCGGATCCACCTCTATGGTAGTCACCTTATCCTTACACTCCATTATTGCCCTCGCGATGTCTGAGTATGTTAGGTCCTGAACCTCTATTATGTTCGCCTCCCTGCCCAGCCTCCAAGGGCTCGGGCTGTGGCTGTCGCTATTAGACACTAAGGTGAAGGAGTCCAAGGCGCTGACCCTCCAGTTCATGGGCGGGTCTGAAGATAGCCCTGTCTCTAATGCGTAAACATGTGGCGTCTGGTCCTCGTAACACTCCTCGATCCTGTTTACACCTCCTCTGTCCCCAAAGAGTGAGAACCATGGCGTCCAAATATGCGCTGGAATAACTAGGCACTCCTCCCCGAATTCCACTACTTCCTCAACCAGCTGCGCCCCTGTCATGGAGAGATTGGGCCTGCCATCCGCTTCCAAGTCTCCGTATTTTGAGAGTCTCTCGCAGACCTGCTCTGCAATTTCTAGCGACGGCAACAGTATCAGATGATGGATTCTTCTCGTCTTTCCTTCAAATTCAAAGTTGGTGCAGACTTCGCCGGTCACCAAAAATCTGGTACGGCCGCCCTCCATCCTGTAGAGTCCATCTTCCTCCTTCAAACTCTTCAACTCATCCCTCCACTTGCGATGAGTAAAGTCCCCTGTGCCCAGAACGTTTATCCCCTTCACAGAGGCTCCTCTGTCCAAGTTCTTCAGCGTCATGTCCTTACTCGTCGCCCTGCTGTAGGGGCTGTGGATGTGCAGGTCTGCAACAATTCTCGTTAGAACCCCTCCTTTAACCCCAGCATCGCTTATGCAAAAAATTATTAATACGTTCTGCTATAAAACTTGGTTATCACAGGGACGTGCAAAAATGGCGCCTCCTATCTTTGCGAGGTTTTACATTAATGGTCCTGAGCTGTTACAAAAAATAAAAGAGGTCGCATCCTCAGAGAGTTATCAAGTTGCCTTTGAGGATCCTTCAAAGAAGGTGGTCCACCTGCACAAAAAAGTGCGGGGCAGAACAATACACCTGCTGATCCATGTAGGCGATGGTAAGGACCGGAGCATAGCAATTGAAGTTAGGCCAGGTTACGAAGGGATATACATGGATTATGGAAGGAAGTTCCTAGAAAGCTTGAAAAAGGTGGCAAGGTGAATCAAATTGGCTTTTATATGGGGAGTACGTTTTTGGTTGCGCCTGATAAGGGAGATAATGGCTTCCATTATAGATGTAACTAAAAGGTGTTTCAACGGAGATATCGACCCTGTTATAATCTCCATCGACTCTGTCCTCGCAAAGCCAGTTTCACAGACAATGCTAGCAAATAGCATAACGTATACGCCTGGCACTGTAACCATCGAGGTAGATGTGCCAGAGAAGCGCATTTATGTAGGCGCTATCAATCCGAGAACCAGGGGCGAGATTATCCCCTTGGAACCCCACGTAGAGAGGTGGCTTGGGAAATGATTGATGTAGCCTCAATAACCGCATTGGCCGACTCTGTATTCTTCTGGGGCGCCTTTACATTTATGGTGGCGGTTGCGATAGCTGGTCTTGGTGCTCTAAGACTTGCATTGAAGGGAGAGGCTGTAACCTCTCTGATGGGTGTGAGCGCCATTACAACAGCAGCAGGCGTCAGCCTATACATAATTCAGATCATATTTGAAGTTGAGTTTGCTAGGGACACTGCGATAGCACTCCTCGTCTTGGGCGCCGTGGGCACAATAATATTTGCGAGACTAATTAGGATGGAGGAGGGCGAATGATCAGCGAAATATTTGTGATAATCTACGGGCTCGCAATCATTGCATTTGTTGCATGGAACGTAAAGAGGGGCACTTTCATCATAGAACCAAGCAAGCTCATCCCATCACTGATAATAGTCTTTGTCTTGTTGGTCATTTTCCTTGTTTTCAATGGGGTCCCCCTTGATACGGCGTTGGGCATCGTCGGCAGGATTGGTGCCGGTGGAATCATGTTTGCCGGGACTGTTCCCATGATAGGCGCCGCAGTTGGCCTCTTCAGATTTGGGGATGAATACGGCCCAAGCATATTCTACGCAAGGAATCACATAACTGGCATCATAGACACCGTGGCCTCTCTTGTCATGATATTTGGGGGGCTGCTGATTTTCAGGCTTGACCTGGTCGCCGTCGGCTTCTTCTTCTTCATCCTCATACCTTTCTGTGGAAACGCACTCGCTAATGCCTATTATTATAGCTACCATAGGAGGTTGGAAAAATGATTGAACTCTCTTCAAGTTTCATAGCAATGGCTTATGTAATGGTAGTTGCAATAACAGTGGGCGCGGTGGCTGCCCTACTCCAAAAAGATCTGCTTAGGGCCGCATTCATATCGGGAGCAGAGAGCATCGCCCTCGCCTTCTTCTTCCAGGCACTCTTGGCACCAGATCTCGGTTTGACCCAAGCCATTGTGGGCACTGTGCTCCTTCCGGGAATTATAATCCTAGGGATATTCAAAACAAGGAGGACTGAAGAAGATTGATTGAGGTCACAATACAGCTACTGGGCTTCATTGCAGCTGCCGCACTTGTAGTCATAGGTATAGCTGGCATGCTCTTCTTGGACAACTTGATCAAAAAAATAATAGCCTTCACTCTGCTGTCTGATGGCGTGAATCTGTTATTGGTCGCTCTGGGCTATATCGAGGGGGGCATCGTTCCTATATTGATGCCCGGAATGTCTGCTTCAGAATTTGCGGCAAGGGCTGTTCTTGTCTTTCCAGTCGGGATCGTTTTGACCAACATTGTAATAGGCGTTAGCACCACAGCAATACTGGTCGCCCTGGCGATAATGCTCTACAGGCGTTATGGCACGCTTAAGGCTTCAAAGGTGCTAAAGGGTGAGAGACGATGAACGCATATCCATCAAACCTTTGGTCAATTCCGTTGCTTGTTGTAATCCCGATTCTTGTCGCAGTAGTGGTCAATCTAGTTTACAACAGGGCGCGCCTCATAAAGGTCATATCGATAGCCTCTGCCATATGCCTCGCCCTGATATCGCTGATATCCTCCTATGGGTATCACTGGTTTACGGGACAGCCCGCCCTGCGCCCAGAGACCCTTACGTTCACTTTCGATCCTGGATTTCCGGCTTGGCGGCTGGCTCTGGAGTTTTATTTTGGTCCCCTCCAGCAGGTCATGATTTTTGTAATGTCCCTGATCCTGATATTTGTGGTTGCCGTTGCCACCACCGGACTGACAAAGCGGCAAGGTCCATACATGGGCATGATATTCCTTCTCTTTGCATCTGCAGCTATAATAATTATGGTTAATGACTTCTACCATCTATGGATCGCTGTTGAAATCGGCAGCTTAGTAGTTGCAGGCGTTGTCGTAGGGTCTGGGACGAGCGTGAGCCACAAAGCTGCCCTCAAGTATACCTTCTTCTCCGCCCTCAGTGGCGCTGGTCTCGCTGTTGCCCTCGCCCTCATACTGGGTCTTACAGGTTATTCAAACATCTCAGACGCTATAATGTATATTCAATCAGTGAATTTAGGTGAGATGTCCGTCATCCTATACGTAGCCTTTGGATTCTTCGCCCTCTCTTGGATATATGCCGGCGGTCTCGCTCCCATCCACCCACTTAAATCAGAGGTATACGGGGCCTCTTTCCCGCACGGCACAGCTATGCTTCAAACCCAGTCGAAGCTGATGCTCGTAGCCATTGGTATCGTCATGTTGAGGGTCTTCGGCAATCTTCCTTTTGTGAGGGAAGTCATGTTGGCCATAAGCGTCATAACCATGATGCTTGGAGTCATCATGGCTCTCATCCAGACGGACTTCAGGTGGATATTGGCATACCTCATAGTTAGCCACAGTGGGCTTGTTACAGTCGGGATCTCCCTCGGGACAACTGATGGGCTCACCGGAGGGATATTTCAGGCCGTAAATGACGTGATTTACATGACAGTACTTTTGCTCTGTTGCGAGGCGCTATACTACTTCGGAGGGAAGACCTCAACTAGGTATTCTTTGGGCTTGGCCAAAAAGGCGCCTTGGCTTGGGATGGCTATCATCCTCGGAACTATGGCCGCCTCAGGAATACCCCCATTCAACGGATTCCAAAGCGAGATCATTCTGATCCAAGCAGCCTTGAAGGCGGGTCTCCCGGAGGTGGCAGCCGTAATCCTGATGGTCTCTGTCACAACATTCATAGCGCTGTTTAGGGCTATTTACCGGCTATTCCTCAAGCCTCCGGAAACCTCAGAGCCTGTTGAAGAGGCTAAGGTTCCAAGGTCCCTATATTTGGGACTGTGGGTCTTTGTGGCTATAACGCTCATTATCGGTGTTTATCCCAACATTGTTGTTAGTTTTATAAAACCTGTCGCAGAGGCGGTGAGCATCCCATGGTATCTGTAGAAACTTTATTTGATAAGGTTAAGAAATGGATCAGTTCTTTCGTAGTGGGAAGCGGTTACACTAACATGATGACAGGGTACATGACTGGGGAGCTCCAGTCATTGGTTTTTGCACTTATCCTCGCTTCCTTCTTCAGGATATTCTCCATACCGCTGGGCATGGTCCTACTTGTGGCAGTCATCGCAGGAATACTATATTTCGCTCCTCTGATAACGACGCTGGAAAAGGAGAGCAGCAACGACCTCAACAGAGTCCTCTTCTGGGTTGTGATCTATTTTGCGGTTATAATTGCCGTTACATTGTGGGGGCGATGACCAATGGATCCATCAGAATTGAGAGGAAAAAGGGGAATAATTGCTGTAATCGCGCTCTTAATAATTGGCGTAGGTCTGATGTCCTCTTTGGAAAAGCTTGCTGGGAATGTAAATCCTGGAATAAGCAGGATCTACAATATCCTGGCCTACCTAGTTGCTCCCAACAATTTATCAACTTGGGTCTACGACTGGCGTGGTTTTGATACATTAATAGAGACTGCGGTCATTTATGTGGGTGCGGTGGTCTCCGCCTTGGTTATTGGCAGGGGCGTGGTCCAAATGAAGCACTTTTCACAAGAGGCTCCTGTGTCTTCTCCGCCCTTGGAGTACCGGACTGAGTCCCTGACCGTCATCCTGAGATTGTTTGGGTTGCCCGCTGCCATACTTCTCCTCTCTTACGGGATCATGGTGGTCACAGGCTCCTCTACCTCTGGAGGAGGTGGCTTCCAGTGCGGTGTCATAATGACCTCAGCATACCTGCTGGCTGCCATATTCTATGGAAAGGAAAACCCGATAAGGTTTGGCAAGCGCTTTCTAGTGGGCATAGGTGCCGTAGGTCTTGGCGGCTACGCCCTCTTGGGTCTCCCAGGATTCTTGGCGTCGGGATACTGGCAGTACAATGTAGGCGCAGATGTCTGGAATCTTGTCTCCCCCACTTTACACAGCATCTTCGGTGACCCATTCAGGCTCGCTCTCCACCTTCAAGAGGGTGTATTCTATTCCACCCCCGGCATAGTTCCTCTCATCAACATCGCTGAGGCTTTCAACGTGATTGGGGCGATCGGGCTGATCTATTTTGCCTTCCTCTATGGCTGGTCTGAGCAACCAGAAGACCAAGAAAAGGGAGGAAAATAAAATGATGCTTGGAGAGATAACACCATTCATAATTTCAATTGTACTTGGGATCCTCTTCGGAACCCAACTATCTGGTAAGATCTCCAAGGGGACAACGATCTTGGTCATAATATTCAGCATTGTAGGCGCGCTTCTCTTTGGCGCCTTCATGTTTACATACTCCATATATGGCGGTTATATTATGCCTGGTCTTGGATTCGCCACCCCCTTGATTGGTGCGACCATAGGAATCCTTATTGGTAAAGCTCTGAAAGGTGACTGAGTCATGTACTTGACAACCTCTGATTGCGACAAATGTGGGAAATGCTGGGAAGCTTGCCCTACTGACTGCATCAAGCACCCAGACGGAATCCCATTCAGCTGCACGACCTGCGGCGAGTGTGCGCGCGTATGTCCAACACAGGCAATCCGGAAGAACAGGTTTGGAGGTTGGTATGTGGACAGGGCTAGGTGCACACTCTGCGGTCTATGTGTCAAGCACTGCCCGTTTGGTTTTGCCAAGATCGTGTTTGATGAAAATCTAAAGAAAGAGAGGGTTAAAGGGATCTGTGTGAGGTGTGGGTTGTGCGTGAAGGTGTGCCCCAAGAACGCCCGTTTCGATCTGGGCAGATACATCCCGCGCCCCATCGACTACTCAGTTGTCCTAGAGATAGCCACCCCAGAGCGCTTGAAGGAAATATTGCAGGGTAAAAAATTGGAGGCTGTGGTCACAAAATGAGCGTTCAGGTTTTGAAGTCAGCCCAGGTCTCAAAGAGGAAGATCTTTCGAGACATGTCAAAGTGTATACTCTGCGGCAGGTGCAGGAACATCTGCCCCACAGACGCAATAAAGTTTACCGTTGAAGAGAGGGGTCTATGCACGCATTGTAACCTGTGTGCCGAAGTTTGCCCTGTTAAGGCGATCGACTCCTATGAGGGAAAGATCAAGCCGGAAGAAGCCGGAAAGCTTTACCTCAACACTCAGTCCTACGCCGAGAGGAACATAAAGATCACCTGCGTTATGTGCATGGAATGCTACGAGAAGTGCCCGGTCGGCGCGATACAACTTTATGAGGGCAAGCTACGGATCAGGAAGGGGGATGCCCGCCCAGAAATTATAAACTGCTCCCTCTGCTCGCTGTGCGCGAGTGTGTGCCCTAATGGTGCACTGAAGTTTGAAATGAATAGGATCAAGTTGAACCCTGAGCTCTGCACACTCTGTGGGGAGTGTGTCAGGGTGTGCCCGCCCCAGACCATGTACCTCAAAGACCGCTACCCTGCAGGGTACTGTGTGATGTGCGGGCGCTGCATAAAGTCCTGCCCAGTGGGCGCATTATCCATAAAGACTGTGAGTTGGGGAGGTAACATACTATGAGCAAATCCGGGGACCTTTGCATAAGGTGCGGTACCTGCGTCAAAGTCTGCCCGACAGACGCGATAAAATTCAATCCAATCGTTGACAAAAAGCCTGTTGTTGACATCTCGAAATGTATACTCTGCGAGCTCTGCGCATCTCACTGCCCAGTTGGGGCCATACCTGTCCTAAATGTTCTCCCGGCAAGGGAGTTGAAGCGGTGGTCTGTCTACATAAATAGGAACATTTGCATAGGCTGTGGTCTCTGTGTGGACGCCTGCAAGATAACACTGAAGGGTGACCACGCAGTGTACCTCAAGGACGGACTTGCCTATGTTAATGAATCGAAATGTATAGGGTGTGGCGCATGTGCCACAACATGCCCAACGGACTGCATCCGCGTCGTTAAGATTTACAGCACAAGAAGGGTTGCCGGATACGCCAGTGAGGCGGTGGTGATCCCATGATAACTTTCTTGAGATTGATGTTGCAAGGGGCCTACCGAAATTTTGTTAGAATAGTACTTAAGGCGGACAGAGCTACGAGCTTGGAGATACGCAATAAGGTCCTGACACTCTCTGTTCCTGCATTGGAGACCGTCCTTGACGAGATGTGCATTGGTTGTGGCGGCTGCGCTAAAGTTTGCCCAACCCAAGCAATAACTATGGTTAAGCTAGAGAAGCCTGTGGAGATAGCTGAGGGCTACATGCGTGAGCAGGTCCCCCGCATAGACCTCATGAAGTGCATCTTCTGCCTCAACTGTCACGATTTCTGTCCAATTTACTCTGTCTTTGGTGAGGCGGCGCCCATACATGCAAGGGATGTGGGGAGCCCCAAGCTCACTCTACGAGAAATCCTAAAGAAGCCGATAAGGGCTCCTCCTGAGAAGATTGAGGAGCTCAAGAAGCTGATACCGCCAGAGACTGTTGAATTCCTAAGAGGAGGTAAAAAGTGATGGGCTTAAAGGCTACCGCTAGGAAAAATGCCATACATGCCATGCTGATTTACGCTGTTGGCTGTAACGGCTGCGACATAGAGGTCCTGAACGCCCTCCTGTCTCCAAGGTACGACTTGGAGCAGTACAGGGTGCTTCTAACTTGGAACCCTAGGGAAGCCGACGTGCTGATCGTTACTGGGTGCGTACCATGGCAGATGGCTGAACCCCTCAAGAAGTTATACGAGATGGTGCCAGAACCTAAGGCGGTGGTGGCTGTGGGATCTTGCGCAATCAATGGGAATGTGTTCAAGAACATGGTTGGCGAAATTGGCATAAATGAGGAGATAGCGGGTCCCGTTGAGAACATTATCCCGGTGGATGTTAAGGTGCCCGGCTGTGCCCCAAGACCGGAGGATATAATCGCCGGGGCGGTCAAAGGGGTACCAAAACTTATGGAGGCGCCATAAAATGACCGAAAGATCGAAAGATGTTGTTGTGGAAAAGGAGCTCTCATTTGGTCCCGTACACCCTGCATTGATTGAGCCGTTCAGGATTAGGCTCTTTGTGAACGATGAGATCGTTGAGGACTGCGAGTTGACAATAAACATACCACACAGGGGCGTTGAGAGGCTACTCGAGGGTCTACCTGTGGAGAGAGCCTTGCTCATCACAGAAAGGGTCTGCGGGATATGCTCCAATGTGCATGCTTGGAACTCTGTTCGAGTTGTTGAATCCGGCCTGAACATAAAAGTCCCTGATAGGGCAAACTACATCAGGGTCTTAATCAATGAAGTTCAGCGTATCGCTAGCCATCTGATATTCTTTGGGCACGCCTTCGAGGTTCTTGGTCATGAGACCTTCTCTATGCGTTCCTTCCTGCTCAGGGAGGTATTTATGGACCTTATGGCTTACATAGGCGGAAACAGGGTGATGCCCTCGGTCCCAGTTATTGGGGGGATAAGGCCAAGGGCCGACCTCACAGAATCGCTGAAGAGGGTCATTTTGGAAAGGGTCGATGATTTCGAGAAGAAGTATTTGGAGTTTGTCGAGAGGGTTGTAGCTGATCCCCTTGTGATGTCAAGGCTGACAGGGGTCGGTCTAATGTCAAAGGATGAGGCTATAAAATACCACGCAACAGGACCGACTGGCAGGGCCTCAGGCTGGGATTATGACGTCAGAAGGATGATGTATGAGTACAAGCCGTTCGATTTCAATGTGGTCGTCCTCCCGGAGGGCGATAACAAGGCAAGGGTGGTCCAGAGGGCTCTTGAGGTGATAGAGAGTTTGAAGATCATCCGCCAGGTGGTGAAGAATCTCCCCGAGGGACCCATAGTCAACAGGGACTGGGTGCCTGGAAAGATGGACTTCACAACCATGTACTTCGAGACCTTTAGAGGGGAGCTCATGCACTCATACAGCCTCGATTCCCAAGGTCTCATTCGAGGGTATAAGATAAGGACGCCTACGCCCACCAACCTGGCTGCCATGGAGAAGGTCTGCATAGGCGACCATGTGACGGACGCAGTCTTAACAATAGCAAGTTGCGACCCGTGCATGACATGTTGCAATCGCGTCGAGGTAATAGACTCTGGGAAAACAAGGATCATGAGCGAGATTGAAATTGTGAGGAAGTATGGATGGAGGAGGTAGTATGGATCCAGTATTATTCATAGCCGGGCTTATCCTTTCCTCAATAGTAGCCACAATAATCGCAATATTTTACTCGCTAGTCCTTCCTGGAATTGAAAGAAAACTCCAAGCAAGGGTCCAGCAGAGGATCGGTCCGCCAGTCCTGACTCCTGGCTGGTGGGCAGTCCTTAAGTTCTGGTATAAAGGGAAGGCTGAACCTATCGCACAGATGCCTCTCTTCTACAAGTCCTTGATCTGGCTAGGCATAGCAGTAGTCCTTCTGCTATTCCTTTTCTCCACCCCCTACTGGTGGGTTGTTTTGGGATGGGGCAGCGTCCTTGGAATTGCAGGCTTTCTAAAACTGGAGGAAGTTCTGTACGTCCTCATGGGCTCACAGTCCCAATCAATTCTGACCACCCCCATGCCTATGAACGATCTGGTGAAGGGAGCAAAGGTCAAGGGAGTTCTGAGGGAGTTTGTGGAGCAACACTCGGCTGAAAGGGCCCTGAAGATGATGGCAGTGGGCTCGCTGCCGCTCTACATCGCACTCCTTGTGCCTTTCGTCGCTGCTAGGAGTGGCATGATCTCTGACGTCATCAGGGCACAGAACCCAGTCTACTTCAATTCCTCATGGCTCTCTCTACCCCTACCATCTAATCCCGTTATCCTCACTGTCCCCGGATTTCTTGCAGCGGTTGTGTACTTTGTGGGATATCTGATGCTATTGAACGAAAAACCATTCAGCATCCTCAAAGCGAAGGTAGACGTCATAGAGGGAGGGGTGCTCGAGTATGCTTCAAAACTGAGAGCCGGCTATTATCTGATGCGCAACCTCCTACTGTTTGCCCTCTCGAGCATCTTTGTCACACTGTTTATTGGGATTCCTTTTGATCCATTCATGCCACTCTGCTTCATCCTGAACATGATCCTAAGTCTCCTATTACCCATCGCAATGGCAATACTGGTCGCATTCTCCCCGATACTGACTTTTAGGCAAATATACCCCGCAACGGTTGGTCTCTCTGCTCTGGGGGTTCTTGCTTTGATCCTTTCTGTGAGTTTGTAGGAGGTGTTGCCATGCCCAAACTCGTCATACGTCCTAAACATGTCATAACCCTTGGTGGCTATGTTGTAGAGTACAGGGCCAACCTGCCTTACAGGGACTACGTCGTCGGGAACCCATTTGATGAGCCTGTAAAGATAGAGGCGCCCATCTACTCAATTGAGGGCATAAAGGCCCTCCAAGATCTTGGTCTTGTAGTGGAGCCAGTAGCAAAGTACGACAGGCTCACAGAAAAACTAAAGAAGGTAAAAGCTCTTATAGGATCTGAAACCCAGTAATATAATAAAGTGATAATCGATGAAGATCTTGTTCATCGGAGATGGCACTCTATCGCAGGGATACAGCCTCTCAGGAGTTAAGGGGATCCCTGTCTCGTCAAAGGAAGACTTTTTGAAGTCCCTTGAGAGTGCGTTGAAGATGGACGATGTAGGATTTATCTTGGTTGACAGTGACTACTCCTCGATGGCTCGGGAGGTTATCTCCTCCTTGAAGATCAAGCAAGTCCTGCCAGTCATAATTGAGGTCCCAGGGAGGAAAACTTCTGCTGAGGTCGATCTGAAGTCGATAATAAGTCGAATGATGGGTGTCAAGGTATGAGCCAAGAACCATCTTTGGAGTCACAGGTCGAGGCCTTCAGGAAGATGGTGGACAAAATATTCGACGAAGCAAAATCCAAGGCCATGTCAGCCCTCAATGAAGCCTCGGAGAGAGTTACAAGCCTATTGGAAGAGTCTGAGAGGTTCTCTGTTGCTAGGTCTCAGGAGATCCTCTCAGCCTACAGAGAGAAGGCCGAAGTAGAGTCCCGGAAGGAGATCTCGAGGTCTGAAGTCGAGGCGCGCATGCACCTCTTGAATTTGAGGGAGTACTATGTTGAGAGAGCCTTTCAAGAGGCCCGCTCAAAACTCATCGCTTATTGTGATACTGATGAATACCTCTCAGACCTGATCACCAACTTGAAAAAACTCTCAAATACAGTCCCTGGTGGGGAGATCTTGATGAGGGAGAGAGACATAAAACTGATTGGTCTCAATAACCTCAAGAAGATCTTTGGGGAAGATTTGAATGTAAAGGCGCACCCAATCGAGATAGGTGGGTTTATCATAGTCTCAGCGGATAAAAAAATAGTCTTAGACAGAACCTTTGAGAACATCCTGAGTAGTGAAAGGCAGAGGTTGCGATCAAGGGTTGCCTCCACACTATTTGGGTGATCCTTATGGCAAAGATCGGGAGGATTATAAGGATAAGCGGCCCTGTCGTCCAAGCTGAGGGTGTTGCTGGTCTGGAGATGCATGAACTTACCATGGTGGGTAAAGAGGAGCTGATAGGCGAAGTCGTCAGGGTAGAGGGGGACATGGCTACAATCCAAGTATATGAGGATACGGCTGGTCTGAAGCTGGGCGAACCTGTTAAAGGTTCTGGCATGCCCCTTGCAGTGGAGCTGGGTCCAGGTCTCTTGCAGAGCATCTTTGATGGCATACAGCGCCCGTTGACAGTTATCAGAGATGCTACTGGTGATTTTGTCAAGAGGGGGGTCAAGGCTTCCGCTCTTCCAAGGGACAAAAAGTGGCACTTCGTCCCTCTGAAAAAGAGAGGCGAATACGCTTCTCCGGGGAGCATAATAGGCAAAGTTCAGGAGACGCCACTCTTGGAGCACCGGATACTGGTGCCGCCGAACAGGGAGGGCAAAATTGAGTTTATCGCCGAGGAGGGCGAATACACGATAGAAGACTGCATCGCTAGACTTTCACGGGGAGAAGAGACTTATGAACTCAAAATGTACCACAAGTGGCCGGTAAGAAAGCCACGCCCATACATCGAGCGACTGGAGCCCTCAGAGCCGCTAATCACGGGTCAGAGGATCATCGACATGTTCTTCCCCGTTGCTAAGGGCGGGGCGGTCAGCATACCGGGCGGGTTTGGTACAGGGAAGACAATAACATCCCACCAATTGGCAGCTTGGTCGGACTGTGAGGTGATTATATACATAGGCTGTGGTGAGCGCGGAAACGAGATGACTGAGGTACTCATCAACTTCCCGGAATGGAAAGATCCGAGGAGCGGCAGGCCACTTTTGGAGAGGACGGTCCTAATAGCAAACACAAGCAACATGCCCGTTGCGGCGAGGGAGGCCAGCATATACACAGGTGTGACAATCGCAGAGTACTTCAGAGATATGGGATACAACGTCGGGGTTATGGCAGATTCGACCAGCCGTTGGGCTGAAGCACTTAGGGAGATCTCAGGCAGGCTTGAGGAGATGCCCGCCGAGGAGGGTTACCCCTCGTACCTCGCATCAAGATTGGGCGAATTTTATGAGCGAGCTGGTAAGGTGAAATCCCTCAGCGGGCTTTACGGCTCTGTAACACTAGTTGGAGCTGTCTCTCCTCCCGGTGGCGACTTTTCCGAACCCGTAACCGTTCACACAAAGAGGTTTGTCAGGGCTTTTTGGGCACTGGACAGCGCTTTGGCCAGCATGCGCCACTATCCTGCGATCAACTGGCTGACCTCCTACTCCGATTACATAGACTATGTGGAGAAGTGGTGGAACGAGAGGACCAACGGGAGGTGGAAGGAGCTCCGGATTAAAGCCTTGGAGATCCTAAAAAAGGAAGACGACCTCAAAGAAGTCATACGTTTAGTTGGGATAGAGTCCCTGCCTGAGACGGAGAAGCTTGTAATGGAGACCGCGAGGCTCCTAAGGGAGGGTTTCTTGCAACAGAACGCCTACGATCCCGTAGACACGTACTCCTCCCCAGAGAAGCAGTTCAAACTTCTCTCCGCCATCCTCGCATTCCACGAGGCGTCTCTCAAGGCTATATCAAAGGGGGTTTCTGTCGCAAAGATCTCTTCGTTGCCATCTGTGACGGATTTGGCGAAGCTCAGGATGTCTGTACCAAACGAGGAGGCGGGCGAGATAGACCGCTTCTTGGAAAGGGTTTGGGCTGACATTAAAGGGCTGACTGGTGAGGGGGGTCTGACATGAGCCTCAGTGTTGAGTACAGAAGTGTGCAGAAGATAAGTGGCCCTCTTATCTTCGTGGAGGGCGTATCTGATGTAGGTTTTAACGAGCTGGTGGAAGTGAGGGATGCAGAGGGAGGTCTGAGGAGGGGAAGGGTCCTCGAGATAAACAGGGGGGTGGCTGCTGTTGAGGTCTTCGAGGGGACAACTGGTTTGTCCACAACATCCACTTCGGTCCGTTTCCTAGGCAAGCCCCTTACCATACCGCTCTCGACTGAAATGTTAGGTAGAGTCTTCAATGGACTCGGGGAGCCCATAGATGGCGGGCCCTCCCCCTTCACAGAAGAGTACAGGGATGTGAACGGTCTTCCAATGAACCCATTCTCAAGGGACTACCCGACGCAGTTCATTCAGACAGGAATCTCTGCCATCGATGGCATGGACACTTTGGTGAGGGGGCAGAAACTCCCCATATTCTCAGGTTCTGGTCTGCCCCACAACCTCCTCGCAACTCAAATTGCCAGGCAGGCAACAATTGTTGGGGAAGAAGTGAGTTTTGCAGTAGTGTTCGTTGCCATGGGAATTAAGCACGACGAGGCTGCCTTCTTCAAAAGGAGCTTTGAAGAGTCTGGCGCTCTCAAGAACTCTGCAATCTTCCTCAACTTGGCTGACGACCCGCCGGTGGAGCGTTTGGTAACCCCTAGGAGCGCACTCACTCTGGCAGAGTACCTCGCTTTTGAGCAAGACATGCACGTGCTGGTCATCTTGACGGACATGACAAACTACGCAGAGGCGCTCCGGGAGATAAGCGCTGCCAGGGAGGAGGTCCCCAGCAGGAAAGGATATCCCGGTTACATGTACAGCGACTTAGCATCAATATACGAGCGCGCCGGCAGGATTAAAGGCAAGAAAGGCAGCATAACCCAGATGCCTGTGCTAACTATGCCGAACGACGACATCACCCACCCAATTCCCGACCTGACTGGATACATCACGGAGGGGCAGATCGTTCTGGACAGGGATCTGCACAGGCGGGGCATTTATCCGCCGATAAACATCCTGCCTAGCTTGTCAAGGCTGATGAAAGACGGCATCGGCAAAGGAAAGACGCGCGAGGATCACGGTCCAGTCGCCAGCCAACTTTACTCGGCCTACGCAAGGGCCCAGGAGCTAAGGTCGCTGAGTGCGATAATAGGCGAGGAGGGTCTGACTGAAAGAGACCGAGCTTACCTCCGCTTCGGCGACAGCTTTGAGCGGAGATTTCTGAGCCAGGGGATCGACGAGAACAGGAGCCTCGAGACAACCCTGGCACTTGCATGGGAACAGCTCTCACTCCTGCCAGAGTCTGAGCTGACAAGGATACCAGACCGGTTCATAAAGACGTACTACAGAAGGTCGTGAGCTCCCTTGTCCATGAGGGTAGCGCCCTCAAAGATGAACCTTATAAGGTTCAAGAGGACCCTCGCCTTTCTCAGAAGGGCACACGACCTGTTGGAGGAGAAGCGCGAGATCCTCCTCTTAGAGGTGAACAGGAGGATAGGCGAGGCTACAAAGCTCAGGTCTCAGGTAAATGAGCAGTTGCGCGAGGCCTACGAGTTGCTAGACGCAGCAAGTGTGGTTGTTGGAACAAAGGAGATGAGCCTGATAAGCAGAACTCCTCGGTTTGTCTACGATTTACTGGTCTCTAAGAAGAAGATCATGGGCGTCTCTGTGCCTTCGTTGGAAGTCTCAAAAAAAATTAACCCGGTGAGCTATGGGATATCAAAGCCCACAATTCTACTGGACCAGTTTGTCGAAAAGTTTGGCGAGATATTGCCTCTATTGGTAAGGCTAGCCGAGCTGGAGAGCGCACTAATAAGGCTCGTCGAGGAGGTCAAGAAGACCCAGCACAGGATAAACGCTCTAGAACAGTTTTTGATCCCGAGATACCAGAGTACGGTGTCAATGATCTCTGCGATCTTGGAGGAGAGGGACCGGGAAGAATTTGTGAGAGTGAAAAAAGTTAAGACTCTATTGGAAAAGAAGACAAGGCAGGTGGTGGCGTATGGGTGATGATTTCGTTGAGCGAATAAAGTTCATGTACGAGTCCAAAAGGTCTGAAATTAAAAAGGAGATTAATGAATCTCTCATTAAACTATCAAAAAGAATTGAAGAGAGGAAGGATGAAATATATAAGGAAGTTTTATAAATAAGTGAGGTTCAAATAGGAGGTTGGTGTGTCTCCTTGAAACTTAGCACCCTTCCACCAAAGAAAAGAATCCAGTTCTTTTGGGCGTCGGTGTTGGTTGCTACGATCCTCATGATCTCAGTCGCAGGGGTTGTGGTTAACGCAGCGGCATCGCAAACAGCCTCGGCCGAGGTCACATCAACAGCCAGTCAGGACGTTTCTATGCTAGCGCTTAGCTCTGCCCTGGCGGTCGGTCTTTGTGGCTTAGCCGCAGGTTACGCTTTGGCAAAGAGCGGTTCTGCAGCTATTGCAGCCTTAGCAGAAAAGCCTGAAACCTTCTTCAAGGCCTTCCTGGTGGTGACCCTCTGCGAGGCAGTCGCAATATACGGTCTCGTAGTGGCAGTGCTATTGTGGTTGAGAATTCCCGTATAATCTGGGTGTCTTTGATGTTGCGCCCAGAGCGGATGTCGAAGACTACCTTACTTTTCTTAAAAAGCGACACAGAAGAGGTACTGGATTCCCTAAACAAGCAAGGCGCCTTCCACATAACTATAAAAAGTGGTGAAGCAACATCCGATGTTTTGAGTAGGACATCTGCCCTAATGAATAGAATTGATGCTCTGATCGAGCAGTCTAAGGCGATCTCCGGACTGTCCGAGCTGCCCCCTCCACAAGTTGCTCCGTTCGAAGCCCATGACTGGTCCTCCTTTCTAGAAGCTGTGGAAAGAGAAGTCAACAGTTATGAAAACAGGATTAGAGAAATTGATCTCTCCATAAAAACCGAGGAGAAGTTGAAATTTTTCGTCAGCCTGTGGTCCCCATTTATCGGGAGCTTAAAAAAAACATTATCAATCGAAGCATTCCCCACTCTTAAAAGACTTTCTTTTTTGACCTTGTACCAGAAGGAACTCCGCCCCACCCCTCTCTCTTTATTACTCCCCCACCCATCCCTGGTATTGACCGTAGCCTCAAAACCTGCAATGGTATTAGTGGTTTTTCTCAAGGAAGATTTGGATAAAATAAGGCGTGCAGCAGAAGAGGCTGGCTGCGCAGAAATGCCTGTCTTGGAGGACACGCCTGGCAACTTGAAAGAGATGCCAAAGGCCATCGAATCGGCTGAAAAAAAACTCAAAGAGTTATCTTCAAAGAACGAAGAATTTCGGCGCTCCCTTATGGTCTCGCTACCCAGGCTAATTTATCTCAAGGGGCTTTTGTCCGATGCCAACTCTTTAATTACAATAAGAGAAGGCGCCACTTTTGAGAAGCGATGGATGGTTCTGGAGGGGTATGTCCCTAGCAGGAATTTACAATCTTTAATTAGTGACCTCCAAGCTCGTGTCAATGGACGCATAGTCTTCTTTTCAAAAGAGGAGCACTCGTCACCACAGGTGCCGGTGATGTTCAGGTACCCAAGGTTCTTTAAATTATTTGAGAGCATCACGAACCTCTATGGCGTACCGTCCTATACTGAATTGAACCCGACGCCAATTCTGGCAATCACTTTCCCATTCTTCTTTGGTCTCATGTTTGGAGACCTAGGTCATGGTTTGATGTTGGCCGCTCTTGGCTTTATCTTCTACAAGTACACCAAATCCCTATCTAAGATCGGCACATTCCTAATGATCTGTGGGATCGCTGGCGCGATTGTTGGTGCTGCACTCTATGGAGAAGCCTTTGGAAAGCACATAGGTTACCATACTGTATTTTCTCCTGGGGAGGACCTGATGTCCCTTTTCAAATTCTCGCTCTACATAGGTGTAGCCCAGATCTCTTTGGGCCTAGCCCTTCTCGTGATAAACAACTTGATACAAAAAAAGAGAGCAGACGCATTCCTAGTCAATATGCCAAAATTGCTCCTGTACCTCCTTTTCATGTATGTCGTTTTCCATTTCGGCCTTAACATAAACCAGTGGTTCACCGGACCAATCTTCTACATCCTCGTTCCAGCAATCTTTATGCTAGTCGGAAAGCCCATATGGGTGCTCATAAAACACGGCAGGAGGGAGTTTCTATCTGCCTTTGGAGAAATTGGATTCGAAGTGTTCGATACCATGATCCGTTTTGTCTCCAATACAGTGTCTTACCTGAGGATATTCGCCATGGTAATGGCCCACATCCAGCTGACTGCAGTATTTTACAGCCTTGGAGCCATTGCTGGCGGAGGAATGGTAGGAATGGTTTTCTCTGCCATAATGGCTGCCCTTGGCAACGTCTTTGTTGTGTTACTAGAGGGGATTTTGGTCCTGGCACAAGACCTGAGGCTCCACTTCTACGAGTGGTTCAGCAAATTCTACGAGGACGGTGGCATCAGATTTTCGCCCTTCAGGCTCACATTTGGAGTGCCTATCCTTAAAAGATAGGGCCTCAAAAGTAAAAATTCAAAACAGGAATTCTGATACGATCCTTTTTGCCTCGATCCCTCTACTTACACAGTTGGCTATTCTGAGTATATTCATAACTTCAGCCTTTTTGAGCTCCAGATAACCGACAACGGCAGCCAGGTTCGTGTACCCGCCATAGTATGCCCTGGTCAAAACCGCCCTCAACTCCCGCTCCAGCCCTCTCTCTAGGGACCTTAAATCTTCCTGATATGCACCACACCCTAGGGCTATGACCGCCTTCTCTACGTCAGGTGCTTTGACCGCCTCCCTTAGGAGTCTATAATCGAAGCGCCTTCCATCGGGTATCAGAAGCTCCTCCAGGGCGTCTCTTCTTATGTCATTTTTAATGCCCCTTATTACAGTAGTTAGGTTGAATTCGTCAACTTTCAGTCCGACATATTCTCCAAGAACCTCTGAAGCTGGACCACCTTCCTTTGACCTCTCCAAAAGTTTTCTCAGCTTAAGCAACCTGCACCTTGTAAACGCCGAAGCTACCAGCCCCGGGACACCATATTTCTGGAAAACCCTCTCGCCCTCTTTTATCTCCTCGTCGAACCCCATTTGGCGGAGTCTCGACACGACATCTTTATATTCCTTCTCTTTTTTCTCCATGAGGGCCCCCATAAGTTCTTGGGACGCTTTCCCCTCCTCCATCTCCTGTTCTAGCAGCCTGAGGATCTTTCCAGCTTTAGGGAGCATCCCTATAAATTCTTCCACCTCTCCACGAAAAGCTTCATACATGGCCTTCTCAATACCCTCAAAGTTTAAAAGTGCACCTAAAGTTAAAAGGGATGGGTAAGCATCTTTCAATTTATTAACAAGCTCTTTGAACTCTTTGGAGGATGCCAAATCTAAGATCTGCTGTTCGGAGAGGAGCCTCCCCTTCCTTGCGGCTGCCTTTACCACCGCGTAGGAGATCCCTGCCAAAATGATCCCCCCTACGGGACGCTCCTGAACCGTTCCACAGTGATCTTCACAATCTCTTCAACACCTTTCTCTAGATTCTTCTCAGCTTTCCTTTTGATTACCTCCCCCTCTTCATGGGCCCTCTTCTTTATCTCCGCAGCCTTTCTTTTTGCCTCCTCAATCCTCTCTGAAAAAACTCTCTCGCCCTCCTTCTGAGCCTCCTCCTCGATCTCCCTCTCGATTTTTTTTGCCTCCTCTTCGGCCTTCCTCACAACCTCGGCCGCAATTCTTTTGCTCTCGGACTCTATAGCGTCCGCCTCATCCTCAACCTTTTTCAGGGCCAGAATTACACGCTCCAAGTCAACACCGCCTCCCCGAGACAATATATCCTGTGTGACCTATCATGATGGTGTCCGGTCTGGTCTCATTGACCTTGACCTTATACCCCCTCATAATCAATTCCACTGCCTTTATATTTATAAACTGCGCTTTTTCCATCGCATCAACGGTCTTCTCAACTTGGTTTATGGTTGGGCTAAAGCTTACCAACCTTCCTCCAACCCTAAGCGCCCTGCGTGCCTCTTCGACAACAAGCCATGGGGTTGCCATATCCAATATCACAGCGTCAACGTCCATTTCCTCTATCCCTTTTGTTATGTCCTTGAGTTTAAACTCTACAAATTTTTCCAAACCTAAACTCTCCAAATTCTTCTTTGCGTTCTCTTGAAAGTCCTCCCTAACTTCATAGGTGTAAACCTTCCCGTCTGGTCTAACCATGTTTGCCAAGTAGCTTGTCAACGCACCACTGCCAGTACCACACTCCACCACCCTAGAACCGGACCTTACGTTCGCAACTAAAGCTATGTACGCCATATCTTTCGGATATATGATCTGGGTCTTCCTTGCTATCCTTTCCAGGTGATCCAAATAGTCAGCAGGGAGGACCTTCAATGCTATCCCCAGGCTCGTCAAAACTTCTGAGCCATAGGGCTTCCCTATCAGCCCTTCGATGTTGATAATGCCTTTGTGCGTGTGAAACTTCTTGCCCCTCTCGACCTTTAGGATCCAGCTCTTGCGATCATTCAAATAAAGTAGGACTTCTTCTCCCTCTGCCACCAAACCCATAAACATCACCAAATTTGGAGTAGTCTCCTATTTTTTCCCTTTAACTGATTCAATTCAAATCCCCTACAAATCAACTTATTCGGGATTGATATCTATCCTCTATTGAATGCTCAAAATAATAAGAGTTATCGCCTCGACCGTAACTAAACAAAATCAAAACTCTTATTTATGGGATTATATTTTGCTCACACTGTAGGAGTGATTGACCTTGCAGAGACCGTTAGAAGGAATACGTGTTTTAAGTGTGACCGGCGCCCTCTTTGGACCTTACTGCGGGATGCTCTTGGCAGACCTAGGTGCCGAAGTCATAAAAGTGGAACGCCCTGTTTATGGAGATATGAACAGAGAATGGGGGCCATTCTTCCCCAACGTTCAAGGACCTGACAAGAGTGGATACTTTGTGAGCATTCACAGGAACCACAAAGGCATAACGCTGAATCTGAAGAATCCAAAAGCTAAAGAGATACTAAAGGAGCTCGTTAAAAAGAGCGACGTCCTTATCGAGAACTTCAAACCAGGGACCCTCGACGAGTGGGGCATTGGTTATGAGGAACTCAAGAAAGTAAATCCACGCCTGATATACGCCTGCGGGTCCGGATTCGGTCACTACGGTCCTTACAGTCAATGGCCGAGCTACGACATCATCGGTCAGGCTATGGGTGGCTTCATGGATCTGAATGGATGGCCTGATAAACCGCCATGCAGAGCAGGATCATCAATCGGCGACATTATAGCCGGAATGTTTCTATGCATAGGCATACTCGCCGCCCTAAGGTACAGGGACATCACAGGGAAAGGTCAAAAGATCGACGTTGCACAGATGGACTCCATGATTGCAGTATTGGAGAATGCGGTAATACGCTACACGCTGGAGGGCAAGCCACCGACCAGAATTGGAGCAAAGCACCCCACCATAACCCCGTTCGACGTCTTCAAGGCTAAGGACGGGTACGTGGTCATTGCAGTGGGCAACGATGCGATATGGAAGAGGTTCTGCACCGCGATAGGTAAGCCGGAATGGATTGACGACCCAAGGTTCGCCACAAACCCGCTCAGGTGCAAGAACGAGCCCGTGCTGAAGTCCCTCATCGAGGAGTGGACGCAGGACAAGACCCGGTGGGACATAGCTAAGCTACTTCTATCAAATGACATACCATCCGCCCCGGTTTACAACGTGGCTGAGGCTGTGGAGGATCCACACACAAAGGCGAGGGAGATGATCGTAGAGGTCGACCAGCCCCAGTACGGTAAGGTCCGGATAGCGGGTTGCCCAATAAAGTTCTCAGAGACTCCGATAAAGGTCTTTAAGCCAGCTCCTCTGCTCGGGCAACACACTGAAGAGGTCCTCACGAACCTCCTAGGATACACAAAAGATGAGATAGAGGCTCTGAGGAGAGAGGGTGCCATATAAAAGCACCCCCTCCACACCTCATGGATTTTTTGTGGTCGGCTTGTCTAATCGAGTCGACGAGCTATTAGCGGCTGGCTCCTTCATCTCAGGCCAACAGATTGCGAAAGATTTTGGTGTTAGTAGGACCGCAGTTTTCAAGAGAATCCAACAGCTCAGAAAACTCGGATACTGCATAGAGGGTGTGCAAAAGAAAGGCTACCGGCTTGTGCCAAGGTTTGACGGTCTCCTACCACTCGAGATAAAGACCCGATTGAAGACTAAGATTTTTGGCAAAGAGATAATAACGCTGGACTCGGTGGACTCGACCCAAGCTTACCTAAACAAACTGGCTGAAAGAGGCTCCCCGGAGGGCACCTTAGTTCTGGCCCTGGAGCAAACCCATGGGAGAGGCAGAATGAGTAGGTCTTGGTCATCCCCGAGAGGGGGGCTCTGGTTCAGCCTGCTCCTGCGCCCTTCCATACCCCCGAAGGAGCTGCACAAATTGACCCTGCTCTTTGGCGTTGCAATCGTCGCATCCTTAAAACCATTTGGAATCGATGCAGCTCTGAAGTGGCCGAATGACGTCCTCGTGGGGCGGAGAAAGCTGTGTGGCATACTTCTTGAGGCCTCAACAGAGGCGGATCGCGTGGGGCATGTTATCGCAGGCATAGGTATAAATGTCAACAACTCGTTCGCCGACCTACCAAGCGAAATACGCAACTCTGCGGTCTCTATACGCGACCTTCTTGGCACCAAAATGGATAGGGCAGAGTTGCTGTGCGGGATTTTAAAGAACTCGGAAGATTTGTACCTAGAGGCCTCTTGTAGTGGCTTTTCAAAGATCCTATCACTATGGCGCATGAGCTCCTGCACGCTTGGACAGAAGGTAGAGGTATCATCGCCAGACGGGATTTTGAGTGGGCTAGCCGTTGACATAGACGAAGATGGGTACCTGCTGGTCAGGTGCCATGATGGTCTCAAAAAGATATACTCCGGGGACGTCACTCTCCTTTAAAGCTGGACCCCTTGGCAAGACCCCTGTCAATAATGAAAAGCCTTCTTCTTATCTCAGCCTGCAAGTTCTCCGGCAGCCCAGGTAACCCCGGATCCAAAAACCCCTTTACCAATATGCTTATCGCCTCGTCAGGCGGGATTCCCCTCGACATTATGTAATGGAGCTGTTCCTCTTGAAGCTTGCCTATGGCTGCCTCGTGGGAGAGTTCAGTATCTGAGTGTTCAGCAATCAGCTCAGGTATGGCTATTACAGATGCGGTTGGGCAGAGGATCATACCCCTGCACTCTAGATGCCCCTTGGTATCCCTGCTCTGGCCTATTATCTGCCCCCTGTTATAAACTTTAGAAGTTCCAGTGGCTACCACCTTGAATACCGATTCCCCAGAGCTCCCTTCTTCCATTAGTATGATTCTGTTTCCAAGGTCTATTATGGAATCCTTGCTCGCATATATGATGGAGTTGAATTTTGCCTTTGCTCCCCTTCCCAGCAGGTATGCCGTTGGGTAGCTTTGTATGTCTCGGACAGGCTTGATGAGCACATAATTTGATATGAAAACCCCTCCCTCCTCAACAATCGCGCCAGTCCTGGGTCTAACGTAAGTCTCCTCTCCCCAGCTATGTATCATTGTAAAAATAACTTTGGCATTCTTCTTCACGTAGAATTCAGTTATTCCCAGATGTGCTGCCCTCTTGGCTCTACTCCCAACGGTGCATCCCGTAACAATATTGATCTCTGACCCTTCCTCAGCTATAATTATGTTATGCGGTGCCTGAAGAAGTCCTTCGGAGTCGATATAAAGACATGCCTGTACTGGTTGTGTTATCTTCTCGTTTGCCAATGCCCTTATGAAGTAACCCTTTGTCCTGTTGAGTTCTGCGGTTGCGGTATACTTGTCCTGCTCTACGGATAGGGCCTTCCAGTAGTACTGCCTTAACCAATCGTACTTCGAGAGGGCATCATCAATCGGCATCAGCTCTAGACCTTTTATCCTAGAAGCAAGCTGCGATAGAATGACCGAGTGATCGAGCTGGAAATATGTGCCCCCTCTTTTCTCCGACAGCTCCACCCCAACCTCAAGCGCCTTGCTTGGCGCTTCGTCTGGAATTGCATCTCTTGAGACAGCCTTCCCAGTAAATCTGCTAAGGTCGACGTCATTTCCGAATGGCGCTTTCTTGTCCAGCGCCTCCATAGCCTTGAGTTTGAACTTCTCCCGCCAGACCTCATCCACTTGCTGTCGCCCCCTTTATCAGCGCCTCATAGCCTAGGGACTCTATCTTCGGTATAAGCTCCTCGTAAGTTCCACTCAAAACTATCCTTCCATTGGACATTATATGAACTTTATTTGGTTTGAGGTACTGGAGTATGTGTCTGTGATGGGTTATCACTATGGCCGAACATCTGTTGGCCTCGAGATACTCTCTCAACGAGCCTCCTAGGACTCTGAGCGAATCTATGTCCACTCCGCTGTCGATCTCGTCCAGAATAATCAGTTTCGGTCTCATGGCAAATATCTGGGCCAACTCGCTTCTCTTCCTCTCCCCCCCGGAGAAACCAACGTTTAACTCCCTATCCATGTAAAGCGAGGGCTCCATGTTGACCTTTCGAAGGATCGTCTCAACAAATCCGGCGTCCGATTTCGAAGTCCATGGGTTTATTCCGCCAGCAAGCGCGATCATATCCCTGAGCTTTATGCCTCTGATAGCAGGCGGAGACTGGAAGGCGATAGCAAGTCCTGCCTTTGCTCTCTTATGAATTGCCTTGTATGTGATATCCTCTCCTCTAAAAATTATCTTCCCCTTAGTGACACTGTACTGGGGGAATCCTGCGAGAGTTAGGGCGAGGGTAGTCTTCCCCGAAGCGTTGTGGCCCATTATCGCCACTACCTCCCCCTCCTCGACGGTGAGATTGACCCCTCTGAGGACCTCTCTCTTATCTATCGATACGTAGAGGTCTTGAACTTCAAGCATCAATTTTGGCGAACCTCCAACACTGTATGTTGCAATCCTTGCAGTCCTCCTCCTCGGCAACAACACTGCTCTCGCCTTTAACCTTAATTACCTCCTTCCAAGCACTCTCTAGGTTCTCACCCTCCAGCAAATAGCACTTCCCTCCCTCTCCTCCATTTATCCCTCCTCCTCCGATGGGGTAACACTCACACCCAAACAGGATATTGAAGGTCTCCACCTCGGTCACAACCTCTCCTGGCAGGGGCATCATGCCAACTGGCATTTTCATGGCATAACGGAACTTCCTGTTCCCCACCCTCGGGACTATCTCCCAAATAGAATAGGGTATCAACTTCTCAAGGCTTACTGGTACTATTATCTTCACACCTCTAGAAAGTAACACACCGATGCTCATTCCCAAAGTCCCGCCCGATTGAGATCCCATAAACACTCCTGCATTTCCGAAGGGGTCAATAGCGTTTGCTCCTTTGATGAACACGTCATTTGGTCCTAGGTCGTTCAAAACGTCCTTCATTGAGAGCTCTGTTAATTTACCCTCTCTAATAACCAGTTCCTTCAGCCGGCTGCTCGGGTTGGTGATGCACGTCCCGCGAGAGGTTATTATCCCTATGGCAAACTTTCCCTTCTCCTTTATCTCTGCCCCCATAACCTCCTCCGCGACAAAAGCGTTTGTTGTTCCAAGGCATATCACAACTGTCCCATTCTTTAGGGCATCCCTTACAGGCTCCATCGCAGCAACCGCTCTTCCTATCAGCCTTTTTGCCTCAGAGGGTGTGAGTGTTACAAGCGCCCTTTCCATAAATTATCCCGCCATTATACCTAAACCTCAAACTAAAAAGTTATATGCTTTCTCCTTGAATAAGACCCTAAGGTCGTACTATGAGAAGGGTCTTCTTCCTGCCCATCGTAGGTGCAATGCTGGCAGTATTCCTAATTGTTCTAGTCTTCATGGTACCCCTCATCCTATTTGGAATTATTGGAAGTACACTACACAGGTTCGGTCTGCCATGGTATGGCTTTTTGCTCTTTTTGATTTTTAGCCTTATGGGCAGCACCGTCAATGTCCCACTCTGGAAGATTAGGACTGATGTTCCGGTCATAATTATGAGGTACGCATACTTCATGGGAATACCATATCCCATCCCATCACTCGAGTCCAAGGAATCCTACACCACTGTATCTATAAACGTGGGGGGCGCCATAATGCCCCTCATTCTCTCCTCTTATCTGTTAATGATCAACTCTGCCGCTATCCCTGCATCATTTTTTGCAATTCTCTCGATCTCGGTGCTGACTTACTTCCTCTCGAGACCAGTCCAAGGTCTCGGAATAGTTGTTCCTGGCTTCATACCCCCAATACTCACAGCGATCGTTGCTTTGTTAGTGGGGGGAGAGTATGCGCCTGTCGTAGCCTATGTGGGTGGGACCGTAGGTACTCTGTTGGGGGCGGACCTCTTCCACAAGGGCGACTTCAAAAAATTGGGAGCTTCTAACGTCAGCATCGGTGGCGCAGGAACATTTGACGGGATCTTTTTGACGGGCTTGATCGCTCTCCTGCTTGCATCGTGAGGTGGTCGAATGCGTCTGGCGGTCCTCTACTCCGGTGGAAAGGACAGCAATCTTGCTCTTTACAGGCTTGTAAGGGAGGGCCACGAGATCGCCTCTCTTTTGACTGTCATTCCTGCAAAACCTGACTCTTGGATGTTTCACCGCCCTAATGTCGAGTTTGCAGGTCTCCAGGCTGAGTGTATGCGTTTTCCTTGGCGGTGTCTTAGAGTGTCTGGAGAAAAGGAGAAGGAGGTCACTGAACTTATCCCTGTCCTGTCCCACCTTAAGGACCAATTGAAGATCGAGGGCATAGCCACAGGTGCCATAGCGAGTAATTACCAGAAGAGCAGGGTGGAGAAATTGTGCGCCGCCTTGGGTCTGAAGCCACTCTCACCACTCTGGGGTATGCCTGAGTTAGGATTACTTGCCGAGATCCTGAGTCTTAAGTTCGAGGTCTACTTCACCTCAGTCTCTGCTGAGGGACTGGACAAGGAATGGCTCGGAAAAATGTTGGACTGGAGCAGGGTTGAGAGGCTACTCAAGCTGCAAGAGAAGTACGGGCTGAACCCTTCGGGGGAGGGAGGAGAATATGAGACCTTTGTGTGTGACTCTCCTCTCTTCAAAAAGAAATTGAAGGTTCTTGAAGCCGAGACTGTATGGCACCACAACTCTGGGACTTGGAATATCAAACGTTTACAAGTTGTAGAAAAACCCTATCCCTGATCCTGTCGGACAAATCGTGGCGGTGCTCAAAAATTGTATCTGACACTCATTCAATAGAAATCCTATGGTTCTTCCCAGTACAACTCTCTAACATGAAAATCAAAAATCAGAAAGGTGCAAAAATCCGCCAACGAAAAATCGTCCCTTCCTTATTTTTTCCGTGGGATATCTTTTTATCTTTTCCCAATTATAGTCTACAAAAACTGAGGGACGTTGAGGATGACTAAATTTATCTTCGTGACAGGCGGCGTACTTAGCAGCGTCGGAAAGGGGATCCTTACATCATCGATAGGCAAGATGTTGCAAGTAAGGGGTTATTCAGTCTCGGCAGTCAAGATTGATCCGTATGTAAATGTCGACGCTGGTACAATGAACCCCTACATGCATGGGGAAGTCTATGTAACTGACGACGGCGGGGAGACGGACCTTGATCTGGGTCATTACGAAAGGTTCTTGGATATCAACATTCCAAAATTCAACAACATAACCACCGGCCAGGTCTATGCCTCAGTTATAGAGAAGGAGAGGAAGGGTGAGTATCTGGGGAGATGTGTACAGATAATACCTCATGTGACCGACGAGATCAAAAACCGGATAAGGACTGCCGCAAAGATGGCAAAATGCGACATCCTTCTCGTGGAGATCGGCGGCACGGTGGGGGACATCGAGAGCCTTCCTTTCTTTGAGGCTGTCAGACAGATGCGTCTTGAGGAGGGTTATGACGACACACTATTTATACACTTGGCCCTAGTTCCAATTTTAGATGTCACAAAAGAGCAGAAGAGTAAGCCCTTCCAGCACAGCGTACAGGAGCTTAGAAGGATCGGAATACAGCCCGACATTCTGGTAGCCAGATGCCGCGTCTCGCTGGACGAACCTGTAAAGAGAAAGATCTCACTTTTTGGGAGCGTTCCCTACGAGGCCGTCTTCACATCATATGATGTCGATAACATATACATGCTGCCCATGGAGCTCGATAAACAGGGCATGGGTGAGTACATAGTGAAGCGGCTATCCTTGGACAGCAACGCCCCTGACTGGAAAGAATGGAGCTCCATAGTTTCATCTTTTAAGGTCTCTCAGAAATCCGTCAAAATAGCGATGTGTGGAAAATACACGAAATTGGCGGACTCTTATGTAAGCATCATTGAGGCTCTAAAGCATGCGGGTGCAAAGGTGGGTGTTACGCCCCATTTAGAGTGGATCGAGACCACAGTCTTTGAGGAAGATCCTTCAACCGTATCCACTCTGAGTAAATACGACGGGATAATGGTCCTTCCTGGCTTTGGTGCAAGGGGCACGGAGGGGAAAATTATGGCCATAAAGTTCGCGCGTGAGAGGAAGATCCCCTTCTTGGGAATATGTTTCGGCTTTCAGCTCGCCGTCGTCGAGTTCGCAAGGAATGTCCTTGGTTATAGGGACGCAGACACCACAGAAGCGAATCCGAGCACTCAGCACCCCGTAATCGACCTCCTGCCAGAACAGAGGAGCGTGGGTGCTTTGGGGGGCACAATGCGCCTTGGTGCCTACAGGATATTCCTCGAAGAGGGCACACTAGCCCACAGGTTATACGGATCAAATGAGATCTCAGAGCGGCACCGCCACAGATATGAAGTCAATCCCGACTACTGGGAAGCCTTGAGAAAGGGTGGACTTGTTCTGAGCGGGTTCTCTTACGACAAGAGACGGGTGGAGTTCATAGAGCTTCCTGATCACCCATTCTTCCTTGGGACGCAGTCTCACCCAGAGTTCAAGTCGAGACCTGGCAATCCCTCCCCGCCATATCTTGGTTTCATTAAAGCCTCGGCTGGCATATAGAAAAGTTAAAACTACAACATGTAGAATTAAAAGTTGAATATTCTTCATTTTGCAAGAAATTGATAAAAAATTAAGAATAAAAAATTCAACAAAAAATAGGTTGTAAGGCTAATCCAAAATCAGCCTTACTTCCTTAACATTGGTTGTGCAAACTTTTTTAACTCCTCTCACGCCGGGTCTGTAGATGGTCTTAACGAGACCCGCCCCTTCGAGTATCCTCATCTGCGCACTCGCATTCGCCTTGCTCTGCTTTATGAGCTCGGCGATCTGCTGCATGTCGACCTCTTTCCCTTTAATGTAGTTCAGTATCTGAATCCTTGTAGGGGACGAGAGAGCCATTGCAACGTTGGCAACGTTGTCCCCTTTTACTACTATAACGCCTTCATTAATAGAACCTGAGGTTTCTGTTTCAGTCATTTATCCCACCTTTTATTGCATACTTGTAACTGATTTGTAAAACATATACTTTTAAACTTTTTGTTGCAAAAATACAATTATGGACCTACCTATTAAAAACAATAAATAGCTAATTTTATAACCCAATGTAAATTATATCTATCGAACAACCTCAAGTATATAAATCTTTGTTATGCTGATGACCATGATCCCTTATAAAGTGGTGCTTGGTCTTGATAGGCTGCCTTCCTATTCTGGGTTCTCTCTTGTACTAGCTGAACAATCTCGAATAATATTAAAAAAGGAGGTCGCATCAAAGGAGGACGTCTTGGAACTCGTCCGCCTACACAAGGTGGATGCCGTCGCAATTGACAACATCTATGAGCTCGGCTCAGAACAGGATATTAAGAGCTTCATGAGCTACCTCTATAACGCAGACCTGATTCAAATAACGGGCTCACCGATACATGGTTTTAAACCCCTATCCGTAATCGGAAGGGAGTTGGGGATCACGAGGGGCGAAAAGCTCTTCCCGCTCAAGTCCGCTGAGGTCTGCGCTAGGGCTGTGTTCTCCGGGCAGGGCTTCGTCGTAAAGCTCTTCGACCCCGAGACCAGAGTCACGATCTCTAGAAGGAGGAGCTTCGGTCCGGGGGGCATGAGCGCTGGCAGATTTAGGAGGAGCGTTCAAGGCGCGATTTTGAGCTTGGCGAAGGGGATAGAGTCTGCGCTCCGTACGAGGGGGATTGACTACGACTTATCTCTTAAAAAAGGCTCACACGGGATCGAGAGCGCGTCCTTCATAATTTACGCCCCGAGGAACCAGCTATCTGGAATAATCCGGCCATTACGAACCTCCAGCGTGAATGTGAAAATCACCCCCCTCTTTTCAAGGTCCTTCGACTATGCCCCAATCGGCGTAAAAGCCGAACAGTTGCACAAGCGTCACCTTATTGTGGGGGTGGACCCAGGTATGGTCTCTGGTCTGGCTGTCCTTGATCTCAATGGGAACGTGGTCCACCTCTCTAGCGGGAGGGGGATCAGCAGGGGTCAAATAACGCGAATTGTTGCCTCTCTAGGCAGGGCGCTCATCTTCGCGTCGGACGTTCGACCACCCCCCTCCATGGTTCTGAAACTATCAGCGTCCCACAATGCCATCACGTATTTCCCTGAACAGTCACTTAGAACCTCTGAGAAACTGGAGATAGTTGAAAAGCTGGAACTCGAGCAGAAGATCGAGGTCGCCGACTCCCATCAGCGGGATGCGCTATCTGCAGCATTTAAAGCCTACTCCTTCTACAAGAATAAGCTTGAGCAGTGTGCCTCACATGTTAAGGAGTTGGGAGTCCAAGTGAATTTGGACGACATTAAAGCTCAGGTCATAAAGGGTATGAGCATCAAAGATGCCATAGCCTCCTCAACAACTCCGCCTCCAGAGAGGCCCTTGCGCAAAAAACGTAAGACTTCGGAGAGGGAGTTGATCAACGTTCTCGAGAGTAAGCTACTCAACATCCAATCCGAAAGGGACTCGCTCTCTCTCAAGGTAAAGGCCCTTGAGGAGAAGATCGAGGAGCTTGAGCTCGAGTTGCGACTTGCAAAGAGGAAGGAACGCGTGCCAGCCATGCCCGAAACTTACGAGATGGAGCGGCGAATAGGCGCTCTCCTCGGAGAGGTTGCAAAATTGAGGGCTGACCTTGAATCTGAGAAGACGAAGAATCTAAAAATGCTATCAGAAATGGCCTCGCTTGCCTCTGGGGTCTCTTTGATCTTTTACAAATACCCCTCACTTAAGGAAACTCTCAGGTCTTCCAGTGAGAGTGGCGTATTGGTGAAAAAAGCTGAGCCCCTGAATGACGACCTCAAAAAAGAACTTAAGCGCTCGCCACCGAAATTTATAATCGTCCAAGAGGGACAACCCGAAGTTCTGATGTTTGAGCTCGAGATACCAGTAATACCGCTCAGGGAACTCACATTTACGGATTATTCAGGTTTCGTCATAGTCGAAAAAAGCTCTTTCGAGCGCGCCATGGAAGTCTCTAGGCAGAAACTCGCCAATTTATCAACAGAAAAAAAGAAGAAGATAAAAGCAATGTTCGAAGAATACCAACTCGAGAGGATGAGGGAACTCAATAGAGCGTGAATTTCCTCTGAAGTATGCCCTCCGTTATCTTGTCTATCTGGTCAAACTCTTCATTCACTATGGACTCGATCTCACTTTGGAGCCCGCTCGTCAGCACACTCCCGCCCTCGAGCAGTAACTGGACATTGGTCATATGCGGGTCGTCTATTGGTCTTCCTATCTGGCTGACGATCTTCACGTAAGCCTCTTTAACCCCTTTTAATTCGGCTACCTTGTTGGCTATTATTACTGCCATCACGTTGTAGATCTTGCCTATGTGACTCACAGGGTTCTTTCCAGCCGTCGCCTCAAGCGACATGGGCCTTGAAGGGGTTATGAGCCCATTGACCCTGTTGCCCCTTCCGGTCTCACCATCATCACCCATCTCTGCGGAGGTCCCAGTTACGGTTATGTAGACTACCCCCAGGTCCGGTCTGTCTGCGTTGTTCAGGTATATCTCGACTGGCAAATCGCTCTTCTTGGCGACGAAGTCCTCCAGCTCCTTCTTGAGCTGCTCCTTGACAGATATGTAGTGATCTAAGTCCGGAATCAGTTTTGAAACCATTGCTACGGCAAGCGTGAGTTTGATCTCCCTCCCGCTCCTTAACCCCATCACTTTGACGTCCTCGCCGACCTCCGGCAGCCTCTTTCTCATGTACGGCGAGTTCACGAACCTCTCCGTCTCATAGACCACCCTTTCTAGGGAATCCAATGGCGCATATGCCACACCAAAGGATGTGTCATTTGAGCACTTGTTCTCCCTTCTTGCCTCATAGTTGCAGACCAGATCTGCAGAGCCCTTTCCTACCCTATGATCGACGATTACGTGACTCTCGGGATTCAGAAAACGCAGGTTCTCCCGAATCCAGTTCTTCGCCGACTCGACCGCAACTCTCCCTACCGGGATATACTCCTTTACCCCGTTGTTCGATACCTCTGTTGTGGCTCTCCCTGACATCAGTATGTATATGGGTGTTAAGACCTCCCCTCCGCCGAACCTTACGTTTGCCTGACCACCAACTAACAGCACCTTGTCGACATTGTGGTGCAGGATCTGACCGAACCTCTCCTTGTAGACCTTGCAGAGCTGGAGGCTGAACTCTTCGGACAGGCTGTCCGCTATATAATCCGGATGACCTAGCCCCTTCCGCTCCACAAACTCTACGCTATGCAACTCGACCGACTGCTGGTTGAGCCTCTCGATTACGACGTTTCTATTGGCCAATCATGCCACCGCCTTGCCATGTGGTAAATATTCACAATTACTATTTATTGTTATCCTTGTTACAATATTATTACTATTAGTAATATTTTGGGACTGTCAACAAAGCCCCTATGTGCTGGTCCTAATGTAGAGGATGTTGTTTCCCCTGACCAAGATCTTTCCGTACTTTGCAACAGGATTGCCGTCGTCTACTGCTTCGACAGCGTCCACAAGTATGAGGTTCATTGTCTGGTCGTACTTAACCAAATTCCCGATATATTCATGCCCGTCCTTTAGCTTTACCAAAATCTGGTTGTGCAGGGCTTTGTTCAGAAGCCTCAACGGCTCGCTAGGCATCTATTTACACCATTGTTATCATCGGGATCACTTATTATAAAAACCTGTCGCAGGACTTTATAAGGGCTGCACACTCGCAAAATAACTACTTAACCTCTTCAAAGACTCCCTTTCTTACCTACACAAAAGAAATCCTTCATTCCATCTAGATCGTATATTTCTGTTCCCTTCGGCAGACCGTTAGGAAGATTGGCTTTTTTTATTATGCTTATCCCGAAAGATCCTTGGTCCTTGAGGACTCTCAGTATCTCAGAGATCGCCTTTTCCTGGCCTCCTGTCAACTGCAAAGCGGTTACACTCACGACAATGTCCACGCTCCTGCCCCTAATGGGAAGAAACTCAGCATCCGCTAGGATGAGCTCTACGTTGCCCTTTATTCCTCCCACAGGGTTTTGTTGCGACTCTGAACTTTCACCTCCCATAGCCTTTCCCAAAACTTCTGCCTTTATTTCTGCGCCCCCTTCCACTTCTGTTTCAGCTCCTACCTCCGTTACCCCCGCACACGGTCTCACAACGCCCTTTGCCCTCTTCTTAGCCTCCCTCAGCATGTTTAATGAAATGTCCACTCCAACGATGAGTCCACAATTAACTTTCTCGAATAGTAAACCGGTGCCGCATCCCACATCCAGCAGGACGTCTTTCTCTTTAGGTTTGAGCTTACCTAGTAGAAAACTGATCTTCGGCACCTGCTCCTCTTTGTACCTCTCGTCGTAAAGGTGCGCTGTTGCGTTATAGTCCCTCAGCAGGTCTAATTTTCCCATATCGCCCTCAAAAACTTAAAATATCGATTTAATTAACTTATTTGCTGCAAACCAATACCACCGGGGGGAGCTTTTTGTCAGAGGCGCAAAAAACTGAAGCACAAAGTGCAGAAAAACCGCCAATGCCAAAAGACGTCATTTTAGTTGGAAAGAAGCCTGTTATGAGCTATGCCATGGCAGCGCTGATGCAACTCAGCAACAGTGGAACCATAACCATAAAGGCAAGGGGGAGGGCCATCTCGCGTGCGGTTGATGTGGCAGAGGTTGTCTCAAAGAGGTTCCTCAGTGGCAATGCGGTCGTAAAATCTGTCAGCATAGGCACTGAGACCGTCGGAGATCCGCCGAAGAACGTCTCAATAATAGAGATCAAGATCTCTGGGAAGCCAGGCAAGAAGCAGGAATGACCGGCAAGGGTCGTTGAAGGGTAAGCACCTTTCCACTCACAGTACCTTTCCTTTTTTTGGCTCTAGGAAACCCATGACTTCTTTTCCGAGACGGTATGAACGGGCTTCACATTCTTTCACAAGGAAGCTCATGGGATTTATCCATGGGTGGCTGACGAACTATCCGCCTGCCACGGGTGGAAATATTGAGATACAGTCCCCATCGCTCAACTCTGTCTCAAGCCCTCTCAGTTCCCTTACATCTCTACCGTTCACCAAAATCTTAACCATCTCCTTGACTTTATCCCCTTCCATCACCGCGTCCCTGAAGACCTCCCCGAACCTCTCTATGAGGGCTAGGACGGCGTCACTCACCGTATCCGCGCAGTTCAATTCCACAGAGTTAGTACCCAGAAGATCTCTGAGTGTTGCGAAGAACTCCACCCTTATTGCCATAAGATCTACCCCTCGCCCTCCATCCCGCCATATCATATCCCACATGCCTGCCCTTATTCCTTTTTTTGTTCCATCTTAAAATCGGGAACAAGTAACCCCGAAATCTCACCGGGCGTACCTATCAGAGACTGAATTGCAAAACACATTTCGACAAGTATAAGTATTATCCACATTTTATGAGTAGTCCAGAGGGAATTTCATGGGCGGCTACATGGGTAAAATACTCAGGGTAGACCTCTCATCACGAGAGATATCCGTTGAAGATCTCGATATGGATGTAGCAGCCTCTTTTGTAGGCGGGAGAGGCTACGGGGCGAAGATCCTATTCGAAGAACTTCCCGTCGGGATAGATCCGTTGAGCCCAGCCAACAAACTCATTTTCATGACTGGTCCACTGACCGGCACGGCGGCACCTACATCGGGGAGATACTCTGTCTCGACAAAGTCGCCTGCCACCGGGACCGTGTTCGACGCTAACAGCGGAGGTCACTTTGGCGTTGAGCTCAAGAGGTCGGGCTTTGACGGTATAATATTTGAGGGCGCCAGTGAGACTCCAGTTTACCTATCAATTATAAATGGGAAAGCAGAACTCCGGGACGCCTCAGGCTTATGGGGACTTGACGTATTCGAGACTGAGGCTCGCCTCAAGCACATTGTCAACGACCAGTTCGCGAGAGTCGCCTGCATAGGACCTGCGGGGGAGAACCTAGTGAAGATCGCGGCGATAATGAACGAGAAGCACAGGACCGCTGCAAGGGGCGGCGTCGGGGCGGTCATGGGATCCAAGAAGCTGAAGGCCATCGTGGTAAAGGGCTCCGCCGAGATCCCATTAGCGAATCGTTATGCCTTTATGAAGGAGGTCAGACATGCAACGGAGGTGCTGAGGGGTCATCCTGTCACGGGCGACGGCTTGGGCAGGTATGGAACCGCTGTGCTGGTGCACATCATAAACAAGGCAGGCATATTCCCCGTGAGGAACTACAGCACTGGTGTGTTCGAAGATGCCGAGAAAGTCAGCGGCGAATACATGGCGAAGACCATCCTTAAGGGAAAGAAAGGGTGCTTCGCCTGCCCCATAATGTGTGGGAGGGTCACACGTGTCAAACTCCCTTCTGGCGAGATCGTGGAATCTGAGGGTCCTGAGTACGAGACCATCTGGTCCCTTGGACCGAACTGCGGGATAAATGATATTGAGGCTATAGCTTATGCGAACGACCTGTGTAACCGGTATGGCATAGACACTATTTCCATGGGGCAGGCTATAGGGTTCCTGATGGCATGCTTCGAGAACGGCAAAGTAAAGCTTGAGGAGATAGGTTTTGCTCCAAAGTTTGGCAATGCCGAGGCTCTCCAGAAGCTGATATCCATGACTGCCTTCAGACAGGGCATAGGCGCCCTGCTGGCAGAGGGGACAAAGAGGGCTGCTGCAAAGCTGGGCGGAGAGGAGTACGCCATGCACGTTAAGGGACTTGAACTTCCGGCCTACGACCCGAGGGGCGCGAAGGGTATGGCTCTGGCATATGCCACATCAAACAGAGGAGGCTGCCACCTTAGGGCGTTCATGATAGCACCGGAGATCCTAAGCCTCCCAAGGTATCTGAACCCCAACGCCTACGACAACAAAGCCGCCCTCACAAAGGTAATGCAGGACGTATTTGCTGTACTAGACTCGTTAGTGTTATGCAAGTACACCACTCTGGCACTATTCTCGACGCTCCTATTCGAACCCGACTTCTACGCACGCCTCCTGACCACCGCGACGGGCTTTTATGTGGACCGCGAGGAGTTTTACAAGATTGGGGAACGTATCTACAACTTGGAGAGGCTCTTCAACGTCAGGGAGGGCTTCTCAAGAAAGGATGATTACCTGCCGAGGCGCCTTCTTGAGGTGCCTATGCCGGAGGGTCCTGCGAAGGGTGAGACCATCGATATGGATAGGTTATTAAATGAGTACTATGCTGTAAGAGGTTGGGACTATAATGGAATACCCACGGATAAGAAGGTGTCGCAGTTGGGTCTCAAGCCACTTTATGAAGGTCCTAAACTCCAGGTTGCGATCGATGAACGGTATCTTAAGGACGCGCTGCCCATAGCCGAAGCTTCCTATCGTGGGGGCGCCGATATAATCGAGGCAGGGACCCCCTTGATCAAGTCGGAGGGACTCAGAGCAGTTAAGGAGTTCCGTAAAATATGCCCCAATGCCACAATAATAGCAGATCTGAAGACTTTTGACACGGGTTGGCTGGAGACCGAGCTAGCCGTCGAGAATGGTGCTGATATGGTAACTGTTATGGGTGCCACCGATGACTACACCATAAAAGACGCCGTCGGAGCTGCCCGCAAATACGGAGTCAAGGTGATGGTGGACCTGATGAACCTGAAGGATCCTATCAGCAGAGCTGTGGAGGTCGAGAAGCTCGGCGTGGACGTTGTCTGTTTGCACGTTGGGATAAGCGCTCAGACAAGGGAGCGCGAGGTCGACCAGAAGATCGCCCTTGTGGAGAATCTGGTGAAGTCTGTGAAAATTCCGGTGGCGGTGGCAGGAGGAATAAAGCTCGAGGTGGTTCCATTGATGGTCAGTGCTGGCGCGAAGATCCTTATAGTGGGCGGCGCAATCACGAAGTCTGCGAATCCTGAGGAGGCAACGAGGAGGTTCGTTAACCTGATAAGGACGACTTGGAACCAGCGCAATCTCGCAGCGAATAAACAATGAACTTTCTCCATCACTTCAACTTCAAAGAATCAAGTTGACCGAAACTCTTGACCTCAGGCGTGGAGCAACTGAGTGGGCCCCTATCTCTTCCGGAAGACTTCTCCACTCGAGTCCATTGTGACGACACACGGTCCAAACTCTTCAACTTCGATCAACCAGACTGCCTCTGGGTCGCCGAGATCCCTCCAGTGGACCTCCTTTACCCTATTTATCGCTCTAGCTGCTAGAGCCCCAGCGCCTCCAGGAACTTCCATGTAGACTGCCCCGAACTTCTTTAGAGCCTCCGCCGTCTTTTCGCCCATCCCCCCCTTCCCGATTATGCCCCTCAACCCAGTCAGCCGTATTAGCTCCGCCTCCATCCCTTCCATTCTCATGCTGGTTGTTGGTCCTGCTGAGATCACCTCCTCACCCTTCAAAAGCGGTCCGCAGTGGTAGATAACCTCCCCCCTGAGGTCGAACGGCAGCTTTTCTCCCCTCCTCAGAACCTCAAGAGCCCTAACATGCGCCATGTCCCGCATCGTGTAGAGGGTCCCAGAGAGATAGACAACGTCCCCCACTCGCAGGGATCTAATTTCTTCTTCCCTCAGCGGAGTCCTAAGTCTGCGAACATTTACGTTAAATTTGAGGCTCAATTCTCGCCCATCCATGAGCTCACCTCAATATCCTGAAGTTTTTGCCCTGCCATTCCAATGATATCCTCCTGAGAGCCCAGCACTGGATATTCACAGAGACTGGCAGGCTGGCCGTGTGGCAGTGCCCCCACTCGAGAAGGACGCCAATGGTGGTGGTCTCCCCTCCGAGCCCCATAGGCCCTATTCCCAACGCGTTCACTTTCCCAACCAGCTCCTCTTCCAATTCTGCCAAATTCCGGTTAGGGTTCTTTTCGCTCAAAGGCCTTAGGAGCGCCTTTTTGGCAAGATGCGCAGATCTCTCTAGATTTCCACCAACTCCTACCCCGACAACTACCGGTGGACAAGGCTTCGCCCCCGCTTTTTGCACTGCTTGCACAACTGCGTTCTTAATGCCCTCCACCCCTAGCATCGGGTCCAACATAAACGAAGCACTCACATTCTCCGAGCCGGCGCCCTTCGCTATTATGTCCATCTCTATATCGCCTTCATTCAAGGGCCTTCCCTCGAAGTGGACTATTGGGTGGCACCTGCCAAGGTTTGTGCCCTCATTCTCCCTCGTGAAGGGGTTTACTGTATTCGCCCTCAGAGGGACCTCGCGGGTTGCCCTCCTCAATGCCTCCGCTATCTTATCCCTTATCTCCTCGTGACCATTGGAACACCTTACGAAGAATTCAAGTATGCCTGTGTCTTGGCACATGGGAACGCCCTTCTCTTTCGCATAACGGACGTTCTCCAGTATGGCTTCGATCACCATTCTACTGATCCCGCTCTCTCTGCCCAAGGCTCCCCTCAACCTTCCTTCCACATCAGGTGGGAGCTCGGTCTCCAAGAACCTTATGGCCTCCACAAGATCTTCGACACGCATCTTCAATCGAAGTTTTCATAAGTACAAGGTGTCAAATAAAGAATCCTGTGGGATGCTGCAAATGTCTACATACGATGTGCTCAGGAAGTTCGCACCCGACGCCTCGCAGATAGTCCGATACGTTTACTTTAAGAGCTTGGCTAGGGCCGAGCAGGAGCTGAGCCCAATAAGGAATAAACTTCTCCCACTGGGCGAGATCGGCAGGGGGTTCTTCGACGCCATGAAGGGCGTTTACGTCTCTGCAAAGGAGAGAGACAAAACATCCTTCTTTATGAAGCTCTACCGCCACGGCGATCCCAAAGAGATCCTGCAGATGGCAGAAAAGTTCAAGAACGAGGCATTCAGGTCCACCGCCGACGATTATGAACGCGGCTTTCTGATATGCTGGGAGATCATGCTGAGGACTCTCTCCTCTCTAAAGGAAGAGTACCCGGACTACCCGCTAAAGGACGAGCAGCTACAGGCTGCAGAGGTTAAAACTGAGGAGGAGTCCTTCGAGGTCGCCCCACGGAAGAAGTCCAAGGAAAAAGAGAAGAACAGGAGCAAGAACAAGGATAAGGACAAAGATGAGGATTAGGATTAGGTATAAGGATTAAGGAACAGGGGCAGACCGAGAGAAAATATCAGGACATCCATAATATGTCGAAAAATACCACCCAGATCACAAACCAGATCAGGAAGTAGGAGAATATTCCTGTCATGTAAAATTTCTTCGGGTCCTTCACAGACTCGGATATGCTCTTTATCCCGTACCGGAAGAGCAAATATGTCAATATGAAAACCCCTATGCCTATGGCGAGCCCGAGTACGCCAACGACATTCAATGCCCCGCAAATTAGCCCTGCCAAAAATGCAAATACCACTCTTATATAGTACATCTTTCTGTAAATTGGTTGCGGTGCGACCGTTGGTCTCTCTGAAACTTTCCCTGACATCAATTGACCTCCTCGCTATTTTAAGAGAACTGAAGTCCATTCTTATAAGCACTCGCATCGAGAACGTCTATAATCTGGATGATTGGGGCTTTCTCTTCCGCCTTCACGGCCCCGGCGGCAATCTGGACTTGCTCTTGGAGCTGGGGAGGCGTCTGAACATCACAACATTCAAGTACCCGCTCCCCCCCAGCCCCTCTCCTCACGCAATGAACATCAGGCGTCTTCTCTCAAGCGCCATCATAAAGTCGATTGAACAAGTAGATTTGGACAGGATCGCCTGTCTAACTGTTGAAAAGTCGGGAAGGGTATTGAACGTATATTTGGAGCTCTTGGGTGAGGGCAACGTAATCATCACAGACGAATCTGGCAAGATCCTCTACGCTCTCCGTCAGAAGACGATGCGAGACAGGAGCGTCAGAACAGGAGTGATGTACCGCCCTCCCCCAGCGAGGGGCGAGAGCATCTACAGCAGTCCCAAGATAGACGAGGTTCGCTCCGAAAAGGTCAATATTGTACGCTCCCTGACCAAGTACTACAACCTCCCTCCCGAATTCGTCGAGGAGTGTTTGGTCAGGTCCTCCGTAGACCCGAACCTTCCCTCATCAGAGATCTCCGAGCCACTCCTGAATACATTTTTGAGCACCGCCAGATCCACCATAGAGGAGATCAAGACCTCCCCGCTAAAGCCTCACATCGTCGTAAAAGACCAAAAAAGGATCTCAGTCCAACCTGTGGAGTTCGTTTCCCTACCTTTTGAGAGGGTCCCCTTCGACTCCTTCAATGCTGCCGTTGATGAGTACTTCGCACCACTTGTGAGTGCCAAGGAGGGGGAGAGGCGGAGGCACCCGCAGGAGCAGGAGATCGCGGCACTAGAAGGTGTGTTGATCAGACAAAAGGCGTCAATGAAAGAACTGGAGGAGAGGAAGCAGAGGGACCGCGAGATAGGGGAGACGATTATCTCAAATCTCGACAAGGTGCAGAAGTTAATAGACTACGTAGTTGATATGCGTAGGAAGGGCGTTGACTGGGAAGAGATAAAGCGTACCGCCCCCATGAATATTCTGAAGATAGATAAATCAAAGGGGCTTCTGACAGCGGTTCTCAACGGCAGTGAAGTAGTCCTGGACTTCAAATGCTCAGCAACCGAAAATGCAAATAGATACTTCTCCAGTTCAAAGGAGGCCTCTAAAAAGCTCAAAGGGCTGGTCAGCGCCATAGAGGAGACTGAAAAGAAGATCCAAGACCTGAAAGAGGGTCTCCTGAGGGTCTCCCAGCCCGTAGTTCTCAAGTCCATGAAGAAGGAGTGGTACGAGCGGTTCAGGTGGACTTTCTCATCGCAAGGCTTTCTCATAATCGGCGGAAAGGACGCGACTCAGAACGAGGTCTTGGTCAAGAAGCACATGGAGCCTAATGACATATTCGCCCACTCGGACGTTCCAGGAGGGTCCGTTGTGATCGTTAAATCCAGGGGTGAGGAGGTCCCCAACGAGACCAAGGAGGAGGCTGTCGCCTTCGCTGTCGTGTACTCTAGGGCATGGAGGGCGGGCCTGGGCGCCGCGGACGGCTACTGGGTCAGGGCAGAGCAGGTCACGAAGACTCCTCCAGCAGGGGAGTACTTGGGCAAGGGGGCATTCATGATATACGGCGAGAGGAATTATGTGCGCAATGTACCATTAACAATCTTTTTGGGCGTCCAAATTGCCGATGGTGCCTTTAGGATCATAGTTGGGGGCGAACATTTCGTCAGGAATGCCTCCAAATCCTACGTCAGGCTCGTCCCTGGAGACCTCTCGGGATCCGCGCTGGTTAAGAGGATAAAACAGCTCCTAGTTCAGAGGGCGGACTCTTCTCTGTCGCAGCTGATAAACGCCATACCTGAGAGCGAGATACTCGCCCAACTTCCTCCAGGAGGCTCGATGCCGACCTGAATTTTTCAAGAGCAACTCACATATATATCCTCAGAAGATAATAATATGGGGCTTTGGATGGTCCGAATCAGGGCTAGAGTGCTTGTTGGAGATATCATGACAAAAAGCCTCATAACCCTGCCAGAGACTTCAACTGCGAGGGAAGTTGCTATCGCTATGAGCGGGAAGGACGTTGGCTCGGTGATCATAACCCGCGATAGCCACCCGGTTGGTATAATCACAGAACGTGATCTGGTGGAAAGGGTGATTGCAAGGGGTCTCAACCCGGACATAACTATCGCGAGGAATATCATGTCCTCCCCACTCTCCGTGATAGACCCCAAGGCAGAGATTATGGAAGCTGCTAGGAAGATGGCCAAACTGAGGATCCGGAGGCTTGTGGTTGTGGACAGGGGCGAGATGGTTGGGATAATAACTTCGAGGGACATACTCTCCACCGCACCCGAATTGGTGGAGGTCTTGGCGGAGGCAAAGCGCAACAGCCTACTCCCCTCAAAGGGGGGCGAGGTAATGGCGGGATACTGTGATAACTGCGAGGAGTGGTCGGACTCACTAAAAGAGGTCAATGGTCAGTTTCTCTGCGAAGAATGTCGCTTGGAACTCGGCGAATAGCCTTAAATGTCTACGATGTCTGGTATGTAAAGCTCCAAAATTTGTGGATTGAGAAGTGACGCCGATAGGAGAGGTGATTTGATTGAGGGTTGGAGATTTGATGAGTTCACCGGTTGTTGTTATAAATGACACTGACACCCTGGCATACGCCAGAAATCTAATGTTAAGGGAAGGGGTGAGCCGTTTGGTCGTAGTAAAGGGCACCCGACCAGTAGGGACGATCACCAGGAGGGACATTGTGAGAAGCCTCAGGAACTACAAGATGCGGCAGAGGGACTTCGACTCGATACTCGTGAGCGAGGTGATGCGCACCCCCGTCACAACCATAGATGAGAACGCCTTGGTAGTCGAGGCTGCTAGGAGGATGGTCTCTGCAAACATAAAGGGCCTGCCTGTAGTGAACCAAGGGGGAGCCCTCTTGGGCATAATCACAAAGACTGACCTCACTAGGTATTTCGCTGAGACCATGAGGGGCAAGTACACTGTTGGCGATCTCTGCCAGAGGGAGCATCTCCCAATAGTGAAGAGGCACCACACAGTTTACCGGGTCGTTGATGTTATGGAGGAGCTCAACACTGACAGGGTTATCGTCGTGGATGAAGGTCGACCCGTGGGAATTATAACCGAGACCGACCTCTCATTCATACGCCCCCCAAAGGCCAGCAGCTCATTTATGAAGGGGTCTAAGGCAGAGTCTGAGGAGTTTTCATCCACCAGGTTATATCTTATACCGGTGGCTGAAGATATCATGACGCCTGACCCCTTTACGGTCAAGCTCTCTGAAGATGCTATCAGCGCTGCACAAGCTCTCATAGAAAACGGGATAGGCGGCATGCCTGTTATTAACGATGAAGGTATGCTTGTTGGGCTTATAACAAAGTTTGACTTCGTAAAGGCCATAGCAAAGGGGGGATGAATTTGAAATTATTGGACATACTAGTTAAGGATGTTCCAACTCTCAACAAGAACCGCCCCCTATTGGATGCCTTAGACGTCTTGGATAAGGAAAATGTTGAGAGCATATGTGTCAATGACGATGGTGGGCCCATAGGTATCCTCTCATACCGTGACGTACTCAGCAAGATCGGCACGCAGAGGTTGAGGGCTGTGGCCCCAGAATCCCTCTACATATCAGGCTTTATGAGGCCTTTTCCTGTAACCCTCTCCAACGATTCGTCCGTGAGGAGAGCTGCCAAACTCATGCTAGAGCTCTCAGCCCCCTCCCTCCCGGTTTTTTACGGTGACACTTTCCTCGGACTTGTATACAAGAGGGAAATGCTCCGCGTTGTGAAGGACTCCACCGTGGCCGCGACATCGGTTATGCGCAGGCGCGTTCCAATTGTCAGATCTCACGAAAGGGTAATCCATGCAAGGAAGCTTTTACTAGATCAGAACCTATCCATGATCCCCGTGGTGAATGAGGACGGGAGGCCAGTGGGCATAATAACCGAGAGGGAGGTTCTCAAAGCCCTCATCGAGTTTCACAAATATGTGCCAGAAAAGTTCCAAAGGGCAAGGATAAGGCACCTTACCATATCCACATCTATGGTAGCCAATGTTCCCCTGCTTGAAGAAGAAATCTCTTTGGGCGAGGTCACGGAAAAGATCCTGAAGGAGGGTCTCCCTGGCGTCATATTCTCCGAACCTTCTCAGCCTAAAGTCATTGGGATCCTGACTCCTGATGAGGTATTGGATTACATAGTGCGCAGTTTCCCGGAGGAGCAGTAGCGATTTGAGGTTTGTAGTGGACGCTATGCTCGGAAAGTTGGCAAGGTGGTTGCGACTTCTGGGCTATGATACAGTTTACGATCAATTCCATGACGATGAGATCCTCCTCGCGATCTCCAGAGGCGAGGACCGCATACTCATCACCCGCGACGTGGAGCTCTTCAAGAGAGCGTCCAAGGAGGGCATACGGTCTTTGCTCATCAAGTCCACGGATCTGACAGGCTCTCTTTTGGAGATCTCACCATTCATAAAGGACTCTTTTGTAAACTCGATCGGCACCAGGTGCACAATGTGTAATACCCCTCTCATCGAAGCAGACCGTTCAAAAATTCCTTTCGATGAGATACCAAATATAAGCCCGCTCTGGACTTGCCCTAGATGTGGAAAGGTTTATTGGCACGGTAGCCACTGGAAGGGCATAGAAGAGCGCATCAAAAATATCAAGACCATCAATAGGTGATCTCGTTGTTGAGTTTGGAGGAGGGAACTTTTCTTGTAAGGCTTGCAAGATCCACCGTCACCAATTACCTCAAGGAGTCTAAGAAGCCTGCCCCACCACAGCCCCCAAGTCCGCGGCTGTACGAAAAATCAGGCGCCTTCGTCACAATTGAAAAACTAATTGGGGAGGAACGGATCCTCAGGGGATGCATAGGCTACCCCCTCCCACATCTCCCCCTCATAGAGGCTGTCATGGAATCGGCTATAAGCGCCGCCCTAGAGGATCCGAGATTCCCTCCCCTCAAGATAGATGAATTAAAAGAAGTGGTCTTCGAAGTCAGCGTCCTCACACCCCCTACACTCCTTAGGGTCAATGATCCAAAGGAATACCCCAAAAGAATCAGGGTAGGCAGAGACGGTCTAGTTGTGGAGATGGGCTTTTATAAAGGGCTCCTCCTACCACAGGTTCCCGTTGAGTACGGTTGGGACGAAGAGACCTTCCTATCTGAATGCTGCATGAAGGCAGGACTCCCCCCAGATAGCTGGCTCTCAAGGAATTTAAAGGTGTACGTCTTTACGGCAGAGGTCTTCACTGAAACATCCCCAGGAGGCGAGGTGGTCCAGAAGAAGCTCATGTGAACTTTTTTTACTAAAGGGCTGAGTCTCTATGAGGATTTACTTTGCCCCTTGCGGAATAGCCCTAGGGCATGCCGGTAGGTGTATTCCCATAGCTAGGCAATTCAAAAGCCGAGGCCACGAGGTCTTCTTTTCAACCTATGGAGAGGCTACCGAGTTTGTGAGAAAGGCTGGCTTCCCGGTGGAGGGCGTACCCCCACTCAAGTTCTATGAAAAGGAGGACGGGACATTCGACTTTCGCAGGACTCTATCGGCTGGGCCTAGGAGCCTCTTGGTATTTTCACAGCAGGTCGGCGCCGAGCTCAACCTCATAGAGCACTTTAAGCCAGACCTTGTGATCTCAGACAGTAGGCTGTCCACAGTCTTGGCTGCGAGGATGAGGCGCATAATCCCTGTACTAATACTGCACCAATTGAGAATAATGATTCCCCATTCAAGGCCCATCAAGCGAAGAATAAAGCAGGTCATCAAGGGTTACACCGAGAGGCTTGGGCTTGAGATCCTGGGGAGTCTATGGAAATTGAGTAAGGTCATAATAGTTCCTGACTTCCCTCCCCCGTTTACTATTGCTAAAGTGAACATAGTTCCCTCCCATCAGTATATAAAGAAGCTCAAATTAGTCGGTCCAATAATCCCTAAACGCCCTGAAGAGCTCCCGCCCAGCTGTGATCTCAAGAGAATGATGGGGTTCGACGATCGCCCGCTCATCTTCGCTGCCATGAGCGGAACCCTTGCTGAGAAGAAATACATCTCAGATCTGCTGCTCAGGATCTTTGAAGAGTTCCCTGACTCCTACAATGTTGTCCTCAGCAGGGGCTACTCTGAGGGATCTTTCCCGGGAGCAAAAATTCCAGCGAACTCAAAAAGGCTCAGGGTTTACGACTGGGTCGACGATCGCTACCTCTACCTTAAGGCATGTGACCTTCTGGTGACGAGAGGTGGACACAACACAGTCTCAGAGGCTATATACTATGGCAAACCAATGCTAATAATACCGACACCCGCTCACTCTGAACACCAAGGGATAGCGGAGTCTCTCTCCAAAATGGGTCTTGCTATCTCATTACAACAACACTCACTTTCGAGGGAGAACCTGCTTACGGCTGTGAAGGAGGCTCTCGAGTCCTCAATCATATCCATAAGGATAGAAGAAGCCAGCAGGTACGCCTCCCAGTTCAACGCTGTGGAATCGATTTACAGGATTGTATGCGATCTGCTTTCGAGGAGCTGTGAGTGAAACTCTGGTTTTTTGATTTGTTTGCGAATTATTCAGCTTGCATAGTCGCCTCAACATAGTCCTAATGACTGCAGTCGCTTTTGCATGAACCCGCTTGTTAAGGTAATAATTCCTCTAAAAAAATTAAGGCATAGAAATGAGGGTTGTCGTCCTAAGAAGTCCCTCTATGTTCCTTATCTCTTCAACCCTTTTACTCAAGTCTTTCATATCGTTTGTTACTATCTTTACTATCACGTCGTACTCGCCAAATACTATCGTGCCTTCGACAACGTCTTTAACTTTAAGGCACTTTTCCAAGACTTCTTTCTCTTTTCCTATTTGGCTGACGCCCAAAACATACGCTGAAAATACCATATTTGTTCCTCCAAAAATTCTTGTGATTTTTTTGTCCTCTGACCTTAATAATTTTTCTGATTTTTATAGGCTACTCAAGCAGAAGGTGTCTGCCTGCTAAAGATAAGACGATCCCCGCCTGTCGCAAGTAAGCCCGCACCTCAGCCGTGGGCATCTGACCGACCACTGATGATGCTTTTCAAGGAAAACATTTTTCCCAGAGGTCCTCATATGGTCTTTTGAATGGTTTATGCCTCTAACATTGCTTCTAATCCCGATGCTATTAACGACCTTCTACGCCAGTTCATATCAGTACGGAATTAACATAACTTTGGTCAACATGGGTGACGATCTGCCGCCTGAATCTCCGGACACGCCATATTATTACCTGCTGAACCAAAACATTTTTCCCAACACAACTTACCAGACCGCGATCCTGAAAGACGTCACTTTTAATGGCGCGCCAGCGCAATTCAATACATTTGAGGATGAAGATGGAAACCCCTGCATACAAGTCCTCACCAACACAACCCTCCGAAAGAATCAGTCTGCGGAATTATTCATGACATTTGTTATTCAAACTGGAGAAAAAAAATTTGACCTCTCGGAGATCGGGAGCGTCTCCCAGATCCCGAGGGAACTGGCTGAGAAGTACTCCCTAACAGGCTTATGGGATCTTTCACACCTCTCAAACTCAAGTGAGCTTATCTCCACTGCGAAAGCCCTAAAGGGAGAAGATGAGAACGTCCTCCACATAATCAGTAACATCTTGATGTGGTTCGAAGAGAATATGACATACAATGCAGAGCTCTTCGCCCCCCAGGACATTTTGACTACCTTTTTGACTAGGAGCGGTGACTGCGACGACCAAGCAAACTTGTTTGTTTTATTTTGCAGGATTCTTGGAATACCTGCATACACTGTCATTGGTCCATTGTACGTCCCTGGCATGAATAAACTCGAGGAGGACAACAACATGGTCTTCAATTTGACCAACGTTGCCTGGCATGGATGGGCGATGGTATACCTCCCCACGAACGGTGACAATGGTGGATGGTATCCGGTGGACCTCACTTACTTCAAGGACGCTTACTATGAAAGTGGGCACATCAAAAGCCGCAACATCCTGGACCACATAAATGGCTCTGCATTTTCAAAATGGGATGCTTTGGAATACCTCTATGTGATATCTGCGGACTACATAAACGAGACCTTAACAGCCAGGAACAAAATAATCGGTTCAAACGTCACGTGGATAGAGACCCACTATATTTTCCCAATTGGCAATGAGGGCCAAAGCCAATACGTGTATGCGGCTACACTACAACACTTCTTAATGCCTGCTGTGGTTACTCTATGTGCAGTTCTGACTTTCACCATTTTGATTTGCCGTAGGTCTCGAAGTAGACGACCTGGCGGAGATCCTTCCTCGACCTAGCCTCCGGCATTTCTGCTGGAATTCCTATGGGTATCATGGCTACCGGTCTCACGTTCCTTGGGATATTTAGTGTTCTCCTAACCTCCATCTCATCAAACGCGCCAACCCAGCAAGACCCATACCCCAATGCTGTCGCCGCGAGCAGCATGTTCTCGATTGCTGCCGCCGTATCTTGGATGCAGTACAGGTTTCTACCTCTGGCACCATAATATGTTGCCGACTCTTCTTCGTTGGCACAAACCGTAATTATAACGCCGGCCTCGACCATCCAATACTGCCCCAGGGCCGCCTCAGCCAGCTTTAGCTTCAGATCCTTTATAGTAGTCACTATAAATTCCCATGGCTGTACATTTCCAGCGGAGGGCGCCAAGATCCCTGCCTTCAATATCTTTTTAAAGTCTCCTTCTGGTATTGGAATATCTTTGAAACTCCTCACACTCCTCCTGTTTTCAATACATTGAAATACATCCAATCTTGACACCTGCATGTCATTAGCAAGTTATTTTTCCCTCTGAGTAATTACTTTTATTGTGGTAGGTCCTATTGAGTGAATGGATCTTAGGTTTGGAGGGCTTGTACCATCGCCTCCTGTCCCCAAGGGTGCCTGTAATAGTCGTAGCCCTCCGGGACGATGATAAGCCGAACGCCATGGTGGTAGCTTGGCATACGCCTGTCTCCCTAAATCCCCCCATTCTTGCCCTCTCTATAGCCCCTGACCGCTTGACTCATTGTCTGATAGAGAAAAGGGGCGAATTCACCCTAAACATACCTTCACCTGCCCTCCTTGAAAAAGTTAAGACTGTGGGTTCGGTCTCTGGTAAGTCCTATGACAAGTCCACAACCTTCAACTTCACCAAGGGAACAATTATCAAAACCCCGATTATTGACGAATCAATGGGCGCCATTGAGTGCAAACTTCACAAAATTTTAGAGATGGGCGACCATTCCATAATCTTGGGCGAAGTTGTGGCTGCGAGGGCTAAGAGCTTCGATGGTATTTGGCTATCTTCCCCATTGCTGCATCTTGGCGGGACAAAATATGTAAAGTTTGGGGGACTGTGATTCGGAGTTCTTTGCAAGCTAGTCAGATAATTTCACCCTCCAAAACTTGAGAGGATCTCTAAAAAGATATAACAATTTAGTTTAATTTTTTTAATGTATAAAGAATTATTACTATATAATTATATATATTAAGTTAAATTAAATTTATATTTATTAAAATATAAATTATAAATATTCTGCCCTTATATAACAAAGACTTTTTGAAATGAAAATCCCCTTTTAAAGTTTCCGTTATAGATCTCTCCTTTTTTTGGGAACGCTTAAATATAATTCCACCTTGATAAGAATGGGAATAAAAAAGGGGGATAGGAATTTTTGGCAGAGGAAAAACCAATTACCCCCCAAGGTTATAAAGAAAATCCAGACCTTCTACCAGTTCCAAAGGCAGAACAGAAGTACAACGCTCTGACCTTCACCTTCATGATGTTCAGCATGAACACTTGCATTCCTATGTTCTTCTTGGGTCCTATCGGGGCAGGTCTAGGAATGGACTTCTGGCAGGCATGTGTGGGCGCATTCATAGGAAACCTTGCAGCAGTCATAGTCATGTACCTAAACGGCGTTGTTGGAGTCAAGTACGGGATACCCTACCCGGTTCAGCTAAGGGAGTCCTTCGGCTTCAGAGGTATACACATCCCTGTATTACTGAGAGGTTTCGCTGGAACCATGTGGTTTGGCATTGAGGCGTGGGCAGGATCTTACGCTCTGACCCTCATTGCCCTATTCGCTCTCGGCATCCCCGCCGCCCAAGCAACACAACTCGCGTACACTTACCTTATAATCGCCCTCATATTCTATGTTGCCTCGTTTGTTCTCGTAATGCGCATGGGTCTCAGAGGGATAGGAAAAATGGCAGATTATGCTGGACCTTTGATGCTCCTCTACTTCATATGGCTAGTCTGGTTCTTGGTTAGTACTCCTCAATTCGCTCCGAATGTACCTAAATTATTCGTGAGCACCGCCTCTTACTTCAGCCTAAACTTTCTAACATATCTGGCCGTCCAGACAAACTGGTGGGCCACAGTCGCCCTGAACATTTCCGACCTCTCAAGGGGGATTAATCCCAAACACAAGTATGCCTTCTTCACTGGTCTATTTGTTGGGATCGTCATATGCCAAGTTGTGGGAACCGCTCTTGGCTACGCTGCGGTGGGTCTGACGGGAACTATCCTGCCTCAGGATATTATACTGAAGTACGCTCCGGGAGGAGTTGCCATAGTTATAGGACTAATATTCGCTTTCTTAGCACCTTGGTCCACCGATATAACCGCAAACTCTCCACCTCTCATCGACATCCTCATGGCCACTATTCGGTTGCGATGGAAGACTTCTGTCGTAGTGGCTGCCATAATCGCATTCTTCGCAGCACCGTGGTGGGCTGTTGCCAAGGCTGCCGACTATACCAACTACATGACCGCTTGGGCATCGAACTACGGAATACTCCTTGGTCCCATAGCTGGTATCATGATCGCCAATTACTGGGTCACTAGGAAGCGAAACTACGACCTGCAGAAGCTGTACACCTTTGGGCCAAGTGGCTGCTGGTACCGCGGGGGCTGGAGCATCTCCTCTTATGTGACCTTGATACTCACCTGGATTCTGTGCTACATTATTGCCGTCCCAACCCAGCAGCTAGTCTGGTTCGGAGGCATTCCGTGGCCTGGTGGCGTGATCTGGTACTTTGCCGTCGTAATCTCCTTCGTACTAAAGGCTGCATTTGATAAATACTTTAAAGAATAATCTCCTTTTATTTTTTTATTTTCTTATTTTTATTTTATTTTTACTTTTGAATTTTTGCTTTTGCTCTTTTTGAATTTATTATATGTGGCATCACTATCTAGGCATCTTTTCGAGCATACGTTCAAATGTCCAGCGAATTGAACTTCTGAGTTCCCTCACCCTTGAATCTTCGTCTACATTAAGGATCGTTATCTCCTTTATAATGTCGCCGTCGCTCTTTATGCTGTACTCAATAATTGAATCAGGATCTTTAGTCCCTGCGTCCACCGCCATCTCATCTTTCTTCCTCATCTCACCAATGACTCTCTCTAAAAAGAAGGACTGGAAAGGCGGCGTCTTTAAATTCAGTCCAAGATCTGGTCTTGGGACAATCCTGATGGTGTTCTTTCCAATATAAAACATCCCCAAATCCTCGCCTGTTTTTGACTTTATCGGGAAAGGTTGCTCTTGTGGTGCGGGGGGTTCAATGGAGGGCTTTGGCATCTCCACTGGCGCCTTCTGAGTCTCCTCTACAAGCCTGCTCGCCGGTCTGAAGCTTATCCTTGTTAGCGCCTCATCGACAAGCTTCAGGGAAGCCTTGAGAAATGCAAGTTCTTTTTCTGCCTTTGCAATCTTCTCCTCAAGGTCTTTCTTAAGTTCTGCCAAAGTCCTAGTTTCCTGATCTGAAGTTGACATCATCTTCACCCAAACTCATAAATGTCGGTCACAATAACCATTATCGCTCAAGTGTGATTTAAACCTAGTTGGGGGATAACTTTTTCCCAATATAGTAGAGGTGGTTTTTGTATCAAAATAGCTTCACAACACCCACCTCTTTATTTTAACTATCGGCGGGAAGCCCCCTCCGATGGGGGGGTAGTTCACATCAAATGACTAAAATCTAGACTCGATAAGATTCGGTAGCTCTTTGAGCTCTCTTATTATGAAGTCAGGGTCATACTTTCTCAATTCCTCTTCGGTTCTTATCCCGGTAGTCACACTCACAACCCTCACCCCAAGCGCTTTACAAGGTTTGATGTCCATTTCAGAGTCACCCACCACTACAGCCTCATCGGGGTTAACCCCAAGCGCCTGTAGGACAACCTTCAGGTGTTCGGGATTTGGCTTGGGCTTGAGCACATTGTCTCTTGCCAGAACTACATCGAAAAAATCTATTATGCCTGTCCTCTCCAAGGCTGTGCTGGCAGCCTCTGAGTTGTTATATGTGAACACCGCCAACTTCATCCCCTTGGCCTTCAAAGTTTTTAGAACTTCTCTTACTCCTGGAAGAAGATCTGTGGTTTTTGCCGCCTCAACCTCATATCTTACGGCTATCATCTCTCCCTTCTTCAGCAAATCGTCTATCCACTTATCCCCTTTCCCTTTTTCTTCAAAGTATCTCCTCGCACCCTCTTTAATTGAGGAGAAGCTGTCCCTAGGGGTAAACAAGCCTTCTTCCAGGCCGTTTTCAACAAAAAACCTGATAATCTCTTCCTTAATCTTCTTACTGTCAAGGTTGAACTTCAGGAGAACGCCGTCGAGGTCAAAGATCACGCCCTTGATCAACCCAGAAGCACCCTCCATTTCCCACTATCCCTTACTATAAAAGTATTTTCCACTTCACCCTCAAGTATCAAGCTCAAAAGGTTGCTGCTCTCGTAGTAAAGTAAATTTGCCAATAGCACAATATATGCTAATGACCAAGTGGTGGTATCTTGAGATACTCGGATCTTGTTGAGGTCTACGAGGAAATTGGGAAGACGACCAAGAGGCTCGAGATAACCGACACTCTTGTAAGATTTCTCAGGAGCTGCCCACCAGAACTCATTGACAAGGTTGTATACCTCACGCAAGGGAGGATCTACCCTGAGTTTGTTCCGCTAGAACTTGGAATGGCGGATAAGATGGTAATCCGTTGCATAGCCCAGGCGTCGGCAGCAAAAGAATCTGAGGTTGAACAGCTATACAAAAGCGTGGGCGATCTGGGTAAAGTCGCCAACACACTTCTCTCTAAGGGGAAAAAGCAGGTCACACTTGACCTTTTTTCAACCACAAAAAAGGCGGATCACATAACTATTGAGAGGGTCTACGCTGACCTTGACAGAATTGCTCGAGCGCAGGGTCCCGGCTCCCAGGAGGAGAAGATCCGCATCCTCTCAGACCTACTGAGGGACTCTTCTCCAAAGGAGGCGATGTACATCATAAGAACAGTCTCAGGTACTCTGCGGCTAGGAGTTGCCGACATGACAATACTCGACGCCCTGACCATCGCCTTTACAGGAACAAAGGATGCCAGACCAGATATTGAGAGGGCATACAATGTGAGCAGCGATCTTGGTGCAGTGGCAAAGACCCTAGTCCTTCAAGGTCTGGAGGCTATAAAAAATTTCAAACCATGCCCCGGGAGGCCAATAAGATCGATGCTGGCCGAGCGCCTCTCTTCTCCCTCCGAGATACTGGAGAAGATGGGTGGGAGGTGCGCTGTTGAGTACAAGTATGATGGTGAGCGGGTTCAGATCCACAGGACTGAGGACGGAGAAATGCTACTCTTTTCTAGAAGGCTTGAGAACATAACCCACCACTATCCCGATATAGCCAGTCTAGCCACTGATGGAATCGCCCTAAAGTCGTACATAGTGGAGGGCGAGATCGTGGCAGTGGACCCAGATACTGGCGACCTGCTACCTTTCCAAGAACTGATGCACCGGCGGAGGAAATACGGCATTGAGGAAGCCATGGAGGAATATCCTGCCTCCATTAGGCTCTTCGACATTCTATATGCTGATGGCTCAGATTTCACAATGAAGGCCTATCCTGAGAGGCGCTCATTCCTCGCAAAGGTGGTGCGTGAGAGCGAGAGGCTGAGACTGGCTGAACAAAAGATTGTAGATAACGTTGATGATCTAGAGAACTTCTTCCAGGAAGCGATATCAAATGGGTGCGAGGGGCTTGTGGCAAAGTCTTTGGGTCCCGAGTCAGTTTACAAGGCAGGCGCGAGGGGCTGGCTCTGGATAAAGTACAAGAGAGACTACAAAAGCGAGATGACCGACACAGTCGACTTGGTGGTAGTGGGAGGGTCCATGGGAACTGGCAAGCGTGCAGGACACATAGGCACCCTCCTTCTGGCAGCCTACGATGACGTCCAAGACGTTTTCAGGACCGTCTGCAAGTGCAGTACGGGATTCACCGATGAGGACATACGGAACATGAGAAAGTTGCTCGAGCCTTACATAATACCTCACAGACACGCAAGAGTGGACTCAAAAATCACCCCAGACATCTGGGTAGTTCCTGCCAAGGTCATAGAAGTCTTGGGCGCTGAGATCACCCTCTCACCCATTCATACCTGCGGACAGGACGCCATAAGGAAAGGGTCAGGCCTTGCCATCCGTTTTCCGAGGTTCACTGGGAGGTGGAGGGACGACAAGAGCCCAGAGGACGCCACCACCGTTAGGGAGATAATCGAGATGTATAAGAGGCAACTCAAGAAGATTGCTTGAGGCTAGCACGGACCTCTACAGCACAGTGCGTTTTCAAGATCTGCATCTGACTATCAAATTTCTACTCACACTGCCATTTTGGCAGCACATTGCGTTCAACTGAAATATATGCCAAGGGCCGTTTCTAGGAATGTATATCATCATATACACTCCCATTCGAAGCGTTGGCGGCTTCTTCAGTCCATCCTGCCCTCCCGCTCTCAGGCAAAGGAGGAGTGTACAGGTATTCATCCCTCAAGAGCTGCCAAGAGGCGCCCGCACTCACGGCAAACGGTTGGCCGCACAGGCGCAGACCACGCAGGAGTATCGCCAGTGAGGCGAGCCTGTTCCTG
>Ga0080004_1059201_pt1 | contig 86762 bp, 86 predicted proteins | sample WasSprMetagenome_FD_69207 | JGI IMG/M metagenome (GOLD analysis project Ga0080004, IMG submission 69207) | Sulfidic aquatic microbial communities from Washburn Spring, Yellowstone National Park, USA - WS (SPADES assembly) (version 2) | ecosystem: Environmental > Aquatic > Thermal springs > Hot...
TCCCAGCACGGGCAGGGAGGCTCGTTCTTCATGGCACCCGTTTAACAGCCGGGTGCTCTACCTGCTGAGCTACCCCGGCACCATATAACTTAGCTCCCATAGCATAAGAATGCAGTGGCTTGAGAGATTCCAAAACCCGCCAAAAGAGTACACGATCATGCCTTTCTGGTTTATCAACAAAGTTCCGACTCGTGAAGAAATAGTCAGGCAAATCAGGGAAATGAAGGCGAAGGGCGTATATGGCTTTTTCATTCATGCTCGCAGAGGGTTAGAAGTTCCTCCCGTCAAAGAACCGAAGCCTTTCCTACCCCTTTGGTCCTCGCTATCCATAGGATTGGTGGGTGTAAGCTGGGACAAGTACTTTACGGAGCAACGCAAAGTTCAGCCCATACCTTACCTCAGAGAGACTTGGTGGGAAATAGTTTCCATCATCTTACAAGAGGCAAAAAAGGAAGGAATGCTGGTTGGTATATATGACGAGATAGATTGGCCCTCCGGAACAGCGGGTATGTTGGTGACTAGAAACAAGGAGTTGAGAATGAAATACCTTCTTCCCTCCGGTAGGGTCATAGAGGACGATAACTATATCGACCTGATGTCCCCCAAACCAACCGAAGAATTCATTAAACTCACCCATGAAGCCTACTGGAAGAGGTTTGGTAAAGACTTTGGAAAGCTCATAACTTCATTTTTCTCAGATGAGGTTACTCTCATCCATCACTTTAAGTTTATCTCTCCGGTTTCAGCCGCCCCTTGGAGCGATAGCTTGACTCGCGAGTTCGAAAAAGAACACGGATATAAGCTCATCCCAGCGCATCTTTGGAGAGATTACCCTGGAGCTTGGAAAACGAGGATAGATTACTGGAGTACCGTTACCAGACTCTATGTCAACAACTTTCACAGCAAGATACGGGACTGGTGTCGGAAACACGGGGTAAAATACACGGGACACGTCCTGGCGGAGGAAGCTAGTCCTCTGCAGGTAAGAGCCCAAGGGAACATTTTTGAGGTTCTAAGGCAGATGGACTGGCCAGCGGTGGATCACTTGACTAAAAAACAAGGGGGATGCTTTCCACGAATAGCAGCGTCTGTGGCGCACTACTTGGGTAGCGAAAGGGTGCCATGTGAAGCTTTCGGGGCCTCTGGATGGGGACTCACCTTGGGCGATATGTACCGCATCGCAAACTGGCTGTTTGTAAATGGAATCAATATGATCGTTCCTCACGCGTTTTATCTGTCCACTGAGGGCTTTAGATATTACGAGTACCCACCTAGTCAATTCTTCCAAGCGAAGTTCTGGCCCAAATACAACAAGTTTGCGGATTATGTAAGGCGAGCCTCGTATCTGCTTTCTCAGGGAACCCACGATCCGGACGTCGCTGTTTATTATCCGGTTCAGTCTCTCTTTGCCCACCAAGATTTCTCCATTTTCAACAAGTTTGCCAATACAATCTCGGCCGAGCTTGAGAATCTTCATGTCATGTTAGGAATACTACACCTTGACTACGATTTCCTCGACGAGAAAATGCTACTAGAGTGCAGGGCAAAGGCTGGAAAACTGATTTTAAGAGAGGAGAGTTACAGAGCTCTTATTATCCCGACTGCCAGCTATCTCCCGCCGGAGGTGCTAGACAAGGTAGATGAAGCTTTGGAGGCGGGAGTTAAGGTTGTTTTTACCACTTGGCTTCCCTTCCTGGGTGAAGGAGCTGAGTGGAGCAGAAAACACTTCGGAATGGACAAACCAAGGGGTAAGTTTATACTTCACAACAAGCTTCCTTGGCTTATACTTTACCAGTGGTTGGGGTGGAACTTAGAATATGTCCTCATGAAGTTTCCCTTCCCCTCGGTAGCGAGAGTTTATCACGGTAAAAATGGAGCCATTTTTCTCTACACTTCCTCCGGTTTATCTGCGACAAGAGGAAATGTGAGGATTCTGAGGGAGGTTCTAGGAGAGCAGACCGATCCTGTTTTCCGGGGAAAGGGAATCAAATATTTGAGGCTACTTCGGCGCAGAGCCGATGGTTTCAAGATGTATTTTGTGGCGAATATTTCTGGAAAGAAGGTAAGGGCCGAGTTCAATTTTGGGAGGGGGGCGAACGTCTTGAATTTCCAAACAGGCGAGATTTCGGAGTTCGATGGGCTTAAAACTTTTCATCCGTTTGAGGCAGTTGCCTTTGTTCGTAAGCACGAAAACGCCTAAAGCCTCCTTGATTTCTTAAGAACGACCCAAGTTCCAATCAATGCACCGGGGAACCATGCCCAGACGGTAACCAAAAGCCATGCCGACACTCCATGTCTGTTCACCATCGTCCACCACCAAGGATCGAAACCGGTGAAGAGCATTTGCCTTCTTATATCTTCTAAAGACTCTGCATAGTCCATGGATCCCTTTGGATATTTGGCGACCTCTAAGCACCTAGCCTTCAGATTTTCAAAGACCTTGATGTCCAGGGCAACGTTGTTGTGGGGATTTTTGAAGATCAGGGCATAGTGTCCCTCTACCATTCCCATCTTCTGCATCTCGTTCAGCAGCTCGTCCAGCCAATGAGCCATCTGCTCAGCATCTGCCGCCGCATAGGCTTCTCATACCATCCTTTGACAGGCATGACCTCATAGTAAGCATAAAGACAAACTCCAATCAACACCGCGAGCAGGGCACACGAGCCACCCATTCCTACCAACTTTATAATGGTTTTAGGCTTCATTGCCCACTAGAACTTAAATTGAAAAACTAGACGCTTTCCGGTGTCAGGGACGGAAAGACTCCTTAATCTTTTCCTTCCCACCAAGACTTCCTTTGGTTCAGCTCCTTTTACCTCAAGCGTCAACATTCTTTTGTGCCACTTATACTTTCCTCTCTTTTCGCCGATTTCGACTATCAAGTTTCCTCCTTTTTCAATGCAAGTAAGAGTTCTAAGCGCGAACTGCGGTTTGATACTCTCACCATCATCCTCATACAGGGTAAACTTTCCGTTACCCGGGTAGATTGCCAACTTAAGTTCCTCGACTGGTTTTTCTCCAACGTAGTTCATCACCGGCCACAGTGGCAGAATGGCACCAGCCCTCACAAAAATTGGAATCCTTTCTAAAGGCGCGTCGGCTGTTATGGTTCTACCACCTTTCACTTTTTCGTTAGTCCAGAAATCATACCACCATCCTTCCGGGAGATAAACCTGCCTCTTTCTCTGCCCCTTCCTGAAAATCGGTGCAATCAGAAGGAAAGGTCCAAACATGAATTCATCATCCCTGTGACACTGCTCATCTTGGGGCCAATGTAGGAACAATGGTCGAACGATTGGCATACCGTTCTGAGTGTGCTCCCAGAAAACAGAATACAGATAGGGCAACATTGAATACCTCAGACTAATAAACTCTTTTGCTATCTTTTCGACCTTTGGACCAAATCTCCAGGGTTCGTGATGCCTAGCAGGCTTGCTCGTGTGCGTTCGGCAAAACGGATAAAAGACTCCAACTTGAATCCACCTCGCGAAGAGTTCTGGACTGCACCTGCAAAGGAAAGGCCATCTAGGCCCTAAGATGGTAAAACCTCCAATATCGGCACCAACGAAGGGAATTCCGGAGATTCCAATACTCATAATCATCTCGACGCTGAGTTTCAGGTGGTCCCAAGTGGAATAGTTATCTGCTGTCCAAACCGCCGCATATTTCTGGATTCCTGCCCAACCCGAGCGAGATAAAACAAAAGGTCTTTTGCCTGGATAAAATTTTTGAAAGGCGACGCATGTAGCTTCGGCCTCAAAAACCGCATAGTAATTCTTCATTAGCCTGAAAGGTACATCACTCATCCGTACATCGCTTGTGTTTATTCTTTTGAACTGTGCGAACAGGTTCATTCCGGCACGAAGATTTGGCGTGAGATTCTTCAGCGTTGGCTCATTCATATCGTTCCATATTCCCTTCACCCCAAGACCCAGCAGCTCGGCATGTAGGGAAGCCCACCACTCCCTAACTTCTTCTCTAGAGAAGTCCGGAAAAACGCACTTTCCTGGCCATACGTAGCCTTCTAGAGGTTTCCCATTTGCATGTGATAGGAAAAAGCCCTTCCTCATTCCCTCCTCAAATGGAGGATACCCTTTCTCGACTTTTAGACCGGGATCGATAATAGCAACAACTTTGAATCCCAGCTCTTCGAGCTTCTTTATCATTTGGTCCGGATTCGGGAATAGCTTGCGATTCCAAGTGAAGCACTTGAAACCATCCATGTAGTCAATATCCAAGTAGATGGCATCACATGGTATGCCCCTTCTTCTGAATTCACTGGCTATCTCTAGCACTTCCTTCTCACCCATGTAGGAGAATCTAGACTGATGATACCCTAGAGCCCAAAGCGGCGGTAAAGGTGCTCTCCCTATTAGTGAAGTGTATTTTCTGAGTACGTCGGTCGGGGTAGGGCCATATATGAAGTAATAGATGACGCCCTCCCCCTCTCCCGAAATCAGTATCCTGTCACGCCGAAGGTCAAAGGTACAATCCGAAGTGGTTTCAACTAAAATACCGTATGAATGTTCCTTACCACAAACAAGGAGGAAAGGGACGGAGAAATAAAGGGGATCGGTTTTTCGATTGTAAGTGAATGGGTCTCTATTTTTTAGTTTGAACAGCTGGTCACTTCTTTCAAATCTTTTGGTTTTTTCTCCTAGGCCATAGTATCTTGCTTGGTCCTTGTCCTTGCTGATGACGAAGTTACCATTTGCAATCTTGGCAGGTTCCAGATCTCGACAAAGTAGTATTCCTTTGCAATTGAATGCCACCTTCTTTCCTTGACTGACTAAAAGAACATTCTCGCCTTTGAGGGTGAAATTCTCCCCTTTCGAGCTCGCAACGGTTTGGGGTAGTGTGACGAAACTTGTAATAGGTTTTCCGATTTCTACTCGGAAAATGTCCTCGCCCAGATAAAGTGCAGTCAATTCCGAGCTCACTCTGTCCTAAGACGCAAGACATAAATAACACAACTCGCAAAACGAAATGAAGCGCGAAACACCATATTTTAGAGAAAAGGTAGTCCCCATTGAGGTGGGTCACAAGAGTATTTCGCAACTTTTGCGTGAAATGAGCAATACCGGCTTCCAAGGAAGGAAACTTGGGGAAGTGGTGGATGTTTGGGAAGAGATGATCAGAGACCCGAATCTTACCATTATCATGGGACTGAGCGGATCCATGAGCACAACTGGGATGTGGAAAATTATCTGTTGGCTCATAGAGAAGAGGTATATCGATGTATTGGTTTCGACAGGTGCTAACATTTCGGAAGATTTGTACGAAGCACTGGGTGGTACTTACTGGAAGGGTAGTCCGCTAGTCGATGATGAGGATCTTCTTAAACACAAGATTGACCGCTTCTATGACGTTTTCGCCGATGAGTATGAGTACAGGAGGATGGAGGAAAAAATTTCCGAGTTCATGATGGAGTTGGATGACGAAAAAGTTTACTCATCGAGAGAGTTCCTGTGGCTTTTTGGTAAATGGTTGGCTGAGAGAGGAATCTATTGCATCGTTTCGACGGCCTATAAGCACGGAGTCCCCATTTATTCTCCAGCTCTTGTAGACAGCGGTTACGGGATTGCTTGCATTCATGCGCTTCTTAAGAAAGGAAAGCGCATCAAGCTTGACCAAGCTGAGGATTTCAGAGAGCTTTTGGATATATGCAAGGATAGGAGAACGGGAGTCATATACATCGGTGGCGGAGTACCTAAAGATTTTGTCCAGCTTATGGCAGCGGGAAGAGACTTGCTCAGAGGATGGAGTAACCCGTTACCTCACGAGTATGCCATCCAGATAACAACCGACTCTCCTCAGTGGGGGGGATTGAGTGGGTGCACTTTGGAAGAAGCCGTTAGCTGGGGGAAAACCTCACCTCGGGGAAAGAAAGTTACCTGCTATTGCGATGCAACGATTGCTCTTCCCTTGGTAGCTCATGCGCTCTTGGAGAGGGTAGGGTTTACAAGAAAGGGGCCCGAGTTTAGGTTTGCTTGATGTGATTTTTAGGTGAAGGCAGAGGAAGTAACAGATGAAGGGAGGAAAAGAAGAAAAGGAAATTGAACTAACAGTTGCAGAGAATCCCCATCAACCTGATGTAAATAGGGGCCTGGCAAGAGTGCCAGAACATGTCATGCAGAAGTTAGGCCTAAGGCCCGGAGATCTCATAGAAATTGAAGGAACAAGACTAACAGCGGCTATTGTGATGAAGGCCCCCCCACAGGACAAGGGCGTTGATATCATAAGGATAGATGGTCTCATCCGGAAAAATGCGGGAACGTCGATTGGAGAGAAAGTGAAAGTCAGAAAGGCTCATGCAAAAGAGGCCACGAGCGTAACACTTGCACCTGCCGAGCCCGGGATGGAAGTACAAATTCAGGGGGAAGTTCTGAAGAGGAACCTTTTGGGAAGACCACTCGTAAAAGGAGATTTATTGAGCGCTATTCCTCCCTCTTCTGTTGGATTTAGTGACGACTCCTTCCTAGCCTCCTTCTTCACTTTTTTTGAGCGGACCATTCCCTTCGGTTTGGGCGAGCTCAAGTTCGTAGTAACCAACACTTCCCCCTCTGGTGTGGTGTATGTCACGGATAACACTCACGTTCACGTTTTACCGCAAGCGGTGGAGGTGGAAAAGATCAGGATTCCGACCGTTACTTACGAGGACATCGGTGGACTAAAAGAGCAACTGCAAAGGGTAAGGGAAATGATAGAGTTACCTCTCAAACACCCTGAGCTCTTTACGCGCTTGGGAATAGAACCACCGAAGGGGGTCCTGCTGTACGGTCCCCCCGGAACCGGAAAAACCCTGATAGCGAAAGCCGTTGCAAACGAGTCGGGTGCCAACTTCTATGCCATAAATGGACCAGAGGTAATGAGTAAGTATTACGGAGAATCCGAGGCAAGACTCCGTGAAATTTTTGAGCAGGCGGAGAAAAGTGCTCCGGCAATCATTTTCATCGACGAGGTAGATGCAATAGCACCCAAGCGCGAGGAAGTCACAGGCGAGGTGGAAAGGCGATTGGTGGCCCAGCTCTGCACTCTTATGGATGGGCTAAAGTCTAGAGGCAGGGTTATAGTTATCGCGGCAACGAACAGACCAAATGCCTTAGACCCAGCTCTTCGTCGTCCCGGTCGTTTCGATAGGGAAATCGAGATAGGAGTTCCAGACAGGGATGGTAGAAAAGAAATTCTTCAGATTCACACGCGTGGCATGCCTTTAGCTAAAGATGTAGATCTCGACAGAATTGCTGACATAACTCACGGATTCGTTGGAGCCGATTTAGAGGCTCTATGCAAGGAGGCCGCCATGAGCGCCCTCCGAAGAATTCTGCCCAAGATAAAACTTGAGGAGGCCCGTATTCCTCCCGAGGTTCTTGAGGAGCTCAAGGTAACCAAGGAAGATTTCGAAAATGCACTAAAAGTAGTTCAGCCAAGTGCCATGAGAGAAGTTCTCATTGAGGTTCCGAAAGTGAAATGGGAAGACATAGGAGGTCTCGAGAATGTTAAACAAGAACTGAGGGAGGCTGTGGAGTGGCCGCTTAAGTATCCCGAGGTCTTCCAGCGCATGGGAATAGAACCACCAAAGGGCATTCTGCTCTACGGGCCGCCCGGAACTGGAAAAACTTTGTTGGCCAAGGCTGTTGCGACTGAGAGTGAGGCTAACTTTATCGCGGTCAAGGGACCGGAACTTATGTCAAAATGGATAGGGGAATCTGAGAAGGGTGTGAGAGAAACGTTCCGCAAAGCCAAGACTGCAGCCCCTTGTATCATCTTCTTCGATGAAATAGATTCCTTGTGTCCGGCTAGGGGTGCCGGTTATGGAGATGCTGGAGTTACTGATAGGGTGATCAGCCAGTTCCTCACAGAAATGGATGGGATAGAGAAACTTGGAAAAGTGGTGGTGATTGGAGCAACCAACCGTCCCGATTTAGTAGATCCGGCTCTCCTCAGACCAGGAAGATTCGACAGGCTAATATATGTACCGCCACCCGATGAAAAAGCGAGATTAGAAATCCTAAAAATCCACACCAGAGGAATGCCGCTCGCAAAGGATGTTGATTTGGAAGCACTGGCCAAGCAGCTCGAAGGCTATTCTGGGGCAGATATTGCTGCCCTTTGCAGGGAAGCAGCGATGCTTGCGTTGAGGGAGGATATTAATTCAAAAGAGGTCAAGCTTAGGCACTTCCAAGAAGCCAAGAAAAAAATAAAGCCCTCCCTTACTCCCGACGTACTCACCTATTATGAGGGCTTCGCAGCAAGGGCAAAAAAAGTTGAGACTGGAATGCATTATTAAAGCGGAGGAATAGTTGGGGATGTTGATGAAACAGTTGCAGGGGATGAAGGTCATAACCGATAGAGGCCTAGAGGTCGGGAAGGTTGAGGATTTGATGATAGACGAGAACTCGGGAAAAATCCTGTCTATCTGCGTTAAACCAGCAGGTGGTAAAGTCTTCAAGAATCTTCCACAAGACAAAGGTCAGTTGCTCCTTCCTTACAGTTCAGTCCTAGCTGTAAGGGAGTTCGTAATTGTTAGCGAGAGAGTTCTGACCATCCTAGAGATGAGAGGAGCGCAAGTTTCTCAACCTCCCCAGCAACCTTCCCCGGTTCAGCCATCGCCTCCCGTCCAACAACCAGGTTAGTTACCATCCAAAGTAGAGCCTTGCTGCCAGCTCCTCCGGAAGCCCAGCCTCTCGAATCCTTCTAGCGCTTTCGTCAATATTGTACTCAACTCTTTTGAATTCGATTCGAGGTTCCTCCTCAAGTTCAATGATCATGTAGGACGCTCTGGGGTCCAAGTCTCGGGGCTGCCCCACACCGCCTGGATTCAACACCCATTTTCCGAAAATCTTGCGTTGCATAGGAACATGGGTGTGACCTAGAAGGAGAAAGTCGGCATCAATCCCTTTGATTATCTCGAGTAGCGAGGAATTGGAGACATCAGGAAAAACGTATTCCCACAGGGGATCTCTCGGACTTCCATGTGCCAGATAGATGGTCTGGCCCGACAGCTTTACCTTACTTTCCAACGGCAGCGATCTTAGGAACTTTAGATTTCTTTCGGTTAGGTTCTTGTTAGTCCATATCGCCGCATGTGCAGCCAACTGGTTCATACCACTCACATCTCCGGTCACTGCGGCATAGTCATGATTTCCCATTACGCAGCGAGTTACTTTGTCCTTCAAGAGCTCGACGACTTCATTTGGTTCCGCCGCATAACCTACTACATCACCTAAACAGAGAATCTCATCGACCTTGGGTAGGTCTTCTAACACCGCCTTCAAGGCCGCTAAGTTGGAGTGGATATCAGACAATACCGCGATCTTCAACCTGTAACGTCTCTAATACCCTCGCGGCAGATACAGAAGGGTCTCTCCATCTCGGGAAGGAGAGGACTGTCTACCACTCTGGCGACTCTAATGTTTCCTTTACTTTTTCTGAGGTAAACTCGAGTGGTCATACTGTGACCCACTATGTGTCCCCCGGCCGGTCGAGTGGGATCGCCAAAGAAAACATCTGGTCGCGCTAGCACTTGGTTGGTAACCACTACTGCAATATCCTTCGTATCGGCCAGCTTATTTAGTGTATGTACATGTTTAGCGAGTTTCTGTTGTCTTGAGGCCAAAAGCTCTCTTCCCAAATACTCTGCTCTAAAGAGGGACGTAAGCGAATCAACCACGAGTAGTCTCACCCCTCTTCTGTCGATTTCATCCTCGCATTTTTCGGCGACGAGCATTTGGTCCTCTACCGTGTACACCCTATAAACCCCAATGTTTTGCAGAACTTTTTTTGGATCTAGGTCCAGTGCAGATGCCATTTCCACTATTCTTTCAGGACGGAAGGTGCCCTCGGTGTCGATGAACAAGGCCGTTCCTTCAAGCCCCCCCTTATCCGGGGGCAGCTGCACGTTTACGCAGAGCTGGTGAGCAATCTGAGATTTGCCGCTGCCATATTCACCGAACAATTCGGTTGTGGCTTTAGTTTCAATGCCCCCTCCTAGTAGCTCATCTAGGCTTGAACTCCCAGTCGTGATGCGACCTATCTTGCGTCTCTGCTCTAGGAGCTCATCCGCCGTGGTAAGGGTTCCTATTTTTGCCTTCTTTTTTGCCTCCTGAATGATTCTTCGAGCGGTAGCTTCAGAAATTTCGGCAGCCTCGGCCAACTCAGCAGGGACGGCAACCGCTAACGACTGTAAAGTATATCCGGCTTCTGCCAGCTTTCGAGCCGTGATTTCTCCAACCCCTTTAAGCTCCCTGAATTCATTCATTTTTTTCTTGATCTCCTCGTCCAGAACCTCCTCCTCGTTCACCTGTTTGGCTTTTTCCATCATTTTCTCACCTCCTCGAGGAGTTCCTCGGCCTCTTTTACGAAGTTTGGACTTTCAGCTCTTTCGACCATGAACTCAAGCTGATCCGGCGTAATTCTGTCTTCCCTGGCGACTCCCACGACCACGAGTTCTTTTCCTTCCAACCCCAGCTCACGATAAAACTCTTGGAAAGATGGTGTGGATTCCAACTTCCTAGCGATTTCTTCTGCACTCAGCCCCATTATCTTCTCCGCCACATTTCCGAAGAAAACTCCTCTCACAACTCCGGTTCCATCGTCAAGCATTAAAGTAAGTACAGCCCGGTATTTGGGTTTTACTTCCCTTCCACATTCTGGGCAATAGGGAGTATGGTCCACAGCACCTAAACTTCTTCCGCAATAGGGGCAGATGCTAAAAAGTGGTCTTTTCATGATTACCTTCACAACCGTTCCCCTTATTTTGGCTCTCATTTGAGGCTGAAGTTCTTCAATTGGTACTTCCCTTGGCTGACGGAAGGCCGCTCTCAAAGCCTCCAGCTCCGGTAGAGGCTCGGCGAGTGGAGGGTCTATTTGTAAGTTTCCCCCTCGACCCAATCTCAATTCTATTTGGTCCCCCCATGTGACAGCTTGAGCGTTTTCAAGCTTTAACACCTGACCGGGCTTCAGTGCGGTTCCTTTCTCCGCATTTTCCCCCCATAAGCTTACCCTCGTGCATCCGGTTTCGTCCCCTATTACCAGATTTAAGACCTTGCTGCCTCGGTGAATTCTGAGTTCTCCCACCTCTATCACTCTTCCTATCACTTCCAGCAGGTCCTCATCTGGTTCAAGCTCAGCGATTTTTACTCTTCGAACCCGTGGTTCTGAGACCACAACACCTGGTGGGTTTATCTCTACTTGGTTAGGATCATCCACACTCAGCTCCACCTTTTCTGTCTGGGGGTTTACTTTTGTTTTCGCTCTTTTGAGTCTGAGAACATCACCCTCCTTTATGGAGAGTGTTGCGGCATCATCCCACAGAGTAGCTCGTATCGAGCCCGTCTCATCACAAAGGAGAAGGCTGAGAACTCTGCCAGTGCCACCGTTCCGACTGAACTCCGTTGGTCCGCGTACTTCTCTTACTCTCGCCACTAACTCAACCTCCATCCCCCTATCAAGGTCTGCGATTCTCAGGGGTTCCTTGATTTCCGGCGGCGGATTTTCAACTATGGGGTTATGCACGACTCTTCCTTGACTTACGTGGAGCTCAGGGATTCCGTCAACCCATTTTACTCTGGCGTTTTCAACGAGAACTAGGTCTCCCCTTCTTAGTCCCTTTACAATTTCCGCTTTATCATCCCACAGCACTACCCTAACCTTGCCCGTCTCATCACCCAGCACGAAGCTGGAGCGTTTTCCCGTTTTTCCTCCTCTCTCGAAGGCTCTCACCTCTCCAGTTGAGAGAACTCTTCCCACAATATCCACTTCTTTTAGCTGTTCAACCAGCTCTCCCACTTTGGTTCTCCGATACTCTGGGGGAGGCAGTACCTTTACCCTTGGATCAGTAGGTGGCAGAATGGATATGGAGCTTCTCAGATTGAGACATAACTCAGGAGAGTGGTCCGCGGTTTCTCTAACATAGGCATTCTTGATTTCAACTACCTCTCCTCTTTTCAGAAGACCACTCTGTACGAGCCTCAGTTTTTCTCCCCCGGCGCGTTCGTCGTCCCAGATTACGGTCCTGATTTCTCCAGTTTCATCTCTCAACACCAAGGCCAGTCTGTGGAGACTCTCCTGCCCTGGGATTTTTCTTGGTTCGTAAATCCTTTCAACCCTAGCAACTAAATCCACTCCGGACATGCCAGGGACTAAATCTCCTATCTTCAGCCTTCTGCTCTGCTCAAGTTCCCTCGCCACTATTCTCATGATCTCTAGGTCAGGAAGGAGTCCCGACATTTCTCTTTGTTTCTCCTTGAACTTTTGAAGCACCTGTTCACGAGTCAATCCAGTTCTTCTGATTGTCTCTTGAATCAATCTCTCAAGAGGGTTCATCCTGTTTTTTGTCTAACTTCTTAAATGGGGAGGGAGAGTTGGTGGCAAGTGAATTCCCTAAAAGATTTAAAGAGGAAAAAGAAATGAGCGGAATTCACCTAGGTTTGATACCTGACGGAAATCGACGCTGGGCTAGGCTTCATGGTCTCCCCCCAATGGAGGGTCATAGGAGGGGGGCCCAAGTGATGGAAGAATTCCTGAGATGGTGCTTGGAGGATGACAGAATCGAGGAACTTTCTATTTATGGTCTTTCGACCGAGAATCTTCAGAAAAGGAGCCCTCAGGAGTTGAGAGGACTTTACGGCCTGATGCAGGAGTATTTCAAAAAGTTACTCAACAGCGACGAGATTTACGAATACGAGGTTAGGGTAAAAGTCCTAGGAAGATACTATAAGCTTCCCGATTCTGTTGTCAGACTCATTCGTGAGCTCATGAATGCCACAAGACATCACTCCAAAAGATTTCTGAACATTTTGGTAGCCTATGGAGCGCAAGATGAGCTCCTGTATTGCGTTCGCTCATTAGCCCGCTCCCTTGCGAGCGGAAAAATCGGGAAAATAACAGAGGAGGTTTTACGGAGACATTTGTGGGTGGGAAGACCTTTGGATTTGGTTATAAGAACGGGAGGGGATCGCCGGCTGTCAAATTTCATGCTCTACCAAGCAGCCTATGCAGAGTTAATCTTTGTGGACAAGTACTGGCCAGACTTCACAAGAGAGGATCTCATGCGCTGTTTGGAACAATTTGAGAAGACAGAACGGAGGATGGGTGGGAACTCGGAGACGGTCTGAAAAATTCTTCTAACCTCCTTCTCAATACTCCCTGTCTGTCTGGTACTCTTTCAAGTTTCCTTCTCATCCAGCTTGGCAGGCTACGTGCGACGAACTTGGTGAGCACTCTTCTGTCTAGGAAAATGATCGCGGCTCTATCCGTCACCAATCGGTGAGCCCTTCCCGCTGCTTGACACATCTTTCTATGTGCAGGAAGGTAATAGGCGTAAAACTTTCCTTTTCCGGGGAACTGCTTTTCGTAATATCTAATAGCGGCCTCAGTTCTAGGATCTGGGGGAGCGTATGGTATTCCCACTACTGCTACGCTGTTCATCTCATTTCCCGGAAAGTCGCCACCCTCGCTGTTTCTGCCGCCTATCACGCCCAGTAAAACCGCTCCACCCCTATTGGCGAGCGACTTGAACTCTTTCACTATCCTGTCGTTTTCGGTGGAGGACATTTCGGGATTCTCAACGAATAGAGGTTTTTTGATTTTCTCTCCCAATCCTGCTTTGAGGAGTCCTTCTAGGACTTCGTAGCTGGCGGTGAAGATGCCCACATTGGCTGGAGTCGCTTCGCACACCTCAACGAGTTTCGAGGTTATTTTCTCATACATCCGTGGTAGTCGGAACTCCTCCTTAGTGGTTACTCCTTCCGTTACCAAGCAGAGAACATTTTCCGGTGGAAACGGCGAGGGAAGTTCAAGGAGGAGCGTTTGCTCGGGAAGTCCCACTATTTCTCTGTAGGCTTGAAGGGGCGCGAGAGTTCCGGACATGCTTATAGAACAATAACATCTAAGTACCTGTTGAGTCACGAGTCGTGGGTCAAGTGCTGAAAGTTCAAGCGTAAGGATGGTTTCTTCTTTCCTTTTGCTGGAGAAAATGTGTAGATATTCTTCCTTGGTGCGCGTTTCCATCCAAGCTCGGAGGAATTGTGCGAGATGTCTCAAATGAGAACGTGGAGCTCTTCCCCTCTCGATTCTCTGCAAGATTATGTTTTCTCCAGTTTCTTCTGCTTTTTCCGCGAGTCCTAATGGATTTTTTAGTTCCGATATTATTTCGTCCCCTTTGATGATTTTTTCTCCCTCCTCCTCGCCAAAAAGCTGTTTGGCAAACTTTTCTAGGAAGTCAAGCCAGTCCTGTAAGTCCCGAGAAAGCTTTTTCTCGCCCATCTCCTCAGCTTCCCTTACAGCTTGAGAAATCGAGGACGAGGTTACTTTGTCGCTTGCTAGCTCAGAGGCGACCGTGGGTATGTTGTGTGCCTCATCAAAAATCAAAACGAGGTTGTCGAGACCGGTTCTCAGTGCTGCAAGGAATCCCTCTCGGATGTGCGGATCCAAGATGTAAATGTAGCTAGCTGCTACTATTTTAGCCTCCCGCGTAAGTTCTCTAGCAAGCTCATAGGGGCAAAAATCACTCTCTTTGCACGCGGAAAGAATTTCGCCTGCAAAAACGGGACGATTAGAGAATTCACGTACTAGTCTGAGAAATTTTTTGTTTTCTTCAAGTAGATTTTCAAAGAATTCACATTTTCCCTCTCGCTTGAGAAGCGAACACACATAGGCCGCTTCGGAGGATGAGGAAGTGAAACGCATTAGCCTGTTAAGGCACATCTCACGCTTCCCTCGCATAGATAAGGCAGGGATGTTTGTCTTCATGGCAAGGAGTTCTTCAATTACTCTGTCCATTTGCCTATGCGTCCTACAACAATACACTATTTTCAATCTCTCGACCTGAGGTGATTCAAGTACACCACAGAGAACTGCGACAGTTTTACCCATTCCAGTTGGTCCTTCTATCACGAGGTGTTGGTGTGATTTCAGGGCCTCTTTAACAGCTTGTATCATCTCTCTCTGAGCTGGTCTTATCTCAGGGTAGGGAAACAGGCCTTCTTTTCTCATTTAGAGCCTCAAGAAATCTGTGTAAGCTAAAACCCAGAAAACTAGCCAAAAGAAGAAATAGAGATCGAAATACTTAAGAGCAGTTCTACCAGACCAGCCACCTGCCGCCTGCGAAACTTCGAACTTCAGGACTCTTGGGGCAATCTTGTAGCACAGGTAGAAGACGAATACCAATACAAACAGCGAGAGTATGGCGACACTCCCTGAGAGTGCCCCAGATAGCACTCCCGCTATTATCCCGCCTACTGAGAAGAGAATCCCAAGCTTGGTTTGAGTGTCTAAAGACATCACAATGCGGGGATGGGATTATTTAGATTATACACCTAGCCTCTCAAGCATGAGACTCAGCCTTCGTTCCACGCTCACCGGTTCGGCTTCGATTTTTAAGAGTTTCTCAGCCACCTGCTTGAGACTTCTTGAGCACCTGCTTTGAGGTGCGTCCAAGACCACTGGCAGGTTCTTCCTAAAAGCTCTTTCTGCTGCCTCATCGAAGGGCACGATGCCGAGTACGGGACCTATCTCCTCTGCTTTTTTTACCCATTCCTTTACATTTTTCATGTCTAGAACCTTAGACAAAACTACTCCAGCCGGATCTAGCTCACAGATTCTCGAGAAATCCCGGGAAGCCATTTTTGTGGAGAGAATTGAGTCATCGTTGGGCTCGCAGACATAGAGCACCTTTTCACCCATGGCGGTTAGTAGGAGGTGTTCATAGCTCACGGATGGAGGAGTATCAATCACTATGTACTCGAACTCATTTCTAGCATCTTCGAGCATCCTGTCAAGCAAACGTGAACCCTGCTTTAGCTTTTCTATCCACTCTTCCCCCAAAGAAAGGAGAACTTTGCCGGCGGGGATGACTGAAAGGTTAGGGAGATTCACTTTAGTACAGGGGGAGGCAGCCTTCCTCCAGTCATCGACTCTTCCCGAAAAGATGTCAAACAGTGTTCTGTCGGTTTGTGGGCGCAACTTGAGTTCAATGCTTTTTACTCTTGGGTCGCCATCTATCAAAAGAACCTTTCTCTTCTTTTTCGACATCCAGATGGCTGTCCCCATGGCCACCGTGCTTTTTCCGACACCACCCTTCACTCCCAGAACGGTTAGAATCAATCTCCTCGCCCCCTCAACAATTTTCGGTATTTTTCGATTAAACTAAGCTTGGGTCCCTCACTCAGCAATCTTGCGTATTCTTCCATGATCGGCGATAGCTCCGTCCCATATCTCTTCGTCAGCCTTGACCACTCCTTGGTAAACTCAACTTGCATATCCGGTCTGAACAAGGATGCGAGCAACGAATAGTCATCGGGTTCTTTCTGGGGAGGAGGTAGAGGGAGAGGGAACTTCTCCTCTTCGGACGTCTCTGGAACCGAGGTGGAACGTGGCTTTCTAAGAAGAAGTCCTAGCCCTAAGGTAGTTCCAAGACCAATTGGGAAGAGCACCAAAAAGGGAAAACCTTCTGATACTTTCATGGATGCGCAGGTTTTGAATTCTGTGTCCAAATCGATGAGTTCAACGACGTACTCTTTCAGTTCTATGCCACCAAACTCCACAGATACTACAGTTTCTTGATTTGGATTTAATGGAACTTCAAGCTCGCGGGCATAGCCAGCTAGTACGAGTGTATAGTGCTTGGTAATTTGCGCCTTGGAGCAGTTCTTCAAGTGTAGGTTAACTACAACTTTCTCTCTTTCTTTCCTCATGTGAATCTCAACAGAGACTCTGGGTAGAACAGTTAGTTCTATTGATAAGCGGTTTTCATTTCCTCCTACATCAACCACCGAGACCTCCACTAGATGCTTACCGGCTGGTACTTTTTTGAATTCGCAAACGAGAAAGTTCTCGGTCAAAGTGAAACCTTTCTCCTGACTGTCTATTTTCACTTTCGTATTTTTTTCATCGAGACCAAAATCGTCCGTGACTCTTACTCGTAGCATGAAGTCCTCTTCCACATTTTGAGCAAGGGGCTCCAAAAGAAGGAGGGAAGGCGGTTTTACATCTCTGATTTCGAAAGAGGAGAAAGCAGACCATCCTCGAGTGTTTCCTAGATTATCCCGAGCTCTTACCCTCCATTTGTAAATGCCTGGAGGAAGGGTGATTTGATATTGATTTTCTTTGAGATTCTCTTTCTCCAAGACGCCTTCGATGAGAAGGTCGTAGTACACTTGGTTGAGGTCCCACACGTTGCTCCATTCAAATTTCACCTTTCCAGAAGTGAGAAGAGTGGAAGGTGGCAAAACCTGAGCGGGAATGGGAGGTGCCGTAGTGTCTAAACTGAAGAAAGAAGTCGAGGGAGGGGAACGATTGCCTGCATTGTCGGTGGCTATTACACGCCAATACCACGTACCGTCGGCAATGGAAGAAACTGTTATACTGTTCGAAACCGTTTGAACAACAAGATTGGGGGAGGAAAAGTCAGGTGCATCGTCCATCAGCACCATGTATACAACTGGTGATGAATTGTCCTTCACCTCCTCCCAAGATAGGATAACAGGAGTTGAGGTTAGCCAACTTCCGCTTGGAGGATAAACGAGTCTGGGAGCGGCTGGGGGTGTAAGGTCTACCCGCAGGCATCTGGAGCTAGAAAACTCACTGAGATTTCCAAGGTTGTCTTTTGCTCTTATTCTCCAGAAGTACACTCCTTCCGGCAATTCAAGATCCCAAATTCTCCAGGCTAGCCAACCCGAGGATAAATAGGATTTAAAATCAGAGTCGGCGGACACTTGGACTTCGTACTCTACCGGTGGTGTTACATCCTCCACTTGGTTCCAAGTAAAGGTTACGAGGTTTCTTCCTATGTTACAACCATTGTCCGGTGAGAGAGGCAGTGGGGTTGTCACGTGTCTATCGAGAACAAACGTATAAACCTCCGACCAAGGCGAACAGGATCCAGACCTCCAGGCACGTACCCTCCAAATATAGTTTCCATCCTGTAGATTGTCCAAAGGAAGATCAAGGAAATTCTCTGTGCTGAACCAAGTGAGATAGGTAAACCTGAACGGTCTCCAGAATTTGCTCGGGATATCCGTCTGTATTTCAAAATTATCAGCCGCCTTTGAATTTTCCCAGCAGAGACGAACCTTGGAAACATGGATGCCGTTCTCGGGAAGAAGGGGAATCGGAGCCGGAACCGGTGAAGAGAGCCCTCCCCCAAGTTGTTCAGCAAATCTCCAATAAACTCCCCCCCAAATCTTGCAATTCCAGCATTGCATCGAAATCCAGTCTGGAAAGGCACGAACCTCTAAGGAAAAAATTTCAATCTCTCTCCACTGACCTTGGATGGTGCAAGTGGAAATGTGAACTTCTTCTAATGGATTCCAGTCTGCGCACGCTAAGGCAATACCCGTTATGAGATCAAGAGCTCTCCAGCCTCTGCAGACAAATACCCTCCCGTCCGACCAGCCTATGTTTCCTGCACCATCGACAGACCCAACTCTCCAGTACCATTCCCCTAGCTTGGGGAGGGTATAAGAGAATTGATGTTGGGTTACAAACTGCTCTTTTTCCAACTGGAGAAAAGAGGGGTCGGCTGAAAGTTGTATGATGTACCCTTGAATTCCAGTCTTATCATCAGAGCCATCACCCCATTCAAATGTAACAGAAGTTCCATCGATTTCAGCTCCAGCAGCTGGTGAAAGAAGAGGTGGAGGAGAAGGATTCACGGTATCGACGGTAAAGGGGGTCCAATCGAAGAACAATCCAGTATTCCCGGCATTATCTCTTGCACAGACTCTCCAGTACCATAGACCATCGGAGAGAACAGACGAGCATTCCCAGTTTTCGTTGTCGGTCCAGGCCGAAGCGAAGATTTGGTAGCGATCGGGTGAAACTTGAATGCAGTACGTCAAGGGGAGCGAGTTCTCCTGCGGAGGAGCCCAACGGAGGAGAGGGGTATTATCGTTCAGGTTTTCGTAGGCAAGCGGGAAGAGAGGCGAAGGGGGAGAGGGTGGAATGGTATCAAGAATTTCGAATCTCCTTGTTTCACTCCATTCACCCTCATTCCCAGCGTTATCCCTTGCTTTTACTCTCCAGTAATAATTGTCCTGACCCAGTGAGGGAGGAAGCCAATTTTCTTCCCAGACCCAAGTACTTGTTGGGTGTGAGAAATCGGGATTATCGTCAAGCTGGACGAGAAATGACAGCGGGAGCGAGTTTTCTATTGGTGGCTGCCATGTCAGCAGTGGAACAGAGTTTACAAAGCTCTCACCATCAGTAGGTTGTAGAAGGAGCGGAGGTGACGGTGGAGAAATGTCCACCCTGAAGCTGAACACCGTTGACCATTCGGATGCGGAGTACGATCTAAAAGCCCTAACTCTCCAGAAGTAGACACCCTCTCCTAACGGAGGGAGCTCTAGGGAGCAAGATGAGCAGAATAAGTCGAGCGGGGAGGAAAAGTTTTCATCCTCGTCTAACTGGATGTGAAAGTTATCGGCAGGCTTGATGTTTTCCCATACAAGCAAGGGGCTGTTGTCGTTGAGATTTGAACGGTTTTCAGGGGATAGAAGAATGGGAGGGGGAATGGGGGCTGACAGCGACGCAGAAATTTCTTCTAGGTACAGCCAGTTCTCGGCATAAGTGTACGGCATTGCTAGGAGCAGAACGACCAAAATGGAGAGTCTCTTCATTTTGTCAAGAGAAGTTTCCAGTAAGCCATCATCAGCTCGCTTTCTGCTGGAGGTTCTCTTGGTTTTAGCTCTATTTTAGGACCAGATTCCGTCTCGAAAGAGAACTTTATATCGAACTTCAGATAGGCCACGCTCAATCGCGGTCTGAGCTTTATTACTTCCACCAATCCAGCTTGTTGAAGGGCCCGAAGATGATGTAAGAGACTGGAGAAATTACTACCTACAGCCGCTTTTAAGGCAGACAATGGTAAGGGGCTCTTGGCTAACAGCTGGATGATTTTAAGCCTCTCTTCTTTACACAGCACCTGTACAGCTCTTTCCTCCATTAAGTTTATCGATTTTTTCGAAAATAAATCTAATTATTGTACTAAAAGTACAAAAAATGTACTAAATTATCTCCGTGACAGCTAAGGCAACAAGACCTGCGGCAAAAACACCAAGGCTAATGGCAAGTGAGGACTTTCTCCAATCTAACCGCAGAAGATAGGCAATTAGGGTGGCAGTGTAGGCACCGGTGAGCGGAAGGGGAACGGCAACAAAAAACGCCAAAAAGGGGAAAGTCCATTCTCTTCCTCGGGCTTTTTCCTCTGCATAGTGCACGATTCTTTGGAGCAAAGAGATCCTCCGGCTCAAAGGGGGAAAGAATAGGTTCATGAAGCCGTAAACAGCTGGGATGACGAGGAGGTTTAGAGAAGTGCACAGAAAATAGGCGGTTAGTGGGGAGAGACCAGCTTTTTCTATCGAAAGTGGTATCGCATATCTAGATTCGATGAAGGGAGCAAGCGATAAAAGGGGAATCAGCTCATATCTTCCCGTCCAATAGAGGAATAGGAAACAGCAACCGATGATGAGAAGGGCCAACCCCGCCAAGTCGGCTATTTTCCTCATTCTGAATCCTATACAACAAGACTAAACCTCGGGACGCGAAATTTTGTGTGGGGCCGTGGGGTAGCCTGGTCTAGCCTACCAGCTTGGGGTGCTGGCGACCTGGGTTCAAATCCCGGCGGCCCCATCACGACTTTTAGGATTTTTTCCGAAGGTAGACGTGACGGTGAGCTTTGCTGCGGGCAGGACTGGGGCGATGTGGGTTTGGTTTACGGGGTGTTTTCTTCTCTTCTTCCACCTTCTTCTGAGAAAAACGAAAAGAGAAGGACTTTCAGCTGCTATTTCTGCACCCTGCTCTTTTCTGCTAGTTCTTCCCTTCTATCGCTTCAGTCTCTCTTCCTATCTTTCGGATTCTCGTTTTTTCCTAGACCTCTGTTTGGCTGAGAAATACTGGCTATTTCTCGGTGTTCTCATTCTGGCAGCCCAGTTCGTTGCTTATTGGATACTTTCTGGAAAGATGAAGGGGGAGGTTTACAGGCACTTGGTCCATGCATTTGCGAGCCTTCTGATAGCCTACTTTATTTGGGTGAACATCGATCTCGCCTTTATTTTCTCTGCTTCTACATTGCAGTCTTCACGATGGGGACCTACTTTAGGCATGCTCCTTTATCGGGAGAATACATGGAAACCTTCCAGAGGTGGATTAGGCAATGGCTCTCAGCCGGCGAGAGAACAGCTGAGGAGAGCAAGCTCTTCATGGCTGCCTACTTTGCGTTAGTTGGCATGGCTATACCTGTCCTCCTCCTCTCAACAAAAGTGGCGCTCGCAAGTGCTCTTACGCTTGCATTGGGTGACCCAACTGCAACCATGATAGGCCTCAAGTACGGGAGGCATAAATGGGCACACAATCCTCACAAAAGTCTGGAAGGTTCATTCTGCATGACGCTTGTGATTTTTGCTGTTCTTCTACTTTTTACCTCTCCACTTGTCTCCTTCTTGATTGCGATTTCGGTAGCACTTTTTGAATCAATGCCGCTATCTATGAGCGACAATCTCTTAGTGCCTCTTTTCACAGCACTTCTCCTTTCCGTGACATGAAGATTGCCATGGTCACTGAGCACTTTCCTCCAAGCTGGGGCGGAGTGGAGATTCACACTTATGAGCTTTCAAAGGAGCTTGTAAGATTGGGGAACGAAGTTCACGTGTTTACTCCTAGACCAGAGAGAATTTCCTTTGCAGACAAAGTAGAAGAAACTCATGGAATCGTGATTCACAGGCTTTGTGGTTTGAGACTTTTGAAATCTTCTTTCTCCCCTTACAACGCCTCGAAATTGAAGTGTTATTTCAAAGAGGGGAGATTTGAGGTAGTTCACGGTCAACACATTTTTACCCCCTTGGGATTTCAGGCCCTTTTTAGCGCGGGCCTAATGTTTCCCCGACCTTCACGAGTAATCGGTACTAATCACTCCGTTGCAAGAGGAAAACTTGAGGGGGGCTTATACTTCCTTCTTAGAAGGCAGCTGAAAAGAGCTTTTAGTCTCGCAGACAAAATCATCGCAGTTTCTAGGGCGTCGGCGCAGCTTCTTTCTCCTCTTGTACCCCCCGAGAAAGTGGTTGTGATTCCGAATGGTGTTGATACAGATCGATTCTCTCCCCGCACTTCACGAGTTCTGTACAAGAACGAGAAGGTGGTGCTTGCATGCGGGAGGTTAGTAAAGGCAAAGGGTTTTGATTTATTGGTGCATGCCGCGGCTGAGCTTCGCGACTCAGAGGTCAAGTTTGTGGTGGTTGGAGCGGGAAAAGAAAAGGAGAACCTCGTTAGATTGGCGAAAAGACTGAAGGTGGACGACAAATTTGCATTCCTTGGAAGTGTACCTTACGAAAAACTTCCCGAAATATACGCCTCCAGCGATGTGGTGGTAGTCCCCTCAAGGAAAGAGGCAGCTTCTAGGGTGGTGTTGGAGGCCATGGCGAGCGGGAAACCCGTCGTGGCTTCCAGAACGGGGGGAATTACAGAATTTGTTGAAGATGGAAAATGGGGACTTCTTTTCGAACAAGAGAACTTTAGAGATCTTGCTCGCAAGCTTTCTTTTCTCCTCTCGGACAGAAAACTGGCTTTGAAGATGGGAAGAAGGGGGAGAAAAGAGGCAGAGAAATACAGTTGGAGACACATTGCGGAAAGGACACTAGCTCTATATCGCGACCAAACTTGAGAAGGTATCATTTCTATGTTACGTTGTATGTGCTTCTTCCTTTTCTTTTATCAGCCATACTCTCTCTGCGTCTATTCAGCCGTCTCATATTCCGGGTGATAGGTTTCCTTTTCTTTTCCCTCCTCTTCTGGTTACTGTTGTTGGAGGTTACTTGGCAAGTGACTTATTGGTGGAATGTGAAAAGGAGATGTTACCGCTCACGATACGCGCCCCAGGTCTGATTCTATCCTTTGGATTGTTCATCACGGTTTTCTTCCATATACTTCGTAGAAAGTGGGGTAGTTTCACCTCTCTGATCTTATCATGCTTCCCGACATATCTTGCGATTCAACCCTTCAGTAGCAGCGTTCTGCACACGGACTTTAGGGATGAGATAATTCCTCTATTTCTTAAAAAGCCCATTTTCTCCCTCGTTGGTTTGTTTACCGTTTTAGGTATGCTTGCTTTCGCCTCCGTTCTCTCTGAGAGAGTTGGCAAGCAGGTTTATAGGTCACTCAACCATATGGCTGGAGGCCTCCTCTTGGTTTTCTTTCTCAGTTTAGGCAAGGAGCTGGCTCTTTTACTCTTGGCAGCATGGTTTGTCGCTTTTCTTTTTGCTGAATCTCTGAGGGCGCTGGGCAGAAGAGGTATACGTGACGGTCTGATAGATTTCGCGGACGAACTCATCTCCAAGGCTGCCAGAAATCCGCTGGAGGAGAAGTTTTTTGCTCCAACTTTTTTCACCCTTCTTGCTTCTTTTCTGCTCATAGGGTTTTTGCCATTTGCTCCTTCTCTCTGTGGTTTGCTTGTTCTGAGCCTAGCTGATCCGTCGGCGGCACTTGTAGGCATTCGCTACGGCCGTCACAGGTGGCCGTATAATCCTCAAAAGAGCCTAGAAGGTTCGATTGCCATGATGACGGTGATTTTTCTATTGTTGCTTCCCTTTGTCTCCCCCTGCTTGTCTATGCTTGTGGCTTTTTCAGTGGCCATCTTTGAATCGATGCCATTGGAAGTTTGTGATAATCTGATAGTGCCAATGTTTGCGGGATTACTGCTAGATGTAATGAGCGCATGAGATTACCGCTTTTTGTTGGGAATTTTCCACCCTCTGAATCCAAGATAAGAGGCGACGATTGCGCCTACTATGGTACTGAGTACGTACGATATTCCACGCTCGATTAAGGTTGCAGAAAGAGCTACGGGCAACGAGAGACCGCACCAAAGGAAGATGGCAGTCATCGTACTTTCGACCATTACCAGCCCACCCGGCAGTAAGGGAATGATACCAGCAATTACTGGAACGGTTACAGCTAACAGCGGTGTAAGGAAAGAGGAGTGAACTCCAAGGGCGAGAAGGATTAACCACACTCTACATATGTTCATAAGATTGAGAAGGAGTGCCATGGTTGAGATCAGGATGGCTCTCTTTTTATCCCTCAGCACCATGCGGGCGCTTTGGTAGAAGTGTTGGAGAGATTTGACGATTGATAATTGGTCCCCTTTTTTGAACTTTCGAATTATCCGGGGGATGAGTTTGATGCCCATTCTCTTTTTAACAAACCTGTAACCGAGGAAGGTGAGTCCGCCAAAAAAACCTATGACGGCACAGAGAACCCCCAAAGTTAGGAGGAGCGATGAGGTCCCCATTTTTAGTGCCAGTCCCACGACAAGTAATATCAAATACGGGGGGATGCTGAGAATTCCCTCCCCCACTATGCTCGCGAAGCCTGCTGAGTAGGGAATTCCATAACGTTTTTTTGCGAAGTATGCTCGAAAAGGCTCACCACCAGATTTTGATGTGGGGGTGATATTGGTGAAGAACATTCCTGCGTGCGAAACTAAGTAGAGGCTCCAGAGATTGATGTCATAGCCCACGGCTTTAAGAGCGACTTTCCAACGGCAGGCCCAAAAAACTACCTCAAAGAAATACAGCCCCACGGCGAGGGCAAGAAGCTCTTTTCTTATCGAGGTCATTGCCTCGTATGTCTTTTTTAAGTTCTCCTTTCCTAAGATCCACACCAACCCAACGCCAATGACAATAAGGAGAACTGCTGTGGAAAGGCCTCGAGCTCTGACTTTTCTGCCCATCTAAAACACCGGCTCGAAAGTTTTACTAAATGGGGTTAAACAATCGACGGTAGAATGAGGTATGACTGAACTCGTGAGGGTAATTCGTGAGTCTCTGGCGATTTTGGTTTTATGTGCGCTTTTTGATTTCCTGGCAGGTGGGACGCTTGAGGGCATGAAGGAGAAGTTCAGCCTCCTTCCAGGTCTTCTCGTGATGATTCCCCCTTTGATAGATCTCAGAGGTAACATCGGTTCGGCCCTCGGTTCTAGGCTCGGGAGCGCTCTTCACCTCGGACTTGTGCGACCGAAATTCGTCATGACGGATGTCCTCAAGGCAAACATTTTCTCCTCTCTGATATTGTGCGTGCTAGCATCCGCGACAATAGGTATCATGTCTTGGATTCTCTGCTTTTTGATGAGCCTTTCTGGTGTTTCTTTTTCTTGCCTCTTGTTCATCGCTGTTTTTTCGGGGGTGCTTTCAGGAGTGATAATAACGTTCTTGACCGTTTTCATTTCCATCCTCTCTTTCAAGAAGGGCTGGGATCCAGACGTTGTGACGGGTCCCATAATAACAACGCTAGGTGATATTGTGACCATGCTGTCGATCCTGCTGGCGGTGATCGTTTGGTGACCGAGACTTATTACAGTGTAAGGAGGACAGTGTCTGAGTCGTTTTTCATTCTCTTGATAGCCGCTACTCTTTCTTTCGTTTCCGGTTTTCTTCTTCAGGAGAACCTAAACAAAATTCTGAAGGTCTCCATGCTCATAGCTCTAGTTCCACCCATCAATGACATGGGGGGAAACATAGGTTGCATCGTGGGATCAAGGATGGGAACGGCCCTTCATCTTGGCATGGTTGGACCAGGTAGAGGTAGGAAATATCTAAGAGAAAACCTTTGGGGAGGTGTAAGCAGTGGAGTTCTGTCCTTTGGGATTACCGGATTCATACTTTTGTGTTTTCGGTCTTTGGGTTTTCCACCTCAGATAGTTCCAGTTTTTTTCATAGCAGGCATTTTTCAAACCCTCATCGCTTCCTATATTGCGATTTGGCTAGCATTAGTAAGTTTCAAAAAGGGTCTCGATCCAGACAATGTTGTAAGTCCAATCATAACCTCCATTTGTGATATAGGGGGGGTAGTTTCTCTGTTTCTTGCAGCCAGGCTCTTTGGAATCTAAATAGTGCGGGGGAGGGGATTTGAACCCCTGAACCCCTACGGGACGAGGTTCTAAGCCTCGCGCCTTTGACCTGGCTTGGCTACCCCCGCATCTCAATTTACCCGTACAGAATTGTAATCGTAATGAAATTACCAGATTTTCTTTGGCAGTTTTTTGGTGAGGTAATCACGTCTAGCCATTAATTCAAACTTGGCGGTCTTTTTCGCCTGTTTGTAACACTTTTTGCAGTACCATTTGCCCAGAACCTTCTTGGCGCATTCTCGATGAAGAACAGACCCACAGGTCGAGCATTTGACACCTACTCCTTTTATCTCCTTGTCGCATTCCACGCACCGCATCAGGCAGTCACCCTCTTTCCTAGCTTTACAAAGGTTTCTCCTCCGAGCTGGTAAACCAAATCTGCCTCCGTTGTGTAAAGTTCTCCGTCGAAGTACTTGGAATCAGCATAGGCTTCCAACACCTCTCCTACGAAAAGTGTATGGTCTCCTATTCTCAGGGTTTCGCTCAGCTTACATTCTATGTGTGCAATGCATTCGGCAATGATGGGGGTTTTAAGATGTTTGGCAGGGGCGGGTGTGAGTCCATACTTTGAGAATTTATCTACCTCTCGTCCACTGCAGGATCCAGTTTCCATAACCGCCCTCAAAAGTTGAAGGGTGGGAATATTGATTACAAACTCCCGGGTTTTTTCGATGAGCTCATGAGAATACCGCTTGGGGGAGATGGAAATCCCAACGAGGGGAGGTTCAAAAGAGAGTGGAATGGACCAAGCAATGGGGATGATGTTTGCTTTTTCTCTCCCGCAAGTTACAAGAACAATTTGTCTAGGATATAACAGCCGGTAAATCCTTCTCGTCGAAACTGGAACCTTCATCGGTTTTTCGGGAAAGGCGGATAAAGCGTCATCGATTCTTCAAGTTGATGAGACTACAGATAACCGCATTGTCATCAGCGGGGGAGGGCCTCTCCAGCTGGGAAGGAAAAAAGATAAAAGTACTGGGAGCCCTGCCGGGGGAGGAAGTGGAAGTAAAGATGCTAAAAGAGAATAGAGAGGGAGGAGTGGCACTAGCTGAGGAAATCATCACGCCCTCCCCCGACAGGGGCAGCCCTTCTTGTTCTCTCTTTCCACTGTGCACTGGGTGTCAGCTTCAACATATGCGCTACTCCTCCCAGCTCGAGTTCAAGCGTTCGCAAGTTGAGCATGCTTTGGGGATACAGGTGACCCAGCCGATTTCTTGTGGGGAATGGGAATATCGGAATCATGCAAGGCTAACAGTTAAGAGGAGGGAAATTGGGTTCGTCAACAAGTACACCAATCAGTTCATCAAGGTTGAGCATTGCCTCCTCATGACCCCTCTCATCAACAAGCTGATTTCCCAGCTCCAGGGGAGGTGCACGAGCACGATGGTCTCAATAAGGGTGGGAATCAGGACGGGTGAGTACCTTATACAGCCTGAGCTTCCTCTTTCACAACCAGCCAGCGGTCAACCCTTCTATCATGAAATTCTGCTTGGGAGAAGGCTTAGGATTTCCTCACCTTCTTTCTTTCAACCCAACACTGAAGGAGCAGAAACTATGATTAGAATTCTGAGGGAGTGGATAGGGAGTGCGGACAAAATAATGGATGCGTACGCTGGAGTGGGAACTTTCTCCGCTTTTCTATCCGATCTTGCCTCGGAGGTGATAGCTGTAGAAGAATCTCCCTCGTGTGAGAGAGATGCTCGGTTTAATTTGAGAGAGCTGCCCAATGTGAGGTTCGTGAAGGAAAAGGTGGAGAGGGTTCTGCCGATGGAGAATCTTGACGTTCTCATCTTAGACCCGCCGCGACAGGGATGCTCAAAAGAAGTATTGGAAGCAATACTTCGAGCACCACCCAAAAGAATTGTGTACATATCATGTAACCCTTGGAGCATGGGAAGGGATTTGAGGCAGCTGAGGGAATTCGAAGTTGAAAAGGTGCAACTGATTGATCTCTTTGCTCAGACCAAGCACATCGAGTGCATGGCACTACTGAGCAGATGATTGTTTTATGGAAGTTCCTATAATACTTGCCTCAGAGTCTCCGCGTAGGGCAAGCCTCATGCGGAAGCTTGGCTTGAAGTTTATATCAGTCAAGCCTCAAGAGCCAGACTGCCCGTCGTGTTCTCACTTTCCCGTTCAGCTGGCCGGAAGAATGGCAGTTTTCAAGGCTCTTCAATTTAGGGGAAAGGGACTAATCATCGCAGCCGACACGCTTGTGGTTAAGAATGGGAAAATCTATCCCAAACCTTCTAGTCGCGAGGAGGCAATAAAAATGCTCCGCGAGCTCAGGGGAGGGGCACACGAGGTTATCACAGCGGTGGCTGTTACATATTTGGACAGTCTGATGGTTTCTGCAGAGCTGACAACGGTGGTCATGAGAGGTTACTCTGATTACGAACTTTTGGAGTATGTAAACTCGGGCGCCCCGATGGACAAGGCAGGAGCTTATGGAATTCAGGATGAGTTTAGACCGGTTCAGAGTTTTGAAGGATGCTATCAAAATGTGGTGGGCCTGCCGTTGTGTCTCCTCTGTCGATTTCTTAGGTCAATAGGAATTAAATCTAAAGTGGAAGTTCCTCCTGAGTGCAGTTTCTGTCCGAGAGTGGTAGAACTCCGGTTAGCCTAATGGGCCCGCTGGGATTCGAACCCAGGATCTTCGCCTCGTCAAGGCGACGTCATAACCACTAGACCACGGGCCCCTGTTTATTTCCGCGACGTAAAATTATTGCTTAATTTACGATTCTACACGCTTTCCGCAATTAGCGCAAAATTTTGCGCCCTCCACCAACTTGCTCCCACAGTAAGGGCAGAACCTAACTCCGGCGAGAGCTTTTGGTCTCTCTTCTATCTCCTTGGCGATTTTCTTTAGATAGGGTGCTTCCGCGTATTCCTCCTGGTATTTGAAGATGATATCCTTCACTGAAAAGGGATCTCTGACACCATAGATGCAGGTAGAAGGGGAAGCGACAGCGCGGGCAATGGTGGAGACGGGTCCTCCAATTACAACAGGCCCAACTCTACCCCCACCTCCGCCTGCTCCAAAAAATCCGCCTGTTGACCCAAGTCCGAGTCCGGATTTTGTCACGGGAATTACATTCCCAAACCCCACAATCCTTCCGATGATTCCGACATCTACGACAACATCGGATATGTCATCATATTGGATTTGCCTGGTTGAGATGGTAATGAACTTTCGGTAAATTACGATGCGTTTATTGGTTAGATAGTAAGTGAAGGCACCCGAGTAGAAATAAGTTGCAATCAAGAACAGAAGACCCAGCAAAACCAGCAAGATAAACCAATTGCTGAAAATGAGGAGAATCAATCCCAGTAGCAAAACAATGGAGGATCCGATATAGTAGCCGAGAAAGGCCCAAGGACGAACGGGTTTCAGGGTTTTCAGAACCTTTTCTTGCGGAAGTGGCGAAAAAGGTGTTGTCGCCATTTTAAATATTCTCCTCAGCCTGTTTAAGCAATGCCCAAGCCCAAATCAAACATTCGAAACTCTTGACGAGGTCGCCCCTGTCCCTGAAGTACTTTGAATCCTTGAAGTAGGCGAGGATATTTTCCATTGAGGGCAGGGATTTCACGGCTTCAATTTTTTCCTCGAGTTTTTGAGTCCATTTCTCTATCTCTTGGCTAAGGACGTCTTTAAGGTCAGTCACTTTCAATTTTCTGTGTTGCTCTATTACGTCCTGGGGTACTCCAGCGAGAATTTTGAGAGCTTCTTCCTCCATAAAGTGAAGCGTTCCAGGAATCACTAGAGCATGGGGTGGGGGTCCGAAGTTCATTTTAATCAATGTATCGACCCTGTCTCCTCTCACTAAGCAATCTTCACTTCCAGCTCTTGCTATAACCACAGCTAATCTCTCTCCACTAACATATCCTTTGGTGTACTCTTTCTCGAGTTCGAGGAGGTACTTCAAGCCATCGGTGGCAGTCATATAGGCGCCCTCCTCAGCTTTTACATCCAGAAGCAAGAGAGTATGTAACCCTCTTTGCAAGTTTTCTGCCACAACCTCATACGGATGAATTGACCTCTGATCCAAAGGAATAGTCGCGGAGCGACCGAACTTGTAATTCTGAAGGCCGGTCAGTCCAGCTGCTACAGATACTATTGAGGAAGAATGAACCACTTTGGTTTGGATTCCGTTTTTTATGGCTTTCAGTCTGAGGGCAACGTGCGTGGTAGCAATCATGGGGTCTCCCGGAACTAAAAAGGCTACTCTCCCCCTACTAGATGCCCGAAGTATTTCCTCCCCCTCTTCCACCTCTTGCCTGCTGAGAATTCTTATCTTCTTCCCAATCAATTTCTGAAGGTTTTCTAGGTTGAGTTTCGGAAGTTTGCTCGTATATAGCTCCGCGTACACCTCATCTGCTTTCTGCAGTTCTTTCAACCCTTCCAACGTTAAACTCTCCTCCCCCTTTATTCCAAGTCCCACAAAAACAAGCATTAAGATTTTAATCTGGACGCCAAAATATTTGATTGCCGCCAGTAAAGATAATCGCCGATACAAGTTTCCTCATGATTCCGGGTCTGTTCAGAGTTGACATATTTGCAGAACTCAACCGGATTTTACACAGAAGGTATGAAATTCTCGTCCCCGAGCCGGTCGTGAAGGAGCTAGAATACCTTTCTCAGAAAGGAACCCCCTCGGAGCGCTCGGCGGCTAGACTTGCTTTATCGTTTCTTGATCAAATGCAGATTCTTCCTTCCTCCTCAGAAAGCGCAGATTTAACAATTCTAGATTTGGCCAGAAAACATCCTGACTATTTAGTGGCCACGGCTGATCATCTCCTTCAGAAGCGGCTTCAGAAACTGGGCGTGAATATCATTAGACTGAGGCAACGGACGCACCTCATGCTTGAGAGGGAAATAGAGTAGATTTTTAACATCAGGGTGAACAACTAATGCAAGGGCTGGAGATTTTGGGATTGATAAGTGCAGGCAGTGCCATCCTCACCGCCACTTTAGCTGCTCGGTCGGTACTCAGGAGACCAACAGGAAGCGGTAGGATGGTGGAAGTGGGCGAGGCAATCAAAGATGGTGCGCGAGCCTTCCTTCGGCGACAGTATACTACCGTGGGAATTTTTGTTCTCCTAGCTTCTCTTCTCTTCCTTGTTAGCCCAAATTTTGGGCCTAAGGCTTCCTTGGCCTATTTGTGTGGCTCCCTCTCCTCCATGGCCGCTGGATACTTCGGTATGCAAATAGCAATTAGAGCAAACACGAGAACAGCCCACTCAGCGCTCTCAGGCCTTGATGAAGCACTCAAGGTAGCCTTTAGGGCAGGTCTGGTCATGGGCATGCTTGTGGTTGGGCTTGGCATGCTTGCCGTCCTTGGCATTACTCTCGGTTTTGACTGGCTTCACGATCCAAGTCGTTTGCTTCCTCTTTCCTTCGGAGCGAGCTCCGTGGCGCTGTTTGGCAGAGTTGGAGGTGGCATCTATACTAAAACAGCGGACGTAGGTGCAGATTTGGTGGGGAAGATTGAGAAAGGTATACCCGAAGATGACCCCAGAAACCCGGCAGTAATAGCGGATAATGTAGGGGACAACGTGGGCGATGTTGCAGGTATGGGTTCGGATCTCTACGAGTCCTATGTGGAGCAAATCGTGGCAACCATGATTGTTGGTGCCATGTTAGGAGATGTAAAATATGTTCTCTTCCCCATAGGTATAGCGGCGGCGGGAATTTTCTCTTCAATCGTGGCGTCCTTCATGGTCAGGGTGAGGAGAGGGAAAGATCCGAGTTATGTGCTTAATTCAGCGAGCTTTGCTTCCATGGCTTTCACAGCCATCAGCGTATTTCTTCTCGTTCGACTTCTTTTCGGTTCGGAGGTAGCGCTTTTGGTTTCCATTGTCTTAGGTCTGATTTCCGGCTTGGCGATAGGACTTGCTTCGGATTACTTCACCAATAGATTACACAAACCGGCCCAGTATGTGGCACGCTCAGCCTCCTCTGGAGCGGCCATAAACATTCTCTCAGGCTTTTCGGTTGGACTCTTCAGTCTCTTTGTTCCTGTACTTGTGATTTCGGCCTCGGTGGTTGCGTCCTATGCTATCAACAGTGCTGCGTCCTATGGCACAGCAGATTCCCTCATAAGGGGGATTTATGGTATTTGCCTTGCCGGCATGGGGATGTTATCGGTGACTGGAATGGTTGTTTCGGCTGACGCCTATGGACCTGTAGCCGATAACGCAGGTGGAATCATAGAGCAGTGTGGGGAAGAGCGGGCTAGGGAGACTACAGATGCTCTCGATTCAGTAGGAAACACCATGAAAGCCATTTCCAAGGGCTTTGCAATCGGTTCGGCGGCTCTGACTGCCATAGCCCTTTTCGCTTCTTACTCTCAAGTCGCGCATCTGAAAGTTATTGACCTCCTCAAGCCGGAAGTAGTTGCGGGAGCGATGATAGGGGCGGCGGTGATTTCTCTTTTCTGTGCCTTGGTCATACTGGCGGTGAGCAGGAACGCCTTTAGGATGGTGGAGGAGGTGAGGAGGCAATTTAGGGAGATACCAGGTCTAATGGAGGGCAAAGCTAAGCCAGATTATGGGCGTTGCGTGGACATAGCCACAACTGGGGCTCTTAGGGAGTTAATAGTTCCCACCCTTTTGGTAATCCTGTCTCCGATTTTGGTTGGGGTTTCCTTGGGTTCGGCAGCTCTAGGTGGAATGCAACTGGGGGCAATCCTTTTGGGGCTAGTTTTCGCACTCCTGATGGCGAACGCTGGTGCAGCATGGGACAATGCCAAGAAGTTTATTGAGTTGGGCAATCTTGGAGGAAAGGGAACACCAACTCATCAAGCAGCTGTGGTGGGGGATACTGTGGGTGATCCCTTCAAGGACGCGGCTGGACCCTCGCTAAATATTGCCATAAAACTAATGTCGGTCGTTGCACTATTAATGGCCCTAGGGGGTGTAGTATAGTGGTGCACAAGATTTTAACTATTCGGGATACTGTAAGGGTTCCGCCCGACAGGTTTGGGGAGCCGTTGGAAGAGGTAGTACTTGATCTTCTCAGGAAAACATATGAGGGCGTGATAGATCGGGAGGTGGGCGTAGTTCTGGCCGTGTCTTCGGTTAAAGAAATCGGTCCAGGCAGATTGATCATGGGGGACGGAGGAAGTTATCACGATGTGGTTTTTGATGCCTTGGTGTATAAGCCGGAGATGAATGAGGTGGTGTTGGGTGAGGTAGTAGAACTCACAGATTTTGGGGCCTTCGTGAGGATAGGTCCCATAGACGGCTTGCTTCATGTATCGCAAGTGATGGATGATTTTGTTAGCTACAATAAGAACAAGGGAGTGTTGCAAGGAAAACAAACCAAGCGCACTCTGAAGGTCGGGGACAAAGTTAGAGCTAGAATAGTGACGGTTAGCATGAAAGGGAGGGTCAGGGCAAAAGTCGGTCTGACGATGAGGCAACCGGGCCTGGGAAAACTCGAGTGGATAGCAGAGGATTTGAAGTAAATGCCTGTGCCTGCATGTTCTAAGTGTGGACGAATTCTCCAAGAGAAAGCCAGAACGTGTCCTTTCTGTGGGAGTACCTCTTTATCGACCGAGTGGGTGGGCTACGTTGAAGTACAGGCGCTTTGTGAGTGCGGATACGTCCCCAACCAAGGGGAGAAAACTTGCCCTAAGTGTGGCGGGACCATTTCACTTAAGGTTTCCGAGGTGGCTGGTCGGCTGGGAATTACGCAGGAAGGGAGGTATGCTCTGAAAGTGAAAGAGTAACCTAAGCCAATTTATGCCTAGCTAGATTCATTAATGAGGCCTGAGTTCAGCATCGAGCAATGGCAACCAAAGACTGAAATAGGTAGGGCGGTCAAGGAAGGAAAAATCACCAACATTTCTGAAATCCTAAGGGGAGGATATCGCATTCTCGAGCCAGAAATTGTTGACGCATTAGTCCCCAACCTTCAACAAGAACTGCTATGTCTAAAGCTTGTTCAACGGATGCACAAATCTGGCAGGCGATCCAAATACTGGGCACTGGTGGCAGTCGGTAATGGAGACGGCATAGTGGGAGTGGGGGAGGAGAAGAGCAGGGAAGTATCAATGGCGATTGCTAAAGCGGCAAGGGTGGCCAAGCAGCGGATTATAGAAGTAAAGAGGGGATGTGGAAGCTGGGAGTGCGGGTGTGGTAGGCCTCATTCCGTACCCTTCAAGGTCACAGGGAAATCTGGTAGTGTTGAGGTAACCTTGATTCCTGCTCCTAGGGGGTTGGGGCTAGTAGCACCCGAAATACCACGAACCATCCTTCGTTTGGCCGGGGTGAAGGACGTTTGGTTCTTCTCCCGCGGGGAGACAAGAACTCGAGTAAACTTTGCCTACGCCACCTTCGAGGCGCTTCGACAGACATGGAAAATTTCTATACCTGAGCCACCGAAGCAAAATGGCTAGCTTGGCAGTTGTGAGATTGAGGGGAAGCATCAAGAAGAGAAAAGAGGTCCTAGATACTCTCCGTATGTTGGGTCTTACACGTGTGAATCACTGCGTAATCGTGCCTGATACTCCCTCTTATAGAGGAATGCTCCAAAAAGCAAAGGACCTGATTACTTGGGGTGAAGTGGAGCCAGCAACGGTCGAGGCTCTCCTGCGTCATCGAGGAGAGCTGGTGGGTGGCAGAAAACTAACTGAGGAGGAAGCGAAAAGGCTTGGTTACTCCTCGCTCTCCGAGCTCGCTAAAGTGATATGCGAGGGAAAGACGAGAGTGGAGGGACTGAAAAAAGTATTTCGCTTACACCCACCTAGGAAAGGTCTGATTTCCATCAAGCACCCTTTTGGGCATGGAGGAGATCTGGGGTATAGAGGAAAGGCAATCAATGACTTAATTCTTCGCATGATCTGAAATGGTGGTAAGAAGGAGAAAAAAAGCAAGAAAGTTCCGAGGCAGCAGGACCCACGGTCGTGGGTGCGCTAAGAGAGGGAGAGGAAGTGGGGAGAAGGGTGGAAAAGGAATGGCGGGAGGACACAAGCACAAATGGAGCTATATTCTGCGCTATATGCCGGATTATTTTGGAAAGCATGGATTTGTCAGACCAACAAAACCTCCAAAAAAGGAAACCATGAATGTTGGTGAGTTGGATGAACGTTTGGACGAGTTACTGAGAAGGGGAATTGCTACGCGGGAAGGAGATAAAGTTGTTGTGGATCTTTCGAAACTTGGTATTCAACGGCTTCTAGGCGGTGGGAGGGTCAGGCATCCGATAGTAGTAAAAGGGGCAGAGGTCGTTCCATCGGCAAAAGAAAAATTGGAGAAAGCAGGTGGAGGAGTTGGAGGAGGAGAGGCCGAGGTCTAAACTCTTCGCCCTTAAACCGGTTTTAAAGCTTTTGCCAGAGATTGAGGTGCCCAAGCGTCATGTTTCCTTCAAGGAGAGATTTTTCTGGACTTCTCTCGCTCTACTCGCTTTCCTCGCCATGACACAGATTCCCCTGTACGGGGGAAAATCGACGGTTGACATTTTCCAGAACCTCAGATTCGTTTTCGCTAGTCACAGAGGAACAGTGGTGGAGCTTGGTATTGGTCCCATTGTAACTGCAGGCATTATTCTGCAATTATTGGTGGGAGGCAAGATTATCGGTCTAGATCTCAGTGAGAGCGAGGACAGGGCGCTTTTTACAAGTCTCCAGAAGGGACTTGCCATACTGATGGCGATTTTTGAGGCGAGCATGCTTGTGATCGGGGGCTGGTATGATCCAAGGAGGCTGAATCCGGCTGCAGCTCCCCTTTCGACGGGATGCAAACTCTTTCTAATAGCACAGCTCACGCTTGGGGCAGTGATAGTTCTATACTTGGATGAGCTGGTATCCAAGTATGGATTCGGAAGCGGAATTAGTCTCTTCATTCTAGCAGGTGTTGCAACAGAGATATGTTGGCAGAGCTTCTCTCCCTTCAAGCAGGGGGGACAATACATAGGAGCAGTTCCAAACTTCGTTGATGCCTCAATAAAAGGAACGGGTATAGGGGATGCTTTTCTCCGAGCGGGGTTACCCAACATGCTTGGATTTATCACCAGCATATTACTTTTCATGCTCATCGTCTACTTGAACAACATTTCAGTAGGAATTCCACTCGCTCACGAAAGAGTTGGCGGTATAAGAGGAAGGTATCCAATCAGCCTTCTATACACCAACGTGATACCAGTCATCCTTGCGATGGCAGTTTTTGCTAACTTAAGATTGGTGGGAACGATATTTCCATCCCTGTCGGGTATCTCGAATTATGTAATTCCACCCAACAATCTCCAAGAAACTCTCAACGAACCCCTTAGAGCGTTGATTTATCTCGCCATTTTTCTGCCGTTGTGCGTTGGTTTCTCTCTAGCTTGGATTTATCTTGCCGGGATGGGTCCTAGAGAGATAGCTGAACAGTTACGCGACTCTGAGATGTTTATCCCCGGCTTTAGAAGAGATGTGAGGATGATGGAAGAACAGCTGTCCAAGTACTTGATTGGAGCGACCGTTCTGAGCGGGGTGATAGTAGCCTTGCTGTCAGCTTTTGGGGATTTCATGGGATCGCTTGGTAGTGGAACTGGTATCCTCCTCGCGGTGGGAATAGCTCAGAATCTTCATCAGGAAGTGTCGAGACAGAGAATTGCTGAAATGTTTCCCGCCATAAGAAAGCTGCTGGGTGAGTGAATGAGACTGCGAACCCCTGTACTCGCGTCCCTGCTTGTACTTGGAGCGATTCTTTTTCTCATATGGTTTGAACCTATCTCGGAAAAATCGGCTGAGACGAAAAGAGTAGCTCAGAGCGTCGATGCAGCCATCTGGTGCCTACGTCACGGTGATAACTCAGGGGCAACTTCAAATCTCAAATCCGCCCAAGAAATCTATCTTAAGCTAGGGGTAGAAAATGTGGACAAGGAACTAGACAATCGCATCAAACAGATGTTTGAAAATTTGAGTCGAAATCCCGCTGAAAGGGGTTGTCATGACCTCCGAAAGGAGATTTTGGGGGCGGCTGCTCGTGTTGGCGCTTCTCTGCCTCTGAAGTACGAACACTCTTCTTGTCTCATATTGCTCGTGTGCTTTCTATCTGGTTTTCTTTATGCTGCGCTTCTTAAAGTAACCGTAAATTGGGAGAGAGTACGAGAAATCAGAACACAGATAGATGAGTGGAGAAGGAAATATAACGAGGCGAGAAAGAGGAAGGACTTCAAAGAACTGCACAAGCTCATGGCTGAATCCTCCAAACTGGCGCCTCTCCACTCGGAGCTCATGATGGCGACGTTAACCAAACCCCTCCTTTTCTCTGTCAGTCTCTTTGTCCTTCTCTTAATCCTTTTAGGAAATCCCTATTCGGGTTGGGTGGTGGCATGGCTTCCTTTTGGTGTTCATCTCCCGATCTACGGATACTGGACCTCCTGTGGAGTGTTTAGTTGGCTCATTTTGTCCTTTGGGGCCATGACATCCCTCTGGAGAAAACTTTTGATAAAAGAGTGAATAAATGAGGAGGTCTAGGGCTTACGGGAGGCACTTCAAAAGGGCTCCCAGCGGAAAGGTGGTGGTAAGACTAATCAAGAAAAAAAGCGTGGTACATCGGTGCGGTAGGTGTGGGCGTCCATTGGCTGGAATCGGTGAACCAAAAAAACCAAAAAGCTGTAAGAGACCTAACCGACCATACGGAGGATATTTGTGTTCTCGTTGCGCAAGGGAGGAGCTGAGAAGGAGAGTGAGACAGGAGAGTTTGGCAACTCTAAAGTAGCAACATGGTAGTAATTGCGGTTAGTGGTCTTCATGGGGCTGGAAAAACCACGGTGGCAGTGGAACTTGCGAAAAGATTTGGTCTTAGACACATTTGCGCAGGTGAAATCTTCAGAAGGATGGCATCTGAGAGAGGAATGAGCTTAGAGGAATTCAACAGGTATGCGGAAACTCACCCCGAAATCGACAGGGAATTAGACAGAAGAACGATAGAGGAGGCTAAAAAAGGAAATGCGGTCGTGGATGCCAGATTGGCGGGATGGATTGTGGAAGCTGATTTTAAGATTTTGCTCACCGCTCCCCTTCAAACAAGGGCTGAGAGAATTTCCAGAAGAGAGGGGAAGAACATCGAAGAGGTTCTGAAGGAAACACAAATCAGGGAAGAGAGCGAGGCGAGGAGGTTTTTGCAGCTTTACGGGATAGACGTGAACGACTTCTCGGTCTTTGATTTGATTCTAAACACAGGGAGACTTTCAGAAAAGCAGACAAAGGAAATAATAGTCTCAGCGGTGGAGAAAATTTTGAGATGATAGAGCCGGGCAGAGTTTGCGTGAAGATAGCTGGAAGAGAGGCGGGACAGAAGTGTGTGGTTATTGAAGTCCTAGACGACAACTTTGTCCTAGTGGCAGGACCCAAGGTGAGAAAGAGAAGATGTAATATTGATCATCTTGAGCCCACACCTCTAAAAATCGAACTCAAAGACACCTCTCCAGAAGGAATGAGGAAGGTGTTTGAGGAAGCAAAGATAACTTGAGGCAGCCTGAAGAAAGAGAAGTTTTGGTTCGTGCGGAGGACATTACTGATCCTAGATATGGATGTGAGCCAGAAAGGCGCCCCATTCTGGAACATATAAGGCTGGGGTTCTTAAATCTAGACAAGCCCGTGGGTCCCACCTCTCATGAGGTGGTAGCATGGGTAAAAAGAATCATGGGGATAAAAAGGGCTGGACATGCAGGGACTTTGGACCCGAAGGTCAGCGGTGTTCTTCCCATTGCCTTAGAGGATGCAACAAAGGCACTTCAAGCATTGGCAAAGGCAGACAAGGAGTATGTTTGCCTCATGTATTTGCACTCCGAAGTTTCGCCGCAGAAACTTCAAGAAGTTCTCTCGGAGTTTACAGGAGAAATCTATCAAAGACCCCCACTGAGGTCTGCTGTGAGAAGGCAAATCAGAAGGAGAAGGATTTACTTTCTTGAGCTCTTGGAGAGAGAAGGGAGGGAGCTCTTGCTTAGAATCGGATGTGAGGCCGGTACGTATGTAAGAAAATTGGTATTTGACATCGGTGAAGCTCTGGGCTGCGGTGCTCACATGCTTGAACTGAGAAGGGTGCGAAGCGGACCTTTTGCAGAGGACGGCACCTTGGTTAAGTTACAGGATGTAGCAGACGCTTATGTGCTTTGGAAGGAGGAGGGAAGGGAGGACATGCTGAGGAAGGTAATTCTTCCCGTTGAGGCATGTGTGAGAGCCCTCCCCAAGGTTGTGATAAGAGACGGGGCGGTGGATGCCATATGTCACGGGGCCTCCCTGGCAGCACCTGGTGTGCTCAAAGTGGAGACTGGAATCTCCGTTGGAGGCTTGATAGCGGTAATGACTCTCAAGGGTGAACTGGTGGCACTCATGGAGGCCCTGATGACTTCTAAGCAGATGTACGAGGCGGACAAGGGTCTGGTGGCTAAACCTGTGAGGGTAATCATGAAGCCAGGGACATATCCGAAGAAGTGGAAATAGTATGTTTTACAGGTCACTCCAAACCTGTTGTTGAAAGAAATTGAGAGTAAGCATCTTCAATCTTGGTTGAAGGAGATGGCTGGTAAATCTTTAGAGGAAAAGAATTTCGCACAATCTCCCTGAGAGATTCATGACCGCGAAACATTTTCAATGCCGTTGCCTGTATAAGGGCGTTTCCTGTTGCAGTTGCCTCAACTGGGCCTGCTACGACTTCCGTCTGTGTGAAGTCGGCCGTGAGTTGGTTAAGGAGCCAATTTCTTGATCCTCCACCCACTACATGAATGCGTTTGATTTTTATCCCGAGCAGATCCTGAAGTTTCTCAAGTACATATCTGTACTTGAATGCTAGGCTCTCAAGAATGAGGCGAGCCATTCCCCCGGCTCCTTTGGGTTTCCTCTGACCAGTTTCATCGAGATATCTTTCAATTTCTTTGATCATATCAGGTGGCGAGATGAACCTAGGATTGTCCGGATCTATGAAAGCCAAGAGCGGTTGGGCTTTCTCTGCCAATTTGATCAGTTCCTCATAAGAGTATTCCTTTTCCTTTTCTTTCCACGCCCTCCTGCACTCCTCGAGTAACCACATTCCCTGTACATCACGGAGGAGACGGAACTTTCCAAAAGCACCGCCCTCGTTAGTGAAATTGTATTCTAAGGATTTTTTGGTGATCACTGGTTCCGAAACTTCCGCTCCGACGAGAGACCAAGTGCCAGAACTTATGTAGGCGGAATGCTGGTCAGAAATCGGTGCAGCTACAACAGCTGAAGCCGTGTCGTGAGAAGCGGTGGCAATTATTCGGGGTTTTTCGGAACATCCAAGTTCAGATGCTATACTGGCTCGCATGGTATCAAGCAACGTCCCCGGCGGTATGATTTCGGCGAGGAAATGGGTGGGAATACTCAGCATTTGGAGAAGTTCTTCATCCCATCCTCTCTTGGAGGGGCTGTAGAATTGAGTTGTGGTAGCGTCCGTGAACTCGCAGACTTTAGCTCCCGATAGCCAGTAAGAAAAGAGGTCGGGCATCATGAGCAGTCGATCAGCGATTTCCAGCAAGGAGCGTTGTCTAGTTGCTAGGTAGTATAGGTGGTAGAGGCTGTTTACACGCATGAACTGAATGCCAGTCCTGAAGTATATCTCCTCCTTGGGCACTAGCCTAAAAACTTCTTCCATGATTCCTTCGGTCCTGGGATCCCTGTAGTGATGCGGATTTCCTAGGATTTCTCCTCTTCGATCGAGAAGTGCGAAGTCTAGCCCCCATGTATCGACCGCAATTGAGCGAAGGTCTCCAAATTTTTTAAAAGCTAAGGAAATACCTTGCTTCACCTCCCTCCAGAGGCCAAGTACATCCCAAAATATGCCGTCCAACACCTTTACTGGAATATTGGGGAATCGGTAGATTTCTTCCATCTTCAGCGCATTTTCCTTCAGCTGGAAGGCGAAGATTTTTCCACTTGTTGCTCCTAGGTCTATGGCGAGAAAAGTCGGCTCAGTTGACATCTCATCCCTCAAAACCCAAAAGCTTCTTGACAAGACTCATAAGCTCGCCTCCGTCACCGACAAGGGATACTTTTACCATACATCCTTTTGTGTCAACGTAAACTTTCCCTCTTTTCCTCTCCTCGAGTTTAATTGAGACCCGACATAACTGGGGTTTGAAAAGGTGTGGAGCTAGAAGATACATCAGAGCTGTCACGTCGTGAAGGTAGGTCTCCCCCAATCGTGCAATTTGATAGTCCAGCATTTTCTGGGCGAGACGTGCCGCTGGTGAAAGAGGAGTTCCGAGCTTGCCTCTAATTTTGAGGGAAGGATGCATCGTTGCATCAAGTGGAACCAAAGTAACGGGAACACCAGACCGCAGGACGATGAAGACAGCTTCTGGATCGGTGTAGAAGTTGAATTCTGCGTCCCGTGTTACGTTTCCTTTTCCCCACTTTGTCAGATTTAATGCTCCACCCATCACCACTATTTCTTTGAGTCTTTCGCGTAGTCTAGGGAGTGAAAGGAGGGCGACAGCAACGTTTGTCAAAGGGCCCGTACACAGGGCTATGGTTTCGTCCGGCACTTTACGCCAGATATTCATGAAGTGGGGTACTTTTGTAGGAGCCCTTGGAAGTCCGCAATTTCCAAGTCCATCTTCCCCATGTATTTCTGGACAAGTCCTAAGCTCTCTCACGAGCGGTCTGTCTAACCCCTTCCCCACGGGAATCTTTCTCCCCATGAACCGAAGAATTCTGCAGGCGTTTTGAGCGGTTTTCTCTACCTCCACATTGCCCGCAACGGTTGTTATACCAACTAACTTCGCCTTCGCTTTAAGAGCCAGCAAGAGAGCAATCGCATCGTCGATTCCTGGATCCATGTCCCAGATGACTTTATGCCTATACATAGCTCCTAGCCACCTCAACCATCGTTTTGAGGTTCTCGGGAGGTGTCTTTCTTGGTACCTCACATCCGGAACTCAAAACGAATCCCTTCTTTCCCGCCTTCTGTATGCAGTCCTCGCAAGCTCTACGAACGTCCTCCCGCGTCCCATGGAGTAGCACATTCACGGGCGAAACATTCCCCCAAATGCATACCCTCCCTAAGGTTTTCTCCTTCGCGAAACCCACGTCAACAGGTGCATCGATGCTTATCCCGTTAGCACCAACTTTTGCCATTTCCTCTATAAGATGTGTAGTGTTTCCGCAAACGTGTAGCACGAGAGAAGTTCTGTTTCCTAAGTCCTTCACCATTTTTGAGAGGTGAGCCGATACAAACCTCAGGAAATGAGAGGAGGAAATGAGTGCCACAGCTGGTTCCAAGATCATGATTACTTGAGCACCCGCTCTAGATAGGGCCTTTCCATACGTTATTCCAGTCTCGGTGGAAAGAGCAAACAGTCCCTCAAGCGCTTCAGGGTTTTTTCTACAGTTGAGCAGAAGGTTTGCCAGTCCTAGGAGGTGCCCTGCCAAAGTGAAGGGACCTGTTACATAAGCACAAACCGCTACCTCTTTTCCGACCTGATCCGACAGCATTTCAACAACTCGCAGGAAAACGGGCAGCCTCCCTGCTATTTCGGGTTCTGGAACCGCTGTTCTTTTGATATCCTCCAAAGAACTTAAGGCAGGCTTGACTACTGCTGGTATTTCTTCCCCCTGTGACCGAGTGACACACCCCATGGCCTCTGCCTCTGCAGAGAGATCCATGAAGGGAAAGACTCCATCGTACCCGTATGTCTCCAAGGCAAACATCACGGCCTTAGTCATTTCGGCTTCGTTCTTGAGAGCGTCTGCCACTTTTATGCCAGCTATCTCAGCGGCATGAATTCCAACCAGCGGGAGAACTGGCACAGTGTCGGTGGGCTTTAGCTGTAGGGCATTTAATATCCTTTCTTGGGGTTTCATTCAAATTTATTGGGTGCAATTTTGAAACACGCTAGGATGCGAACACGCCAAACTTTCTCCTAGCACGGATAAAAGCAAAAAGGTTTTCAGGTGGCGTATCATTAACAACGGCATTAGTAGGAGCGAGGATGAGGTGGGGGAAGGCCTTCTCTATAAGTGTCCCTGTGTACTCCGAAACCTCTTCCGGCGTGCAGAAGGGGTGTCTTTGAACATCAAAACCTGTGCAGGCCACGAATTTCCCCTCGTATTTCTCTACTATCTCAAGGGTATTCATGGCTCCGGGCTGCAGGGGGTGAATGGCGTCGAAACCGCACTCAATCAGGGAATCGAGTAGTGGAGAAATGTTACCACAGGAGTGAAGGAGAACGTACAATCCCTTCTTCTTAGCTGTTTGTACTAGACTTCTCAATCTGGGAAGAACGAGCTCCGAGTGATGTTTAGGTGATATCATTGGTCCAATCTGTGTTCCATAGTCGTCGCCGATGACAATTCCATCCATTCCTAAGCGCGCCGCCTCTTCAATTGCCCCAACCCAGAACTCCACCGAGAAGTCTAGCAATTTCTCGACAAAAAGTCTATTTCGATAGATAGCTACAAGGAGCTCGCTTAGTGGATAGAGGGCATGAGCCGTCTCCCAGGGTCCAGTAATCCAAGCAAAGGAAGCAAAATCCTTAAATCTTCTCAGAAGCGGAGCTACCAAAAGTTTTGGGAGAGGGGAATGGAAATCGGGTTTTTCCAATCTTTCGAGGTCGTTCTCACTTTTCACCAATCTGAACGTTTCATCTCTTTGGTCTACGAAATCCTTCATGAAATGGCGTGCACCAAACCAGTCCGTGTAACTCCCCGTGCGAAGATTGACAGTCACGTGTGGAGAGACTGCTGGCAGCCAGAAGGCTAGGAGATCGGTTCCAAGCTTGATAGCGAGAAAATGAGCGTCATACAAACCAATGTAAGACTGGAACAGGAGCTGTTGAGCTGGGGAGGGGAGAGGACGCACATAAGCCCTTAGCATTAACCAGGCAAAGAGATTGATTTTTGAAGTCGAGTGATACTCCTTCACCAGTTTGACATGAATTCCCGGCTGAAACCAACCATCTAGATAGAGCGGAACCATATCGGGAGTTTCTCCCTCTAATACAGCTAGTACCCTTTCACGTGGCTTCACACTTTTCTGGGTTTCACTTGCTATTTATAGTCCAAGACTATTTATAGGAAGCCAAAAACAGTTCTGATGAAGGGGAAAGTGGGGGCGGTAGCGATTACTTTAATTCTTCTCTTAATAATTATTCCTCCAGAGCCGACGAATGCTGCTAAGACAGTAAATGGAACGTTGGAGGTCCCAATACCTGTGCGTGGACAGTTCGCCCTTCCAATGAATGGTGTAAAGATAATTGTTTCCCCAGATTTGACTCTTAAACCGGTAGTGAGCTATGATCTTATCCTTGATAATCCGTTGGTAGCCGAGGTCGATACACGAATCTATGTGGAGGGAACATTAACTCTAGAGCTGAGAGTTGAGAAGGATCTCTTCAGCTTGGAGAAAGAGTGGCCAGTCCTGTCCGTTTCCGGAACGATTCCGGTTGGTGGAGTTCCAGTGCAGTATGGAATAGATGTCAGCCTAGGTGTAGGAGTCACGTCTAAAGCAGGTGTCGGTGGGAAGGTGTTTTTTGACGTCAGCGGCTACTATGAAATTAAAACCAGTAACAGAATTTCCTTGTCCACCACAGGGATTGATCGAACAGGAGACTCAACCACTTCAAACACGATAAAGTTTGTACCCAAGGTGTGGCAGGTCTCTGGAGGAGTCGGTGTGATGCCTTATGTTCGAGTGGAGGGTGAAGTCGGAGTAGGAGTGGGGGTAGGCCAGTTTGATGTGAGAGTAGGTCCCGTGTTTGGTGTAAACATTGGTCCCGAGCTTTATGCAAAGGCATCTGTTGTTGGTGAGTTTGGTGGAACATCAGTAGATTTCAGCCTTACATACGGTGCAGATCTCGTGATTGTCGGTACCTTCGGACTTGAGGTAGAGGCGCAAGCCGCCCTCCTTTCCCTAGAGAAAGAATGGCCTCTCTACAAGGGGGAGCTGTACAGAAAACCGATTTATAGTAAGACTTTAAGTCGCTCTGCTACCGTTTCGAAGATTGGTACAGGGAAGTTAAGCTCCCTTCTTAAATCTCTGTAGTGTCTTAGATCTTCGGGATAGAAAAGCAGTTATTACAACCAAACTTACTATTGCACAGCCTACGATAATGACCGTCAACGGGGATTTCTGCTTGGATAATTCCACCTCTAAACTTTCCGGTCTTAATACAACTTCACCGGTTTTTCCGTCCTCGGTCTTGAGGTAAAGGACATCAGCTACCTTTTCTGAGAGGATTAACGTTCCTTTTTCGTCAGTGACTCCCAAAACTTTATCGGCCGGCTCCCTGTGCTCTCCATAGTAGATGGTGGTGTTTGCAAGAGGTTTGCCATTGAAGAGAAAGGTCAAAATCGCCCTGAATGTGATATCTCCGACGACATAGTTTTCGCAGGGCAGGAATCGATCTTCCCCGTCAAAAAGAACGTTTATTTTAACTTGGGTCACCGAGGGTGGGGCAATGAAAGTTGCAAGAGTTTCGCCATTTTCTTCTGTTTGTACGTGTTGAGTTATCTCTCCCTCGCTCACGGTTAAACGGAGAGTCCTACGTGGAAGAGGGCCATTATCGGAGAGCAACCTTATTCGCAAGATTAGATTCTCACAGCTTCCGATTCGAAACTCTTGAGGTTCAATTTCTATATAGGTCTTAAACTTCACAAATCCTAGAGCTTGCGAGCAACTAGATGAGTAGTTCTCATCTCCCTCGAAGTAAACTTTGATGAGTGTCTCTCCTGTTCTAGTTCCCCAGTATGTAATGAAGGCCCTTCCCGAGGAATCGGTTAGGGTGGCGGTAGAAGAAAGGATTCCTAAGCTGGTGCTCCACCGTAAAGTTTTTCCTTTCAGGCCAATTCCATCCGCGGAAAGGGTAGCCTGCATAACGATGGACTTTCCTGGCTCTAAAGAGAAGTTTTCGGGCGTCAATATCAGCACGGTTTGACGGAGATGTTTTATCGTTCCAGTCAGGTTTTCTGAGGCGGGTGTGAAGTCCTCGTCTCCATCAAAACTGGCTGTGATAAGTACTGATGCTGGCGTAGAGGGTGCCCTGAAGCTTACCACAGTTGTTCCTGTGGTATCTGTAAGCGTTTCAGAGGCCGAGAGAGTTCCTTGGGAGGTCCGCCATCGAATCGTCTTTCCCTCCAGTGGTTCTCCGTCTGAACGGAGACATGCTGTGATGGATAGGTTTTCTCCCAAATCGAGGAAAAAACTTTTAGGAGAAACCTCCAGTGTGGTGATTCTTCGAACTTTAGGTCCCTGAAGACTACCGTTTTCAGGAAATCTTACAATGTAGACACCATCACTGGCCTCAAACCAGTAGAAATGCAATCCCGGCGGCAGGTAAAGAGAAAGATTGTATTTAGCATTTTCATACGATCCCTCAATTCGACACATTTCTTTCGCTTGGTTGTCGATAACTAATTTGACGTAGGAGGGTTCGTCCCCGTCTGGATCCAAGTAATTCAGAGAAAAAGTAAAGAGAGTGGAGGGATCGCCAAAAGTTGGAGAGAAGGTTCCACCGCCGAGTTCTGGTCTGAGATTCTTGCGATACAAGGCTATTTGGTTGTCGAACCCTGCAATCACCACAAACTCCCCAGTGCTAGAAAGTGATGAATAGCATTCATCTTTTCTTCGAGTCAGCCAGTGGAGTTTCCCGTCAGTGAAAAAATGAACAGTTCCCTGCGAGCCAGTAGAAACGAGCCGACTTCCGTCGCGAGAAAGTGCTACTGATACGACATCCTCTCCGGTCAAGTAGCTCCATTTTAGGGCACCGCTCTGTGAAAGAGAATAAACTTTTCCGCCCAAACTTCCAGCGGCAATGGTCATGCCGTCACCGGAGATGGCGACCGACGAAACTATGTGGTCCGTTGGATAAACCCAGAGGGGGGTAGAAGAAGTGGAGGAAAACAGATAAACGGAGTTGTCAGCACATCCTGCTGTTAGGTATGCCCCAGAAGCGGAAAAGGCTAGAGAAGTGGGAAAATTGTTGGGGATATAGTCCCACACAGGGTTGGCAGAAGAACGATGAAAAAGATATATCCCAGCCGGTTCATAAGTGCCTACCGCTATGTACCATCCATCTTCTGATATCGCTATGGTGTACACTAACGTAGCCTGAAACTGTCGGCTCCAAACAAGCGAGCCGGAATCGAGTAAGTAAATCCAACCTCCAGTGGAGGAAGCAACCACATACTTGCCGTCTGCTGAGATGGCGATTGCGTTCACTTGACCCTCTGTGTTAAAACTCCATAGAAAAGAACCGTCCCTGGAGAAACAACTTATCAAGTTATCCTCTCCTCCAGCGACTAGATAGTCTCCATTTTTGTTTATAGAGATAGCCCAGACCTCCGCTCCCAGATCTTTTTTCCAGAGCAACTGTCCACTGTTGGCGGCAATAAGAAAAATCGAAGACCCACTGGCGGCTAAAACGTAGCTTCCATCGCTGGAGATAACTGCGCGTGAACGCGCCGGTGTTGAAATAATCCAACATGGCTCTTGGAATCTTTGAGCTCTGACGGTCTGTGAGAACACAAACAATGCGAGCAAAGCAACAATGCAAGATAGAACTCTCCTCATCATATAATTTACCGTTCAATCACTCATACTTGATTAGGGTTGGCCTTAGAACGGAAGACAAAGTAGCATTGATGAAAGGATGGGAAGGAGAAGATTGTCGCTCATCAGAAGGGGGAAAGACTCAAAAATCATCACAGAAATCGCTACAAATATAGCCACCTCGATTCGAAAACCGAAAATCAGCACAATCAGGAAGGAAACTAGGAAGGCTCCAAGCGAGCCCTCAAGTGATTTCGCAGGGTTATGGCTCCATCGATAAAATCCAACCTTCCTTCCGATAAAGGCGGCAGTAGGATCGGCTAGTGCGAGGATGAAGAGGGAAGCAAGTGCGACTTCAAAGGGCGCAAAAATAAAACTCACCATTATTCCTACAAGGGCAAAAAAGCCAGCAGTGTAGAGTCTAATTTCTTCTCCTCTCGTTGCAGATCCTATTCCACGGTGGACCAGCTGCACCAAGAAGTCAGTTACCTTTCTTTCCTTCAAGAGCAAGAGAAGCTCAGATGTGTCAAGGAATTGGTCAGGTGGCTCATGGGTGGCCCTTATCACTTCTGCAAAAAGAAGACCAATAATTGTGAAGGAAAGGCAGAGAAAACCGAGGTCCGGGTTGAGGATGAAGGAAAGGCCCAGAAGACAAAGAACTGACATGTGATAAATTGACCTGTAGGTTTGTGGTCTGAGCCTCGCCGAGAGGTGATAGGCCGTGAAAGCGGCAGCCGTGGCTGCGAACGCTAGAATGACGAGGAAAAACAAGTTCGAGAGGAGGAGTTTCAATAGCCAGTTGGTCTCTGAGAGATAAAGGCGAAAATTGAAACGGTAGCATGAAAAAACGATAAGGAAGGAGACAAGGAGAGAGGAAATAGCGGCCGCGATGCGTCCCAGATGTTTCTTCAAGGCATAATAGACAGAAATGGCAAGGGCAACAAACAGAATCCAGACACCCCCAATTTTCAGGGCTAAATGGGAAATCATACAAAACGAGAACTAGGATATATTTAACGGCGCCGGGGAGGGGATTTGAACCCCTGAGGCCCAAAGGGCCACACGCTCTCCAGGCGTGCGCCTTACCTGGCTAGGCTACCCCGGCTTATATAGACTTTGCTTTACAGAAGAAAACGTTCAGTTCTGGAGAACCCTTTCTATCGCCTTCAGGTTATTGATGCACTCCTCCGCGTAAAGGTCGAAGAGCTCGGGACAAACCATCTTTGTCAGGGCATCGTATGGATCGGCTAAGGGGGGAAGAGGTTCCATCGCTAGGTAGCGCTCGTATCCAATCTCTTTCAGCGATCTCATGATGGCTTTGAAGTCCGTATGTCCTCTACCCACGGACTGACGATTACTGTCAGCCACATGCACATGAATGAGCATTTTCCCCGCCTTTCTGACTGCAGCGGCAGGATCAGCCTCCTCAATATTCATATGAAAGCAGTCCAGCATAATTTTGGCGTTTTTAATTCCGACCTCCTTTACAAAGTCCAACGCCTGTTGGCATGTGTTGACCAGATGGGTTTCATATCGGTTTATCGGCTCCACCGCTATTTCTATCTCTTTTTCTAATGCGTACTCTGCTACCTTCTTCACCGATTCTATCGCCCATTCCCATTCCTTCTCCTTTGGTGCCAGCGGTCTATTTTTGCCGACAGGAGAAGGAACTACTACCACGAGCGGGGCACCTACTGCAAGGGCGAAATCGATGCACTTTTTCACATACTCTACAGCTCTCTTTCTCACTCGTTCATCTGGATTGCACAAGTCTCTCTCCTTTGTGGGCCAAGGATATATCCCATCGATTGAGGCCACTTCTAGTCCGTACTTTTTCACGAGCTGACGCACTTCTTGAGGATTATATTGGTCAGGTTCTCCTTTGAGTGAAACTCCATCATAGCCTAGGCGATGAAGACGCTCAAGGGTTTTTTCAAGCGGTTCGGTTCCGTAAATCCAATTCATGACGCTGTACTTCATGTTCTACCGCCTCTTTGAGCTAAGGATGGATTTGTTGCGATTTCCCAACAAGTGGGATATCAAAATAATCTTCGAAATATCCTCTGCTAACTCTACTACAGCTCTCGCCTCCAGCAAGCTACGGCCTATTCCGACCACCCCATGTTTCTCTAAAATGATTAATTTTGCACCCTCGCTTGCAGCTTTCTCGACGGCATCTGCTAGCTCCTCACTTCCTGGGGCCAGAGGTGGAAGAACCTCTGGTTTTCCCAAAAGAACCTCTGCCTCCACTGTTGCGGGTTCTAAAGGAAGACCTGCGGTGATTAGAGCAAGGGTTAAAGGATTGTGTGCATGGATTACTGCATGAGCGTCTGGTCTCGCTTTGTATATATGGATGTGCATGAGTTTTTCGACTGAAGGTTTCTGTTTTCCTTCTAGTATATTTCCGTTCAGATCTATCTTTACGAGGTCCCCCTCCCTGAGTTCGCTCTTGCAGAGTCTGCTTGGTGTTATCCAAATTTCCTCTCGTTTGGGAATTCTTGCGCTGATATTCCCACCTAGAACCGTGATGAGTCCTTTCTCATATAACGCCTTGGCGGTTTTCACTATCTCTTGTTTCAACTTCTTGGCGGGGACATTCGATGTGTTTATTGGAACCAGCTTTTCAATCTCTATACCCTTCACAGCGTCATTGACGGCAGTATCTGCAAGTTTTTCTTCCGAGTTACCCTTCTTGTATTTCTTACCAACCTCCTCCATTCCTTTTCTCATGGCCTCTACGATGTCCATCGGCTGGTGTCCACATCCCAGTGCCTTTGTACACAATTCTCTTATTCTATCGAACCTAAGCTCTATAATAGTTCTCGTGATTTCTTCAAGGACTTCCATCTTTTCAATCGTTACGTAAAATTAACGTGCTTCAAGAAAATGATGGATTACGACAAGCTGGGCCTGCGTATAGGATTTGAAATTCATCAAGAGTTAGCTACTCATAAGCTTTTCTGTTCGTGTCCTTCGGAGCTTGTAGAGGAGACTCGGCAAACTGTGAGGAGGAGGCTGAGACCTACTCAAAGTGAGCTTGGTGAGGTGGACAGGGCAGCCATGACAGAGGCACTAAAGGGCAGGGACTTTCTTTACCAGGCCCACCCGGAATGTGTTTGTTTAGTCGAGTTGGACGAGGAACCGCCCCATCCCCTAAACAAGGAAGCTCTAGAGACCGCTCTTCAAGTGGCCTTGGCACTAAAGGCGAAACCTGTTGATGAAATTCATGTCATGAGAAAAATAGTCATTGACGGAAGCAATACAACAGGCTTTCAGAGAACTGCCTTGATAGCTACGGACGGTGTGGTGGAGTTTGGTGATCTTAAGTTTAGGGTTCCCACCATCTGCTTGGAGGAGGATGCCGCAAGAAAAATCGCGGAAAACGAAAGAGAAGTAATTTACAGGTTGGATAGACTCGGAATTCCGCTTATTGAGATAGCGACTGGAGCCGATTTTTCCAGTCCCGGGCAGGCGGTCAAGGCGGCACTGTACTTAGGGCAAATCCTGAGAATGACGGGAAAGGTAAAGCGAGGGATAGGAACTATTCGGCAGGACATAAATATCTCCATTCGTGGAGGCACGAGGCAAGAGATAAAAGGTGTTCAAAAATTGGAGCTCATCTCAACGGTAATCGAAAGGGAGGTTCAGAGACAGCTCGCTCTCTTGGAGATTGCTCAGGAGCTGAGGAAGAGAGGAGCAAAAATAGGGGAGAAAAGGGAGGTGACAGAAATTTTCTCAAACACCGGTTCTAGAATTCTTAGAAATGTCTTGGATAAAGGAGGAGCAGTTCTAGCACTGAAACTGGTGGGGTACAAAGGGCTTCTTGGACGAGAAGTACAACCCGGTAGAAGGTTCGGAACGGAGCTTTCAGACCACGCAAAGGCTTTTGGTTTAGGAGGCATTCTGCACTCAGATGAGCTTCCGGGTTATGGAATCACAAAGGAGGAGGTCGAAAGGGTCAAAGAAGTTTTACAGCTCGATGAGCTCGATGCATTTGTGCTAGTTGCGGGAGAAAGGGGGAGGGTAGAATCAGCAATCGAGGCCGTGGCAAAAAGAGCTGCCCAGGCAATTGAGGGAGTACCAGAGGAGACGAGAAGAGCTCTACCTGACGGAAATACGGAATACATGCGTCCTCTTCCCGGCGCTGGCAGAATGTACCCAGAGACGGATATACCACCGATTCCGGTGGAGAAGGCCTGGCTTGAAAGGATATCTGTTCCAGAAAGGCCTGAGGAAAGAGTTGAGCGACTAAAAAAATTGGGGTTGGGAGAGGAGATGGCACGGAGAATAGCTCTTTCCGAAAGACTGGAGCTCTTTGAGAGACTTTGCAAGCTAGCCGACCCAAAGCTTGTGGCATTCACGCTAGAGGAGACGCTCGTTAGTTTGAGGAGGGAAGGGTGTAATGTCGAGAAGCTGAAGGAGGAAGATTTTGTGGAACTCTTCTCTCTGCTAGCTGAGGGGCTTGCTAAAGAGGCTATTCCTGATATCTTGAGGCTGGTGTGCGGTGGTCTGGGTGCACGAGAGGCGGTAGAGCGTTTGGGTCTTAGACCCATGGGGAGAGAAGAGCTAAGGACAATTATACGGCAGGTAATCCGAGAGAGGGAAAACTTTGTGAGAGAAAAGGGGGAGGCCGCGTTGAAACCTCTAATGGGAATAGTGATGGAAAAAGTTAGGGGAAAAATTGACGGAAAGGTTGTTTTTGAGGTGCTCCAAGAGGAGCTGAAAGATTTCCTCTCTCACACCGGTTGACACTTTGGATTTTCACCATGGAAGGACGTTAGATTTTTCCAGCTGCAACCGCCACTGCACCATATAGCACAACGTCCTCTCCAAGTGGTGTTACCACGATTTTTGGGCATCTGTTCAGAAGATACTCCCTCATGTGTTGCTTGATGGGTCTCAATACGAGTTCCTTGTTCTCAAACACCACACTCCCTCCTAAGCTAATCAAGGAAGGATCGTAAGCATTAACAGCGTTGGCGACTCCTATCGCGTTCATCCTTCCAATTTCTTCTACCATTTGCTTGCAGAACTTGTCTCCTCTCTTGCATCCCTCAAATATATCTTTGGCGGTTATCTTTTGCGGATCTCCAAGTCTGCTCAGCCAGCTCTCCTTAAATCCTCCAAGCTCTGCGAGTCTCATCCGCACATAGTTTGGGATGTTTCTTCCCGAGCAATAAGCTTCCCAGTGACCCTTTGCCCCGCAACCGCAAGTAAGCCTACCTTCCATGTCGATTACAACATGTCCTATCTCATGCGCGTTCCCATCTTTTCCCATGAGGACGTGACCGTCTACAATTACTCCTGCACCTATACCCGTGCTTATGGTGATGTAGACTAGGTTGTTATGCTTCTTCCCACTTCCGAACTTCCACTCACCCACCGCCGCCGCCACACAGTCGTTTACCAGCGTCACGTCAGTGTTCAGCTCCTCCCCCACGGGCTTTACCAACGGTATAAAGGAAAAACCTAGATTGGGTGAATTCACGACGGCACCTCTTTTTAGGTCGAGCGGTCCAGCTGATGCAATTCCAACTTTTTCCACTCTTTCTATTCCTTTTTCCTTGAGAAGAGAGCGAATCATCTTCACAATCTGGGAAGCGATGGAATCTCGGCTTTTCTTGTTAGTAGGTTCCTTTCTCCGTCCTAGGAATTTCCCATTCTCGCTCAGGACGCATCTAACGTATGTGGCTCCAACATCGACCCCCGCTACTAGCATTCTATTACTTTCTCCCTAAATTATTTCGCAGACCATAATTTATCAAAGTCTCGAGCAGTGAAAAATGGAGCTACGCTGGGATCCTCTGCGAGGGGAATGGATAATAGTCTCAGGCAAGAGAGGGGATAGGCCCGTTTTGAAAGTTCCCCGATGTCCGTTCTGTCCCGGTTCGGAGGAAGTTCCCGATGCTAATTGGAAAGTGAAGGTTCTACCCAATCGATTCCCTAGCCTCTCTCCTGAGGCACCAGTTCCCCAAGTTCACGGGTTTTATCAAACCGCGCCCGCTCAAGGTATATGTGAGGTGATACTATATACTCCAGACCACAACTCAAGTTTAGCACGGCTTCCTGTGGATCACATTAAAGAGCTTATCGATTTGTGGGCCAAGCGATATCAAGAGTTGAGCAGGTTGGATTTTGTAAAATATGTTTTTATTTTCGAGAACAAGGGGAGGGAAATCGGAGTTACTTTGGATCATCCTCACGGGCAGCTCTATGCTTTTCCTTTTATTCCACCCATCATTGAACGCGAGCTTGAGAATTGTCGCTCGTATGCCGAAAAGAGGGGGAGATGTCTGCTTTGCGATATTTGGAAGAAAGAGAAGGAGGAGAGAAAAAGGGTGGTTGATGAGAACGAGCACTTCTTAACTTTTCTTCCTTTCTTTGCAAGATTGCCATATGGTGTCCACATCTATCCCAAGCGACACGTTCAAGCTCTTCACGAGCTGGATGAACAAGAGAGGTTTGCGCTCGCAGATGCCTTAAAGGAGCTACTGACGAAGTTTGACAATCTCTTTGGTTTCAGCTTTCCTTACATGATGGTTCTTCACCAGAGACCTACCGATGGCGAATATCCCTATTATCATTTCCATATCGAATTTTATCCACCCTACAGGGAGAGGGATAAACTAAAGTTCTTCGCTAGCGTGGAAACTGGTGCGGGGACCATTACCTTTGATTATTTACCAGAGGAAAAGGCAGCAGAGCTGAAATCTGCCAAAGGGTATCGATTCGGTTGATGAATTTCAACTTCTTGTGTATTCCAGTGCTTATTCTTGCAGGCGTGGTCCTACAAAAAGTCCACGGTTCGAGGAAGGTAACCGAGTTTCTTCTGATTTTTCTCACTTTCCCAGCTCTGATGTTGACAGAGGCCATGAGGTTGGAACTAAAGCTTGCGTCTGTTTCGCTTTTTTCTCTTGTTTATCTTCTCGCTTGTTTTACGTGGAGCTGGCTCACTTCGAGAGGGATGCCAGAACGACAAGCGAAGACCGTAGTCTTTAATTCTACCTTTTTTAACTCCATGTTTCTTCCTTTCCCTATTATCCAAATGTTTTACGGCGATTTATCCCCAGCTCTCCTTTTCAGCGTGCCAGTAATGATTATTCATAACACCATCGGTCTCCTCTATCTCTCTGCCGGCAGAGCAAAGGAGGGTCTCAAAAAAGTGATAACTTTTCCCCCACTTCTGGCATTTCTGCTGGGGCTAATCCTGCGCCCCTTCGCATGGTACGGAAAATCTTTCGAGCTTTTACATGAATTTGGAAAATTAACAGTTTACTTGAGCCTTGTTGTAGTGGGACTCTACCTCCCTTTTTCGTCTTCGATACGCTTCTTCTCAAACCGTGTTTCTATGAGGATTTTCCTTAATCGAATGGTTTTCTCTCCTCTTTTTGTTCTCGCTTTCCTTCCTCTTTTTTCAGATAGGCTCGTTCAACGCACCCTAGTGATAACCTCCCTGATGGCTCCCGCCATCACCAATGTAGTTATAATTTCCAGTTTTGACCTAGATACAGAGTCAACCTCCCAGAGCCTCTTCCTTCCAACTTTTATCAGTCTCGCAGTCGTTTTTTCTCTTCGGTGGCTAGGTGCTCTTTGACTACTCGGCCTCTAGTCTGGGTGCCAGAATAAAGATAAGGGAACCTTTTTCTCCACCAATGGCTAGCTCTAATCTGATGGGCATATCCTGTCCCATTTTCACTCTTACCCAGTCATCCGGGTCCGCTGCTTTTAAAATGCGACTGAGATAATCGATGGCGAAGGTCGCTTTAACTGCAGGTGGAGACCCGATAATTTTAATGGATTCCTCTCCTTTCTTCATGATAAGCTCTGTGGTTCCTTTTTCACCTCTAGCCGAAAGCACAAGCCCCTCTGAGCTCAGTTGAAACTTGACGCTATCTCCCACGAGTTGGGCATCTTTTAATCCCTCTATTAAAGCCCCCGCCAAAACATCAAAAGTAGCTGGTAGTTCCAACTTCCCTGGTTCTGGGACCTCTGGTTCGCTTATTTCCATCAAAGGAATGCCAAATCTCCTAGTCGAGATTCCCTTCAGCGTGAGGAGCAGTCGGTTTTGTTCTTCATCTAATTCGAACTTTATCTCCTCGTCTCCTTTTGCCCTGGAAAGAAACTCATCCAATCTGCTGACACTTAAGCCCACGATTTTTTCTTCTTTTACCTTGTATTCGTCGAACATATCCGCTGGTAATTCCAACTGGATGAGGGAAACGTGTGTGGGGTCCATAGCTCTCAGTCTAACACCCTCAGGTGTAAACTTGAAAGCCGCCTCTTCGATAAGCTCTGATATGGCCGAAATGCAGCTTTTCCACACCTTACAGCTGGACATCTTGGCGGAAATCATATCAGTCCCGCCATCCTCCTTAGCTTCTCCATTTCTTTTTGTGCTTCACGGTAAAGCTTTAAATTAAAGCCGTCCATCCTTTGAACGATTTCTGCTCTTATTTCCCTTCTTTCCCCATGGAGGAGGGGGGTTCCAAAAACTCTAACTAGGCACCCGTCCTGCAGTTCAGATAGGAGTTCTGGATCGTCGGCAAAAACCGTTACTTTTGATCCATCTTCATCTTCCACCACCACCTCAGTTTCTTGTTTCTTAACGACAGTTCCCAGAATTCTTACGAAAGTATCGTCCGGGATGATTTCTTTTATTTTCCTTTCTCGCGCTGGAGTCCTCAAGCGTACTCCCTCCAGGTCTTACCACATTTAGTGCATCGGTAAAATCTAGTGGGAGGTTCATCGGCTCTCCTAGTCTGAACAATCCACCAATAGGCAGTTGAGTTGCCGCATTTTGGACAGGTCGCCCTTGTGGTGGGAAGTGGGACTTTTTCCTCCTCTACTACGTTTACTATCTCCTCCTTCTCCTCGACTTTTTTGGTAAGTGTGTATTCCTCTGGTTTTTCCAGTTTTTCAGAGTAATGACAGGTTTCGCAAACTAACATGCCGTTCTTGGGCAAGAGGAGGCTACCACATTTGGGGCAAAATCTCATTTTTCCTTAAAACCAGCGTCCTTTAGTATCTGTGCGTGATCGAAAGCAAGCTGTTTCCAAGGGATTCTTTCGAAGAACTTGGCATCTCCCGCGTCGCTTCCAGCCTTTAGTTTTCCGCCAACCACTCTTGCTAGAAAACAGATGCTTACCACATGACCACGCGGGTCTCTATCAGGGTCAGAGTATACACCCACAAGTCTCTCTAACTCGATTTCCAAACCGGTCTCTTCTTTACATTCTCTCTTGGCTGCCTCCTCGACCTTCTCCCCGTACTCAACAAAACCACCTACAAGCGCCCATTTGCCTTTAAACGGCTCGTTTTTCCTTCTTACGAGCAGAACCTTTTTCCCCTCTCTGACAATCACGTCCACCGTGAGTGCTGGCTGTCTTCTGTTGGTCATCTCCACCAAATGGAGAACCATCCCAGCTTTGGAATAACTACCAACACCTTCCCTACAACTCGGTCCGACCGAACAGGTGGAAAGTCTGGAGATTTATTTGCATCTCCCTTGGTTACGAAGAAGAAATTTTTACCGTCGCTGATTACCTGGACAACTCTGTGAACAATCATTCTGTCATAGGATCTATAAACTATTACATCACCTACTTTGATTTCCTCTGGTTCTACCCCTCTAATCAAAAGAAGGTCGCCCCTCGCAAAGCCTTCCTGAAGCGGAAAGTTGGAGGTAGGAATCCCTTCCTTTTCGAAGTATAGGCGCCACGTCATGTTGTCACCATAGTGGTTCATGCTATTTGAGTAAACACTTCTTAGCGGACTGTCCGTTAGAAGAAGAATCATCAAGCCACCCATCACTCCCAAGTAGAAAGCACCAAGTATGAGCAAAAATGAAAGCAATTCATAAACTATCCTGTTCCTTACGACCCATTCACCAATGGAAAGAGCACCTTCCCTTAGTCTAGAGGCTATCTTCTTCATGCGGCGCTATCCCCCTTCATTATTCCCGTGGCTATTAGATGCGCTACCCTGATAGGTTCCGGTAGGAGACCGTGAACGGTTGTGACCTCAACTATTTCCTTGGCCTTTTGCACGTCTATTCCAGCAAGCTGGAGGTAAAGCGTTCCGCTAGACAGTTTCACGGGGTGCACACCGCCTGCCTTTTCTATAAGCCTCCAGCGTTCATCGAAATCAGGGAACTTTTTCAGGGCCATTCGAACCTTTCTCATGTTGGGTCGCTCCCGTGTTACGGCAATGATTGGCAGGCCAGTTCTTTTGTATATTTCATCCATGTCCATGAGATTGAAACCGCCAAAAGTTATACTTTCGCTCATGATGATCCGGAGCTGTCCTGCGTGTCTACTTGAGGTAACCATCTCAATGATTTTTTCTGTTGAGTCGAGTCCATCAATCTTTATCCATCTGCTCAGGACTCCATCCATCTGTATGCCTCCCCTGAAGACTGTTCCCACTAGAATGGTTTTCTCATCTCCCCGGGTAAAGGGACCGTCATCAAGCCCCAGAACCCTGATTTCAGGTTTTACTTCCCAGTCTTTAGTTGTTTGAGAAGCTCTTCGCATGCAGCAATCACTTTCTGGGCAGCCTTCATTAGAGCATCCTCAGGCTTGCCCTTTGAGGTCCTTACTACAATTTCGTATGGTGACAGGAGCGGGTGCTGTTTTCTGAAAGCAGCAAATTCCACCCCTTCCACAGAATGGAGGGTTTTGACGAGGAGGTTGCAGAGGGTTGCATCCTCCCCGGGAATCTTAAGCAGAAGCTCTTTTTCCCCCTTCCGGACGACCTCCACTTCCATATCCCACACCGTAATCATTTGAAATTTTCCTTATTTCCTTGTTCCCGCACCACCTGCAATATAACCTGCCTTTCACCCTTTCTAATACCCCTCTACACCTAGAGCAATAAGCAAGCACAACTCCCAGCTCTGGTCCTGCGGTTGTAAGCAGGATAGTCCCATTCTTCACTTCAAGCACCCTCGCTTTCACGAGATCCCCCTCCTTCATTTCCCTGTCCAGCTGAGAAACGAACCCCTTTCTCACGTTGGAAATCTTTATGATACCAGTTGTAGGAGCGGGAAGGCTTCGCTCCGATCCAGCTAAAAAGTACACCGTGACTTCAGCCACCTGCTTTTTTATTTCCTGAACCATTCCGATTACTACATCTCCCTTCTTCAGTTGGGGGGGTCCACCTTTGGAAACCACCGAAATCCTCTTCCCCTTCACATCCACGAGAACGATGCCCGCGCGCGAGGAGTAGATTTTGCCCCCTTCCTTGTATGTTCCCTCGCCACACATAAACTCCTCCGCCGTGGCTAGAAACGTTCCTGGAACCACGAAGGTTCCGGTTCTTATTTGTTCCATTTGAAAACGCTTCTCCAGCCCTAAAAAGGATTTGGTTAAAAGAGCGAGTACGGTTCAAACCCTCTCTTACCCAACATGACCTCAACCTCGAAGGGGGTAAGGACAGTTTCTCCTGCAACCCTTGCATCATCTAGTGCTATTCTTGGGCAGGCCGTACAGATGTACGCTTCGAGGCCGAAATCCTTAAGTTCCTCTAGATGTATTTCGTCTTGAATAAAAGTCACGCATTTTTTCCCTGCTTTCTTTAATTCCTGTTCTATTTTCCGTGCAAGGCCCGGTCTCCACTGGCCTTTCTTGGTACTCAAGAGGATGCCGAAGGTTTTGCAAGATAGCGATTTTGCTATAACCCCTTTCCTCCACCTCAGAAAATCGTCTGCAAATATCTCCTCCTTTCCCCCAAACGGGTTCACGGAAATCACCTTTTTACTTGTCGCTGCAGCAATCCCAAGGGGATGGAAGGAGCCCGTACCAACATACAGGAACGCTTCAACACAATCAGCTATCGAGGTTGCACTTCCTACATCACATCCCAGAACCTGTGCCTGGTATTTGGCTCTTCCCGAGGGCCTTCCGATTTGAACTTCAAAACTTCGAGAGGATAAAATTTTTGCAAGTTTATCGAGGTAAGACAAATATTGGACCGTGGTGGTGAGTCCCAACTTTCTTTCTGTAATGGAAGAGAGAATCCTTTCCACAGAAGGTGAAGGGTCAATCAGTGCCCTGGCCTCTACGTACAAAACAGGTATCAATGTTTCAAGTCCCATATCTGCATGTCCGAAGTGTAGAAGGGCATCGCAGCCTGCCGTGAGTGCATCCGAGTCGGCAAGGTCACAGGCACCATAACAGCTTGAGCCGATTAACGTTCCTTCTACACCGCACTCCTCTAGGAATCTAGAGATTTCTGACCAGTACCCCCTAAGCCCTGGTGGAAGTTGAACTCCTACCTTTTTTGCTTTAGTGTTTTGCAGGAAGTTTTTGATTTTTTCTTCTTCTAAATCATAAAGCAGCATCTCTCCTTACAACCGTTGAACTTTAGGCTGTCTATTTATAAGGCCCCAATGATAATTTACAGCACAACCTTCCGGGAAAAACCCGGGACAGTCGATTGTGCCATACACAATCGATTGTTTGGTTGTGCAGGAGGTAAAGAATGGCAGAAGAAGAAGGAGGGGTAAGGCAGAGGTTTGGACCGAGACCCATGTACAAGGCCACCTGCTCGGACTGTGGTGCTGAATGCGAGGTCCCCTTTAAGCCTACCCCCGGAAGACCTGTGTATTGTAGGTCGTGCTGGGAGAAGCATCGAAGGAGGAGATTCTGAACCCAAGGCTAACTAACCAGCCACTTTTCACTTTTTGTTTTTTCCATTCTAGACGATAAAAACTCGGTTTAGGTAACGGCACTATCGGGAAAAGCGAGCTGGAAGCGGACACCCAACTCATGGCAAACATTCTGAACCATGTGTAATACCCGGTTTTTCCATTCTCGGTCATAAAGGAGTTCGGTGTTTATATCGAACTTGCCCCTTAAAGACGACAGCAGGCGCTCAGTTGCCCAAGCTTTTGGGCGGAACCAATCAAAAAACAGAAGACTTCTAGTTCTCCGCGCCACTTCTGTAACTTTTTTGATTTCGTCCTTTGAATCATTCACACGTGGAATCACGGGTCCGAAGAAGACCCAAGTCTCAATTTTGCCTGAGAGCTCCTCCAGTACATGAGCTCTTGCGTCAGGTGGAGAGGCACCTGGTTCCAAGAGACGACTTATATCCTCATTCGTCGTGATGATGGTGACTCCTAGGTCGAAGCCGGACCCAAAGAGATCGGAGTCTCTGAGTACAAGTTCAGATTTAGTCTGTATCGAAACCTTGAAGCCGGAAGAACGAAGAATTTCAAGACATCTCCTGGTAATCTCGGTTTTAGATTCAAGCGGCTGGTAGGGATCTGTGACGGTGCTTACTCCAACTGTTCCCTTTCTCTTAACTTTGACTTCCTTTCGCAAAATTTCCTCAATCCCTTGTTTTACGAGCACCTTTTTCCCCCATTCTCTATGTAGTTCCTCACTTCTGAGCACGTCCGGAACATAACAATATCGACATCCATGTCCACATCCCCAGTATGGATTTATACAATAGTCCAAACCGGGAAGCGAGCTACGATTGAGAGCCGTCCGGCAGGGGATGGTCTCGATCAAAGGAATTCTTGCAGTTTCTTTTCTGCCTGAACTGTTTTAAGCAACCGACAGGTGTCTACCCACTGCTGAAGAGGTATTTCGAGAAGAGATGAGAGATGACCCAAGGCCTGCTCTAAAGTCTCAAACTTTTGTGGCTTCTGCCTAAGCGTCTCTCGTATGCCTTCCCTAACGAACCATACTCCCAGCGGGAGCAGGAAACCAGGATGTATTTCGCGGAGAGCAATAACCGTTGCTTGTCTTTTTTCCTCCGTCAACTTCTCCGCCACTGCGAGCCTACACGCAAAATAACAGCCTCCAATCTCCGGATAAGTTGTTCTTCCCCAATATCCCTCGCAGTCAGAAATGAGCTCCACCCTGTGTTCCGGATTCCATGCTGTGTGAGGATACCAAGCTTCAGCCCACTCGAAGGACCAACATCTGGGGAGCATTAGCACGACGAAGGTGTTGTGCATGCGCTTGAAATGGTAAACTCTGTATTCAGAGATAACAGGCAAATCCTTTACCTCCTGTATGAGCTTTTCGGACACGATGGCATCCACCGCTGTTATGCTCCATCGAGTAGGTACCAATCTTCGCTGATTTTTTAGCCCAAACATACCCAAGCTGAAAGCTTTTTGAATCCTAGAAACTGCAACCCCCTCTTTGTACAGCCAGTACACGGCTTGGCTTGCCTTTAGATCATGGTCGTAAAAAGCACGCTCCAATCTTGAATCCGTCCTTGATGGAAGGGCAGTGAAGGATTTTAGCGGGGCGGAGGGGCCGAAAGGCTGGGCCTCCTCGCTAAAGATGAGGGTTCCACGTGGAGACCTGCTCAAAATCATCTCTGAATCCACTGGACCTGAGGAAAGCGCAACCTCTTGGAGGTTGGAAACTATAGAATCTTGAGAGTCAATTCTTGTTCTGATCTTTCCCCTGACAAGGGAATAGCGGTAGTCAAGGATTTCTTCAAGTCCGTTCTGCATCCAAAGTTCGGGTGTGTCAAACACCTCGGTATCGCCATGTAGAGGGGGAACCATGGGACCAACCCAAACCTTGGGATATCCGATTCTCCCTACAAAAAAGGCAGGTGGGGAGGACCCCCGTATAATGCTTGAATTCAGGGACTTACCAACTCTAGCTAGCGATTGGGCTTTAATGAGAACTGGACATCCGCTCTTGCCGCAAAAACCCCTTCCTCTACATATAAGACATCGTGAACCAGATCGGGGGATAACGGTACGGATCAAATCCTGGGGAACCAAGCCCTCCAACCACTTCGTTTCTTCCACAATCTCCTTCGCTTGAAGTAAATTTTGGTTGCCGATAATGAAATCGGAAATTTTGGACGATTTAGAAATCTAGAATTTGTTCAAATAGTTCCTGCTCAGCCTGGTCGACCGTTGGTATCCCCGTCACTCTCGCAGCTCGCTCATCAAGGGCCGCAAGGTCAGTTCTATCAATGAGTTCAAGTTTGAACTTTCTGCACCCCGCCATCAACTGCTTGAGACCTGTTCCTATCCTATCAACAAGGTAAGTATAAAGTCCCACAGCTTCCAAGGGGACTTTGTTCACGTCTTGCCCTAGTTTTTCCTTGAGCTCTCCAAGTGTCACGAACCACTTGTTGGGATCGGTTCCATATTTCTCCGCAAAGTCACTGGGTAGCTTGCCAGCGGCTGCGAGTTCCTTGAAATATCTGACCTTCATTACCGCCGTTAGCGGGGCTCTTGCCATGGTGATGGATTTGACATAGGGCCCGTCGCCAAAGTTTGAGAGAGCAATAGCCTTGAAGATTTGTGTTTCGTTTATAAATCCTCCTGCAAAGGAAATGCCCGGGACATATTTTCCCTTTCTCTTCAAAATTTGACAGCATTTTAGAACTTGGGCTTCCAAATAGACGGTCGGAGTGCTCATCTCATTCATCATGGGCACGGGACTCATTCCAGTTCCACCACCGGCACCGTCGAAAGTTATATAGTCAACTCTTGCCTCAGAGGCCACTTTCATGGTCCAAGCAACGTCTGCTGGTGCATATGCACCAGTTTTCAGTGTGACCTTTTTCGCCCCTTGTTCACGTAGCCACTCCACATCCTCTACGAAGTCGCGCTCCTTAGGCATACCTACTCGTGAGTGACGTTCGAAGGAAGTGATAAGACCCGCTTTGAAGGCCTCCTGCACAGTTTTGTCCTCAGGATCTGGAACCACCAAGTATCCCCTTCTTTTGAGCTCCAAGGCTCTCTCCAGAGTAGTCAATCTCACCTCACCGCCAATCGCCTTTGCCCCCTGACCCCATTTTCTTTCGATGATGTTCACCTCAAGTTTCGAGATAGCATAGACGTCTACACCAAATCTCTGATCTTCCACGTTTGTTTGTACTGCTACATCACCAAACTTTGGATCCCAGAACTCTCGGAACTTCTTGACCCGGTATTCTAGGTCAGGTGAATGGGTCACTTTCCCTTTCGTGAACCTAGCTTGAGGATCCATACCACAGACATTCTCGCCTATCACTAAGATAATCCCGGCCAAAGCCGCCCCTACTGCGAGTCCATCCCAGTTATTCTTGGCTACGGCAGTGGAACCAAACGCCCCGTTAGCTATGGGAATCTTAAGTTTAATTCCACCTATTTGCGACTGGATGTCAACGTTTGGAAAGAGAGCTAAGTCTGGGTCCTCCGCAATTCCCTTGGCTCCTCTGAGTCTGGAGAGAATGGTGAAATGTGACCAATCCAGACCGAAGTCCTTGAGCGCACCAGCTGTCGACCAACCAAACTGTCTTGGTGAAGGATAAAGAACTTCCCTTCCTCTAAAGGCGGAAAGGCCTATTTCACAAAGGAAGGGGCAGTCTTTGATGCAAATCGGGCACATGCCTGATGTTGGACTTACGTCGCGAACCCGCGTCCGAGTTTCCGTTGTTGATTGGGCATTCAGATAGGAAGAGTTTCTCATCACCCTCTCGGTCATCGAGTTTTCTCCACCTAGCGTTAAAAAATAGTTATGAAATTTTCATACATGAGAAGAGTAACGGTGGCCATAGATGAGAATGCTGAAAAAACTCTGCAGAAACTCTCTAAAGAGCTCGGAGTTTCCTACAGTTTCCTTGTCAGGCAGGCCATCAAGCTTCTAGGCGAGCTTCCAGATCCAACGCTTGTGAGGCAATGGTGTTCCTTACTGCAGAAGGGAGAGCAAGTGATACTAGACTTGGATCGTCTTTGCCTTCTTCTCCGACATGTAAACAGGCTTGAAAGTAGCTTCTACAAGGAAAATAGGAGAGTTTCCAAGTCCCACGCCCAGCAACTTAGGAACATGGAGCCACTTGAATACCTAAAGAGACTGGAAGCATGCAACCTGTTTAGGTTAGTCGTGAACGGAGACAATCAATTCACGTTGATACAACCCTCCCCTCTCCTCAGAAAATTCGTGAAGACGCATCGTCGAGGAGACTCTTCATTTCATGGGCTACCGAGTCAGGTTGGAGGAGGATATCACCAAGCTGAGGGTACGAGTGAGCGAACTTCCAGGAAAACATCGGTACCCACGGTAACTCGAGTTTATATCCATAGGTTCGGATAAACAGCGCCGGGGAGGGGATTTGAACCCCTGCTCCCCCACAAGGGGAACCAGATCTCGAGTCTGGCGCCTTGGGCCTGGCTAGGCTACCCCGGCTAATCAAAATTTTACGAGACCACGTTTGTAGCTTTTTCTGTAAACTGCTCGATATTTCCCCGTTTTTCTCTTTGGAGGGGGCTTAACACCCTTCGCTATCTCCTTTCTGCACTGTCGGCAGAGAAGCATCAAGTTTTCCAACGAAAAGTCTTCTCTCTCATCTATCTTCATCACTCGCAGATCGTTCTCGCCAAGACAAAGTTCACACTTTCCTCCCAGCTCCCTCTTAGCGTACAGAAAGAAAAGACGCTCAGCCAGCTGTTCGATTTCTTTCCCTCTCTCCAGTTTCGCCAACCAGGCCCGAGGTATAGCAGTCATCCCATTGAGTGCCCCAGACAGAGCCCCGGTCATGGAGCCTAGCGTGTCGGCATCACCTCCAAGCGAAACTGCCGTGAGTACAGACTTCTGAAAATCGAGCGGCGAACTAAGGAAGCAATAGAGTGCGGTTGGCACGGAGTTGAAAGTTTCCACACCGTTTCCCAATTCCTGGATGATGGTTGATGTTGAAGGTTGCTTCTTCAAGAGTCTCCCAACCGTTTCCAGCTTCTTTTTAAAAATCTCTGACTGCGCCATCTCTCTAAGTTCCTCCAGGAACTCGTCCGAGTTGAACTCCTGTGGTTTTGAATAGAGTGCCATATTGACCCCCTTTGCTTGCAAGATTGCTCCCTCTATTCCCAGTGTATGAGCGTGAGTGATTTGGCTGCACTCACGCGTGGCCTGAATCATTTCTTCATCTCTCAGGAAGAGTGCGAGAGGGGCAACCCTCATCGCGGCCCCGTTTCCTAGCGATCCCTCACCATCCATAACTTCCCTTGCTGGAAGCTCCCAGCTTCTCCCTTGCCTTATCTGTTGCAGTACCCAAAGGGTGTTTGGTCCGTATCCCCGGGAGGGGTCAAAGTCTTGAGCAAAAGTCTTGGCGATATGCTCCGGATTCACTCCACCCACCTCTAGTAGAGATTTGGTTAGATTCAGAGTCATTTCTGTGTCGTCAGTGTAAGTCAGCAACTCCTCTTTTTCTATTGTCTCCATAACGTGCTTTGGATCTACGGGAACACATCCTTCAAAGGGTCTTCCAATGGCATCACCTGTCGCCACTCCAAGAAGGCAGCCTTTGAATTTTTCCATGAGATCCATTAGACAACCTCGGTTTCTTTTCCTAGGTCGAGCTCAGTCTCTCTAGAAAAAACTCTCTCAATGGCGGAGACAAGTTCGGTTAAACCTTGCCCCGTGTTGCACGAAACAGGGATGAGTTCTCCCGGAAGGCCCGAGCTCTCAAGTGCATGTAGAAGGGAGAGAGAAGCTTCCCGGCTGAGGGGTTCAGGCTCTGCTTGGATCGCCTCCACCAAGCTTTCTTTTTCCTCCCACCATCCAAGGATTCTTTTGAGCTCGTCGGGTTGCAGTAGGTCGGTCTTAGAAAGGACGATGAGTTGTGGTGCCCTGAAACGGACGAAAACCGAAGTCGAAAGCATCAGGAGAGAGACAAATGAGCAGGGTGAGCGGGACAGGAAAGAGTCGGCTAGAAAGAGTACAGCTCTCGATTCCCCAAGACTCTTTACCACTGCGGGTCCGGTTTCCCGGAAAGCAAAGAGCTCCATCTGGCCTGGTGTGTCGATCAGTGCGTAGTCGGGGTCCATGTCTCTTATGATTTGGTTCAACCTGGGCAGATGGTCAACCATCATGTCGACAGCGGCCACGAGTCCCCCGTTCGGTCCAAGTCTGTATGTCCTCATGACTTCAATCAGTGATATATCCTTTCTTATGTCGACATCGGGGGTATAAGGGAGCCACTCCGCCCCAGGATCGAGGTTGATGGTTATACAGTCGAGGTCCATCGACTCGAAGGTGTCGAGGAGATGGAGGGTAAGGGTGGATTTTCCTGAACCCGCTGGACCTAGAAGGTATATGAGGTTCACCATTAGTAACTAGATTCTTTAGAGAAAGTCGGCCAAGCTCAATTGCTTGCTTGGCCCGCTCTCGAACAGACTCTTTATCTCCATTTCCACCAGCTTTAGCCTCTGTTTGAGGTAATCGCTCACTCTGTACTTTTCGGCTATTTGATTTGCCAGCTTGACATACTTCTCAATTCCCCCTCTGCTAACGGTTAAGACTAGGTTTCCCCCGCACGTGCAGACCCCAGAAAGTGGGATTCTCCTGTATTTCTTGTTGCATGAGGTGCATCTGAACTTTTGGCTTGCAAACTTCTTGAGATTCCCCTTGATGTCAGGAATAAAGTGATGTTCAATTATCCTTTGGGCCACATCTCTTTCATCTACGGCTCTTATCTTCTCCGCCAATTTGAGCTGGGAGTTTATTTTTTCCTCCATGGTGTCGAGGAGCTTATACTTCGAGAGAGGAGGACCGCCCGAGATGTCTGAGGTGTCGAACTCGAAACCGAACTCGTACTCTTTGCCGGTCCCCAGTCTGGATTCGACGACTTCCACTAGGTGAAGCAACTCTGCGGGATTTTTGCCGGGTGCGCTTCTGTAGAACTCAAGCGGAAGATCCGTTGAAACCTCCACATGATGTGCCTCCTTGTCCACTTCAAGTGGACTTACTCTCGTCACCAGCATGAGGGGGGCATCCATCGTTCCTCCTCTCTTTTCTGGAAGGAACCTTTTACTAAAGTTCAGGAAGCCATCCAAGAGGAGCATGACTGCATCTTGGTCTCCATCGCATTGTCCTACCGAAAATCCAGAGACGATGGCATTGTGTAGTTGGTCAACGGTGAGGCTATACAGTGGTTGCGGTTCTCTAACTATTTCCTTTCTCACGCGGACCTCGAAAATTTCTCCAAATGAAAAGCTTGCCTTGGGGTTTCCCAGTCTGCAATGTAGAAGTATTTTTTGAACCTTCCGATTCTTTTGTTTGCTCATGAAGCCGATCCTCTTGCAGAAATCTAGAGCAGCTCGCCCGTAAATTCTCAGCTTGTACACGATAAACTTTGGGTTCAACCCTTTTCTGAGGCGAAATCTACCAGCTCTACTCGTTAGTTGGATTCTTTCTTCTCTCTGCAGACTACATGGAATGCCAAATCTGAGAAGGAGGAATTCTATGTCTCTCAACAACATTTCGCTTACGGAAGTGCATGCAACTTCTATTTTCCCTTTACCATATACCCCTCCATCACCCTCAAAGTATCCTTGTAGAAAGTACCTTACCTTCTCTAAAGGCAGTGAGAAAACGAAGGATGGGACGCGCTTCGAAATAGCCTTTCTTCCACATCCTAATCCATCGAAGAGGTCATGGATGATTCTCGAGCTAATCGTAAGTGTGTTACCGGACAAGCTTGGTGAGATTCCAAAGCATTTTTTAATCATCTTTTTAAGCCGACGTGCTTTTTCCTGATTGCAAACGGCGAAGTTAACTTGGCTGATGGAGCTTTTTCTTCGCCTCAAATATCCCTCCGCCACGTAGAAGCCGAGTACTCTCAGGAAGTTGCAATCGACCTTGATAAACCTTGGAATAGTCCGCCTAGTGTGGATTTGCTTGAGCAAGACCTCTCTTGGTATGGAAACACCGAGGGCCTTTAGAGCATCGAGGGGCATGCATCCATACACGTAGAAGTAATCCCTGAGGGTCTTCCAACTCCTTCCCGTAAGCTTGGAAGCAATCTTGAACATCTTGGACTTTGTTAGACCCCTCTCCCTGCAGAAATTCTCCAAGATTTCTCTCACCCCCACGACGGTGGTACTTTTCTCGTCCACGAAGTGGAGAAGATCCAGTTCGGCAATATCTTTTTCAGGAACCTCCACTCTCGCAGGTAACAAGATGCTGGAAGCCCTGTATGCTTCTACCTTTCTCAGTGTCTTGTCGAGGATGGGATGGAGCCCGCTTACAAGCAGACTCTTTCCCCTCGCTTCGAGCCTCACGAGGTGTTCCTGTGCTGGGTGTTTCGAGAAGGCCACCACTGGTTTGAGTTTATATCTGAAGTCACGGTCCAGCGCGAGGGTATATATTCCCTTGGTTTTCACGACGATATCCCCAAATTCTGTTCTTTCTATGTTTCCCGGTTCCGCTTCCCTGATGAGCTCCTCCACAAACTCTCCCAACTTCACAATCCTCCAATCTCCGTTTATCAAAAGGGGCACGACCGCGTCAGCGGTAAAGCAGTCTCTTCTCTTAGCAGCGTGGAAGTAAGGATGGGCAAAACAGACGCTTCCTTCCGTGAATCCTACGATTCTTGCGACTACTCCTACAGAGGTGTGGGGTGCAATGGCGATAAGGAGATGTCCTACTAGATCTTCCGGTCTCTGACAGTTGTAGAAGCGTGGTAGTCCGTAGAACTTCTCAAGGAGATCGTCAATAAAGCCCGCGGCTGAGAGAAGGTACTTGGCGCATTCTTTTGAAATTATGACATCTTGAACTTTTAGCTCCAGTAATTGGTTTTCATCCTGTAGGGGTACTCCGTTGACATCGTGCGTGTATCCAAGCTCTCTGAGCTTCTCTACGCTCACTCCAACCTCTCTTGGCCTAAAGTGAGTGAGGGGCATGTTAGTTAGGTCAAACCGAACCGTACCGTCCTTGAACACGAAAACTCCATGCTTGGCTCTTAGAATGCCTTTCTCCAAGGCTTCCGGGAACTTATATGCACTAGTCAGGCCTTTTACCCCTTTTATCTCCTCAGGCAGTTTCTCTCCAAGTCTACGTGCTGCTTCCTGCAGAAGCTCCTTAAGGGGCACAGACCTCGTGTCATAATAGGCAGCCTTTCCTCCATGGGTGGGACATCTATCCATCCCCTTCGCTTCTCTCTTACAGCAAGTGAAAATCCTGACATATTCCGTTTTACTTCCGCACTTCTCGCATTTTCTCCTTATGGTAACGCCGCCGCAGTTAGGGCAGACCATCCTGACGACCTCCGCGTAAAGTTCCTGGCCTTCTTCCAGCTTTGTGGTGGCTTTTACCAAGTTTCTTGTAGGTCCGCCAGCTGTGGAAACCGGAAAGAGAACGTGTGGCGGAGGCTTCATCTTTCTGGGGCTCGCCTTTTCCGGTCTTCCCATTCTTGTCCCAACGATGGTGGGACCTCTTCTGTAGATGGGAAATCCTGCCATTTCCTGCAATGCCTCTAGTGGTTCTTTTTTGAGAAGCAAGCTCCTGTCTTTATTTTCGAACAGGGCGAGGCACCTTGCAAGTGGGAGAGCATGATCGGTGAGTACCACTTCTTGCCCCTCCACCGTGTGCGGAACCCCCAGCAGTTCCAATGTTCTTTTTGGTTCTTCCTCAATTGGAACTCTTAAAGATTTCAGCATTCCCCCATCGAAGGTGGGATTTCCTTTCTCAAGCCATCGGGCCAACTCGTAAAGTTTCTGACCTGAAACTTCCTCAAAGGCATATGTGTAAGCTGGGTGAAGAGGAACTTTGAAACTCTCGGAAAGCCTGACCGCAAGCTCGGGCGGAGGAGACGGGAAGGGGGGAGAGAGATATTCCTTAATCTTCTCAATTTCCGCGGGGGGGACTTTGCTGAGAACCTCCTTCGCCCACCATTCCTCGCACCAGGCAGGTGGAAGCAAGGGATGATTGTTCTCTAGAAATTCCCCAAAGCTTACGAGCAAATCCCCAAGGAACAAGATTTCTTCGATTTCGTTTTTTATTTTTCTCGCTTCCTCTACAGAATTTACTCTCGCAACTGACCCGTTTTTCAGCTTAACTGTAGGACCTTCAATAGTGTCAACTGGTGCGACAGTCGCCGCTTTTCCCGGGAATTCTGTTTTAAGCTGAGTACCGACGGCAGGGAATTCCTCCAAAATGTACATGGTAGCAGGATGCATACCAACGGTGGCATATCCCGTATTTCTTGCTCTTCCATATCTGAGTCTGAAGCCTCCCGCAAAGCGGGGGTGGCAAAATACGGGCCTTCCACCTATTACTTCCTCCAGGTATCTCTCCTCTCCTTCTTCATCCTCGTTCCCCTCTTCTTCCTCCTCTTCCTGCTCAGTCTCTTCCTCTTCCCCTGTCTGCCTACTTTCCCCCGCCACCTGCAGTTTCTCTGCAATCTTTTTGAGCCAGTCCCATCCGTCGAGTTCAAGCTTCTCCGCATACTTTATCAGCTTGGGGGCCTTCTGCAAAACGCCTTCCACTAACGCAAGAACCGCTCCTCCTCTCACGAAGTTATGTCCCACCCTCGGCAAGTTTCGGTGAACGGCGACCACCATTTCTCTGCTACTCGGTTCACCCGTTACCTCAACTGGCAAGTTCCTGACGGCCAAGCGAACATCGTCTGGCGAGGGTGTGAACTGCAGATGTTCAACTTCGGAATAGATTTCCACCTCTTCCACATACCTCTCGACCTCTTCGTCGGTTGGGATGAAACGTTCCAAGTGCAGCTTCCTTCTGATGAGATCTGCTACTAGAATGCTAAGAGCAGCGGCCGTCCCACCCGCCGCTCTGATTGGGCTGGCAAAATGGACTGCGAGGTATCTTGTTCCGTTTAAATTTTTCTTTACCTCGACTTTTGTTATTCCTTCAAGCACCGCAGCGGCGGGAACAGCTTCGGTTAGGATGGCAAGGGCAACCTTCAGGGCTCGCTCAGCGAGACTTCTTTCATCTATCCCAACTTCCCTCGTCGCTATTCTCTCTGCTATTTCAAGGGCGAGTTCCTCCCTAGAAAGTTCCCTTTCAAGTTTTCTTATTTCCTCGGCTATCCCTGGTATCTCCAGAAGCCTCTCTATTCTCTCGGCAAAGTCTCTCGTAACAGCAATTTCTGGCTCAAGTTCCGGATCATACCCTTTCTCCCTAGCCTTCTTGGCAAGCTCGTAAGCTCGCTGAACCTCTGTTTCTAGCGTTTTAAAGTACTCCTCAACTTCTTGCGGTTTCATATCAGGTCCAAGAGGCTCCTTATTACCATGTCAGGCTTGGGATGTCCTTTTCCCTTGCTTACACCGGTGAGAACAAGTATGGTTCTGAGTCCCATTCTCTTTCCTGCAGCAACGTCCGTGTCAAGCCTGTCTCCTACTATGGCAGTCTCCTCCGGCTTTGAGTCTAAGATTCGGAGGGCGAGCTCGAGTAAGAAGGTTTCGGGCTTTCCTATCACAACATCAGGTGGTCGGGAAGTCGCAGCTTCTAGAAAGGAAACGATAGCTCCGGCACCTGGCAATAACCCCTCCTCGCTGGGAAAGGCGCAGTCTCTGTTGGTTGCAACGAACTTTGCGCCAGCAAGAATGGCTTTCATTGCCGCCGCCAATTTTCTGTAGTTGAGGTTTCTATCCAGTCCCACCACCACATGGGTTGCGGTTTGTGCTTCTTTCTCTCCCACTAATTCATGCCCTGCGAGCTTCAGCTCTTCTTTAAGACCCTTTTCTCCAATTGCGTAAACCCTCGCTTTCCCTTCCCTTTTCAGCCAGAGGGCGGCACCATAAGAGGAGGTTACCACTCTTTCCGTTTTAATTCCCATCCTTCTCAGTCTGTCGGCACATTCCTTTCTCGAATACGTCGAATTGTTGGTGAGAAACACGAGCTTTTTTCCAGCTTTCTCTAATCTAGTTAGGGCTTCCGCGGCTCCTTCAATAGGTCTTTTTCCCAGCCAAACCACTCCGTCAAGGTCTATGATCAGGGACGAGACCCCTTCAAGCAAAGTGCATCACCACTAGTTCTCCCGTTTGTAGATTTACAACCGGAACGTAGCCTGGTGTTGGTTCGATGCCCTGCTTTCTCATGTAGGCAGTCATCCCCTGAAAGGTTCCAGAGTTAAGAAGGAGAACCCCTTTGTTGGTTTCGTATCCAAAGACGTGAAGATGACCGCAGTGGAGGATTTGAGGGATTTCCTCGATAACCATAAAATCCCGGTTTTCGGGAGCAAGCGCATTTTTTCCTCCATAGAAGGGGCTCAAGTGTCTCTTCCTCAGGAGCGCCTTCATCATGCCGATGGGATTCTTTCTGTCCATTCCTAGAACGGTCGCCAAGTCATCAAAGCTTCTTCCATGATACATCAGCACCTTCACACCTTCCACCTCCAGCAAGCACGGGTTGCCCACCATCAAAAATCCCATATCATAAAATCGTCCAGCAACTTCCTTCGAAATGGCTGGCTGCGGCTCTGCGGCTCTAACCGCGTCGTGGTTCCCTGGGCAGATGACCACTTTTATGTGTTCGGGTATCTTAGATAGAAGCTCAGCGGCATAATCGTACTGCTTGAAGATGTCGGGGATGAGCAACTCCCTTTCTTGGCGGGGATAAATTCCAATACCGTCCACAACGTCTCCAGCGACGAAGAGGTATCTCACCTTTTCTGCCACTTCTTTCTTTCTCGGCGTCTCCCCTCTGAGCCAAGATAAGAACCTCCTAAAAACTTGTTCCAAGAACATCTGGCTTCCAATGTGGAGGTCCGAGATAAAAGCCGCGTAAACAGGCTCGGTTGCTCCTTTCCACTCAGACATCTGGGGAAATTCAGGCCAAAGAATTTCACTTGCATTGATGTATGGCAATTTTCCGCTTCTGGAACTCACCTTTCCCACTACTCCAATCACCTCGTCTGGAATCACCTCTCTGGCAGTACTCAGGAGCTCACCTTTGAACACCCAAATTGAGGCTGCACCAGTGGGGTCCTCTAGTTCAATCACAAGGCCCTTTTGAGTTTCCCTTTTCTCTACCACCATCCCTATCACTTGGACCTCGTCACCTGGTTCCATTTTTGTCAAGTTGGAGAGGGGAATGGCTGAGCTCAACCTAGGTCGGTTCTTTAGCATCCCACCAATCCTCCGAAAACGATCTTGAAAAAGGTTGACGAAATCCTTGATTTCACCCCTGCAGCTACCCTGGGTGGTCACGTCAAGAAGAATTCTGATTTCCTTGGGGGGAGGTCGAGTCACCTGAACCTCTCTTTTTTCTTCCCTCTCCGGTTTCGTCATGAACTTTGAGATGACCTCCGGCGTGATGATTTCCCCACTCAGTTGGTTTAGAATTCTTTCAACCTCCTCCTCTGGAAGTTGCTGAAGTATCTCGAACGCTTCTGAGGTTAGGCAGCTTCCTGCTTCTACGACTTTTTGGAGGAGGAGTTCTGGCTTCAAGATAGGAATCTGCAGAGTTTTGATTCGAGTGGTGGAAGCTCGAACCGTGCCGTCTCCTCTGTCAGAAGTTCCCGGACATGTGGATAGGTGAGATCCAGAACCTCGGTGGCTCTTCCACCTCTCCCTCTGCTAACCACACAGGTGGAAATAATTCCGAGCATGTCAAGCTCGTCTAGGTAATTCTTGACCGCCCTTGGGGAAACGGGTGTAAGATCGGAGTTATGTTCGCATATCCTCTTGTAATATCTGTAGATTTCGCCGAAGGAAAGGCGGCATCCGTTCTGCTTCAGCATAACGATGGCAAGCAGAACGAGCTTTTGGTGAAGCGGAAGCGTGCGGAGAACTTCTTCTATCGCGCTCTTCTGGAGTCTTTCGGAGGCTTCTTTGACGTGCTCCAGCTCGACTCTGTCAGAACCTCTCTCCTCCGCCACTTCCCCAGCGGTTCTCAGAAGATCAAGGGCCTTTCTAGCATCTCCATGCTCTCGGGCGGCTAAGGCAGCACACAGTCTTGTAACGCCTTCGGCTAGGACACCTTCCTTGAAGCCAAGCCTGGCCCTCTCCTCCAAGATGTCCGTTAGCTGGAGGGCGTTATAGGGTGGAAAAACTATCTGCGTCTCCCCTAGGCTACTTCTTACGCGTGGGTCTAAATGATCGAGAAAACCTGTGCTATTGGAAATGCCAATCAGGCTTATCCTTGAAACAGATAGTTCGCAGTTCAGGCGTGAGAGCTGATAGAGGACCTCCTCACTTCCCCCTTCAAGAAGCTTGTCGATTTCATCTAAAGCAACAATCACGAGCTTACTATCATATTCGAGTGCACGTATCAGAACCTCAAGTACATGATCGGTGGGCCATCCCGTTGTCGGAATCCTTTCGGGCAGTCCCGTTTTCTGAAACTCAAAGGGCCCTAGTTTCTCTCTTAAATCTTCCAACAGGAAGGAGGCAAGTCTCGAAAGGATTCTGTATTGGGTATTGATGCTTGCACAGTTCATATAAATCCCGATGACCTTGAGGGGGGCGGAAGCGGAAGCTTTTTCCAACTCTTTAAGGACGAAGCGAGTCACAACCGTCTTTCCAGTCCCGGTTTTCCCGTAGATTATCACATTTGAGGGAACCTCCCCCCTGAGTGGGGCAGCAAGAATCTTGGCCAGGAGCTGAATTTGCTCCTCTCGGTGAAGGATCTTTTCAGGTATGTAGGTATGCTTCAGATACTCCCTGTTTTTGAAGATCTTGCTCTCGCGGGGGAAGGACTCGAAGAGATTCATATCCCAATCCTCCTTTTCAATCCCTCCTTCCACTCCTCGAGCTGGGTAGAGAGGAGGTTCAAGAGGACGACTTCTTCCGGTAGCAGATTTTCGCTTCTGTAGGGGAGGCTGGTTAGAATTTTTTGTACTCTTGCCTCTAAGAGTTCCTCGATTGCCTCGACCATTTGGGCACGCGATTCTCCCGCCTGCTCAAGCGCTAAAGAAAGTCGCACAAAAAAATCTTGGGGTAGCTGTCTAGGTCCACGCTCCCTCTCTTCAGCTAGGATCATCCTACGAAGTTCAGCGAGGGTCAGCGGTTCAGCGAGTTCTGCAAGCCCTCTTTTTAATAGGGTCCTTGCTGTCCATTCATCCACTTCAATCTCCTCGCCTGCCATTGTTCCCTCAAGTCCGGGCAAACCCGGATTTTCTTGGAGAAGCCTTATCCTCACCTTCATACCTTTATCACCCTTGCGTAGTAGGCCTGTTCCTTGTCCCTTCTCACCTCGAATATCATGCCACGGCTGAGCTCTTCCTCAAGGAAGCTCCTAACGAAGTTGCTTTCCAGACCTTTTTTTGTCGCTTCCTCGAAGATTTCTTTCTCCGGAATGCCAGTTGGGTATTGCTGTTCGAGCTCCTTAATTATCTCGTATAACCTTGCAATCTTGTCCCGCTGCGATTTGGGCTGGCCAGTCATCAGAATGTCGATATCAACCTTTCCCGTTTTGACGTCCACGCCAACTTCCTTCAGCATGTACTCCAGAAGTCTGACGGCGCAGGCCACATCCTCCTCGGTCACCTCGTCGCTCAGCCTTGCTCTGGCGTTTGCCTTGGCTAGCCGTATGATGGACTCCAGCTGCCTAGGGGTAATGGGTAGGGGGGTCCCTGGCTGAGAAGCCACCTTCCTCCAGTTGAGATAAAACTCCTTGATTTTTTCTTCAACCTCCTTGGTTTTGATTTGTGGGTGAATGTACTTCTTTGCATAAACGATGTACTTCTTGAGCAAATCAGAAGGAATAGGTGGCTTGACCGTTTTTCCGGTTTTTCGATGCAAGCCAATCATGTGGCTGGAAATTTTTTCGTCCATCTGAATGTTTGGAGTGTCCCTTACAGGGAAGATGAGGTCGAACCTACTCAGCAGGACAGGCGGTATGTTAATTTGCTCCGCCACCGTCATAGCCGGATCTATTCTCCCCCCTTTCGGGTTAGCCGCGGCCAGTAGTGAGGTTCGTGTGTTCAATGTAGCTACAATCCCCCCCTTTGAGATGCTGATGGTCTGCTGCTCCAGCGACTCTAGAATGGCATTGCCCTCTCTCTCATCCATCTTTTCGAACTCATCCACGCAGGCAATCCCACCATCTGCAATCACGAGCGCCCCGGCCTCCAAGCTCCATCCGCCCGTATATTCGTCTCGAACAGCTGCCGCTGTAAGTCCTGCAGCGGTTGATTTGACGGCCGAGGTGTAGAGTCCTCTGGGTGCGACATTGGATACCCACTTGAGAATTGCCGACTTTCCACACCCAGGATCACCAATGAGCAGGATGTGAAGGTCCCCCCTTATTCTCGTTCCGTCTTCGAGCTCCACAGGGTCCGACCCCATTAGCTGAAGGAGAATTCCTTCCTTCACCTGTTCGTGCCCAAAAATCGAGGGCGCAATCGATCGAATAAGCTTTTCTCTCAGGTGGGGATCCTTTGAGAGCTCCTTGATTTTCTCAATTTCTTCCTCGGTGAGGTCTATCTCCTCTACTCCCTTCTGTCTGACCTCAAGATAGTTTATGATGAATATCTTTTTGAAAACGGTCTTCTTCCCCTCGGCGGTTTTTTCTGGGAGGGCCTGAAGATAGCCCGTCACCGTCACATGGTTTCCAGGCACCGCCTTCTCGGTTAAGTCGTCCCTTACTATACATTCAAGTCTCCTAGGCATCCTCCCTCTTCCAAGTTGTTCTGGTCTTTCTTGCAAGCTCAGATGTTGCCAATCCCGGAACTTTGAATTCTCTAGGTCTAGCTCAAACGATCCCGCGTCCCTCCTAGTGCAGTTTGGGTTCTCACACTGGCTTGGCTTGGTCAGAATTTCGCCAGTTTGCTCCACCTCGTGTGGATGCCCGCACCACCTGCACTTCCAAACCGCAACTAGGATTTCCGGCTTCACCTCGCTGGCTCTGGTTACGATTCCCTCTATTTGGATGAACTTCCTGAGATGCGTTTCCCTGAGGTTTCTTATCTCTACGGTGTTTTCTCTTCCGAGTGAACAGACCCTAAAAATAAGCGGGGCACCAGCTATCTCCGCGAGCTCTTGGTTGGCTGCCTGGAGGAAATCCTCAGGATAATCGAGCAGATGCTTAGCCAGTTCTCCATCGTGCTCGAGTATCTGCTCGAACTTGACCACTATGGACTTTTGTCCTTTCGTGACGGCGGCTTTGATGAGATTTCTCATGTCCTTTTTGTGCAGAAAATCGTTCAGCTTCTCCCTCAGCTTTTCCTCCATCTCTCCCCCCCTCGGATGGTTTGGTTTGCGAGGATGTTAAAAGTTTTTGAGAAAAATCGTTTCTTTCTTTTTAATCCCCGGTGAAAAATCTTTACCGTGCTAAAAATGAACAAAGGAAAACTTTTCCCTCTTCCCGTTTTAAGTAGGGCAGTGCCAGTGACCCCCACCTGCCAGATCCTCATCCTCCATGGGAAGTTTTCCTTGTCTCAAAAAGAAAGAGAGAGAGTGAACGGTAAGTGAAGCGGAAATTAACTTGCTTACCTACCTTGATGTGAGGTTCGTAGTAGATGGAATGCTGGGGAGGCTTGCCAGATGGCTAAGATTGACGGGGCACGATGTGGCCTATGCCAACGAGTTCTCCTCAGGGGAGGAGCAAGATGAAATCTTGTTAAAGAAGGCCGAGAAAGAGGGCGCAGTCCTGCTCACCTCTGACAAGGGGCTTTACCAGAAATCAAGAAGAAAGGGGGTGAGGGCAGTTCTGATTCAGGCGGGAGATCTCCCGGAACAGCTGCTCGAGGTTGCTAGGGCCATCCCGGAGCTTGAAATTAGTCTTGAGAACTCTAGGTGCCCAGTCTGTAACGGAGAACTCCAGGAGGTGAGTAAAGAGGAAGTGAAGGGGAAGGTGCCCGAAACCGTGCTGGAGAGGCAGGAGGAATTCTGGAGGTGTGTGAGATGCGGCAAGATTTATTGGCAGGGGAGTCACTGGGAAAAGATTTTGGAAACGCTGGATGAATTCAGTAGGAGGAGGGAGGTTGAGGCTCACGCTTGAGGAGGGAAGGTTCCTCGTGAGGCTGGCTAGGAAGAGCATTGAGTCTTCCCTTAAGGGTGAGGAGCCTGAAATCCCGAGAGCTGGGGAGCGCCTCAGAGAGAAGAGGGGGGTTTTCGTGACCCTAACCAAGAAAGGCGAGCTCAGGGGCTGTATAGGTTTTCCTTTCCCGTTTCTGCCGTTGGTCGAGGCTACGGTGAAGGCCGCTGTAAGCGCCGCCTTTGAAGATCCTCGCTTTCCACCCCTCCGCCGCGAGGAGTTTGGTGAAGTTTTGATTGAGGTGAGCGTGCTAGACGAGCCCGAAATCATCCAGGTCAAGAATCCCAGAGAATATCCCAAGGTAATAAAGATTGGGGAGCACGGACTCATCGTTGAGGGCTTTGGTACAAGCGGTCTTCTCCTCCCTCAGGTGGCGGTTGAGTGGAATTGGGATGCGGAGGAATTCCTCTCTCAGTGCTGCATGAAAGCGGGTCTCCCGCCCGACATGTGGCTCACCAAGGAAGTTAGGATAAGCCGCTTCACGGCCCAGATTTTCACCGAGTTGAGTCCGGGCGGGGAGGTAGTGGAGAAAAAGCTCGGATGCGAGTCGAAAGGCTGAGGTACCTGTTCCTTTTAGTTGTGGTCCTTGGATGGGTTCTCGCCTTTCTTTGCTACAGGACGGTGGGAAAGGTCCCCGAGCTCTCGGCGGATTTGACCGTTCGAAGGGGTTCCTTCTGGAAGCCTCCTCTCTATTTCGTCCTGACCGTGGTTGCCGCCTTCTTCCTTTCCCAAATAGGGTTCGGGCTCGCAGCGGGTCTCTTCGCTTTTCTCAGGGGATTGGCCGATGCTCCGATTGTCATGGAACTTTCAGGCCTCATGAACCTCCAGCTCCCAGAGGATGCCATGTTCAAAGCCCTCGTTCTGACCATAAACTCCCCACTCTTCCTCTGGTCTCTTGTGCTCGGTGCTGAAAGATCCATTTATCATTTGGAGAGGCTGCGTGGGATGCCCGTCCCCCCAAGTGAGAGGCTTTTCAAGGAGTTCTTGGTGGTTCTTGTAGTTTCGCTCGTTGCCGGCCTCGCCTGCTCCCTAGTTTAGTTAAATACGGGAGATAGATTTGATGAGGTTGTTTAGAAAGCTGGTGGGAGGCGAAAAGAAATCTGCGAGCTTGGAGGGGGTTCAACTCATGCAGGTGGATCTGGAGGAGCGTGTCACCAGCGTGGAGCCGATCTACGTGAAGAGATTCGAGCTGACTTCCCTGCCAGATGTCCAAGTGATTGCGGAGGAGCTCAAGAGAGGGAACATATTGATTATAGGTATCACGCAACTCCTCAACAAGGACCCCGAGGAACTCAAGCAGGCGATCGAGCAGCTCAAGGGAATATGTCAGGCCATTGGCGGTGATGTGGGGAGGCTAGATGAGGAAAAAATCATCGCAACTCCTCAGCATGTGGTGATTCAGGTCAAGGAAGAAACGGCACCCGCACCACCGGCTCCCGCACCAACAGGCCAAACTCGGGCTACCTCAGCCTAGCGCTCTCCAAGTTGTACGGGGCTTTCGTCTCTATTGACAGGAGTTTGTGAATGGCAGAAGCGAGGCTCAGGCATTTGCTTTCCTCGCCGTGACAGCAAATGACTTTTGATGGTCTGGGTGTAACCCTCTTCACGTAATTCAGCAACTGTTGTCTGTCCGAGTGACCGCTGAATCCCTCAACCGTCTTCACCTCCAACTTCACCTTCACCACCCTCGTCTTTCCTCCCGGCTCCGGTAGGGGGATTTCTTGACATCCGTTTTGTATCCTTCTCCCCATCGATCCCTCCGCCTGGTATCCGACGAATATCAAGGAGTTCCTCTCATCTGGTGCAAGCTCCTTGAAGTACTCCATGACCGGTCCTCCCGTCATCATGCCCGACGTGGTGAGAATCACGCAAGGTTCTGAACTCTCTATGACGGCTTTTCTCTGGTCCATCGTATCGACCCTCTGAAAGATGGGGGAGAGGAAGGGGTTCTCATCCTTGCTGAGGATGAGCTCCCTCATCTCGGGGGAAAGATACTCCGGATACAAAGCGTGGACGGCGGTGGCCTCCCAAATCATCCCATCCAGATAAACTGGTGCATTGAACGTCCCTTTCTTGTATGCATCCGCAAGCACAATCATGATTTCCTGAGATCTTCCCACGGCGAAGACAGGTATGATAACCTTTCCTCCCCTCTGCAGGGTTGAGTTTACGATTCGCAGTAGCTCTTCCTCCGCCTGCTCCCTCGGGGGGTGAACATCCTCGGGCGCACCGTACGTGCTCTCGATTACAAGCGTCTCAACTCTTGGGAAGGTCCTCGCCGCCGGGAAAAACATCCTGGTTTTTTCGAACTTGATATCTCCCGTGTATACGAGGTTGTGGAGTCCCTCCCCGATGTGCAGGTGAATGACGCAGCTCCCTAGGATGTGTCCCGCGTTGTGGAAGGTTATTTTCACATCGGGGGTGAGATCCGTAACCTCCCCATAATCGAGCGTAATGCAGTGTTGCATGAAGGCCCTCATCTCCTCCCTCCCGAAGGGTGCTGTTTTTCCCTGGTCCTCCGCAACCTTCAGGTAATCGGAGGCAAGCAGGAGGACGAGATCCCTGGTTGGGGCGGTACAGTAGACGGGCCCCTCATAACCATACCTGTAGAGGGCCATAACGAAGCCCGAGTGGTCCAAGTGGGCATGGGAGAGGATGACGGCGTCAATTTGTTGGAGGGAGGCCTCGGGAAGCTCGAGGTGGGGATAGGCCCTTTCGTCAGAGGCCACATTGATTCCGCAGTCGAGCAGAATCCTGCTCTCAGGCGTTTGAAGGAGGAAGGCCGACCTTCCGACCTCTCTGCATCCCCCCAGGAAGACGAGCCTTACCCAGTCCTGCTTTCCGAGCTTTTCTCTGTAAATCCTCCTCCCAATCTTGCGGAGAACAGTTCTCCTCGCCCCCAAGTCGCTTAAAAGCGATTTCCTCAGACTCTCTACGAACTCCGAGTGGAGCGGAGGTGCCCTGACCACTCTTGGCGACCAGCCCGTTTTCCCGAGAATTTCCCTGAAGATGATCCCCTCTTTCCCCACCACCATTCCAGGCTTTCCAGCCTCTATGATCACTTCTCCAAGCTCCTCGTTGAAGTTCATGCGCACGACTTCGGCCTCGGGAGGAACGATTTTCCTTATCTCCTGCTCCGCCTGTTTGGCATCCATGAGGAGGTCGGGGTCGGGCCTGAGGATGATGCGCTTCTTCAACCTCTTGGCCAAATCCTTGACGAGATTTCCGTTTTCCACGAAGTCCTTGAAGTCCCTGCAGTAGAGCACAATGTACGGTCCTTCCAAGTCGACCTTCGAGATATCCCCAGATAGCGGCGTCTCCTCTTCTAGCACCCGCTTTACTTCCTTCAGCATCTCCTCGGCAGACATGGTTGAGCCTAGGCCAGCTTTTTGATTTCCTCGGGAGTCAGGAACCTAACACCTTCCGAGGTGATGACCGCCACCTGAACCTCATTCCCCGTCGCGATATCCCTTTTCATGGCAGTCCTTACGGCCTCCACCGCCAGAGGCACGGCCTCCTTTACTTTCATCCCCTCCCTATACCCCCTCTCCAAGACACCATAGGCGACGGGGGAGCCTGATCCCGTGGCAGTCATCTTTTCCTCAACCATCGTCCCGTCTAGGTCTAAGAAGACAAGCCTGGGTTGGGTGTCGTAACCCCCCACGAGGAGGTTGACGATGTAGGGGAAGAGGAACTGGGAGTTGAGAACGAGGGAAGCTATCTGCGAGAGCTGAAGCACCCCAATCTCCCTTCCATGTGTCGTCCTGTAATACCCCGCCTCGGCCGCAAGGAGCTCCACCAGCTTGTCCGCATCCCCAACGGCACCCGCGGTTGTGACGGCTATGTGGTCGCTCACCTTGAAGATTTTCTTCGCCTCTTTGCTCGCCACAAGATATCCGGCGGTCGCCCTGGAGTCCGAAGCCAAAACCGTTCCATCGCTGCACACAAGACCGACGGTAGTCGTTCCCCCAAATTTCTTTATTTTTTCCTCGGGTTCCAAATCGGGCACCTCGAATCTAATCCTTTCTTTCTCCTTTTAAAAACACCCCTCCAAAAACCTTTGTGAGGCACATCGCGTCACTTCTTATCCTGCTGCTGCTTCCCCCTTGTTTCGCTGGTTACGCTTATGAACCCTGCAAATATGTCGTGAGACTCAACACGACAATCGAGGGAAAAGTTTTCGATCCAGAAACGGGGGAGGGGGTCCCTGCCTCGATTCTTGGAAGGATTGGTTCCGGAAGCGTGGAAGCGAGAGCTGGCGATAACGGGTACTTCAGGTTCGAGTTGCCTTGGGCAGACCTTGAATATGATTTGGGCTTCTCGTATCTTCCCGGTTACGAGAACGTCAGTGAGCGAGGCTCGATACAGAGAGGAGGCTACAAGTTCTTGTCAATCGCACTCAGGTACGATCCTTTCGACCTGGAGTTCGAGAACTCAGGCGAGGTCAGGAGGCCCTATTCCCAACAAGTCTACTCGTGGACGACCTCCGAGCCCTTCACGGCGACTAGACAAGTTTTCACAGGATACCGGGAGAAACGAGAGAACAGGCTCAAGGGGTACAGGTGGGAGGAAAGACAGGTGAAGGAGAGCGCGAGCAGAGAGGGGAGGGTGATCGGTTACAAGTACTCCTATGTGGAATATCGAAGGAACTGGCACTGGGGATGGAGGCCCGGGTGGGGGAACTGGTACTATTACGGCACAGGGACGGAAATCAAAAGATCTTACAGGGGCTCCAGCTTTGTCGACGGGGGCTCCTTTTACCAGAACTGGAAGAGAATCTACACCTTCCAGGCATATGTTTGTGAGTTCTGGGTTTGGAGAGGCGGACCTTCTCCCCCCTCCCCAACTTCAGACATAAGGAACCTTCAAATGGTGTACGAGGTGGTAAGCGTGCAGGAACCCGTTTACAGAACAGAGACCTACACCGCCTATCACGTTTATCGAGTGATGCATGTTACCTACTCGCCGCAACCTTGGCAGCCCCAAAAAGCGGCACTCAAAGTCAAGCCCAAGAATAATTATGAAGGCAAGGTCGCGTTGGAGGTGCTTGCTGACAACATAAAAGTCACCCTCGAATCAGAATGCCTCTCGGGCTATCAGTGGGTGGAGAATGGGAAAGTCAGGACCGGATCCTCCCCACCCTCAGGCGTTAGGGCGAGACCCCTTCTATCCTTCCACTCGCCGGCAGTCGCATCGTTGTATCTGACTCCGAGTGCGGAGGGCAACTTTGAGGTCAAGCTCAGGGCCTATGACGAGAACGGCAGATTAGTGGAGGATCGGACTTATATGCTGCACGCCGTGGACCCGAAGCCCATCCCGACGACCCAGAGGATTTGGGTAAAGGATGATACCAAGCCGAACGAAGAAAAACCGACACTGGTGTCAACAACTGAGGAAAACAGACAGCTCGTTTTGGGCGAGTTCAAATTCAAAGGGATATATGATGGCGGCACCGCTGCGCCTCCTTACTCGGTGACCAGACTCTACACCATTGACCCGTACACAGGAAAGTATGTGTATGACAGAAACGGGGACGGGGTTCCGGATCCACTCGAGCCTAGTTTCAGCGAAGCTCTTAAGCCGAAGTGGCGCTAAGTTGGCGAATAGAGCTCGTAATAGAGATCTCCGGTAGTGTTTTCAAATCTCCCTGAGTAGGTGGCAAGGGTTTCAAAAGCACCATTTTCTTCTAGTCTTGAGAGGTGAATCCAGAAATAGACAGTAGCTTTCTTATCAAAAGGTCCAACTGAATTATCGGGGAAAACATGAGTAAATCCTGCTTTGGTAACATCTTCTTTTTTTCTCAAATCTCGAATGGAGATCTTCTTGGCATCTCTTTCTGGAACTCTGACAACCTCAACTGCCCAGAATACCTCTCTTGGATATAGCTTGTTGATGAAACGATTGATGCAAAGAGAATTTGGATTTATAAATCCATCGAATCTTGGTACTTCCTGTCTCTGCCCGTAAAACTTGACGACATCCCAGTCTTTCCCATTCTGTGTCAAGCACTGTAGGAGAAGAGCCCCATTTTCTCCAAGGTAGAACACATGAACCATGCCTTTATACATTGGGTTTTCGTTCTCGTCGATTATCAGTTTATTCTCAGCGTGCGGTGCGAGGAAATAAAAATCAAGATTCTCCAGAGGTCCGTTGTCCTCGGTCGAAAGGAGATAAAACGCCGCCTCCTGCTTGAAGATCACCCACTTCTCTGGCCCCCTCAGGAAGAAGAGTCTGTAGTCCCAAGGCCACCCCGCGGTCAGGCTTCCAGCTACGAGGAGAATGGAAACTGCTGTTATTGCCATCAGCCCAATCCTGTTCCCCTCCTTCCTGCTAACGAGATCCGAGACCAGCCCCCCGACCACGAAGGAAATCCCGACGAGTCCTAGGAGAGTGAGAGTGCTCGTGGGCCAGCCCAGGAAGCGGTTCAAAAGGAAGAAACTGGCGAGGAAGGCCACCAAGGTGCACAAGGCCCTGAAGGGTGTTCTCATTGAAACGGGTTACGCTCTTTATTTACGTCCTGCTTCCATCCCCTCAAGAGAAAGTAAACCGCCACGATTCTAGCATAAATGCTGATTCCCATAAGGAGACTGCTCACTGGTATCTTGAAGAACCCGCCGTTGAAATACCACTTGACATCGAATCCGTAAAACCCGAGCTGCCAGGCCATCCACTGTTTGAGCTCGAAGCGCGTCCATCCAAGAGCGTTCCCGATGAAGCCGTAGAAAAGGTCGTTCATGAGCGAGGTTAGAAGCCCGAGCCCGAGCAGAAGCCTCCAGTGCTCGAAACCCGCCACGAGCCCAACCGCCAGGAAGGGGAGGAAATAGAGGAGGATGAGGAAGAGATGATAGCCCCAGAATCCCCGCACGGTAAGGTCCAGAATGTTTATCACGAAAAGCCCATAGAGCAAAGAATACGCCACTAATCCTACAAACTTATTGCCTCGCAAGTTTGTTGCATATTTCCTCGAGTTTCTGCAAGTCAAACAGGAGGGCACCCTCTACCTTCTTTCCAAAGCTCCTGGCGAAAATCGCAAAATATTCCCTTCCCTTCTTCCTTCTGGGCACATGTTTTGCCTTTTCTTTGAGGTTCTCGAGCACCTTCTCCGCGTCTACTCTCTCCCGCCATTTGCACTCTACGAAGAGAGCATCCCCGCTTTCAAAGTTGATGCCCACCGCATCGATTTCCCTTTCCCCATGCCACCACGGGCCAATCCTCGAAAAGCGTGAGGGAAGAAAGGACTGATAGTTCATTTCCTCCAAGATTTCCCGGCAGATCTGCTCGAAATGCCTTCCCATATACTCCTCAAAACTCGATTTGATTTCCTCCATCGTCCTCTCAGGTTTGCCCCTCTCTATCTCGTCCAGATGCGGATAGATGAACCGGAACCAGAAGTCGAAAAGGTTGTCGGATAGGAACCAAAGCCCCTTCTTGCTCCTCTCGCCCTCGGTCACGGGAACCACCCGCTGAACTAGCTGCAGGTCTGCCAAAACATGGAGGTACTTGTTGACCAAGCCTATGCCCAGCCCCGTGTCGTTTGAAATGAGTCCTATCCGGCGGTTACCTCGAGCGATGGAGAGGAGAATGGAGAAATAATACCTCGGTTCCGTGAGTTCCTGTCTGAGCACGAACTCGACATCTCTGAGGATGAAGGAGTCCTCCCTCAAAATCTTTTCAAGGTTGGTAAAGATATCCTTCTTTGGATCCGCCTCCAGAAGATAGGCTGGAGTTCCTCCGAAGACGGAGTAAATTTCCACTGCCCTCCTTAAGTCCCGCACGTATTCAAAAACATCCAAGAACCTGAAAGGCTTGAGCAAGAGCTGTCCCGTTCTCCTCCCGTATAGAGGGCTCCTATACCCCAGCACCCTCTCCATCATTGAGATGCTCGAACCGCAGAGGATGAGGAAGAGCTTGGTTTTTGAGAGTTTCCTGTTCCAGTAATCTTGAAGGATGGAAGGGAGCCCCCTCTCTTCTTTCAGCAGGTTCGGGAACTCGTCTATGGCCACCACTACTCTTTCCTTCTCAGCCTTCTGAGCGAGGTATTCCAAGAGACCGTCCCAGTCTCTGAAGGGGGCCTTTTTCAGGAACTCGTCCCCAAAAAACTCCGCCAGGATTGAGCTGAATCGGTTTAACTGGAGGGTCTTGGATTCCTCCCTAGCCAGAAGTCTCACTCCCTTTTTCCCCTCCAAGAACTTCTCGATTAGCGCCGTCTTTCCAACCCTTCTTCTCCCATAGATGACGACGAACTCCGCCTTTCCGCTTTGGTATCTTTCCTCAAGCAGGGAAAGCTCTCTCTTCCTGTCGATGAAGGTTTCCATCTTTATACTCTGAAGTATTATACCTTAAAGTATAATGTTTGTACTCTGCTTCAAAGTCACACGACTAGCATAAGATGGAGGTTCCCTTCGAGACCAAGAGGGTCTTTGAGCATCTGGACAAGCTCGTCTACGAAATCGGGCCCAGACCGGGAGGAAGCAAGGCGGAGAGGGAGGCCGCGGCATACGCGGAGCAGGAGTTCAAAAAATGCGGCCTGAAGGTCAGGGTCCAGCGTTTCCGTTTTTTCAGGCCTAGGTTCCTCCCCCTTCTCCTCCTCTCCTCCCCTGCCTCCCTTCTCCTCCGCCCCGCTCTCGCTCTCGCCGTCTGGCTCGCCCTTCTCCTCCTCGCTCTTTCCGGAA